>ERZ651768.503-NODE-503-length-29559-cov-3.884167_pt1 | contig 29559 bp, 29 predicted proteins | sample MGYA00514754_ERZ651768 | MGnify/ENA metagenome assembly ERZ651768
AGAGTGCGACCTTGCCAAGGTCGAAGTCGCGGGTTCGAATCCCGTTTCCCGCTCCACTATCACTTCGGTTCTTTGCGTTTTTTTCAAGTGCAGTAATATTTAAACTGGCGCCGTCGCCAAGTGGTAAGGCAGAGGTCTGCAAAACCTCCATCCCCGGTTCAAATCCGGGCGGCGCCTCCACTTATTCGGTAAGGGACGTGCCGCGCTTTCGGTCTCGCATGTACAAAATTCCAAAAATAATTGTGAGCAGAATGCAAAGAGAAGAAACATAGCGGAACGAAATTCGACCTCCGTGATTGTCCGCAGGGGCGAGCAGTGCTGAGGCACGCCTCGTGAAATCAGCATTACTATCGAATCTTGCTACGCTCCGAAGAGCTAATGCAGTGTCGATCGGCGGCAACTGTCCTCCAGCGACCGAGGCTGCAGTCAGAACCGCCTGCGCTTCTTCGCCGGCGGCCTGTATCTCAGCGCCGGCTTCTCCTTGTGCGTGGGCTGCCAAATCTGGCAATATTTTGACGGCTTCGATTAGTACTTGCTTGGTTTCGACGGGGTCCAGTCTTTCGTGCCCATATGTGTCAGCAATCTTTCCCATGATCGGCGTAGTGAAAGCCCCTGCCGTTAACGCCCCAATACCGCCAAGCAGGGCGAGAGCCAGTGCGCCTCCTTTCGGAACTCTCTCAGCTGCGACTCCTAACATTGTTGGCCAAAAATACGACGTACCAATGGCGAACACCGCTCCGGCTGCAAAGGCCACTCCCATCGTTTCAGCGTAACTCAGCCACAAGAGTCCTACGCCGGAAACCACGGCGCAGACCGTTAGTACGCCGGTCGCTGAGAGACGATGCACGACTGGCCCAGCAAATTGACGCATGATGGCCATCAAGCCGTTGATCCATGCGAGGAGAAGAATGCCAGGGATTCCCGCGGCGGCAAAGATCGCTGGTGTCCACTTTCCTGGACCGAGTTCCACGGAAGCGGTGAGCATCATGCAGAAGAAAAGTACTAGGAATAGCGGTCGCGTTAACGTGGCCCTAAACATTTCGCGGGTCGAGACACCAGACTGCACACGCTCGGTCAGCGGAAAACGTTGGCCAGTGAACAAAAGTCCATAGGCAATTGCGGGCACCACGACAAAGGCAAGCTTCCAGTGCCAAGTTCCAATACCGTACTTCGTGAACAGGAAACCTAGCACACCACCGATCACGATGCCGCCAGGAAACCAAACATGGAAGTGGTTCAGTTTCTTGGTCTTTTGATCTGGGTAAAGAGTGGCAATGAGCGGATTACATGTCGCTTCAATTAGGCCATTCGCAATGCTGATCACGAGGGCGCCACCCAGTAACGACCAGAAACCGGTGGCAAACACCATGAGCAGTGGACCAACAATGTGTGCGATGAGCGACAGGCGAAGCAAGGGTCGCATGCCAACGATGTCAACGAACGGGCCGAATATCACTATCGATATCGCAAAGCCCCAGAGCTGAGCACCACTGATGTACCCGACTTGTAGGTTCGTCAGGACGAAGGTCTCTTTGAGCGGATTCATAATGTCGGCCATTACAGCGAACGACATTGACGTTGCAATTAAGCCGAGGCAACTGGCGAAAAACAGTCGCTCTCGTTGAATTGGTGCGAGGTTTGAATGAGGGGTATCTGAAGTCATCTGGCTGGCCTTCTCAGTCTGCGTTCTTGGCGCAATTTAGCCTTCTCGTTAGCTGTTTGCTTTGCAGTGCTTGTGGTTTCAGCCGCACGCAATGTCTTATCGTGTTTGGCATAGCTCGGTTGCAAGTCAACGCTGCGCAAATTATGTAGAGCAGCTCTTGCCCCCGCGAGTTTATCAACATCATTATCTTCCCATTCGATTGAAAGAGCTCCATCGAATCCAACACGGTTCAGTTCCACGAGTACTTCCTCAGTGTTGATCGCATCGCGGTTAGAGCCAGCCGTAACGAAATTCCATCCATTGGTTGTCGCACCAAAATCCTGGTGTCCACCGAGCCAACCACCTCGACAGTGTTCAGGCATTACCTGCACGCCTTTTATGTGAACACAGTGGATGTAATCCTTGAATTCACGAATAAATTCAACAGCTGAGACATGTTGCCATTCTAGATGTGAGCAATCGAGATTGAATCCGATCACGTCACCGTAACCGGCATCGGAAAGATACTGCAACCAGTCGTGGGCAGACTCCAGGTCGCCCATGGCTCGCTCGCTTGGATGACACTCCAAGTCAAAGGTCGTTCCATACTTGCGACAAGCATCCAGAAACGGTGCGAACCGTTCAACAATCAACTCAAGACTAACGCGGCGCACATCAGCAAGCTGATGTCCAGCAATTTCAGTCGGTAGTGGTGGAAAGAGGAACCAGTGTGACCAGCAATTTGCCGGAGAGCCGCAGAAACCAGGGAGTGGAATGTGACGGTCCAGTCCTTCTGCAAGGTATTTTGAAAGTCGCGCGCAGCCGATTAATGCATTCAAGGCTTGAGTGTGGATAAGTTTTCCGACTTCATCAGGGACGAAGTACGGGTCATGACGTGGTGGGTCATTCGATTGACGCCATTTGGCATAGGCTTCCACTGCTTCGCCACCGACAAACTGAAGTGTTTTAGCGCTAGGTTCATCTCCAAGGGCCTGACCTTGTAAATGAGTGGCCACGCTGAAAATCTCAAGGTTACGCTTACTTGCCTTTGCGATCCGTGACTCTGCGAACTTTTTAGCTCCTTTATCGTTACTGCATTGATCAAGGGGGAGTTCCCAGCTGGCTTCTTCCCATCCATCGAACTTCTCTGTCGACAGAAAATCGAGAAATTCATCTTCTTGAATGTCTCCGAATTGACCACGTACCAATCCGATCTGATGCCATGACTGCTGCCCCTGTCGATGCGTTTTCGTCTGTGAAAACCCCATGGATACCTCCGTATTACCGCCGAATAGCAAGTTTCATGATTCATGCTACGCTATGATGCACGCCTCACGGTAACGTTATCTTATGGTGAACACTTCCCAAAGTTCGACGAAGTCACGACGAGAATTTTTCGATGAGATTTCCTCGCTTCCGGTTCTTGACATCCATACGCATCTCGTTGGTGGGAAACTTTCAGCACGCGGATTACACGATATTTTGCTCTATCATATGTCCATAAGTGACTTGTATGCTGCTGGTTGTAAGGATGCCGGACGTCTAACAGAGTATCCACGTTGGCCAACACGAGATGAAACAATTATTCGGATTGAACGGGCTCTTCCGTTTTTGGATGCCTCAAGAAATACCAGCACTGCTTGGTGTATTCGACGCATTTTAAGCGATCTCTACGCTTGGAAAGATCCGATCACGGTGGACAACTGGCGGAAACTTGACGATATTATTCGCGAGAGAGCGGATGACCGTGCTTGGCAACGCGAGGTCGTGCGTCAAACTGGAATTCGCCAGTTCGTGACAGAGTTTGCTCGCCGGGAAGAAGGTCAGGACGATGACCTCCTACAATACGCACTAGAGTGGGGGTTTTTCACACGTTGTCAAGCAGGGGAGTTTGATACGGCCCTTTGCGAATTAGAACGGTGTTGGGGAAATCGCCCCGAAAGTCCGATGCCGATTGGGACTAGTTCTAGACCTGCACCAACACGCACAATCAATTCGCTTGATGACGTACATGCGGCAGTTGATGACTACGTCAACAATATTTCTACCGTACCAGTCCTGTCGACTGCGACACATCTCTCAACCGATATTAATTACTGTGAGATCAGTGAATCCGAGATGACAGATGCTCTCTCACGGCGTGATCGCGCCAGCATTGAGGAGCGCGATATTTATGCGTCGTATGTCAATGAGCGTTTCTTGTCTGCCCTTGAACGTCTCGGTGACACTTGGGTGTTTCAATTTAGCATTGGTGCCGAGCCATTACCCTTTGAGACCGGCAGTCGACTCAGCCAGCAGACAATTGGCCAGCTCGGTGCCATGGTTAGTCGACATCCAGGTCTCCGTTTTCAATGTTTACTCGCGAGTCGGCATGCCAATCAGTCGCTCTGTTCACTGTGTCGCGAATTACCGAATTTGTCCGTCGCTGGTTATTGGTGGCACAATTTCTTCCCCTCAGTGATTGGGCAGGTTATTGAGGAGCGTCTTGATATGTTGCCGACAAACAAACAGGTCGGATTTTTTTCAGATGCTTATGTGGTGGAGTGGGCCTATGCGAAGGTACAGATCGTCCGAGAAGTTTTGGCTCGCATCCTATCAGCGAAAGTGGAGCAGGGACAGTACACTTGTGATGAGGCGCTGACCATCGCCCACGCGATCCTGTTTGAGAGCCCAAAGACCTTACTTCGAATACAACTGCCGAGCAACATGTCATAAGGATGCTTGGTGGACGGCAGCTTGTGACCGTATAAGAAGGCGTCGTCAGGAGGTGTAATGTGGCAGCATTCGGTTTTAACTGGTTCTATTGCTTGATAATCATCTCAAGTCGTGTTTTGGTGCGGTGATTATTTCGGCTGTACAATACAATGCGACAACAATGCTGGAACGCCGAGTACTGGTTGCACTTGATTAGGAATTTGAGTTGAAACAACTGACTGTAGAAAGTACATGTTTTTCATTGATTTAGAAGCCTTACTATCATGCTCAATGTGTTAAGAGATTTTCTGGTCCATCAGGGTTTCGATGACGGATTTTCGCGTTGGCTGACGTTAAATGCGGAAATCGTCTTAGTGCTCGTCTTGGCTATTCTGGCCAACATGCTCGCCAAGCGCATCGTAGTGCGTGGTGCTGCTGCGTTAATCGGGAAGACGACTACAAGTTGGGATGATGTCCTGATTGAACACCGAGTGATTCAACGCATGTCGCACTTGGCACCTGCGTTGGTCGTCTACCATTTTTCCTTGCCAGTCTTAGAGAACTATCCGTGGTGGAGTAATAGCGTCAGACAGGCGAGCTTGATTTACATGCTGTTGGTTGTTGTCTTGGTCATTGACGCGACCTTAAATGCGATAGCTGATGTTATGCAATCTTCACAGGTGTCGCAAGATCTCCCGATTAAGAGTCTCGCGCAGGTCCTAAAACTCGGACTTTACATTATTGCGGGCATCGGTGTGCTGTCGTTGATCCTTGGAAAATCACCACTTTTACTCTTTAGTGGGTTGGGGGCGATGACTGCGGTGATTATGCTGGTGTTTAAGGACGCGATTCTCGGCTTCGTTGGAGGGATTCAGCTTTCCGCTAATCGTATGGTCGCCCGAGGTGATTGGATTGAGATGCCGAAGTATGGTGCTGATGGTGACGTGATAGAAGTGGCCTTGACGACGGTTAAGGTGCAGAACTGGGATAAGACCATCACAACGATTCCAACTTATGCGCTAATCAGTGAGTCATTTAAGAACTGGCGTGGCATGTCTGAATCTGGTGGTCGACGAATCAAGCGCGCTATTAATCTTGATGTGAATTCAATCAGATTCTGTGACGATGAGATGTTGAAGCGGTTCATAAAGATTCCGTATATGGCTGAATACCTGAATAGCAAACGGGATGAGGTGTCGAAACGACATAAAGAGAATGCTATGGATGAGTTACCACCGGGCAGTGATCGACGACTGACAAACGTCGGAACATTTCGAGCCTATGTGATCGCCTATCTTCGTGATCATCCGATGATCCACCAGGATATGACTCTCATGGTTCGACAACTTGCACCTGGTCCACACGGCCTTCCTGTTGAAATTTATGGGTTTAGTCGCGACCAGAGATGGGTTAGCTATGAGAATATACAGGCTGACGTGTTTGACCATATTTTGGCAATAGTGCCTGAGTTTGACCTACGTGTGTACCAAATTCCCTAAGGCAACTGACGTGAAATCATTAATGGGGAAGCTGGCTAGCGTATCCTCATCCCGCACAAATCGATAGTTTATCGAATCTAAGATTTTTTGGTTCACTGAGTTCTGCGTAAACGAGCCAAGTTCTCATGTTCAACAGAGTCATGCTTCTTATCCTGCTCTTTATTTCCATAGGGATTGGTGTCTGGTTCTACAAGGAGAAACCGTGGCAGTGGGAGAACTCTGATCAGAATGTGCTGACGTCACTACCCATGTTGCCAGAATTTATTTATCAGAACGAGGTATCAATTGAGAAATTTCTCGCAGCTGATCGATGGGCTCGCGAGAATGTGATGTCTGCCGACGCAGTTGGTCGGCTAGGAATGCTTTATCATGCGTACCAATTTACCAACGAAGCGCGAAGAAGTTACACTCGCGCACGCGAATTGCAGCCTGATGAGTTTACTTGGATTTATTACTTGGCAGTGCTAGAGAAAGCGACCTTCAGGTTTCCTGAGAGCGAAGCGTTATTTCGACAAGCGATTACCCTTAAACCTGATAGTGCAGAACTCTGGGCTGAATTAGGTGATTTACAGATGAAAAGGGCAAGGGGTGATGAGGCAGCGTTAATATTTGCTCGCGCACTCGAACTCGACCCCGGGGAGCCGCTCGCAGCACTTGGGAAAGGTAGACTCGAAATCTTGGCGCGCAATTGGGAGGGAGCCATTGCGTTGTTGATGCCCATTCTTGCCGATTATCCTCGGCTGTCTCTTGCTCATAAATATCTCGCTGTATCTTATGAGCAGCTTGGAGAAAGTGAACGGTATGTGCATCATCAGGCGTTGAGTGAGTATGGTTCCGCGCTGGAAAGCCTTCTGATGAAGACCCTTCACGCTCTATCGATCGACGCGATTCTCGAAGGAGGCGACCGTTCAGCGGGTCCAGCACTGCTGCAAGTGAAGTGTGCCCGTTGCCATAACGACTGGCGTATTGATGAGACGCGCGAGAGTCGTGATTGGTGGGCCAGTACCGTGCGACGGATGCAACGGGAAGCTGGGTGGGAGTGGTTGACCGATGGGGAAGCGGCTAACGTGGTTGAATATCTGTCCAGTCGTCCTTAAACGAATAGTTGTCTGGTCACTGACCAGTTAAGTCCTGTAGATCCTTGGCAGCTTGCCCGTGACTTGGCTGCCGCTCAAGTACATGGCGGTACTCAAGGACCGCTTCGTTGGTCAAGCCAGCCGCTCGTAAGATCGTGGCTAGGCTGTAGTGGAAGGCAACAATTTCAGGTGAGAGAGTAACGGCGCGTCTCAGGTGAACAATGGCTTCGTCGAATCGGCCAGTACGCGCCACTGCCAGACCAAGATTCTTGTACGTAGTGGCTGGGTCGGTACCGAGATCGAGTGCCTTTCGTAGTATTGGTTCAGCCTCCGCGGGATTACCATGCCGGAGCACCGCTTCACCAAGTAATGCATGTGCTCGTGCATGCTCTGGATCCAATGAAATCGCCGTCCGAAATGCTCGCTGGATATCCGCAGGGCTTTCTGAACTTTCACCGAGGACTATGTAAACTTCAGGATTGTCCGGATCGAGTTGTTGTGCTCTGGTAAATATCGCTCGTGCCATCTCTCCGCTACCTACATAAGCGAATCTCGAGACATTCATCAGTAGCCAGTCGATATCGAATGATTGTAATAACAACTCATCAACCCACTGGTCAGGTGCAGGCGCGAATCGACTAGCGGTATCAGCTCCTGCTAATGCAGCTTCCATCGCTTGAGGTCGGTTAAAATGTTCGTGCACGGATGCTAGTAATCGATAGGCTGCATCGAAGCCGCCATGTAAAACACTCTGTTCGAGATGCCATTGCGCACGCTCCCAGTTATTTTCAGCGAGAGCGAGGCGTGCGAGACCGAGATGTCCATACGAATAATTCGGTGCGAGCGTTAACAGCTGTTCGTAGCTCGTGCGTGAAGCGCTTCTATCACCTTGCTTGAACTGATTATCGGCCAATTTTAGCCAGGCTGGGGCGTAATCAGGAGCTAGGCCCACCGTTGTCGTTAGAAGTCCTGTAACGGATTGGCTCTCTCCTCTCTCTTGTCTTAGGCTCGCTAAGAGATACGGCCATCGCGGTTCAATCTCATCGAGTTGGATCGCTAGTTCGTAAGCAGTGGCAGCAAAATCGTTGTAGTCGTTCGCTTGATAGAGTTGTGCTAGGCGGCCAACTGCTTGCCCAACTTTCGCATTTCCCTGGCTCGATTGAATCTCTAGGCGCAAAAGTTCCTGCGCTTGTGTCACTGCTAGTGCTAAAGCTGGACTCATGGTTACTGAATCAGGTGCTTCCGTCATGAGCTTTGTGAGTTCAGCGGGGAGTGACCACCTCGCAATAACGTACGATGTACCCCAAATGGTCAGGGTGACCAGTGCCAGGAAGCCAATAATTGCTACGGTGTTTCGTGGCAGTGGCCACGGCTTTTTGGCAGGGATTGCACGGGTTTTGTTTCGCCGAGCATTTCGGCGTTCCTTATATCTACTCATCGTAGGTCGTCTGACGGTCTAGCGCCCCGACCAAGTATTTGTCCACAGTGTGACTCGTCCCATCCGGTCGTAAGGTGGATAGACGTGCATGCTACCTGTCACGAGGTCAGTCCAACCGTCGTCGTTGATGTCTCCACTAGTGAGTGTTAACAGATGGGTAGGCGACGAGGCAAGATCGTGCAATGCGAACTCCATGTTGCCATCGTTGCGAAACCAACTCAATGATTGTGCCGTAGGATCGTCCCAGGTATTGAACGTGCTAACTAAGAACACATCCAAGTCGCCATCACGATCACCGTCGGCTGCCTGAGCTGCATAAGCGCCTGGAAAATCTCCAATGCGATGGTACTCAAAAGCGAGACTGCCATTATTTTCAAGCCACTGCACACCGTGCCAAGGCCGTGGTCCCGGTGGGCTATAATCGAAGGCGTCCCCGTTTGTATAGAGCAGATCCAAATCACCATCGAGATCAAGATCGACCAGAGAAAGGCCACTACTTCCAAAGTCTTCGTTTGTCGAACCGTACACGAGATGCTGCGTAAAATTGCCGCTACCATCGTTTTCAAATGCGTAGATTTCTTCCCATTCCTGTGACACAACTGCTGCGATATCGAGATCGCCATCACCGTCGAGATCTCCAATGGGTGTGTGGATGGTACCAGGCAGATTGAGTAATTGATGACTTTCGAACTGCCAACTGGCGGTTTGCTCTAGCCAGCGGATTTCGCCATCGTAATAACCAAATTGTCCAATGGACAAATCTAGGTCGCCATCTCCATCGAAGTCACCAGCTTCGACATCGGTCACCCGTGAAACTTGTTCGTCGATTACGCGATTTGTGAATTGTTCTGAACCGTTATTCTCCAAGATGACAATCGAACCGATCTTGTCGTTGTTCGGGAGGATAGCCCCCATAACGGCAACTAATACATCTAGGTCGCCATCTCCATCGATGTCGCTGATTGCAGCATGTGCTGGTGCGGGGACCGAGGCGCCGATCGGAATTTCCTGAAACTGTCCGGCTGCTGTCTGGTGAATCCAGACAATCTGATTACGGATAGCGTCGCAAGCAATAACATCTAGTAGTCCATCGCGGTCAAGGTCAGCGGTTATCACGTGGGTAATCCACGGAGGTGTTTCGTCAATGCCTTCGCCGATCAATCGGGAATCAAGAAATGGGGGCACGGATTTGTCGAGTGCTTCGCCTGTCTCGTGGATATTTGTGTCGGTGACGCTCGTGAACAGTCCGCCGAGGTACTCATCAAACGGCTGATCGCGCTGGACTGCGTCCAGATACAGCATTACCAGTGGTATGGCAATAATGATGATTACACCCGTGGTCCAGTAGGTTCGTAGTGATTTTTCAGGTGCCATCTTGTATGGAGTGCACTTAGTTCGATTGCTGAACTCCAACTTTAGTCTGGCATTGCAGCAGCCGGATGTCCAGCCGACCGTTGTGACACCAACCTACTGTCGATCGTTGTTTAACGTCTCCAGTTCGTGAGATGCATTTAGAGGTGGATTTCGAGGTATGACAAGGATTTCACCAGGATGGATTAGTCCGAATTCCTCTCGTGCGATGGCTGTAATCGCTTCTGGATCTTTCTGGAGTCGTCGCACATTGGCGCGAAGGTGAGCATTTTCGTATCGCAACTTACGCACTGACTCTGCCAAGTCTCGATATGTGTGCGTTACATTTTGACTGTCGAGTAAACCACCTTCTCCAATGAGTGTCTGGGTGATCAGTAGTGCCGCGATAAACCATATGAGTAAACTGACAGCCGATTGTCTTCGTCGGACGCGTCCTGACGGATGTTTCGTCGCTGCAGAATTTTCAGACTGCATGATAGTTAACGCAATGGTGTCAATTCTTCAAGAGTTTCAGTTACGCATTGCAAGTCATTGAGGTTAACACGCGTGGTATGACTTACAATTTTGATTTCGAGTTGTTCTAATGATCGTCGAACGATAAGCGCTGGTCGACGTCCGGTTTGCGTCAGGCTTACATTAACAGAGCGGCGATCGTCGTCGCGAGGTTTGCGCACTATAAAGCTGCGCGCTACGAGGCGATCAAGAATACTCGTAAGTGTGGATGGTTTAAACCCTAAGCGTTTCTGTAAATCCGAGATCGATCGCACCTGATTTGTGCTCAGCGCGGCTAAAATTTGTGCCTCAGGTGGCGTGATGCCAAATGTCATGCGAAAGCGCTCCAAATGCAGGATAAGCAAATGGCCGGCTTTCTGGAGATGTGGAATGAGTTGCAGTGCCATGGATTAATTAGTTTCCTTGTCGCAATCAATATAATTATACGATATCCGATTATACGATATCGTATTATATAAGCGACCTGACGTCAAACTGGTGTCTCAACGGTGTCGGCACTAAAATCTGTCTATGACTCGATTAAGTGTGAATTTGAATAAGGTTGCTTTACTCAGGAATCAACGAGACGTTGGTGTTCCAAACTTGGTTCATGCAGCACAGATTTCGATTGATGCCGGTGCTTCCGGGATTACTGTTCACCCACGTCCAGATGAGCGGCACACGCGTTTTTCAGACGTTCATGATTTATCTGCGTTCACCGCGGAGCGTGGTGTGGAATTCAACATTGAAGGGAATCCAACTGAAGAATTTCTTAAGTTGGTGCACCAGGTCGTGCCAGCACAGTGCACGCTCGTACCAGACGCACCCGATCAGCGTACGTCCGATCATGGTTGGGATCTCAGTCTTGATGGTCCACGGCTGCGCCCGATTATTGCTGATCTTCGTGACCGAGGTATACGGGTATCGCTGTTCATGGATTCAGATCCCACAACTGTAGGAGCCGCTGCCGGTGTCGGTGCAGATCGGATTGAAATCTACACGGAACCCTATGCCGAAGCGTTTGGAACCACAAATCAAGGGGCTATGACTGAGTCATGTGCGGCCTGTGCTGACGAGGCGGAACGTGCCGGCCTTGGTGTTAACGCTGGACATGATCTCAATCTTGAAAATCTTCCGACGTTGTGTCATCGCGTGTCGAACCTCCTTGAAGTATCAATTGGTCATGCGTTGATAGCTGATGCGCTTGAATTTGGATTACACGCGACTGTGAAGGCATACCTTGAAGCCCTTGCGCCAAGCCACTAGTGTGCACTCTATGGCAAACTCGAATGACATAACTAGGCGTGGATTTTTTGGAGCATCCCTTGGGGGATTGGTTGGCTTGGAGTCAGCTGGTCTCAGTTCGGTCGTTCAGAGGCACCGCCCTATTCCACTGCCGGCACCCATGAGTGTCTGGACAATGGCAACACCCGCACTTGTCCTCGATGCCGAGATTATGGAGGCGAATCTGACGCGTATGGCGGAGCATACACGGGCGGCTCAGGTTGGGTTTCGCCCCTACGTAACAACTCACAAGTGCCCGGTTATTGCTCGTCGACAACTTGAACTGGGGGCCGCCGGGATTGCCGTAGCGAAGATCAGCGAAGCGGAAGTGATGTCAGAGGGCGGCCTTGAAAATATTCTGATCACTTCACCGGTAGTAACACGAGGAAAGCTTGCGCGGTTACTGGCGCTTGTGCGGGAACATCCAAAAGTTCAGATTGTTGTCGACCACAGAGAAAACGTGCGCGATCTCAATGATGCCGCAACGTCTGTAGGGTTAACCTTGTCAGTGTTTGTGGATTTTAACACGGGTGCCGATCGTACCGGGATTTCAATCGGGAGGGATGCGGTGAATCTTGTAGGTGCGATCGAGAGAAGCCCAGCTCTCAGCTTGGCTGGTGTGCAAGCGTACGCTGGGCAGTTACAGCAGCTCGTCGGTTGGGACCAGCGTAGGCAACAATCGGGTCAGATGCTGACAAGAGTGATGGATGTAGTCCGAGAAATACGAAGTGCCGGTCACGTTGTACCTGCCATCACTGCTGGTGGTACTGGGACCTACGATATCGATACAGAGATCGAGGGTGTGACAGAAATTCAAGCCGGATCATATCTGTTTATGGACAGTTACTATCGCAGTATCGGTGGGAGTGCTGGGGCTGTCTTTGATGACTTTTTGCCCTCGTTGTTTGTCTTAGCGACGGCAATCAGCCAGCCTGTTGAGGGTCGTATTACTATCGATGCTGGTCATAAGGCGTTTGCAACTGATAAGGCGCCTCCGGAGTTACGAGATATTCAAGGGGTCAAATACCACTGGGCTGGTGACGAATCTGGCATCCTAGAATTCCAGGAACCATCTCGAAATATTAGAATCGGCGACAAAGTGATGATGCTGACACCACATTGTGATCCCACCGTGAATTTATTCGACCATCTGTATGTCATGCGGCAGGAAGAAATCTCGGAAGTGTGGCCTATTGCGGCACGTGGGCATTCTCAATGATTTGAAGGAAAGCAAAAAAGGTAGCACGATTGCCAGTTCTGATTCTTGACGAGGAGAATGCAGGTTTCTGAGGGTAGTCGGCTATAATGGCGCTATGTGGACCAAGATGATGAGCGGGCCTCGCAAGAGGCCACCAAAGAAGATCGCTGTTATCGATCCAGATGCATGTTTTGGTGCATTTGCGTGTTCGATTTGTCAGGCGGCATGCCCCGTCGACGATTGTATTATTGAGCAGCCCGATGCTGATGGACGCATGGTTTGTGCAGTCCGTGTAGAGGCCTGTATTGGGTGTGGTTTGTGTGTATCGCTCGGTAATGCAACCGCTCCGCAGCCGAGGGACTTTGGCTGTCCCACTGACTATGACGCCATTGACCTCATTCCGTACGATGAAGTGGTCCAACTTTTGGAAGATGACGCTACCCAATCACCAGAGATGGTTGGCACCTAGCGTTTCGTCACCAGCCACAGCAGTCGGTTTTAAATCTACAGGACGGGCAACGCCAGACGGCGTGCATCCGGAACATCGCTGCACCGCAACGCTCGCATAGCATGGCATCCTCGTTGCTATCTTGTTGAGATGTTGGATTGGGAGGTGGCTGGCGAGGAGGCTGTTCAGGTCCAAGCATGGCGCGATTATAGCGTGTGATGTCAATTATCGTGAGTTAGGCACGTTACTAACTGCCCCCCGGTTGGCAGCTCAAGTTGCATGTAATGTCATGTCTACTCCGTTTACTGATGAAATGACTGTTCGTCGTCATCAGATGGTGCGCGATCAGATCGCGAATCGAGGTGTACGTGATTTCCGTGTTTTGGAAGTGATGCGCCGCATTCCCCGACATGAGTTTGTGGCCGAGCCTTATCGCTTCCAAGCTTATGGAGATAGACCTCTACCAATCGGTGGCGGTCAGACCATTTCGCAGCCTTACATGGTTGCGGTGATGACCGAGGCTCTCAGCGTGGGTCGCGGGGATCGAGTGCTCGATGTCGGTTCTGGCTCTGGATACCAAACTGCTGTGTTAGCTAGTCTCGCTGAGTTAGTCGTGGCAGTCGAACAGGATCCAAGTCTTGTCAAAGATGCACATGCTACGTTGCAACGAGTTGGGATTACGAACGTATTGATGCGTGCTGGAGATGGAAGCGTGGGTGCACCAGAGCATCAGCCGTTCGATGCGATTCTCGTGGCGGCTGGTGCGCCATCAATTCCGAAACCACTACTCGCCCAGTTAAAGGATGGAGGTCGACTCGTTGTTCCTGTCGGGTCACTTTCGAGTCAGCGGCTCGTCATTGTTCGCCGTAATGGTGACCGTTATGTAGAAAGATCAGGATGCGGCTGTGTTTTTGTACCATTGGTAGGTCAGCATGGCTGGGAAGATTTCGGGAGTAAAATGACGTAAGCTTGTGGGTAACGCTAGGTATCTTGAATTTGCGGATACAGAACAGGAGTTTGATCGACATGCGTATTGCCTATCAAGGCGCGCCAGGTGCGTATAGCGAAGCTGCAGGACTCAAATATAAGTCGTCGGCTGACACGCTACCGTGCGAAACCTTTGAAGACGTATTTACTGCGGTTGAAAAACAAACTGCGACACATGGGATTGTGCCGATTGAGAACACAGTTGGTGGCACAATTCGTCGTAATTACGATTTACTGCTCAAATATGAGTTGCCAATTGTAGCTGAAGTGCATCTACCGATTGTTCATAATTTGGTGGCGCTTCCAGGAACCAACTTGGAGGATGTGAGGCGTATCTACTCACATCCACAGGCGCTCGCACAATGTGAACGGTTTCTTCGGTCATTGGAAAACATTGAGATCCTTTCGACCTCTGATACAGCTGGCAGTGCAAAGATGATTCAGGAGAAGCAACTGAAAAATGCGGCGGCTCTTGCCTCAGAGCGTGCATCGGAAGTGTTTGAGCTCGCTCTTCTTAAGTCTGGCGTCCAGGATTTCGAGGACAATATCACACGTTTCTTAGTCATTAGCCGCGAAGCTCTCAAGGAAGGCAAACCTGATAAAACGACCATCGTTTTCACTGTACCCAACGAACCAGGTGGACTCTTCAAAGCATTGAGTGTCTTTGCGCTTCGTGGAATCGACATGGGTAAGCTTGAGTCTCGACCAATTCCAGGTCGCCCTTGGGAGTTTCTGTTCTATGCAGATTTGCTTGCGGACAGACAGGAACTTCGCTGCGCGCGCGCGCTCATGCATTTGGCTGAGTTTGCCCCATTTCTTCGGACACTCGGTTCTTATTCCGGTTGGAAGGATCCTGAAGCTGAAAGTGATTTAGCACTTGGTGCTGACGGACCGTCAACTGGCGATGTGCCTGCGTAGTCGTCTGTTCGATTGTTGAATATGTTCTGGTATGGGATGTAAGCTTGGCCACTGTTTTAGCTATCAAGTTATTTTCTGAAAGTTGATTGAGTTGTATGACAGCACTGATTAAAACGATATATAACGAAAACCGGACCCGTCTAAAGATTGTCTTAGACCATCCGAAGGGGAACGTCATCACGACCGAGATGGCGGTGCAAGTGCGAACCGTCTTGGCATCGTTGCAAGAAGAGCACTCACTGCGTATGGTTAGCTTCGAAGGGAGTGGTGGTGAGTTTAGTTTCGGTGCGAGCGTGCAGGAGCACGCGCCTGGCTTGGTTGAACGTATGTTGCCTGAAATGCACAGATTAATTGGAGATATGTTGGAGACTCCAGCTCCCACAGCAGCAGTGGTAAAAGGGCGGTGCATTGGGGGAGGCTTTGAGCTGGCGCTAGCGTGTGATTTTATCTTCGCATCCGAGGAAGCTGTGTTTGGTATTCCCGAAGTCGCGTTGGCAGCCTTTCCACCCGCGGCGGCAGCGCTCCTTCCTCTTCGTGTTGGGCACGCCCATGCCAGCCGAGCCATCCTAACTGGCACGACAAGGCCTGCTAAGGCTTGGCACGAGATGGGACTCGTGACGCTTGTTGCACCAGAGGCCGAACTAGATGAGGCTGTCGACACGTGGTTTGACCAGTTCTTAGCAATCCGTTCAGCAGCAGGTCTTCGTCACGCTGTGACTGCGACTCGTATGGGACTTCGAGATAAGGTGAAGCGGATCCTGCCCGACCTTGAAAGACTGTATCTGAATGAACTGATGCGTACTACTGATGTCGTCGAAGCTGTGACGGCTTTTCTGGATAAGCGGTCACCGCAGTGGAGTGACTAAGTTACTCATCACACCGAGTTCTTGCTAGGTGACGTGCTCTCATCTGGATTTCCTGATGGAATGTAATTGTAAACCTCGTTTGAAGGAGTAAATTCTATGACGTCGGATCGATTAATACTGCGATTCGCGGTCGTCCTGATCGCGACTATAACTTTGTTCGGATCTCGCCAAGAGGTGGTTGTTGCCCAGGACATCCCATCACCGGAAGAATTCTTTGGTTTTCAAATGGGAGCCGACCGTAAATTAGCTCGATGGGACAAGCTGGTTGAGTATTACGAAATTCTAGGACGTGAAAGTGATCGCCTCACTGTTGTGAATATGGGGCAGACAACACTCGACAATCCATTCTTAGCGCTGTTTATTTCTTCACCAGATAATTTGGCTCGTCTTGAAGCACTGCGCGCAATCAATGCCAAGTTGAGTGATCCGCGCGGCGTTCCTCAACAAGAAATTGAGCAGGCGGTTCTTGATGGAAAGGTTGTTGTTGTTCAGTCGATGGGGCTGCATTCATCCGAGGTTGCCTCGAGCCAGATGGCCGCCGAACTAACCTATGACCTCGTTACCCGTACTGATGACGAAGTGACGCGAATTCTCGATGAGACAATCGCTATCATGATTCCGTCCTTCAATCCGGACGGTGAGATCATGGTCACTGATTGGTACAACGAGAATGTTGGCACGGAGTACGAAGGCGGTGGTCTTCCTTGGTTGTACCACCATTATATCGGGCATGATAACAACCGTGATGCGTTCCAACAGAATACTGTCGAGTCGCAGTATGGTGCTAAGATTTTGTTCCGCGACTGGGTTCCGCAGGCCTACATTGATCATCACCAGATGGGTGCTTACGGTGCCAGGATCTACGTTCCACCCTACGCTGAGCCGATCCGTCCAGAGGCCGATCCTCTGGTGTGGCGTGAAATGAGTTGGTATGGCGCGCACATCGCCTATAAGGAAGAAGAGGCTGGCAAGGCTGGTGTTGTCAATGCAGCTATCTACTCAGGCTGGGGTCACTTTGGTTTCCATTGGGTCACTCCTTTTCATAATATCGCCGGCATGTTGACCGAGTCGGCGAGTGCTCGTCTGGCCACACCACTGTTTGTTCACCCTGATCAACTCAACGGTTCGAGAGGCTTACCGGAATATGAGGCGCAAACGACGTTCCCAAACCCCTGGGAAGGCGGGTGGTGGCACGTCCGTGACATCGTTGAGCAGCAGAAGATTGCGGCGATCGCGACGTTAGATATAGCTGCTCGACATCGTGCCACGGTTCTCCGGAACGCGTACCTGAAGGCCATTCGCCAAATTGAACGTGGCCAATCGATGTCACCCGTTGCATTTGTCATTCCAAGGGATCAACACGATTTGCTCACGGTGCTCAAAATGGTGAATAACTTGGTCAGACAAGGCATCGACGTGCAACGCACCACAACTGGGTTCACCCACGAAGGTCGCATTTACAAGGCCGGGTCGTTCATTGTCTCGATGGCTCAGCCGAAGCGTGGCGTGATTCGTTGGCTGCTTGGTCGGACCTTCTACCCAGACAATACTTATACGCGAGACCGTGATGGCAATCCTATACGGCCGTACGACATGTCTACTGACACCATGGCAGAATTTATGGGTGTGCGTGTGGATCCTGTCAAATCAGTTGTTGAGACCACAGTCGAGACTGTTGATGCACTACTTGCACCGGAAGGCACGGTGGCGCAGGGTCGTTTTGGTTACGTGCTCGACGGTCGACTGAACGATAGCTTCAAGGCGGCCAATCTACTTCTCGCGGACAATGTCAATGTGCGGCGTGTTACCACTTCCGATAACGGACTCAGGGCTGGAGACTTTGTCGTGGCGACTTCGGCGTCAGACGATGTTGTGGCGCAGATAGCGCAGACGACCGGTGTCAATTTTTCACCGAGCAACGTTGACTCTAGTCGTGTCAGTGAGCCCTTACGCCAGACTCGAATTGGAATGTACCAGCGATACTATGGTGGGAATATGGATGAAGGCTGGACTCGCTGGCTGCTGGAGGACTTTGCATTTCCTTACGAATCATTAATGGATGCGACGATCACTGCTGGCAATTTGCATGAAAATTATGACGTGATCATTCTTCCGGCCGATAGTGTCGCGAGGATGACAGGTGAGCCAGTTGAAAGTGGTGCGCGCGTTCGTTCAAGACCCGAAGATTACCCACCCGCCTACCGTAGTGGCTTCGGAGATGAAGGTGTAGCTGCGCTGAAGTCTTTTGTTGATCAAGGTGGCACACTTGTTACGTTTGCCGAAGCCGGAGACCTCCCGATTCAGAAGTTTAAGCTGCCAGTGCGAAATCTTGTCGCAGGTTTGTCGCCAACGGACTTTTGGTCACCCGGATCGACACTTAAAGTCGACATTGATTCAAAGCATCCTCTGGCCTATGGCATGCCGTCTGAGGGGTTGGCAACTTTTCTCCGCGGTAATCAGGTCTACGAAGTGGTGGCCACACCACGTAACGATCGGGTCGAGCGGATCGCCACCTTTATTGGGCGTGACATTCTGCAAAGCGGTTGGCTCCTTGGTGAAGCTGTGATTGCTGAGAAGGCAGCGATGGTTTCGGTGCAGCACGGACAAGGTCGAGTTGTGTTAATTGGTTTCCGAGTCCAGCACCGAGCTCAGACGCATGGCACTTTCAAGCTCGTCTTCAATGCGCTTATGGGTTCTGGCGTGGAACGGTAATCAATGCGGTGAGAAATCTTGTAAATAGGCAACAAGTCAGCACAGCCATTAGGAGTCTTTCATGAAAACTATCGATCGCCGCGGCTTTCTCCAGATAGGCACAACAGGCACGGCGTTCAGTTTCGCAACGGGAACCTCTCGTTCAGTTGCAGCAGCCATTCAGCAAGTTTCCAGTGAGCAGGATGTCAGATTATCCGGCGATGGGCTCGGACTCACACCGACCGCGTCGATCGAACTGTTGGCACGTCTCACCAAAGAGAACGCAATTGCGTCAGATTCCTATTCCAACGGGGGAGTCGTTGAAGAATTGGAGCACGCTTTCGCTAAAGCGCTCGGTAAAGAGCGTGCGGTCTTTATGCCGACTGGCACATTGGCTAACCACTTGGCCGTACGCATGCTGGCAGGCGGACCGAGTCGGGCGATTGTTCAGGCAGAAAGCCATCTCTATAACGACACTGGTGATACTGTTCAGACTCTAAGCGACATTCAGTTGGTGCCACTGGCTTTCGGCCAGGCGACCTTTACGTTGGATGATGTGCGAGCGTTACTTGACCGAACTGCCAGCGGACGAGTTTCTACACCGGTGTCCGCAATCTCGATTGAATCACCGGTTAGAAGAAAGTCAGGCGAAGCTTTCGATGAAATGGAGATGGATCGGATTACGGCCTTTGCTCGCCAAGAGGGCATTCGTACACATCTTGATGGCGCGCGGATTTTCTTGCAGGCTGGATTTACGGGCCGATCAGTTGCCGATTATGCCCGGTCGTTCGATACGGTTTATGTTTCGCTCTATAAGTACTTTAATGCGCCATCGGGTGCGATTCTCGCCGGTCCAAGAGCGTTACTCGACCAAATGTTTCATGTACGACGAATGTTTGGAGGAGGGCTCGCGAAAGTCTGGCCGTTTGCTGCGATCGCATTGCATTACTTCCAAGGATTTCCAGAGCGTTACGCGCGAGCCGTTGGTGTGGCGCGTGAGTGGACACAATTGGTTAGTGGCCATGAGGCTTTTTCGACCGAACCGATTCCAGCAGGGACAAATCTATTCCTGTTGAAGGTGCACCATTCAGACCTGAACGCATTCCGCGATCGACTTGCACGCCAGCACGTGCGGCTGCCGGCACCACTTGCCGATGGGTCTGGTTTTAGGTTGGGCGTGAACGAAACCTGGGGTCGCACGACAGCGTCGGACCTCGCCGCCATGTTTGTGCAAGCCGCCGAAGCATAAGCCCAAGTTGCTGAGATTGACACAATTGGCGTGCATGCGGTGCGCGCTTCACCATATTTATGACAGGAGGCTTTCAATGCGAATCGTTTCTGGACTCTGCGGGGTGTTTCTACTTTGTGGCGCGATGTCCGTGGATGTCTCAGGGCAGGCTGTTGTCCAAGTCAACACGGTTGAGGTTCCGGAGGACCAAGTTGGCGCATACCTGAGTGGGCTCAAGAATATCATCGACCTGTATGAGCAGATTCTCCCAGAGACTGAACTGCGTGTCTGGCGAGACGCCGAAGGGGCGAGTCCTCACCTCATTACTGTGATGACTGAGTTTGCAAGTGCTGACGCCTGGACTGCTGGCAACGCGAAGCTGCAGGCAGACCCGGTCTATCAGCAACTGATTGAAGCCTTTGAGGCAACGGGTCGATCCATGGTGTCTGTGACCCTCTTTAGTGAAATCACTCCGTAGGTGGTCCAGTGGTGCCTGAGTTGTTTGGCAGACGGATTGGTAATGTGCCGGTTGCACTGATTTCTCCTTTCAGTAACCTGGCAAACGCTTCACCAGACACCGTCTGATCTATAATCTCCCGACACAGAATCCCAATAGTCAATACCGATAGGGGTCGATATCTTTATGAAGACAATCGTGAACAAGACTGGCCGGCCGCTCAAAATCACACTGTCCCAGGGACGGGTGCTTCGCCTAGGTCCACGTAAAGAAGGGCAGATTGCCACGCCGGATGCGGAACGTGAATCCGTGAAAAAGATGATCGCGGTGGGAGAGGTCAGTGTATTCGATGAGGTCTCACGGACGGGTTCGCGTTCCGAGAAGGGGCCAGGAGGTGCCCTGCGGTCGCAGGGTCGAGGTCGACGATTTTTAGGGTCGACACGAGGAGAACGGTAATTAAGGGTGTGGTAAACGGTCGGTCGAGCTGGACGGTGTGACTGTTTATGGGCAGGCGAAGGCCGCTCTTAAGGCATCCATCACAAGCACTGTGTCTCGTTCATGCAGTCTCTCTGGATGTTCAGTGAGATAACGATGCGTAAAGCGGATGGCGCGACCAACGGTTAGGCGGTCGTCGGGTCGGCAAATGGGGGAGTGTGAGGGAGAGACACCCTGCCTTACATCGTTTCGATACCATTCAAACGCCGTCTCTAGCACTCCCCGTACAAGGCCCAGACAATAAATCGCTTGTGAGCTGAATTGACTACCGGCCTCCATGTCTGTTACCGCCTGCCCGCATTCAACAATCAGGGCGTCACCTGTAGGAAGGGATTGAGGCGCAGCCACGGTTGGACTTAGTGTAACGAGGAACGCAAGAACGGACCCAATGACTGTACTTGCCATAATGCGACTCCTTTTACGGTAGAAGGGCGGTTTCGAACGAGGCAAAATGTTTCAGTGGCCATCTTCCCACAAGGGTGCCACAAACTGAACCTGATACTGGAATTCGGCAGTCAAATCGAACGACGTGAATGTTCCGAACGGGTTACAGTACAATATTGATTGATTTTGATGCCGGGGTGGCGGAACTGGCAGACGCACAGGACTTAAAATCCTGTGACCCTTTGGGTCGTGCGGGTTCGATTCCCGCCCTCGGCACGCTTCCTTAATTGTTCATTTCCTATGGCGGCCCATCTTACACAGACACGGCAGTACAATGGTTATGGCGCAATCAGACTATGAGAGACAGTGGCTTTTATAAATTCGGCCGAATGGTTGGCAGTAAATTTAAGACTGCCAAGTGGGTGTGGGCATCGGCTGCTGGGAGTGAGGAGGAGGCCATCCGGGCGGAGTACGCGGTTGGTCGAAATCTTGCAGAACTTGTTCGCAAGGAAGTGCCAGGCGGAACGGATGGAAATGACCAGCTGTTTCTTGACGGGATTAGCGATCGCTTGGTGCCCGTAGTACGCAATAAATTGCATCGTTTTGAGGTGGCGACCCTTGCGAAGGGACAGCCCTCGGCTTTCGCGCTTCCCGGTGGATTTATTTTCGTGGACCGGTCTCTCGTGAGCTTGTGTCATCACGACCGCGATGAGATTGCCTTTGTGGTGGCTCACGAGATGGCCCATGTTATTCGACGCCACGCAATCAATCGTTTACTCAGTCAGGCTGCGCTCTCTGTGGTCTCTCTCGCCGCAGCGGGGCGAGGGTGGCTGGTGCCTTGGCTTAAGAAAGTTGGGCTCCAAGGTCTAGAACGCGCGTATTCACGAGATCATGAGTATGAAGCTGACGCACTCGGTGTGCTAATGACGAAGGCCGCGGGGTTCGATCCGGCTGGTTCGACCCGTCTGTTAAACAGATTGGGAGCCATCGACCAGGAGTCGGGCCAGTCCGTGCTTGGGGTCTATTTGTCCACGCATCCCAGTATCGAAGACCGCATCGTGAGACTGCGTCACCATGGCTGAGGTTCTGGTGTGTTCTCCGATGCTGAGACAGAGGTAGGGTCGTAATGCGAAGAAACTTCTGGCTGAAGATAGGAGTCGGGGTGTTGCTCCTTGTGGGAGTGCCTTGGTTGTTTTTGAAAACGGTACAGAACACCATTGCGGAACCGTACTCTATTGGTGTAGCTACAGTTACGGAGTGGACGCTTCACGTTCAGGAGACGGGTCAACCGACCCCTGCACTAATTTCGCTTGTGCCATCAAGTTCTTTGGTCTCACAGTTGTTTCAACAGGTGTTCCATCGGACGATGGAATCGTTGATGACACCGTCAGAGCCTGGTATGCCGGTTGTGTTACAGGAAGAATTTCTGGCGGGCTTACAAGATGTGTTTCTGCCTAATGAGATTCTTGCGGTTGCACGCACGGTCGGGCTTGAGCAAGCGCAATTTAACCCAGTTTGTATGGCGGTCAAGCGGGAGCCGTCTGGCGGACGTACGCGGCAATTGTTTTTCGTCGTGTTTGAGACGCCAGCCTTTAACGAATTTAGGCAAGAGTTGGCAAAGCTATACAAGGAGCGTGGAGGGGTTCTACTATTCGATCCCGCTGCCCTTGAACTTGTGTTGCCAGTCGCCTCGTCAGATGCGGATTTCGCTGGGTGGTGGCCATTGGAAGTGGACAGGGTGGTCGATTGTCGAGCGCCTATTACTTGAGGGAAGTGTAGTTTTGAGAGCAGGATATTTTATTTAATGGTACAAATGGTAAACAGTAGTGCGGTTTTGTGAGTTGTATAGAATAGAGACCTTCCGCATACACGGTTTCAATAAGACAGGTACAACCTCTGTAACGCTATGAAAAATCGAACGAAAGTTAGCATCATCCTCACCCTCATCGTCTTGGCAGCCGCTGCCTTCGGCTGGACTCGCTATCGGGAACGTTCAAAGATTCCTGAAGTACAAGCTGAGAGGATTGAGCGTCGTAATCTCGTCGCCACTGTTGCCGCCTCAGGCAAGATTGAACCTGAGCGAATGGTGAATATCAGTGCCGATACGATGGGCCGAGTTACTAGTCTGGTTGTCGAAGAAGGGCAACAGGTGGACGAAGGACAGTTCTTAATGTTGATAGATCCTGAATCTGCTGAGAGCGCAGTCGAGATGGGTACTGCAGGACTTCGTGCAGCACAGGAGCTACTGAACGCCGCACGCGTGGCCGTCGAGACCTCGCACGCCAATCTCGACTTAGCCCTTCGTAATGAGGAACGCGCTGTCGGGTTAAGTAAAGACTCGATCGTTTCTCAAGAAGAACTCGACCGTGTCGAAAGTGAAGTAAAGGTTCGACGTAGCGAGCTGGAAGCTCGCGAAACTGAGGTGCGGGCGCAGGAGCAACGACTTCAGCAAGAGACGGCCAATCTTCGGAGCGCTCGTCATGTGTTGAGCAAGGTCACGATTGATGCGCCGATGGCTGGTGTTATTACGCGACTCAACATTGAGCAGGGTGAGACCGTGGTTATTGGAACTATGAACAACGCGGGGACTGTTCTGATGACGGTTGCAGACTTGTCGGTGATCCTTGCGGTTCTGGAAGTGGATGAGGTTGATATTCGTGACGTAAAACTCGGTCAGGAAGCGTCGATCGTAATCGATGCCATGCCGGACACGCCCTTCAAGGGACTTGTGACAAAGATTGCCTCAAGCGCAATCCAAGCCTCTGGATCTGCAGCAGCTGCAGGAGACCAGCGCGGTACGAATTTTGAAGTTGAGGTGACGATTCAAGAAGAGATTCTTGGCGTGCGCCAAGATTTCTCTTGCTCGGCAGATATTACGACCGCCACGCGAGACGACGCGGTCGCAGTACCGATTCAGGCTTTGACGGTGCGCGAGGATGATGAGGAGGAAGAGCAAGAAGGTGTATTTGTTCTCCGAGATGCCGTCGTCGTTTTCACGCCGGTTGAGATTGGTATCGCCGGTGAGCGTTATTTCGAAGTGCTGGACGGTCTACAGGAAGGAGACGAAGTCGTGACGGGTCCCTATGCTGAGGTCCGTGAACTCATGGACGGCGACGCTGTCATCCTGGAAGAGGCTGAGAACGATAAAGATTCAGGGTTTAGCTTTAGTTTTAGTGTATCGGAGTAGTTGGGCAGTTTCCTCTCATGTCCTCTTTCTTTGAAGCCATCCGGCTCGCCCTAGGCGCTATCTGGTCGCACAAATTGCGATCCCTCCTAACCGTTCTTGGAAATATTGTTGCGGTAACCTCTATCATCGCAGTGGTCACGCTGATCCAGGGTTTGAATGTAGCGGTGAGCGACGCGATCACCTCGGAGGCTGGCGCGGACGCCTTCATGGTCGAACGGGTCGGCCTTATCACTGATGAGGACGAAGCGGTACGAGCCCGACGATTAAATCCACGTATCACGCTCGATGATGTCGTGGCGATTGACAATTACTCTTCAGCGGTTGAAGCCATCATGGCTAGGGTTGAGCAACGTGGCCGCGTCACTTATCGTGGTCGCGAACTTGAGCGAACATCTATCGAGGGCGTGAGTGAGGACCATATCCGTTTCTCAAATTATGGAGTCGAGCGAGGACGACTCATCACACCCACTGAGGTTCGACGTCGTCGCCCGGTGGCGGTGTTGGGATGGGGTGTGGCCGACAGATTGTTTGAGGATGTAGATCCACTCGACAAGACGATTCGGGTTGAGGATCAGCATTTTCGCGTCATAGGGGTGAGTGCGAAGAAAGGGGCGGTATTCGGACGGTCGCAGGACGAATTCGTTATCGTCCCACTAGGTGCCCATCAAAAGATCTTCGGGAGTCGTCGAAGCCTGTCGCTTATGGTGAAGCCAGAGGACCCGAGTCAGATGCAAGAGACGATGGAGGATGCCGTCGTTGCGCTTCGGATTAAGCGTCAACTCAAGCCGACTCAAGACAACAATTTCGGGCTATTTACGTCAGGCACGATTCTTGGATTGTGGGAGACAGCCACGGAAGGGATCTTCGCTGTTCTTATCGGTGTGGTAGCGCTGTCGTTGGTTGTGGGTGGAATCGTCATAATGAACATCATGCTAATGCTTGTCACCGAGCGGACGAGAGAAATTGGTCTCCGGAAGGCACTCGGTGCCCGCCGTCGTGACATCACGTGGCAGATTTTAGCCGAGTCGATCACACTTTCCTTTATTGGCGGTGTCGTGGGTATTGTGCTCGGATTCGGCGTGGCGCTCTTGATTGAGCAGACCACTCCAGTGCCTGCCGCTGTGGAAGGATGGTCAGCCGTTCTTGGCGTCGGTATGACGGGTATCGTTGGTCTGATTTTCGGCCTGTATCCGGCACTGCGTGCGGCTCGCCTGAGTCCGATCGAAGCGCTCGGAAAGGAATGATTTGAAACTTCGGATTGCGCTGTTTAACGAGATTGGAACCATGGCGTTTCAGACGCTGCGCGCGAACAAGATGCGCTCAGCGTTAACGATTGTAGGCGTCGTGATCGGAATTACGGCAATCGTTGGTATGACTTCACTGGTCCGTGGTTTCGACAGCTCGTTTAAAGCGGTAGTGGAAGAAACGGGTCCGAATACTATTTTCGTAGCGAAGTTCAGTGGAATCAGCTTCATGTCTGGCCAAAATTTCATTGATTTAATCCGTCGTCCCAATCTGACTCCTAATGATGCCCGAGCTCTAGAAGCACTCGATTCGGTGCGCTTTACCGATACCATGCTGGGCGGCGGCATTAGTGATAGCCGTCGCCGGCTGTCATATCGTGGTGAAGAAACGAAGCTATTACAGATTTTAGGTGCGTCTGAATTGTTCGCCGAAGTTGGTTTTATTTCGCTCGAAGCCGGACGGTTTTTTACGGCGAGTGAATTGCAACATCGACGCGCCGTAGTCGTGTTGGGACAAGGACCATTTCAGTCGCTTTTTCCGTTCACTGATCCGATCGGCAAGGAAGTTCGGGTTGCCGGACAGCCATATACCGTTATCGGTGTAATGGGACCACGTCCGAGTCCTGGAGGTTTTAATGTAGGACAGGATGATATTGCGGTCATTCCGTACACTCGCTATGAAAGTCAGTTTGGAGTGCCAGGATTTAGAAGGGTTGGAGGAGCGCATCGTGACGTCACGCTTACGGTGATGCCACGTGATGGACAACGTGAGGCGGCATTGGTTGAAATTGAAAAAGTCATGCGAATCCGTCACGGCCTTAGACTCGATGAGCCGAACGATTTCGATCTTGTCACCCAGGATGCGATGCTGCGGGTGTGGGAGCAGACCACGCAGGCGGTGTTTTTAGCCCTGGTCGTCATTTCTTCTATCGCGCTACTCGTTGGTGGAATCGGCGTGATGGCAATTATGACGATGTCGGTGACGGAGCGAACGAACGAAATTGGCTTGCGGAAAGCTTTGGGGGCGAAACGGCAGGAAATTTTATGGCAATTTCTCGTCGAGGCGGGAGTCTTGACGTTAGTCGGTGGCGTTCTAGGAGTGCTCTTGGGCAGTGGAACTGGACTCCTCGTACATTTCGTTTCTGGTTTTCCCATCTCGTTACCTTGGTGGTCGTTTGCCCTGGGCCTAGGATTTTCTGCGAGTGTTGGACTCGTCTTTGGGATGGCGCCGGCTATCCGCGCGTCGCGTCTCGATCCAATTGAGGCACTGCGTCATGAGTGAGGCAAGGTGACATGAGCCTGATTGAAGTTGAGGCGCTCTCGAAGAGTTATCAGATGGGCGTTGAAGAGGTGCATGCCTTGCGGGGCGTCGATCTGACCGTTGAAAAAGGTGACTATATTGCCATTATGGGGCCTTCAGGATCTGGCAAGTCGACATTGCTTAATCTCCTAGGGTGTCTAGACACGCCGACCAGTGGTCGGTATGTCTTGAACAGTCGGGACGTCAGTTCGATGGCGGAAGATGATCTCGCACAAGTGCGCAACGAGGAAATTGGCTTTGTTTTCCAAACCTTCAATCTTTTGGCGAGAGCTACAGCACTCCAGAACGTTGAGTTACCACTAGTCTATGCGGGTGTAGGCGCGGATGAACGGCGCGTTCGTGCACGGCAAGCTCTCGAAAAAGTCGATCTTTTGGATCGGATTACGCATCGTCCAAATGAGCTCTCTGGTGGCCAGCGGCAGCGAGTAGCTATCGCGCGTGCGTTGGTGAACGATCCTTCCATTCTACTTGCCGACGAACCCACTGGGAATCTCGATTCGGTCGCCGGGGCGGAACTACTCGACCTGCTGGACAGCTTGCATAAGACAGGACACACTCTCTTCGTGGTTACCCACGAGCGCGACGTTGCAAGGCATGCGCAATCAATTGTCCATCTACGAGATGGTCAAATCGAATCAATCGAGAAATCGTAGATACGCTTAGGAATAAGCCACGCAGCACATGCCTAATGGCGCCCCGTGTCATTTGTCTCTGGAACTGGCTCAGATTTCAAGAAACGAATTAACTCTGCATGGAACTGATCTGGAGCTTCTAGATGTGGAATGTGCCCGACGTTGTCGATAAGAACCAATTCGGCATTCGGAATGGTGTCAGCCACGTTTTTTGCTAAGGCAGGAAAGTTAGGACCGTCTTCCGTTCCACCAATGACTAGTGTCTTTGCCTTGATGTGTGGCCAATCGTGGACAACAGGATCAGCGTAGAGCATCTGCGCTATACGACTGCGCACCATCGCGAATTGCGGCCAATCGCCACTTTGAGTCCAACCGTAGTGCAGACGAATAAAATACTCGTATTCCGGTTTCCACGTGACAAAGTAACGTTCGATGCCTCGACGAATTGAATCGTAAGTCCGATTCAAACTAGCTTGATACTGAGCCTCGTGATCACGCCAGGCTCGATTCAGTCGCGAGTCAGTCAAGCCGATCTGATTGACCATAACGGCATGTGTCGTCATAGACGGATAGGAAAACGCAAAACGAGACGTCACCATGCCTCCCATTGAGTGTCCTACAATGGCGGCTTTCGAGATCCCTTTCTCGTCGAGCAGCAGCTTGATATGGAGTGCCATGTCATGCAGTGTGTATGGCAGAATTGGTTTTGACGAGCGCCCGTACCCGATCCGGTCGGTGGCTAACACGCGGAATCCCTCGTTTCGTAGGACCTCGATAGTACCTTTCCAGTACTCGGCAAAGAAATTTCCACCGTGAAGCAGCACAACGGTTTTACCGTTTTCTGCGCCGACTGGTGATACGTCCATGTAGGCCATTCGGACATCCTGTCCGGACATCGTGAATGACATATACGACACGGGATGCGGATAGGGAACATCTTCCAGTGACGGGCTCATTGGTCCCCAATCGGCGGGCTGAGCGGTTGCCTGGATTGGTATCGTTAGAAGTATAAGGAGGACCGTCGGGAGACAGTTAAAATAGTAACGCGATCTGTTCATGGTCATCTGTTCCTCCTGCAAGTAGCACATCTAACCCAGTATTAGTAGCCCGTTCGGCACATTCACATGCCAGCTTGCTTTAAGTAGTCTTCCGGCGTCAACCTGGGCCCTCGACTCACTTTCGTCGACCAAGCCACATATTTACGTCAAAGGCATTGAGATCGGCAAAACGCATCATTTCTGTGATGACGACAATAGCATCAGTGGTGGTGGCTTCCTTGGTTAATGGAAGAGGGAATTGCTTAGTCTGCTCAGCTCGAGCTGCGTACAACTTGATAGCAGCTGTTACAGCACGGGCAAGATCTTCATCCGAGGGTCTAGCTGTTGTTTGGTTGTGACGTGCTTTATCCATCATGGTGACGAAAGCGTCTACTACCTTGGTTGCTGTCGGTTGCTGCTCAGAAATTATTTGATCCACCATAGGCAACTCCCTCATTAAAGATGCACGAGGCATGTGTATGCCTCCTTGGATAGAATCTCGCTAAGAAGTTGCGAGGTTCTTTTTTGGTAAGGTGATGAAAACCTCTCCTCCTTCAGTTCTTACTGCCACGGGACGGAGTCGATATTTTGGTACGGCCACATGTGCCCCTGTCCGAATATCGAATTCGAAACCGTGCCACGGGCAAATAACGTTGAGTTGGTTTTGTGCAAACACCCGCCCCAGACTTTTTTTGTTTTCCCTAACGTCTTCAAGTACTCGCGGAAGAATTTTCCCTTGGCATGCTGGACCACCAAGATGCGGACATTTGTTCTCGTACGCATAAAATTCGCCATCTAGTCGAAATACACCAACTTGCATTCCAGCGATTTCAATAACACGCCGACTAGGATCGTCGAAACTGGCAACTGTACCAATGTTGATTTCAGACATGGATTTAAATTTGCCTCATCACAATACATCGCTCGGTTATGGCCGTACCCGTTTAATAGGAAGTCCAAAGAGTTTTGC
>ERZ651768.504-NODE-504-length-29553-cov-11.779516_pt1 | contig 29553 bp, 30 predicted proteins | sample MGYA00514754_ERZ651768 | MGnify/ENA metagenome assembly ERZ651768
CGCGCGCATGTAACTTACCTAAGCTAAGAGAGTTTTATGTGTCGAATGGAAAAAACCAGACAAGGTGAACATATCACCTACGTAATTGATGGTAAACAAGAAGGATAGAGGAATCTGGATGCTCATGCGCCCTAGCACCTAACAAAACCACAGCATTAAGTTTGTCAGGGGCCTCCGGTGAGAGGCCGGCCGGATTGTGACCAATGGTCACGATCTACCGGGCAATAGAAAAGGGCCACCGCTATGCAAACGGTGACCCTTCGGTTGGAGGTATCCGGGGCCCAACGGCAGGTCATACCAAAAACCTGCCGCCGACATATGTACATCTAAACGGGATTGGACATCCCTCGCACTCGTAACTAATATGACCTTCGGGTCCGGCTTTATTTCTGGATTGGAGGAGCACGATGGCAACTGTACGTAACTTCGAAAGCATAATTTCAGCAGATTCTCACATTTACGAACCTTCTGATCTATGGTCGAACGCCTTAGGCAACAAATTCGGAGAGAGAACTCCTAGAACTATCACCAATTATCAGGGCGTGGAAGGGACGTATTTCTACAGTGGGTACCAAGGCTTGCCGGTAACGATGGTACGCCAAGGTACGACCTATGATTCTACGAATGCTGCGAGGATGGAGGCCAATGAGAAAGGATTCAGTTCATGCGGTTTTAATCCTGAAGTTCGAGTTCAATTTCAGATAGAAGCGGGATTGGATGCGGAAGTTATGAACCCGACTACGATGCATACAATTATGAGAAACCCAGATGTCGAAGTTTTAAAGGCATGCTCTGAGGTTTACAACGATTGGGAATCGGAATTCGTATCGTATGACCCGAAACGGCTGATCGGGGTTAGCGTAATTCCTTTGCATGATGTTGAATGGGCGGTTGCAGAACTAGATCGGACCATGAAAATGGGGCTGATGAACCCCACTATCAATTGCCAGGCTCCCGACGGATGCCTACCATATCGAGACCGTAGCTACGATCCGTTCTGGGCTGCTGTCAATGAAGCTGGAGTCCCGATCACGTTGCATATTCTCACTGGTAAAGTCCTAGACACTTTGATTTTGGCGCGTACTGAGCAATCGGAAGAAGAACGCGGGGGCAACCCAGGTAGCTGGATCGATTTATCCAGTGAGATCCAAAATGTCTTGGCGAATGACTTTATTTTTGGGGGAGTCTTAGACAGGTTCCCGCACCTAAAACTATGCTGTAGTGAGTTTGAGGTGTCTTGGGTGCCAGGGTTTATGGCGCGATTGGACCAAATTGAAGTGATTGCTGCGCGGTTAGGTGTGCCTAAATTGGATATGAAGGGAAGCGATTACATGCGTTCACGCATCTGGCACGGTTTCATAGACGATACAGCTGCCACTCATGCTGTTTCTTACATTGGAGCAGATCAGGTGGTTTGGGGTTCCGATTTTCCTCACACAAGATCGATTGGTCTTGACGTTCATTCGGATCTCAAGAACCTACTAAAAGGTATGCCAGAAGATGATCAGGTGAAAGTAGCAGGTACAAGCGCAACAAAATTGTTCAACTGGAACAATGATTAACAAAAGGAATCTCTGAACCAGGCAAACTACTGTCAGGCCCCTGAGCTGTTGACACTACGCTCGCTGTCTTTTCGTAAACCTCCCAAGTAAGGCGGTCATCTTTAAGGCTATCTTTGTCTGTTGCCACTATCTTCCAAACCCATTTTGGTACAGATTTTGACGGCCTTTGATATACTGCGCTCATTCAGTTGATACACGGGGTTCAACATGTGCGGGCTAAGTGGCATTCTCTACAAACGAGCCGGGTCTGAGGGGTCTTTCCATGTGGGTAATGATTTGGTCATGATGCTCGAACCCATGACCCATCGAGGCAAGGACTCGAGTGGAGTCACGATCATGGGAGAGCAGATCGATGGGGATTTAGTTATTCGTATCTGGACCGAGAATGTCCAAGACATCTCGTCGGTGGCGGCCCGTTCAGAGGAGACGGTGCGGCATGCGGGGGGAGTGATACGTTCCACGAGCACTCTGGACCAATTTCTCCGCCTGGTGGTCAACTACCAGGGTGAGGTGGCGGATTTAGCTGATGCACTTATCAAAGTCCCTGGGGTGGCGATTCATAGTATCGGGACTACATCTGAGGTCATCAAAGATATTGGAACTCCAGCAATGATGGACGTGAAACATGGTGTCGGCGAAATACTGGGGACCCATGGCATCGGGCACGTGCGCATGGCGACCGAAAGCAGAGTGGACGTAAACCACGCGCATCCCTTCTGGGCTTACCCTTTTCCCGACATTACGGTGGTGCACAACGGACAACTCACCAACTACCACAAATTGAAGCGGATGTACGAAGACCAAGGCCATCATTTTCAGACCGGTAACGATTCAGAAATAATTGCGGTGTACCTCGCCGGTAAACTGGCCGAGGGTCAAGGTCTAAAACAGGCGCTACGGTCGTCGTTGGATGACCTGGACGGGACGTTCACTTATTTGGTTGCCACCAAGGATGGCCTCGGCTACGCCAAAGACCAATGGTCCGCAAAGCCGTTGGTGACAATGGAGACCGATGATGTCATCGCCATTGCGTCCGAAGAGATTTCGCTGCGGGGCGTGTTCGCCGAAGAAATCGAACGCATCGAGCCGCAAAATAGCGAGGTTATGACCTGGCTACTATAGATGCTGCTGGCCTCTCAACTAGAGAATTAAACATTCGTCTCAAGGATCTGGCTGCAAAGGGTGAAGAGATCACGGTCCTTAACCCTAATGCCCGGCACAACCTTGGCGTTGCGATCTTCGACATGTGCACTATTCGCTTCGAGGGCAGCGTCGGCTATTACGCCGCCAGCATGTTGGACGGACCCGAAGTGGTTATAGAGGGCAACGCGGGTTGGGCGCTGGGTGAAAACATGATGGCCGGCAAAATTAGCGTGTCCAAGAACGCGGGAGCATCGGTCGGGTCCACCATGCGCGGTGGGGAATTGTTCGTGGGCGGCGACGCCGGCGCCAGGGCCGGAATCTCGATGAAAGGTGGTTCGCTCATCGTCGCCGGCAATTCCGGTTTTTTGACCGGATTCATGATGCAAAAGGGCCGTATCATTATATGTGGCGATGCGGGTGAAGCTCTTGGCGATTCCATGTACGAGGGGACGATCTATGTGGGCGGCAGCATAGCCTCGCTGGGCGCCGACGCGACCATCGAAGAGATATCCGAAGGGGAATTACTGGACGTGTTGGCAGCTCTCCGCGACCACGGCATCGAGAACAAGCGCAGCTTCACCAAAGTAGTCTCCGCCAAGAAGCTATACCACTACGACACCTTGGAAAGATTGGAAAAATCGGCCCTTTAAGGAGCGCCGCCATGGTCACAGGTAGCAGCCAAATATGGGCGCCATGGGTAATGGACGATATCCATTCCAAGGCGGAACTGGGTCGGTATAGAATCCGAGGGTTCTCATCATTTCAAAACGTCACCCACTTCGACGACCTGACCTTCCTTTCAACCGGGCTGACACGGTTCCCCCTAGAGGGATACAAGGAGCGCTGCAACACACGTACCGTAATCGGCGGCCTTAACGCCGAGCAACCCCTGGTTTTGGAAACTCCCATCTACATCAGCGGAATGAGCTACGGCGCCTTGTCGGCCAACGCCAAAATAGCCCTGGGGAAGGCGGCTACGATGATTGGCTCAGCCAGTTGCACGGGAGACGGCGGTATGCTTCAGGGTGAGCGTGACGCCTCCGACAAACTCGTCTATCAGGTGCTGCCCAGCAGGTACGGCTTCAATCCTCACCATCTGGCCGGAGCCCAGGCCGTAGAAATTGTGGTCGGGCAAGGAGCAAAACCCGGCACCGGTGGGATGCTCATGGGCATCAAGGTGCAAGGGGACGTCGCCGAGATGCGCGACCTACCTCAAGGCATAGATCAGCGAAGCCCCGCACGCCACCCCGACTGGCTGGGTCCCGACGACCTGGCGGTAAAGATCGAGCAGATCCGCGAGGCCACCGACTGGCGCGTGCCGGTGCATGTGAAGTTAGGGGCCTGCCGGGTAGATGACGATGTCAAACTAGCGGCCAAAGCCGGGGCAGATGCGATCGTAATCGACAGCATGGTCGCCGGCACCGGCGCCTCAGCCGAAGTCCTGATCGAACACAGCGGGATCCCAACCGTACCTGCCATCGTCATGGCCCGGGAGGCCCTTCGCGAACTTGGCCTCTATGGCAAAGTGAGCCTCATCGCTTCCGGCGGCATTCGCCACGGGGCCGATGCAGCGAAGGCCCTGGCCTTGGGCGCCGACGCCGTGGCGATAGGCCTTGGAGCGTTGATCGCCCTCAATTGCAACAAAGAAATTCCCGAGAGCAACTTCCCCGAAGAGATTGGCGTCGAGGCAGGACTCTGCCACCATTGCCATACGGGCAAATGCCCCGTGGGCATCGCTACACAAGACCCACTATTGACGCAGAGGTTGGATCCAGATGAGGGCGCGGAAAGGGTAGCCAACTATATCAACTCCATGACCATGGAAATGACCCTGCTCACCCGTTCTTTGGGCAAGAGCGATGTTCACAGCCTGGAGCCCGAAGACCTGGCGGCCCTGACATTGGAAGCCTCGGCCATGGCCAGGATTCCGTTGGTCGGCACAAACAAGGTGTTTGGCGAGTAAGCAGACCGATCCGGCAACGACAGGCATCGAGCCTTCGTCCCTTTTTCAGGAGTAGCATGGTGACACGAGAAGAAATTAAGGCGCGGATGCATGATGAGAATATCCGTTACGTGCTGACGCAATTTGTGGACCTGAACGGTTCACCCAAGGCCAAAATGGTGCCGGCTGACCACCTTGACGATGTGTTGGATGTAGGCGCAGGGTTCGCAGGCGGTGCCTTAGGGGGCATGGGTCAAGGTCCCCACTCCCACGACATGTTGGCGCGAATTGACCTGGATACCTACACTCCCGTGCCATGGACCGAGGGCCTAGTACGATTCGCCTGCGACTTGTTCGTAGACGGCGCCCCACACATGTTCTGCCCGCGCCAGAACTTCAAGCGGGTTCTGTCAAACATAAGGCGCGACGGGTACAAATTTTATGTGGGCATCGAGCCGGAACACTTCCTGGTGACCAAGAACGATGACGGCACCATCGCTGTCTGGGACCCCAACGACATGGACACACTACGCAAGCCTTGTTACGACTTCAAGGGCATCTCAAACGTAATGGGCTACCTAACTGACATGATGGACGCTATGCAAAAGATCGGCTGGGATGCCTACCAATCTGACCATGAGGATGCAAACGGGCAGTACGAAATCAACTTTGTCTATTCCGATGCTCTCACGACCGCCGACCGATATACCTTTTTTAAGATGATGAGCAGCCAATACGCCCAGAAATATGGCGCTATCGCCACTCACATGGCCAAGCCGTTCACCAACCGGACAGGCAGCGCCGGGCACATCCACTACCATTTAGCCGACGCGGCAACGGATGAGAACCTGTTCTTAGACGAGGAGGACCCGCGGGGTCTTGGCCTATCGGAAACGGCTTACCATTTCATCGGTGGCATCTTTGCCCACGCACCGGCGCTCTGCACCGTGATGTCGCCAACGGTGAACTGTTACAAGAGGCTCCAAGTGGGCCCGGCCCTGACGGGATCGACCTCGGGCTTCCTCTGGACACCTGCCTTCATATCATACGGCGACAACAACCGCACTCAAATGATTCGCACCGCAGGTCCTGGCCACCTCGAAGACCGGACGATGTCGTCGGCGTGCAATCCCTACCTGGCCTTCGGCGCCTACCTAACAGCCGGGCTGGACGGTATCAACAGAAAGCTGGAACCCGGCGAGCCAAATCTAGGCAACATGTACGATCTCGGCCTAGATGAGATTCGCCGCCGCGGCATCCGGCTCCTGCCCCAATCCTTGGCCGAATCTCTGGTCGAGTTGAAGCATGACGAAGTCGTGCGGGAGTCGCTCGGCGTAATCTACGATGAATTCGTGGACCAGAAGGAATCCGAATGGCGTGAGTACCACCGCCAGGTTACGCCTTGGGAAATCGAACGCTACCTCACGTTGTTTTAGCGAACCATGTCTTTCCTCATAGCCTGCCCCAACTGCGGCGAGCGTAGTGTTGATGAGTTCCGGTTCGGAGGAGAAGTGACCTCCCGTCCAGCGTCGAATGCACTACAGGACCAATGGACTTCTTTCTTCTACTTCCGCACCAACCGCGCCGGGGTGCAGCAGGAATGGTGGAACCACCGATACGGTTGTCGGCGCTGGTTCCATGCCCGACGGGACACAACCACCAATCAGGTGCAAGAGACGTTCTGGCCCGGATAGTTAGGCAACCTAAATCCAGGGCCTGTTCTACGAAGTTGGCAATAATAAGGGGAGCGTAATTGAACCGCGTAGGCCGAAATATAGCCCAGCCCGCCGAGATTATCGACCGCTCCGCCGCTGTTGAATTTAAATCCGACGGGCGTACAATCCGCGCCCAGCAAGGCGACACCATCCTTTCCGCACTTTACGCTGCGGGAATTACCACCTTCAGCCGTAGCTTCAAATATCACCGTCCGCGGGGGCTGCTTTGTGCCGCCGGGCACTGCCCCAACTGCTTGGTGACGGTGGACGGGGAACCCAACGTCCGCGCCTGCATTCGGCCGGTTGCGCCAGGCATGAAAGTGCAACACCAAAACGCCTGGCCCTCCCTCCGCTGGGATTTTCTGTCGATACTCGACCGGTTCCATTGGTTGATGCCGGTCGGGTTTTACTACAAAGCGCTCCATAGACCCAAATTGCTGTGGCGTCTGGCGCGAGGAGTGATTCAGCGCGTTGGAGGCCTTGGCAGCATCGATATCGAAAGAGTTCCGGAAACCAAATTCCACCACCGCAGTCAACACGCCGATGTGGCGGTGGTGGGCGGTGGGCCCGCTGGAATGGCCGCGGCCCTGGCGGCGGCGGATCAGGGTTCCCAGATAGTCCTGATCGATGATCAACCGCACTTGGGTGGCCACCTCCGTTTCGATCAGCAGACCTACGACTCAGTTCCTGGCTATCAAGGCAAGACGGGCGTTGATATTGCCCGCGCCATGGCGCAGTCAGTCGCCGAATCGGATTCCATTGAGGTGATGAGTGATGCTACCGTATTCGGGCTGTACCAAGACAAATTACTGAGCATTTTGGCCGGAGATTGGCGTGTTACCCTCCGAGCTAAACGCGTCGTAATCGCCACCGGCGCACACGAAGTCCCGCTTATATTCGAAAACAACGACCTGCCTGGCATCATGCTGGCCTCCGCAGCGCGTCGCCTGGTTGGGCTCTACGGAATACGTCCGGGCGCCAACGCAGTCGTAGCCACGAATACCGAACTGGGCTATCAGACTGCCCTGGAGTTGCTGGATGCGGGGGTGAACGTGGCAGCAATAGTGGACGCAAACTTGGAGAGCCCCCAGTCGAGTTTGTCCGCGACCGTATCCGCCCGAGGAATCCGGGCCCTTCAGGGCCACAGATTGGTTAAAGCGACCGGCCGGGGCCAGGTCAAAGGGGTCTTGGTAGCTCCGGTGGGCGGAGCCCTACAGGGCCGGCCCGAACGGATCCCATGTGACCTAGTTTGCATGTCAGGCGGTTATCAGCCAGTGGACGCTCTTATCCAGCAGGCTGGGGGGCGGTTGTCGTTCAACGCCAAAATCGGGGAGTCCGTGCCGACTCACCTGCCGTCGGGAATCTACGCCGCGGGTGACGTTATGGGCGCCCACGGTCTCGCCACACAATTGACGCAGGGTAGGCTAGCCGGGTCCAGTGCAGCGGGAGATTTGAGCTCCGCGGTGCCAGCAGCCGACTCCAATGACACGGCTGTCCAGACTGCGGACTCGGTGGCAGCAGCCAATGCGCCGGTGAGCGGAGCTCAAGATGGCTCCAGGTCATTTTTATGCTTCTGCGAGGACGTTACCGCCAAGGACGTTACCTTCGCCATCGACGAAGGCTTCGAGGACATTCAAACCCTGAAGCGTTATACAACGGTGTCCATGGGTCCGTGCCAGGGGAAGATGTGCGGCAAGTCATTGGCCGCTATCTGTGCAGATTACACCCGGCGCAGCATCGACGAAGTTGGCGCCACGACTTCGAGGCCCCCTTACCAACCGGTACCCCTGGCCGCCCTATCCGGGCCTTCCCACATGCCATTAAAACGGAGCCCCATGGACCGCCTGCACCGCGAATTGGGCGCATCCATGGTCGAATCCGGCCTGTGGCAGCGTCCCCTCGACTACGGGTCAGCCCAAGACGAAGCGATCGCCGTTCGGCAGCGGGTCGGAATCATCGACGTGAGCACGCTGGGTAAACTTGATGTCCAAGGGGCGGACGCACCAGCGTTGTTGGACTTGCTCTATACCAACACCTTCTCCGACCTGGGGGTGGGCCGGGTGCGCTACGGTTTGATGTGCTCGGACAACGGCGCCATCTTGGACGATGGCACCGTGACGCGGCTGGCCCAAGACCGCTTTTTCGTTACCACCACGTCGGGTAACGCCGACATGATCGAGGATTGGTTCAACTGGTGGATGTCTGGCGCGGGCCCGTGTGTCCACGTGACCAACGTCACCGGCGCTTACGGTGCGGTCAACGTTGCTGGACCTTTAGCAAGGGAGGCCCTGTCCAAGCTCACAGATATCGATCTCGACCCAGACAAATTCAGGTACATGCGCTCAAGGCAAGGACAAGTCGCCGGGGTGCCCTGTCTTTTGATACGCATCGGATTTGTCGGCGAAGCTGGATGGGAACTGCATTTCGCCTCCGAGCACGGGGAGTACCTGTGGGAATCAATCACGGAGGCTGGCCGAGAATTTGGAATCTCCTCCTTCGGTCTGGAAGCCCAGCGCATCCTGCGATTGGAGAAGGGGCATATCATCGTTGGGCAAGACACGGACTCGACCTCGAACCCATTGGAAACCCGCTCCGAATGGGCCGTGCACCTGAACAAGGCTGACTTTATCGGCCGAGGTGGAATTACCGGCGCAGCAGAGAGGGGCATCAAGCAGAAGCTGGTGGGCTTCATAATGGAGAGCGGCTTGGTGCCTGAAGACGGCGTACCAATTATCAGTGAAGGCCGCCCGGTCGGCCGGGTTACCAGTGCTCGCCTCAGCCCGACCTTAGGCAAGGGGTTCGGCCTCGCTTGGGTGCCGTCGCATCTGGCAAAGGAAGGAGCTAATATCGAGGTCTTGATAAATGACTGCGAACAGACGGCCAGCGTCACATTGCGGCCGGTTTACGACCCTGACGGCGTGAGGTTGCGGAGTTGAGCACAAGAGAATGGATCAAGGAGAGGCGCAGCGCCATGGCCCGCCTAGAGCTATTGCAAGGAGCGGTCATGTCTGAACTTAACGGGTGGCAGCAGCCGCTCCATTACGGTGACGGTGCAAGCGAACTGAAAATGCTTCGGGAGAGTGTCGGCATTCAGGACTTGAGCCCCAGGGGTGCGGTGCGGTTGGTGGGCGAAGATGCTGTCTCCTTGGAAACCAGATTATTCTCAGGCCAGAAGGAGTTGGCCGTAGGCCAGGCCCGTGAGGGCCGGATTGCCGCCGAAAACGAAACGGTATCGCTCCTTGAATTGCGATTAGCTAGAGACGAATTCATCTTTTTGACCGCGCCTGGGGATGCGGAAACCGTGACCGAATTTCTTCGCTCCCCGCCTGCTTCTTGCGTCCACACAATCGACATTTCGTCAGGACTAGCCGGCGCGGGCATCGTCGGTCCACAGGCGACCTTTTTATTGTCGATGATCACGGAGTTGGACGTTTCCTCCGAGGCGTTCCCGTCCCTGCGCTGCGTTCAATCCCGTTTTGCAGACGTGCCGGGCCTTTTGGTCAGACAGGATGCAGTAACAGGGCCGGCTTACCAACTCTATTTCACCCGGGAATACGGTGAATATATTTGGGAGGTAATCACCCAAGCCGCCCACCGTATTGGAGGTGGGGCTGTGGGTACCGAGGCCATCAAGTGCCTACAAGACGGATGCTAACCTCCCCCGAGACAGGGCGATAATAGGGCTAAGGAGAGCGGTATTTGGTGCTCCAGTTATTTAAAAAGAACCGGATGTGGGACAAGCGGCCTCTGAAGGACCGTTACCAGGTGGTGATTATAGGCGGCGGGGTCCACGGTGTATCCACTGCGTATTACCTGACCAAGTTGGGAATTAAGGACATCGCCGTCCTTGATAAAGGCTACTTGGGCGGCGGCGCCAGCGCCCGCACCACGGCCATCATCCGGGCCAATTACATAACAGCCGAAGGCATACCATTCTTCAGCGAAAGTTTAAAGCTCTACGAGGGCCTGGCCACGGAGTTGAATTTCAACCTATTGTTCAACCAGATGGGCAGGCTAGATTTAGGACACACCGACGCTGCGGTGTACGGTTTGCGGATGCGCGCAGGATTCAACCGACTCTTGGGCGTGGACAGCCGCATGGTGGGCCCAAAGGAGGTCAAGGACCTGGTGCCACCCATAGACCTTCGAGAGGGCAGGCCGTTCCCTATCCTTGGGGCCCTTTATCATCCGCCCTGCGGCGTGGTCCGTCACGATGCTGTAGTCTGGGGATTCGCCCGAGGAGCGAACAATGGCGGTGTGGAACTGCACCCATTTACCGAAGTTACCGGAATAGACCGCACCAACGGCCGGGTCAGCGGTGTGGAAACTTCGCGTGGTTTCGTGCAAGCCGACACCGTGCTAAGCGCCACCGCCGGATGGAGCTCAACCATCGCGGCCATGGTGGATCTGGAACTCCCGCTAACCACCCACCCGCTGGAAGTTATGGTAACGGAGCCGCTAAAGCCGTTCTTGCACAAAACTATTTCGTCCGCCAATCTCCACGCCTACGTTTACCAGACCGACCGCGGTGAAGTGGTCATCGGAGGAGGTGTGGACCCCTACCAGTCTTACAGCCAGCACTCGTCGCTGCGTCCCATTGAAGAATTGGCAGCCCACACGCTAGAAATGTTCCCGTGCATGGGTCAGGTGAAAGTCCTGCGCCAATGGTCGGGATTGTGCGACATGTCGCCAGACTACGCTCCAATCATGGGCACCGTACAAGGGTTGGACGGATTTGTGCTCTCCTGCGGCTGGGGTAGTTGGGGGTTCAAGGCTGCGCCGGCAGCGGGAAAAAGTATTGCCCACCTCATCTCCACTGGAGAAACTCCTGACCTGATCAAGCCTTTCGCTCTATCTAGGTTCCATACTGGACGATTGGTCAATGAACGGGCCGCCGCCCCAGCCGCTGCCATTCACTGACACCAAACGTCATCCACATCGAACGGCCAGGCAAAGGAGACGACTGGCAGGAATATCGCTGATTGTTGGTGGAGCTAGGGAGTAACCGTCGAAGATTGTAAGACGCAATCAAGGGAATGAAGAATCAACTACTGCGACTCCGAATGAGATTGCTTAATTTCTTTCGCAATGGGATATTGTCTTTCAGCGGCCGTCAATCGTAGGCCGATGTTGGAGCGGCCCGAGGTCAGGATACAAACCTTACAAGCGATGGCTCTATTGTCTCTCCGCCAAAGCGAATCCGCTGCTGGAAATGCCAAAGAATAGCTATCAGACGGAAGATTAAGAGACGCGAATATTATTGCGTTAGGTGCATGCGTGAGTGGGATGCCATTGATGGGGAAGATGCTACTGTCGTGGCCAGTAGAAACGAGCATGAAAGGTATGCTTCTGGGGTTGAACAGATACGTAGACAGCAGAGAGCTGAACGAGAAGCTACAGAGCTACGACGGTTAGAACAGTTAAATCGAAGAAAACTTGTCTCTGGGAGTGTATTCGAGTCGGTTTTCAATATTGCAATAATTCTTGTAGTCGGCTCGATGCTCGCATTCATCGGGTATATGTGTGCCACCGAAGGTTTCCCAGAGATGGGTGGTGACGACGGTTACGAAGAAGAATGCGAGGTTGAAGACCGGGGAGGCAGGATTAGGGAAATTTGTTGGTGAAAATCCGCCGCTACGATTACCCGCCTCATAAACGGCTTTGCTAACCATGCGCTACCTATCTTCCATATCACTAGCACTTATCGTGCATGTCCTGCTGTCCATCGTCGCGCTGATGGCGTTGGCCTGTACTGCGACGCCTGCGTGGAAGGCTGGATTGTGATTGCCGGGATTTGCCATGATTCAGTGAGGTTGCGCGCCGACTCCGATGGGCCCGCATGTGTCGCGTTAACCAAAAAAGACCCGGCCGAGATGGCCGGGTCTTAGATGTTGTAGATTAAAAAACTTTGGCCTGTCTAATCCGCTCGCTGCGCCGGTCCCGCATAGCGATAGGGACGATAGACCGGGCAAAGCGGCCTACCAAATCGGCATGAAAATCTTCGGCTGAGACCTTCAGTAGGTCTCGACTTATTCCGGGTTTCCGAACGACCTCGTCAGCCGTCTGCGCTGTGGTACCTGCCATAAGGACCAATTGACTATCGATCTCATCGTCTTCTAGTCCATTAGCTAAAAGGACAAGGATGTCCGCGCTCACCAGCCTCTCGCGGACTTGGTAAAAGACATCGCCTACCATCGTTTCCAAGAAGAACCACTCTTCCAGAGCCTCTGGCGAGGGGAACGCCACACCAGGTTTTGAAGTGGCTGCCTCGAAATAAAATGCTCTGATATCGGCGGTGAGATAGCGCAGCAACTGGGGCATCGGATGAGCATAACCATCCGGAACTTCCATGTCGGCGTCCGCTGAGAAGTTCACCAAGACCCCGAGCATCTCGCCGATGGAGTCGGGTCCTTTGCCGCTCGTTCCGACGGTGGTGCGGCCCCGTCTGCGGAGCCCTTCATCGAACCATGGCCGCAGCAGTTGAGTTTCCCTACGCAATTGGGCCTTCAACGAGTCGGACTCGGTATGCGGTTCAGCCGTAGGGAAAATCACAGGGCAAGACCATCCCTCCTCGTCGGGGATATCGTCTTCAATTATGTCGGGATAATCGACCAGTGCGGGGGCGGCTGGCTGGTCCACCAATCCCAAGGTTTGGAGTAATACGTCTATCTGGACATCAGGGCGATTGGGCGGGCCCAACGGCCGGCCCAACGGGAACGGCACCCACAATGCCCGAGACGGCCGCACTGCTTCTGAGACTGGTCTGATCAGGCTCACCTGGACCGTCGCAATACCGGCGCCGCCTTCGCTTACAGCACGTTCTATGTATTGAGAGAGTACGCCCACGGCGTAGGTGCAATTGGGTCAAACAGGTATGAGCAACACCAGATTAACATGGTCTCCGAGAAGGAGTTTTGAAACCTCAGTTGCGGCCTGTTCCATACGCTCGGGCGCCGTTGATCCCATGAAAGAATAATGCCAGTCCGCGACGGACCTAATCTCCTTGGAGCCAACCAAGGTCCTCAAGTGGTCCAGGGGAAAACAAACGTTCACATCTTGTTGGTATGCGCTGCGGTCAAAGTTCGTGCTGGAGTGCGTCATCGCCAGGTCTTTATAGGCGATATCGCCGGGTATGATGCGGTAATCGCCCTCGTGACCAGAAAATGGCCGGTCATCGGACCGGTGGATCGCAGCCGTCGTTACGATGGCGACCCGGGCGTCGGTCAACTTCGGGGCTTCTACCCAGGCAGTTTGTTCAAAAGGCGGGGAGTATCTCCGGCCTAACCGCTCCTTTAGACTCGCCTGTTCATTTGGATGAATATCTTCCCAACGGACCATAATTAGGGTTTCTCGCTTAAGTTTGAATCAATATGGACTTGAAGGAGATGTGCCAAGGGAAGATTAACCGTCGGTCCACTCGAACCATTCTACAACTAAAGGCAAGACCAACTATGATTTCGGTTAAGCAGATTCCATAGAAGCTAAATGGGGATTGTTTATATATCGTCTGCCGGTGCTCTCTTATTGAACTCTTTATTGCCGTGCATTGTTGTACAACGCAGAGGAGATTGATCCAGGAACTCTTAGGAAATGGGTCACCGCACGACGCGAACGGTGGCCCTTCTGTTGGAGGTGTCCTAGGGTCGCGCCAACGGCAGGCCATACCAAAACCTACCGCAGCTTAGATAGCCCTAGACTGATTCACTGAAAACCGGTTAGCTTTAGGCAGACCATCCTCTCGGATGTGTTTCTATTCGAGTGGTTATTGCCTTTCAGCTTGGAAGCCATGCTATCCTGTCGCCACCAGTTACTACGAACCCAATACGGTCCGTTGTAACCTACCTTTTTATCAAGGAGTAACTACCGTGCCGATCTTTACCAATGGAGATGTCAGCATCCACTACGAAGAAGCAGGGTCCGGTTTCCCGCTTCTGGCCACACCCGGCGGCGGATTGAACTCCCTAGTCAGCAATTGGCCTGGCCAAGTGTTCGACGCCATGGAGGAGTTCCAGAACGATTTCCGCTGTATCACCATGGACCAGCGCAACGCCAACGGCGGCGAGTCTAGCGGGCCGGTTCCAGTCGAAGATCCGTGGGGCGCATTCGCCGACGATCAACTGGCGTTATTGGACCACCTGGGCGTAGATAAGTTCTTGTTCATCGGATACTGCATCGGCGGCCCGTTTGCGCTAAAACTCATGGAACGGGCGCCAGAGCGGATCGTGGCCGGCGTGCTCTGCCAGCCGGTGGGCCACAATGCAAAGTTCCCTGATTCTATGTACGACTCCGGTCATGATCTTTGGGGGCCTGTGTTGTCCGACCGCCGGGACGACGTGACCATGGAGACCGTCGATGCCTACCTGAACAACCTCTACCGCGTCGATTCAGCCGACTTCGTTTACAGCGTGTCCCGCGACTTCGTGCGTACGTGTCAGACTCCGATGCTAGTCATGCCTGACAACACACCGTCGCACTCGTACGAGGCTGCCATCGAAGTGATTGAATTGGCTCCAAATGCCGAGTCAACGGTTTATCCCTGGAAAGAAGACCCGGACATTTTGGCCAAGACCATCAACCAAGTCCGCGATTACCTCAAGGCACATCAAGTTTAAACAGCGGACAGCCTCAGCGGAGAAACAAAACCTCCCGGTCTTATTGAATAGGACCGGGGGGTTTGTTTTGGCTGCTCGACAACGGACCCGGCACGAACCCATCCGACTGTATATGCATCAACCACCTGCGAGAAACTCCCACGTTTGAGTGCACGGGAAAACTCTAATCGAATCAAAGATGTAGGAGGGGAAAATGGCCGGAGGAGACGCAGTTCAAATCGCACCGCCTGTTTACAAGGTTGTTCTGGAAAACGAGCATGTGAGGGTGTTGGACACCCGCACTGGACCTGGTGACAGTTCCGAGATGCACATCCATCCCAACGTGGTTGGTTACGCGATATCCGATTGCACGTGGGACCTTACGGGTCCCGACGGCACCACGGTTCTAGTAGCAGTCAAAGCCGGTGAGACCTTTTACTTGGACGCAGTTGACCATTCCGCGCACGATGTCGGGACCACCGGTCCCACGCTTGTTGATCGAACTGAAGAAGTAGGGTCCCGTAGCAATCCGCCGGATTGGAAAAAACGGCAAATGCCTAGGCATTAACACACGTCTCACCTATGGTAAAGTTGCCAATCAGCTGGAGGTACACATGAAATAAGTGCGCCTGTACGCAGACTCGGACGGCGAGACGCACTTCGAGGATGTGGAAGTCGAGTTCGCGGAAGGGACAGTCACATCCGGTAGCAATCCGGGAGGGCTGTCGGCTCCTCAACCAACCTCGGATTCTTTCTTCGCCACCTACTACAGCGCCTTTTTTGTTGATTCCCATCCGACTCCACGAACGCAGTGGTTCGTTATTTTATCGTTAGTACGGGAGTTCGGTGCTAGCGACCGTGAAGTCCGGAGGGTGGAATGCGGCGACGTGGTTCTCCTAAACGACATGGATAGCAAAAGCCACACATCGCGTGTGATTGAGCCGGGTAACGTCATGTTCGTAGGGGTGGCCGATGACTAACGGAGGGAGAGAACAACATGAGAGCTAAAGCCATCTCTCACATCGCGGTCTGCGTGCGGGATCTGGACAAGTCCCTGGAGTTCTACCGGGACATCCTGGGTATGACGGTGACCATGGACGCCATCCAGGACACCACCGGAGGCTCTCGGTCGCAGACCTACAAACACCGGCGCGCCACCCGCCGTGTGGTCCACCTGGGCTGGGCCGAAGGCGAAGTGCCGTACCTGGTAATGACTTGCCACCCCGGAGACCAACCCGACGGCGAACCCATCAAGTTGGACCAGGTGGGCGTCAGCCACTACTCGTTCACGGTGGATGACCTGGCCGGCCTAGCGGAAGAACTAGCCGCCAAGGGCGTAAATATCCCGGGCGGCATCAACGCCTTCAAAAACTCCCAGGGAGAGCTAAGCTCGTTCTACGTGTTGGACCCGGACGGCATCTTAGTGCAGTTCGATCGTGGAGACGGGGGTTAGGGTTAGCGTTTGGTCATAGACAGCCGGGTTACCTCGGTGGAGGTAACCCGGCTGAATTTCAAGGTAATGGGCGCAAGATCGTTCGCCGATGAAGCCGGGTCATCTTGGTTCCAATGCCAAACGATCCAGTCCCACAAACCGAGCCGGTTCGCGAAAATCCTAAAGGCGAAGCCGGACCTAAGCCCAAGGGCGACTCATCCTGGCAGGTCCATTGGTCTGCTCCGATCTCCGGCGCAGCCCCTTGCTGTTACGCAACTTCGGCCTAGCCTCTGAAAATCAATATTCCCTAGGAAAATACTACGAAATCGGTTGAATGATTAACCAAATTCCATGTGGTGCACGCAACCGCCGCACTACTGGTCGGGTACTTGACCGGTCATTCTCAAGTAGCAACCACCTCTCCCGGGGTCAGTTCGGGCTTGCCACGACGCAAGAAAGCAAACCAGACAGTCGTCACCAGGCTTAGGCCGCCGGCGATCGTGATTGCCACCTCCCAACCCAACTGACCCGCGGCCAATGCCAGCGGGAACGCGCCCAGGAAGTGAAACCCCGGCGTGAACTGCAGCATCCCCATCACCCGTCCCCGCACCTCCGCGGAGGTCTCCACCTGGATCATTGTGGTGGCCAGCGGCCAGACCATCCCCACCCCCAACACGCCCACCAGCGTGAAGAACACGAAGGTGGCCCAGAACCAGTTGGACCAGGCAAACAAAGTCAGCACCGCGGTGAAGACCAACAGGCTCAGCAGCAAGGCGCGGTAGACGTGGGACCGCGAGATGGCCGGCAGAATCATGCTGCCCGCCAATGAACCGATTCCCGAGCCCAGGAATAACAACCCAATCTCCCCAGCCCCGGCCCCCAAGACGTCTTTGGCCATGGCAGGCACGACCTGCATGTGGGACATGCCGAAGCCGCCGAAAGCGCAGGTGATGATGATTACCGTGAGGACCATCGGATTGTTCTTGATGTAGACCACGCCGTCGGCGAAGTTCCGGAAAACGGACTGGGTCGCGGATGGCAAAGACCTGGAAAGGGGCCCGATCTTGGCGACCATGGCCATGCTCACCAGATAGCAACCGGCCATGACTGCCAGGCTCGCGCCGACACTCCAGATCTCAATTATGACTCCGGCCACCGGAGGGCCGACCATGCGTCCCACGTGGACAGCCATGTTCTGCATCGCCACGGCGTCCAATATGGACCGCTGATCGACCAGGTCGCCGATCATGGTCATCCTGGCCGGCATGCTTAGCGCCTGCACCACGCCCATGGCGAATGCGGCGGTGTAGACGTGCCAGACGGCCACGATGTCGGTGATGGTCAGGAATGCCAGCGCCGCGATGATTCCGCCCACCGTCGCTTGGGTCGCCATCAGTATGTGGCGGCGGTCGAACCGGTCGGCCAGCACGCCGGCCACCAGCAGCAGCGATACGTTAGGCGCGCCGTAGAGGAAGATGACCAGGCCCAGTTGGGCGGAGGAGTCGGTGATTTGCAGCACCAGCCACCCAATGACCATGAACTGGGTGCCCTGGCCGAGCCCCTGCAATGAGCTGCTCAGCCAATACCAACGGAAATCGTTCTGCCGCCAGACCGTGGCCAGCCGGTTGCGGTAGGCTCTCAGGCCGGACGCAGTCAGACTTGTCTCTTGGGTTTGCATCAGTCTAGGCTGCCCAAGCTGCGGCGAAAACAGGAAATTTTCTGAAGTGTCCGTTCTGCGTTAGTGGCGGTGGTGGTTCGGAGGCCGTAAGCCAGCCGGAATCTCATGATTGGATGCATCGTAGAGCGAGAGTATAGCGGATTGGTGAGGAGAGCCCTAGTTCGGGTCCCGCCGGGTATAATGGCCGCGGCCTGAAACGGTCGTCTGCGCTACCGTTTATCACTGAGATTATTTGAGGTGCCTCGATAGCAAAACTTGTGCTCTATACCTTTGCGATATTCAAAGAACCTCGGCACAGCGAGTACAGATCGAATCATGCTAATGATGCGAAGGATGAGCAAGGGTGCGCTCAAGAGCAAGATTACTAATGCACTAAAGGACACTAGTGAACTGTTGCTGGCTTTTGCCCGTGGGACTCGCTTGAAGATTGGTGTAGAATCCCCGGCCCCAGACGAAATCTCAACCGACGCTGAGTCATTTCAGACCTAGATAGACGAATTCTCAAAAACATTTGCAGACCTGGTTAGCGAATTCTCGGGTAGCAAATCGAACTGGGTCGGATGGAAACTCATTGCATTCATCAATGATTTGGACCGGTGTCTCCCCGAGAACGTTAACTCAAGCTTGGAGGAGTTGAAATTATTTCTGGACGAAGCTCCTTGTGTATTTGTCATCGGAGTAGACAGAACTGTTATCGAAAAAGCGGTTCAGGCTCGTTACGGTAGTGCGCCGGGACACATGGGAAGAGATTACCCCGACAAAATAATTCAAGTGACATTCGTAATACCGCCGGTAAGGCCTCAAGAGTTGCAACAACACTTCAGTCCTCTCGTTAAAGAATCAAAGAATCCGATGAGCCCTGCTGGAAAATAGTGGATGTTGCACCTCATGGGAACCCAAGATTCTACTCCCGAGTTATTGCGTCTTCGAAAGTAATCAATGCCCTCGCTTCTCAAACTTTCCTCAACCTGGCTGACGACCCGATTCACCGAATGGTTGTGATTGCAATTGTCGTTTCTCTTAGGTTTCCATGGCTACATGAATTAGGGATGTCATTTCCGACCGAATTTAAGATGTTTTATGACCGCTGCCAAGATCATTTTTGGGACTTCTCTGCTGTGGGTACTCCGGGGCAAGAAGCGGTTGAATATAATGCTCATTGGGAAGACCCTTCTACTCGCGTGTTTTTCCAGCAACTTGAAGTGGCGCTAGGGGATGCCGACAATCCCATGAAAAGATCCTCGGGGGTATTCGAAAGAGCGTTCAGATTAGCCGCCCGTACTGGGCGGACTTAACACTCACGGTTATGATCAGTCGAATAACCTCTTGTGCGGTCCGTGTACACAAACAACTTTTATCGACCCCAGGAGAAAACCATGGACGTATACCAAGCAATAAAATCCCGGCGCACCGTGCGGGACTACAAGCCGGACCTGATTCCCGACGATGTGCTTCGGAAGATTTTGCAGGCGGCGCGGTGGTCGCCTAGCTCTAGCAATACGCAGAAGTGGTCATTTATCGTGATCCAGGACCGGGAGATTCTGGCCAAACTGGGCGAGGTCGCCAAACAGGGGACCTTCATCGGACAGGCGCCGCTGTGCATCGCTATCGTGATGGACGACGCTCCCAGGCCGCAACTCGACGCAGGACGGGCGCTGCAGCAGATGGAACTGATGGCCTGGTCCGAGGGCGTGGGCATGTGCTTCGTGGGCGTGCGTGAAGAGGGACAGGTCAAGGCGGTGAAGGAGCTCTTGGGTATCCCCGAGCGGATGGAGCTGATCACCCTGCTGCCCTTCGGCTACCGGGCCGACGTCCCCAAGCCGCCGGGCACGCCCCGAAAGGCCATGGACGAGATCATCCATTTCGAACAATTCGGGGCCACGGCCCAGGCGCAATAAACCCGAATTAACCCGGCAGGTCGGTGATTAAAACCCACATGGGCAGGCTGCCCACGGCATGGGTCTCCAAGCGGGTCAGCCCGCCCGACTGCTGGTCGACCCGGAAGCCGATGATATTTCCGGTATCCAGGCCAGTCACGTACAGGAAATTCCCCGTTGGGTCCAGACTGAAAGCCCGGGGCACTGGGTCGACATCGGTCCAGCCGGTGGCGGTCAGCATCCCGGTCGTTCTATCGATGGCGAACGATGCGATGGTGTTATGGCCCCGGTTGCCCACGTATAGTTGGGTCCCCTCCGGATGGATCTGTATCTGCGAGCACAACTTCCGCTCGGCATAACCCTCCGGCAGCGTCGAGATCGTCTGGACCGGGGTCAGCGTCCCATAGGAGCTGTCCATCGCGTAGACGGTCACGCTGCCGTCCTGCTCGTTGGACATGTACATCAGGTCCATCCTGGGGTGGAATCGGTAGTGGCGCGGCCCGACCTCTTCGCCTTGGGGGACTACCAGCGGGTCGTTGGCCGTTAGCCTGCCGGTGGCCACGTCGAACCGGTACTGGTAAATGGCGTTCACCGCTTCCTGCCGGTCCACGGGCAGCCGGGCGATGCCCCCAGACCCGTTGGCGATGTGGGGCAGGAAGGCGTACCGGTTGGAAGGGTCAGTCATGAAACAATGGGCCCCGGAGCCCGTCTCCAGCCACTCGGTTGCGGCTGCACCCACCGCGCCGTTGGCGTCTATGGGATGGACCGCACAGTAGCCGGCCTGGTAGTAGGCGGAGAGCACGTACCGGCCTGTGTAGTCGGTGGACAGATAGCAGGGCTCGCCCCCCAACTCCACATCTCCCGTGGGCGTCAGATCGCCCGTCTTTTGGTCGATGGCGTAGCTCGACAATATGAACGCGTCGCGCCTCCCGGCATAGAGTGCGGTGCGGTCCGGGTCGAAGGTCAAGGGCCCAGGTCCGCCGGAAATCTCGACGGCGCCGTTGGGCTCAAGGCTGCCGGTCTCCGGGTTCATTAAGAACCGGGCGATCCGGTTGTCGCCTTGCAGCGATACGTACATCTGATAGGCCATGTTTCCTCCCTGGGTATGGATTCGCCATTCACGCGAAGCCGATATTACACAAAAGCCCAGGCCCAAGCAAAACCATCAGTTACAATTGGGCCAGGCCGTAATTCCCGTCACTTTCGACGTTCCTAGTCATCGCTGCCGTCCTCTTGCTGGGGTGCTCTCAGTCAGGATCGGCCACGGACGTCCCGGTTATTGCCACCAGCGTCCCAACAACATCTCGGGCGGCCAGTGTCTGGATACCCTCGCCCAAGACGAGCTGGCAATGGCAGGTCAAGGGCCGCAAAGTGGTCCGCTACATGAACGCGGGCGGGTGGGACGAATGGCGGCCCGACGCAGGCGCATTCCCTACTGGAGTAATAGGCGACGATCTGGACGATTGGGAGGTTGAGCGGTGGCTGGACGTCCGTCGCATCGATATCCTGGCGTCGATCATGGAAGCCCGGATGGACTCCTGTCGTGACAAGGGATTCGACGGCATCGAGCCCGATAACATCGACGGGTTCATGAACGACACCGGGTACGACCTGACCTACAAGGACCAGCTGGCCTACATTTGGCTAGCCGGCGCCGACCGTGTCGTAGTAAGTGATCGCTGGCTCAGCCTCGACGAAACCGGCCAAGGCCTCCATCGTACCAATCTCGGTCCGCCACGTCATGTACTTGATATGGTTTTCTTTGGGCCCTACCCTTCTAGGATCGTGATGGACCCAGGAGAGTCCTGGTTTTCAATCACGCGAATCTCCTGATACCCGGAGAACGCCCTGGTGTCCGGAAGTATTTCCCTCAGAACATTCTTGAACTCATCCAACCTGTCCAACTTTATCTATAGTCCGAGGGTAACTGTCACAGCCATAACGTCCTCTTGAGTTGATTGATTGGGAAATCGCATTCCATATTTGCTGCAACGGTAAGACCCCGTTGGGCTGATAAGATTAACCGTCGATCCAGCCCGGCACGGGGGAGTGGCGCATGGCAAAAACAATCATATTCGACCTGGGCGGCGTCCTGGTGCACCTGGACTGGGACAATGTCTGCACGCCCCTGGCCCGTCTCTCCGCCCAAAGTTATTCGGACATCATGGCAGAGATCCACAACGGCCCAATCGTAGAATCATCCATGTTGGGCCAACTGACTCCCCAGGAATTCCATGAGGCCCTTTGCGCCAAGATCCACGTCGACCTGGCCTTCGACCCATTCATCGAGATCTGGAACGGGCTCCTTAGCGCCGATGATGATATGGCGTCACTGGTTAATGAATTGTCTGCCGACCATAGCCTGGCCTTGGCATCGAATACCGACGCCATACATTTCGCCTATTCACAGGAGCATTACAGCGTCATGGGCGACTTTGACCAGTTGTTCGTTTCCCACAAGATGGGTCTGATTAAGCCGGATCCGGCCTACTTCCACCACGTCCTTTACGGGCTCTGGGCCTCGCCGGCCAACTGCGTCTTCATTGACGACCGTGCGGAAAACGTCCGGTCCGCCCAAAATCTTGGGATCAATGGCCTAGTCTTCGAATCCATAGACAAACTTAAATCTGACCTTCAAACGATTCTTTGAGCCACTGGTCCGATAGGAGCCAAAATGCCTCAGTCTAACCCCGTCCGTTATGCCGACGCCAACCCTGAAGTCCGAGCCGTCTACGACGACATCATGGCCACCCGCGGCATCGACGATGTCAACAACTTCTGGATGCACATCGCTAACCACCCACCAACTCTCAAGCGCACTTGGGAGGGCGTCAAAGAGGCCATGGCGCCGGGGGCTCTGGATTCATTAATGAAAGAAATGGTCTTCGTGGCGGTCAGCGCCAGCAACGGTTGCGAATACTGCCTACGCTGCCACACCGACGCCGCCCGGAAGCAGGGCATGTCCGACGAGATGCTTGGGGAACTGCTGGCCGTAGTGGGCGTGGCCACCCAGTCGAACATCCTGGCCAACGGCTACCAGATACCCCTCGATGAGGACATGATGGTCTGATCCGCCTGGCCGGTGAGCTATACTGTGGCCTCCATAATCAGCTCTGAGGTCCAATCATGGTCGAGGTATTAGTCCTGGGAGGCGGCGCTCCCACACCCACCGAGTTCCGGTTTGGCAGCGCCCACGCCCTGCGCATCGGCGACGAGGCCTTGATGTTCGGCTGCGGCCCGGTTGCCACCCACAAGCTGGTCAAGGCCGGTCTCTAGCCAACCCAGGTGGACAACCTTTTCTTCACCCACCACCACTTCGACCCCAACATAGACTACCCCTGCTTCCTGCTCTGCAGCTGGGACCAGGCTGCCGGACGCGGCTCAGAGCTCAATGTCTACGGCCCAAAGCAGACCTTAGAAGGATTGCCCCTTGCAAACGTTTCTCCCAAAAAAGCGATTCGGCAAAGTGCCTAAAGTCCGAATATCATGACAACATTCGACAGATTCTAACAACCCACCTTGTGGCGATCTATATAACCGACATTAAAATCCCATGCTAAAATACCTCCAACCAACCCCACGGAGTTAAACCATGCAAGCAGAAGTTAAACACCTAACCACGGCCGACTTGGAAGCCGGGCTTGATGAGATACGGAATTCACCCAAGACCGATTCGGTCCTGGATCTGATCGTTAGCCGTCCCGAAGAGGACGCCCGCGAGGTGATGACGCTGGCCGACCTGGACGTTAAGGTCGGGCTAGTGGGCGACACCTGGCAGGACCGGCCCAGCGCCCGCAGCGGCGATGGCAATGCCCACCCCGACATGCAGATCACATTGATGAACTCCCGGGTCGCCGCGTTGATCGCCCAAGACAAGGACCGCTGGCAGTTGTCCGGCGACCAGTTGTTCGCGGACTTGGACCTCAGCGCCGAGAATGTGCCACCCGGCACCCGAATCGCAGTAGGCTCGGCCATCCTGGAGGCCACCGACCAGCCCCACACCGGCTGCAAGAAATTTTCCGCCCGGTTCGGCGTAGATGCCCTCAAGCTCATCAGCTCGCCAATCGGCGAGGAACTCCAATTGCGGGGCATCAATCTCAAGGTGGTACAAACCGGCGAGATAAAGCCCGGCGACGCGGTCAAGAAACTTTAGCCGAACAACTGTAATCGGGAATCAAACAACGCTAATTCCAGAGGAGACACCATGGCCACACTGACCAAGCCTGACGCCGTCGCAATGGACAGCCAGAAGCTGGAACAGGTCAACCAACTTTTCCAGCAGCAGATCGATGAAGGCCTCCATCCGGGCGCCGGCCTGGCGGTGTACCGGTACGGGAATCTGGTGCTGGACATATACGGCGGTATCGCTAACACAGAGCCAGTGGCCAGCGACACCATGTTCGTGCTAATGTCCTCCACCAAGCCCCTGACAGCATCTTGTATGTACATGCTGGAGGAACGAGGCCAGATCGCCTGGGACGACTTGGTTTCCAAACATTGGCCGGAATTCGCCCAGAACGGCAAAGAGACCGTGACCATCCGCCACATCCTGACCCACCGAGGCGGGTTTCCCCAGACGCCCGAGTCCCTGCCCTGGACCGATTGGGCGGATTGGAGCAAGGTCACCCACGCCATGGAACAGGCGCCCACCATCTACACCCCCGGCGAAACGCTGGCCTACCACCCCATCAACTACGGCTGGGTCCTCGCCGAGATCGTCCGTCGCGTCGACGGCCGCACCTTCGATAGGTTCATCGCCGAAGAACTGGCTGCTCCCCTAGGCGTCGAAAACACCTACGTGGGCTTGCCGGCAGGGCTGGAAAGCCGCGTTTCACCGATGCACCTGATGGAAGATGACGCCGACACCAGCGGCTACAGCGGAACGTTCAGCCGTCCGGAAGTATGGAGATGCATTGTGCCCGGTGCCAACGGCGTCGCCACAGCCAGCGACCTCGCCCGGTTCTACGCCATGATGGAGCGCAAAGGGTCGTTGGACGGCAAAACAATTGTTCAATCAGCCACGGTCGAGGGAGCGGTTGAGCTTCAAGTTGAAGGCACCGACCAATCTCTGGGCTTGTTCGCCCAGCGGTCCCTAGGCCTGGCTCTGGCCGACGAACGGATGGGAAAGTCGACCGGAAACCCGCTGAATACCTTTGGCCACGGCGGGGCCGGAACGTCCATTGGATGGGCCGACTTCGACTCGGGCCTGGCCGTGGGGTACATCACCAACGGATTCCGCGGCAGCCCCACCAACAACGCCCGACTGGCTGCCATCTCCCAAGCCGTCCGCGACGCCTGCATATAACCGTTAGCCCTGACACTCCAATTCTCCAACTTGCAGAGTCTCGCTCCCCTGCGCAATAACTTCAGGGGTCGCAACATATGCATCCGAAATCGCGCTAGGCTACGTATCTAGTCCAGACATCCTAATAACCCAACTGTGGTTGTGCGGAGGGCCAAGCTGCAAATGCCACCGATAGATTCCTCGGAGAAGATCCCATCGAGGCCGGATCCATCGAGTTCGATGCCGACGGCGGGACGCTGCTGGGGGATCTACGCCGGAGAGGACGCTCGCATCAACGGCGGAGTGCCTAGGCTAGAAGTGGAGTTGATGGCCCAACAGAATGACTACAAGTTCGTAGCCTATCCTGGGGCCGGCCACCCATTCTTCAATAACACCGGTAGCCAGTATCACCCAGAATCCGCCTAAGCGACCTGTATGGAAGCTCTGGATTGGTTCAAAGACCACCTGATGGGCACTTACGGCAACGCATTCTAGAGACCTATCTCTGCCCTCTCTGCCAAAGTCGCGATCTTGAAGATGGTCCAATGCCTTAGTTGGGCGAGGTCCAACCCGTCCTGGTCCACCATGAGAACATCGAAATTCGCGAAATGATGGGCCTTCCGTTCATATGAGTCGATGAGATGCGCGCCCCCGGTGACCGTTGTGCCGGTTGGAATTTTGCTGAGGTGCTGCACCCAGCTTCTTGTATGCATCGAAGTCGGAATTTCGAAGTTATGGCGCATCAGTTTCTCCGCCCAGCCTGCGATCCATGAAGGATGGGCGATGGCTCGTGCGCCGAGGAACAGAGGGTTGTCAGTGTGCTGCTTATCAGTTGTGAATTCGCGGCACTCTTGCTCTGATAAATCAAGCTTCGCCGCCGACCAGTCCTTCCCGGGCTGGGCATTCTCAAGCGTAAGTGGGCCTTTTGCAGGGGATTCGTCGACCGGCTCCATGTGATTCGGCCGTATGAGCTCTCGGAACCAATCGGCCCTCCCATTGCCCACCATGCCATTTACGCACACCTCGCCCGCCTGGTTAATCATCTCCACATCCCATGACTCGCTATCAGCGCCTGCGTCCAGCGCGGCCCTGATCAGCAGGGTGTCGCCTGGATAAACCGGCTGTCTGAACGAATACTCGGCCCACCCTTCCTGTAGCCAGTCCTCGCCGAGCGCTTCCAGAATCGTGTCCGTCGCCCAGCCCCAAACGGTCACTCCGCCCACAAGGGGACCGGTGAACCCATATGATTTCGCGACTTCGGTGGAGTGTATCGGGTTGGAGATGTCCGGGCTGTCGTCATTGTCTAGATAGGCAACGACAGAATGCTCTATGACAGTGCTTGCCATCGTCTGGCCCTCGAAATTTCAGTTTGCATTAGCGGCTGGAATCAGAGTAGCACCAAACGCTGAATCGGAGAATTAAGCAGCTGGCTGATTTCTTGACTAGTCCGATGCCAAGGCTGCCGGTATCGACCCATCTCCCGAGGGTCTGATGGCCAGACGATTTTTTGCCTAGGTAATTCCTCTTGCTTTAATCCATGATAATGACGCATTTCCCTGTTGTCGCGCCATCGAACTCTTTGAACGCCTCCACCGCCTGATCAAGGGTGTAGCGGTGGGTGATCAGCTTGTTCAGCGGGGCCTTGGTGTCCACGAAGAACCGCTCGATCTCGATCAACTCGGCCTTGCTGAACGTCCATGATCCGAAGATTGTTGCGACCTTGAAGATTACGTCCCGGTTGAAGTCGATCTCTGCCGGCCCGCCGATGCCCACGTAGCAGCACCGGCCGAAGGGACGCAGACACTCCAGCACCTGCTGTCTCGCCTCGGGGTTGCCTGAGGTCTCCAATGTGGCAGTTGCCCCCAGGCCATTTGTCAGTTCGCGTATGGCCTCTACTGCATCGACTTCCGCCGGGTTGATCACATGGTCCGCGCCCAGCTTTATGGCCAATGCAAGGCGCTCCTGTACTACGTCCACGGCGATTACTTTCGCACCCATTGCCTTGGCCGACAACGTCCCGCTGGCTCCCACCGGGCCCTGGCCGAATACCACCACGATGTCCCGGCCGGAGACCTCCATCTTCTTGAGCCCGTTCCAGGCGGTGCCGGTACCACAGGAGATGGCCGCACCCTCTTCGAAAGACAACTCATCGTCAAGGAGCACCAGGCTCCGTGAAGGCACCAAGATGTAGTCGGCGTTGGCCCCGTGACCCGTGCCTCCGCCAAAGGTGACCCGCCCGTGAACACAAAGCTGCTCATAGCCCATGGAGCAGTTCTCGCAGACTCCGCAGCCGGCGTAATGGTGACAGATGACCCGGTCGCCGACCTTGATGCCCGGAGGGGCGCCGGGGGACAACTCTTCAATGACGCCACATGGCTCGTGGCCGGTGATCATGTCCGTGGATTCAGAACCCCGATAACGGTGAAGATCGGTGCCGCACAGGCCTGAAGCCCGCACCTTGAGCACTGCCTCGCCTGGCCCGGCGTGGGGGTCTGGAAACTCCCGAATCTCTGCCTGCCGGTTTCCCGGAAATGTCACTCCGCGCATGTCATTTCTCCCTGACCATCATTTCTCTTGACCATCGTTTTTTAATAGATATTCGGCACATTCTACCGTGTCGCACATACTAGCGCACGGCCAGGTTAAGATTGTGCTATGGGCGTACCCAAAGCAAAGATCGGCATGTTCCTAACAGTGGTTGTGGCCCTGGCTGCGATAGCTTGTCGCGCAGAAATGATACCGAATCCAACCGGGCCCACTCCCGACCAATTCGACGGCCCAACACCCAGAGCCCCTCTGCCGCCATTGGTACTTGCAGATGTGATAGACGTGTAGGTCGCCGGAGTCCCTAGGGATTACTCTCTGTCAGTTACGGTTGCTAGCTCGGACATCGGATGCGGATTTTATACCGATTGGTGGGAAGTGGTCTCAGAGGACGGGGAGTTGCTAGCACGCCGGGTGCTACTCCATGCCCACGTGGAAGAACAGCCATTTACCCGTTCCGTGGGCGGGTTAAGAGTCCAACCCGACGACACGGTGATAATCAGGGCCCAAATGAACGTCGGCGGCTACGGCGGTCTCGTCATGCCGGAGACAGTTGAGGACGGATCCTTGCCCAACCATCTTCCAGCGGACTTTGCAAAAGACCCAGAGCCCATTGCTGAATGATTGTGCTTTCTAAAAGCTTAATCTTCCGGGGTGAACGGATAGCATTAGGCCTCGCCCGCCAGAACCGTCTCTCTGTTCTGGCGGGTTATAGTCATCTTGAGTTTGGTAACTGGCTTGGTGGCGTGAACATCCAGCACTTCGGCCTCGGCGGTAATGGTGTCTCCGATGAAAACCGGAGCGATGAATTTGAGGTCCTAGCTCATGAAAACGGTGCCTAGTCCCAGCATGTCCATCGCCACCCGAGCGTTCAGAATCCCTGAGGTCAGTCCACCTTGCATAACTAGTTCTTTGAACTTGGTCTTGCCGGCAGAACCCTCATCGAAATGCAATGGATTGTAGTCGCCGGTGATTTCGGCGTAGGTCTTGACGTTGTCTAAGGTCCGGGTCTTGCTGCCGGTGGCTCTCTGCCCGACTTTCAATTCCATCCGGTCCCTCAATTTTGGCTAGCATAGCGTTCGAATTCATGTAATGAAGATTCTACCAATTTTCGTCTTTGGAACGCCCGTCGCCAATCTGCCATAATGGCCGCAACAAAAGCAAATCAACGATACTCCAACAAAGAGAACATGAATCAGAAGCCCATAGAAGACCGTTTCTATAACGCGCGGAACGACCCGTCACTGGTGGTGATCGAGGGATTCCACCCTCTGAAACACGCGATTCGCTTCGGCGCGGAGTTGGTGGAAGCCGTCAGCCCGGATCTCTCCGAATTGGCAGTGCTCCTGGCCGAGTACGCGCCAGACCTGGGCGACGATATTATCGGCCAGGTCTCCGCCGTGGACGATGATGTATTCGAGAGACTGGGCCCAGTAAAACCGCCCACCGGAGTGATGGCCATCGCCCGGCGTCCAGTTGTCGACCTTGCCGGTCTTCTGGAAGATCCGGCGCCTGCGCCGGTGGTCTTGCTTGAAAACCCTCGGAACCTGTTCAACATCGGCGCCGCCGTCCGGGCTGCAGCCGCTGCCGGAGCCGCCGGTGTGGTGAACACCGGCAACCTGGACCCCTGGAAGCCGGCCGCGCTAACCAGTGGTGTGGGACTGCAATTTGCTCTCCCGGTGACAAACTCGGAAGAGCTACCCTTATGCGGCCGCCCCTTGGTGGCCGTGGACCTGGGCGGCGATGCGCTCCCTGTCTTTCATATACCGAACCGGGCGCTATTGG
>ERZ651768.505-NODE-505-length-29507-cov-6.088583_pt1 | contig 29507 bp, 30 predicted proteins | sample MGYA00514754_ERZ651768 | MGnify/ENA metagenome assembly ERZ651768
GGTTAAAAATTAAAAAGAATTTATTAGATGATTTTCATACATATTTAACACAATGTTTTTCTAAATATGATAAATCAATTTTTCAAAAAATCGAAGAATTTGATTTAAAAATAACATTAAATACCATTAATGAAAATTTATTGGAAGACATTGAAAAACTTGAACCATTCGGTAATGGTAATGAAGAGCCAAAATTCATTATATCTGATGTTAAAATTGACTATGTAAAAATTCTTAAAGAAAAACATTTATTAATTTTTTTTCAAACTGATAATTCCATTAATTTAAGAGCTATTTGTTTTAATTGCATAGGTACAAAACTTGGTGAATATTTACTTAATTATAAAAATTATAATTTAGAACTTGGATGTACCATAAGAAGAGATAACTACAATAAATCTTTACTACCTCAAATGGTTATAATAGACGCGATGCTTCTTAACTAAATAATTTGAATTCTTATAATTTATAAACTATATAACGCTCGATTAGACCCCTTCGTCTATCGGTTAGGACATCAGGTTTTCATCCTGGAAAGAGGAGTTCGATTCTCCTAGGGGTCGCCAATTACATAATTTATATCCTATGAAAATTAATCACTTATTTTTTACGTTATTTATTATGTTTATGTACGGAAGTGCATATCCTATTGGAAAAATAGGCATTAATCATTTTCCACCTCTACTAATGGGCTCACTTAGAGTTTTATTTTTATTTTTATTTATTCTTCCTTTTTTTAGATTTTCTATTCCTAAAAAAAATTTCAAACATCTTTTGTTGTTTTCTTTTGTTATGGGAGTTTGTGTGTATGCTTTTTTATATCTTGCAATAGATTTTTCTTCCCTTGTTTCGCCTATTATTATCGGTGCCCAATTAACCATTCCTTTTGGATTAATTTTAAGCAAGTTTATGCTAAAAGAAAATATTTCCTTGAAAAAATGGATTTTAATTTTTTCTTCTTTTTGCGGCATCGTAATTGTTGCTTATGATCCAAGATTTGGAGAAGAAATATACGGATTAATTTTTATAGCAATAATGGCTTTTTTTTATGCTTTAGCCAATATTTTGTCTCGTTATCTCAAGGATATTAATACAGTTGATCAAATAGGTTGGCATAGCTTTATTGGTTTTATTATTTTAATTTTTGCGTCAATTCTTATTGATGGAAATCCATTTAATTATTTGTATCCCATAAATTATGGAGGTTTATTAACAGCATTTCATGCAGGAGTTTTTGTTTCCCTAATAGGACATGGGGGTTTGTTTTATTTATATAAATATTATCCTGTAGCGACGGTGTTACCTTTTTATTCTTTATTTCCTTTATTTGGTATAGCTCTGACTCTTATTATTTTTTTAGAAATTCCTGGACTCTATGAAATTATTGGAGGTATAATTGTTATAGGTTCGGTTTATTTAATTCAACTTCAAGATAAACATTTAAGGCTTTAAAATAATAGAGCCGGTTGATTGTCGGGATTGTATTAATGCGTGCGCTTTAGCTGCATCTTTGAGATTAAAAGCTTGAAATATATGTTCCTTAATTTCTGTATTTTGAATTTTTGTAAATAGTAAATTTGATGATTCTTCTAATTCCTTTCTTGTAGAAGTGTAGTGCATTAATGTTGGTCTTGTATAGTAAAGACTTTTAGGATTGAAAGTCTTGTGTAAATCAACATTAGGTACCATTCCTGATGATTGGCCAAAAGATACAAATAGCCCTCTAAAATCCAAACACTCTAATGAAGTGTTGAAAGTATCCCTACCAACACCGTCAAAGACAACTGTAACTCCCTTACCCCCCGTTATTTCTTTTACCCTTTCAACAACATTTTCATTTTTATAATTTATTGTGAATGCACAACCATTTTTTAAAGCTAATTCCGCTTTGGCATTACTGCTAACAGTCCCAATCATTTTAGCACCAACTGATCCAGCCCATTGAGATGCAATTAATCCAACGCCACCAGCAGCAGCATGAAATAATAGAAATTCATCCTTTTTTATTTTGTATAAACGTTCAAATAAATATTCAACAGTCATACCCTTAAGCAAAACAGATGCAGCAGTGTCTGTGGACATACCGTTTGGAATTTTAATAACTTTGGATGCAGAAAAATCTCTTATTTCGCAATAAGCTCCAAGAGGAACTGTAGCATAACAAACTTTATCCCCAATAACAAAATCTTTTACTTCAGTTCCCAATTCAATAATTTCTCCAGCAGCCTCTAATCCTGGGCATGCAGGTAGTTTTGAGGGAAGTGGATAAATTCCGCTACGATGGTATGTATCAATAAAGTTTACGCCAATTGATATTTGTTTAATGCGAATTTGATCTCTTTGAAGATTAGAAGGTAAATCATAATCAATGTATTTTAAAACTTCAGGCCCCCCAATTTCTGAAATGACTATTTTTTTTGACATAATACCCGAGGTACATATATTTGACTATTTTTGCAATTAGAAATTCGCTAATTTAATTCTGCTGCAATTTTATTATATTCTAATAGGCTCTCTGGATTAATCAAGGAGCTAAGATTTAAAACTTTTTCATTATTCATTATTTTTTTCACTGTTAATTCTACTATCTTACCATTTTTTGTCTTGGGAATATCCTGAACTTGTATCATTTTAGCAGGTACATGTTTGGGTGATAGTAAATTTTTAATTTGATTTCTTACTTTTAATATCAATTCATCATTGATTGATTTATTAGGAAGAAGTTTGAGAAATAAAATAACCTCAGTATCATTTACTTGCTGATGTTCAACAGCAATACATTCAACAACATTTTCTATATTTTCAACAACTCTATACAATTCAGCCGTACCTATTCTCACTCCTCCAGAGTTCAAGGTGGCATCGGAACGACCATGTATGATAAAACCGTCATTTTCTGTTATTTCTGCATAATCTCCATGATGCCATCGGTTGGGATATTTATTAAAATAAGCCTCATTGAATTTCTGATTGTTTTTATCATTCCAAAAAAATAAAGGTTTGGAGGGGAAGGGGGATTTGCATACTAGCTCCCCTTTTTTATGAGTTACAGATTTGCCATGTTCATCGTAAATGTCAATATCCATACCAAGGCCCTTACATTGAATTTCTCCTGAATATACAGGTCCATTCGGATTGCCTAAAACAAAACATGACACAATATCTGTTCCTCCGCTAATAGAAGCTAAATGAATATTTTTTTTAATAAATTCATAAACGTATTCAAAAGTTTCTTGAACTAGCGGAGATCCAGTTGAGGCAATAGTTTTCAGATGATCTAATTTATATTTTTTACTGACATTAGTTTTATTTAGTTTTAGATAATCAAGGAATTTTGCTCCAGTTCCGAAAAAAGTAATTTTTTCACTTTCTATGATTCTAAATAGATTTTCGGTGTCAGGGTAGAAGGGTGAGCCATCATAAAGATAAATACTTGCGTTTGAACTAAGACTTGAAACTAGCCAATTCCACATCATCCAACCACAAGTAGTAAAGTAAAAAATTTTATCATTTTTTTTTATATTGCAGTGTAATTGATGCTCTTTTTTATGTTGAATGAGGGATCCTCCAGCGCCATGGACAATGCATTTGGGAATTCCGGTAGTTCCACTTGAAAACAGGATATATAGCGGAATATTAAATTCAAATTGTTCATAGTTTCTGTATTCATTACTTTTATGAAGTATTTCATTCCAGTCTTGATAAAGAAAATCCACCTGATAATCTTTATTGCATCCATCATATGGAATAATGATGATTTCTTTTAAGTCAGGTAGTTCTTTTTTTATCTCATTTAATTTACTTAATGTTTCAATTTTTTTGTTATTATAAAAATAATAATCAGAAATTAATAATACCTTAGGTTTTATTTGTTTAAATCTATCAATAATTGCTTTAGGACCAAAATCTGCGGAACAGGAAGACCATATAGCTCCTATTTTTGCCGCAGCAAGAAATGCAATTACAGTCTCTGGTATATTGGGAAGTACTCCAACAATTCTGTCTCCTTTTTTGATATTGGTATCAATAAAATGTTGAGCAATTTTACTTACATTTTGATCAAGTTTTTTCCAGGAAATTCTTCTTTGAAAGCCTTGTTCAGAAAAAAATACTATTGCATCATTCCTATCTTTTCTTTGAATTATATTTTCTGTAAAATTTAATTTTGAATTCTTAAAAAAGACAGAATTAATAAATGATTTCTCATTTTCAATTATAGGTTGCTTTATTTTTCCTTTAATAGATGTAAAATCCCAAATGGCTGACCAAAATTCACTTTTATTTTTAACACTCCAATTATGCAATGAAGCATAAGAAGTATCTTTTATCTTATGAAGAATTTTTTTTTTAAATTGGCTTAAATTAGTATCATGATCTTCCGTTGACCACAAAAATGAATTGGTCATTAAGCTTAATTTTTGTATTTTTCCTTAAGAGTTCTAATTCTAACAATTACGTCTACATCATGTAATTTCAAACATGCAGGAATAGAAGGAATATTTAAATCAATATTTTTAGTGGGAATATCAATAACTTTATTTTCATCTTCAATATATAGATGATAGTGACTTTCTTTATTGGTACAATATAGAGATTTGTTTTGATCAACCACTATTTCTCTTATTAAACCCAATGAAGTAAATTGTTTCAGAGTGTTGTAGATAGTTGCTAGCGATATTTTTCTATCTTCATTTCTTACTTCATCAAATAAGTCTTCAGCTGAAATATGTCTTTTGCCTTTTTCAAATAACAATTTTGCTAGTATCATTCTTTGTTTTGTTGGCCTTATACCATTGGCAGAAAGCTTGGAGATAGCTTTATTATAATTACTTAATGGATTATAAATTTTATTGTGATCCAACATATGATATTTCCTTATATCCCCATAATGTGAATATGTACATATTTTCTGCTTTATTGATTTATATCATTTTTGGCTTTTTCCTTTTTATATTCCAGAGACGTATTGTCTTTAATGTCACTGGCATACCTCAAGAATCAGCACATTACGGATTAAAAAATATTGAAATCATTAAAATAATCACCTGTGATAATATTGAGTTACTAGCTTGGTTTTCTAAATCAAAATCTAACAAGCCAACATTAATTTATTTGCATGGTAATTCTTTTGATATTGGGGAGAGAGCATATAGAATTCAGCGATACCTCAATGAAGGATGAGGAGTTCTACTGTTTGCTTGGCGAGGATATAGTGGAAATAAAGGTAATCCAACAGAAAATAATTTATATAAGGATGCAGAGTCAGCCTTAAAATGGATAGAAAAAAATACTTATCTGCAAAAATCTGATTTAGTTATTTATGGAGAATCTTTGGGTACAGGGGTAGCTGTAGAATTGGGTACACGCTACTTATTTAAATCAATAGTTCTAGAGGCTCCCTTTACATCCATTTCAGATATAGCCCAGAAAAAATACAAAATTTATCCTGTTAAATTTTTTGTTTTAGATAAATTTGACAACTATAAAAAAATCATAAAAGTTTTCTCGCCATTATTAATAATTAGTGGAATGAAAGATGAGGTAATCCCGCACTCTCATAGTGTTAAGCTATTTACAAAAGCGAATGATCCGAAAGATTGTCTTTTTATTGGCGAAGCAATGCATAATAATTTATATGATTTCAATATTGATAAGAAAGTAATTAATTTTAACTCATAAGATGCACATTGATTTAACAACAAGTTACGTAGGCTATATTTCACTTATAATATTTGTGTTAGCTTATGCATTAGTTATGGTTGAAGAATTTTCTCATTTAAGAAAATCTAAACCTGTTATTATATCTGCTGCACTTATTTGGGGCATTATTGCGTTTTATTTTAGCTCTCAACCTGGATCTCATAGTGAAAATCTTGAACAGGCCCTTGAGCACAATATTCTTGAATTTGCTGAACTTTTTTTATTTCTCTTAGTAGCTATGACTTACATTAATGCACTTCAAGAAAGAAATGTTTTTGATTTTATACGCTATAAATTAATTTCTAAAGGATTTAATTTTAGACAATTATTTTTAATCACTGGAGTTATTACATTTTTTTTATCACCAATAGCTGATAATTTAACCACAGCACTAGTAATGTGTTCTGTTTTACTAGCTTGCGGAAAAGGAAATAACAAATTTTTAGCTATAGGATGTATCAATATTGTTGTAGCAGCTAATGCCGGAGGTGCTTTTAGTCCATTTGGTGACATAACAACTTTAATGGTTTGGCAAGCTGGAATAGTTGATTTTTTTACTTTTTTTAACCTATTTATTCCTTCAGTTGTTAATTATGTAATCCCAGCAACAATTATGTATTTCTTTGTTCCAAATGAAATACCAAATGTTTCATCAGATAAAATAACTATTAAAAGAGGGGGTAAGGTAATAATATTTTTAGGTTTATTTACAATTTTCTCTGCAGTTAATTTTCATAATATCTTACATTTACCACCAATGCTTGGAATGATGTTTGGCCTTGGATTATTAGGTTTGTATTCTTTTTACCTTAAGATTACCTTTAATCCAGAGTATGAAGAAGGAAAATTTGATTTTCTAAGAAAAGTATCAAAAGCTGAATGGGATACATTATTATTTTTCTTTGGTGTAATTTTAAGTGTTGGAGGATTAGGCTTTATAGGATATCTCACACTTATTTCAGAATACTTATATGTTGGTTTAGGCGCTACCTATGCTAATTTTTTAGTAGGGATTTTATCTGCAATAGTTGATAATATTCCTGTCATGTTTGCAGTAATTACTATGAACCCTGCTATGCCTACTGAACAATGGTTATTAGTAACTTTAACAACGGGAGTAGGAGGTAGTTTATTGTCAATAGGTTCTGCAGCAGGAGTAGCTTTAATGGGTCAAGCTAGAGGTTATTATACTTTTTTTGGACATCTAAAATGGACACCTGTAATTTTTTTAGGATATATTGCAAGTATTTATGTTCATTTATTGTTAACAGGATTATCTTTATAAAAACTATTATCAAACAAAAGATATATTAATAAGCTAAATATCAATATAAATCCTGCAACGAAAGAAGCCTCTTCAAATCTATAAGATGTTATCAATTTGTAAAGAATGGTAGGCAGTGTTTGGAACGATTCATTTTTAAAAAAAGAAATTATCGTAAAATCTCCAAAACTTATAGCTGCCGAAAAAGAAAATATATAAATTAAGTTATTTTGAATTAATGGATAAATTATTTTAATGAAATTTTTCTCACTAATTCTAAAAGTTCTTTTCAAATCATCAAAATTTAAAAAAATATTTTTTAGTTTAGTAAATAAAATTAAAATTGAAAATGGTATCAAAAATAAACAATTAATAATTATTATCACTGCAAATGTAATAAAAGATACATAGCGTAATTCCCCTAGTACAATAAAATATCCTAGACTTATAATTATTGGTGAGATAACCAATATCATTGAACTGATTAGAAATAATATTTGTTGTAAAAACAAATTATTTCTAGAATTAACTAGTAAGATTGAGATAATTAGTCCAATAAAAGTAACCATTGTTGCCGTAAAAAAACTTAAAATAAAAGAATTTATAAAAGCTTCTATAAAATATTTTTTCAAAAAATAATTTTGAAAAAATATGGTCTCAGTAAAGTTGATTATTATGTATATAATGGGTGAAAATAATATAATCGAAAATATTGATATGATTAAATAATCACTAAATTTTATAAAAAAATTATTTCTAAATGGATGATCAAAATAATTTGTTTGGATTTCAAAAAAATTTGTTCCTTTTAATTTATAAAAACCTAAAAACAACAAAGTTAAACAAATCATTATTTGAATAAAGCTCAAAATTATTGCTTTATTAAAATTTAATTCAAATAAAGCAGACTGATAAATTGCTACTTCCATTGTTGATGTTGATGGACCTCCGCCAAGTGCCATTACTGTTGCAAAGCTTAAAAAACATAAAACAAAAATAATAGCAAATACAGAAAATAAATTTTGTTTTAATATTGGCCATTCAATTTTTTTTATATTTGACCAGAAATCAAGATTAAGAGATTTTACAACTTCTATATAATTTTTAGGTATCGTATTTAAATTTTGAAATAAAATTCTTGTAGCAAATGGGGCATTTAATAAAATGTGAGCTATTAAAATAGCCTTTAATCCAAATAAAGATTTAATGCCGAATAAATTATAATAATTTGTTAAATTGTTTAAGGGGCCATTTATTCCGTAAATTCCTATAACTGAAAAAACAACTAATATAGAAGGCAGAACAAAAGAATAGCCACATAGTGAAATTATGAACTTTATAATTCTTGAATTTTTATGTCTATATAAACTGAGTGCAAATGGTATGGCTATTAAACAACTGAAAATGGCTGATAAAAATGCTTGTAAAAAAGAAATATAGATTATTCTGATATTATATTTGTTATTAAAAAAATTAAATAAATAAGAAATCTCAAATTCTATCTTAGAGAAAATTCCTATTAAAGGAAAAATTAGTACTAAGCAGAGTATGCTTAGTACTAAATAATATAACTTATATAACAATGAGCTCTATGAAGCATTTAACCACTCTTCAATCCAATCTTCTTTGTTGGTATTTATAATAGTCGGATCTATTTGAAGAACTTTTGGAATCTCTAAAGATTTGTATGCTTCTGGTAAGTCATTGATTTTAATGACTGGATACATAATGTTAGTTAAAGGTATTATTGATTGAAAATCTTCAGTCAGCATAAATCTTAAAAATTTTTTTGCTAATAATTTATTTTTAGATGATTTTAGTATTCCAGCAAATTCAATTGTAATATAATTACCCTCACTAAAATTTATAGCAGAATAATCATAATTGTTTTCAAACATTATATGTGCTGCAGGTGAAGTTGTATAACTCAAGACCATATCAGCCTCTCCTGCTAGAAAAATGTTGTAATATGCATCAGTCCATCCTTTTGTGACTGAGATTATTTTTTTATTTAATTTTTCCCACGCATCCCCAGCTTTATTACCGTATATTGCTTTGATCCACGTAAGTAATCCCAATCCAGGAGTTGATGTACGGGGATCTTGGATTACTATTCTAGCATCAGTGTTATTTATTAGCTCCTCCATTGAATTTGGAGGATTGGTAAATTTTTTATTATTATAAACAAAAGCAAAATATCCATAATTATAGGGTACAAAATTTTCACTTTCCCAATCAATAGGTAAATCAATTATATTAATTAAATGTTCCAATGAATGTTTAAAAAATAAATTTGATTTATTTGCTTCATCTAACAAATTCATATCAAGACCTAGAACTATGTCAGCCTTTGTCGAAGATCCTTCTAAAATAACTTTCGTTAATAGTGTTGCTGCACTATCAACTGTAACAAATTCAAGATGTATTTTAAACTTGTCCTCAAATTTTTTTTTAATTATTGGTCCGGGTCCCCAATCAGAAACAAAAGAATCATAAGTATAAATAGTAAGAGTATTTGCGTGATTTGCATTAACAGAAAAACAATAGAAAAATAACAAGCAAGATAAAAGCTGTAATATTCTCATTTTTCCTCCGCTGGCATTATCCAGATCAGGTTGAAGGGTATAAATCTCAGCATTTAAGCACCCCGTATTATTCTACATTAGTCTATAAACTTGAAATATTAAAGTAATTAATTGTTTTTGGATTTATTATCATTATAAGGCTTCCTAGTCGGGGAGTAGCGCAGCCTGGTAGCGCACCTCGTTTGGGACGAGGGGGTCGAAGGTTCGAATCCTTTCTCCCCGACCATGTATTCCGCCAATTTTAGAATCTGATTTTTCTTCATTTTTAATTTGTGCTACACATACAAATAATATCAAAAAATTAATTTAATAATGAATTTAAAAAATAGATATGTAAGAGCAGTAACACTTGAAGGCAAAGGAAAGCTGACTTTAAAAGATTATCCTTATCCTGAATTAAAAAAAAATTGCGCTATTATTAAGATGGAATTTTCAGGTATATGCGGAACCGATAAACATTCTTTTCAGGGTTATTTTGAGCAAAAAGGAGGTAGACCAATTCCATTACCCGTAATCCAAGGACATGAAAATGTTGGTGTAATTGAAGAGATTAATGGAGAGCTTTTGGACCATGATGGTAGAAAACTATCCGTTGGAGATAGAGTTGTTCCTGCCCCAAATATTTCTTGTGGTAAGTGCTTTGCTTGCAGAAATAACAGACCTTATTATTATTGTGAATGTAAATTGGACTACGGCAACAATATAGGTGCTGGAGAAGAGCCTCATATATTCGGAGGATGGAGTGAATATTTATATATTCTTCCTGGAAGTCACTTGTTTAAGTATCCTGATACTTTAGAGCCCAGATTTGGAACTTTTATTGAACCCCTATCTGTGACTGGGTGTTTGGACAAGGCTAGACAATGGTCTTCTGAATGGGAGCCTTTTAGGACCGGGGATACCGTAGTGATATTAGGTACTGGCCCAATTGGTTTGTTCCATCTAATTAAAGCAAATTTAATGGGTGCCGGCAAATTAATTGCTATTGATCCTTTTGAATTTAGAACATCAATAGCTAGAGAACTTGGAGCAACGGATATAATCGTTAGTAAAGACAAGGAAGAAATAAGGGACGGTATAAATGAAATAACGAACAAACTCGGTGCAGACTTGGTTGTTGACTGTACTGGAGTGTCAGAAGGTTTGATTATTGCTTTGGAATTAATTCGTGAAGGGGGAATGGTTCTTGAGGTTGGAATTTTTTCTAATTCCCATGATGTTCCTATTAATCCTCATTCTCATATATTAGAGAAAAGTGCAAGAGTGATAGGGGTCGGTGGAGACGATATATCACAGTATTATCCATCAATAAAATTACTGGAGAGAACAATAGATAAACTGCCATGGCAAAAAATTATTTCACATCATTATCAAATTGAAAATGTTCATAAGGCTATGGAAGTAGCTATGAGTGACAAGTCTATGAAAGTTTTACTAAATCCTTAAAAGATAAAATTCAAAATTCTTTCTCTCTGACTGTTTTTAATTTATATTTTTTTTGCAATTACTTTAATTCCACCTAGTTTTTGTGCAGAAAAGTATTTATCTACAATTTTGTAGAAATGATTTATGTTTTTATAGGTTTTTTCTCCGTGAACCCTTATATTTCTATTCTTATTATTTTCATACGACAGTTTTCTTTTTCTAACAAACTTAGCCCATTTCTTAGTCATATTTTTGTGATAAATTATTTCAAATCCTTTTTTTTCTAAGTCATTTAAATACATTTCATATGTTGGAAGGTATTTTGCATAGAGATCAATTGATAATTCAGATAAGTTTTTAGTACTAAGTTTTTTTATAGAGATTAAATCTTCAGCAAAAAAATAACCATTTTCCTTAATTAATTTATAACAATTTTTTAATAGTTTGCTGTGATCTTTAATATGATAAAGGGCAAGCCAACTGACAACAACATCAAATTTTTTATTTTTCCAATTATAATTAAGGATATCACCCCTAATATGATTGACGATTTTCAAAAGTTTGCACTTATTAGTTAGATCTACAGCAATTTTGTGTTGATCTTCTTGAAGTTCTAGCGCAGTTACTGAAGCTCTAGTTTTATACCCAATATATCTTGCTGGCCCGCCAATGCCCGAACCAATTTCTAGTATGGATTTACTAGAATTAATTTTAGTATTAATTATTGCAAAATCAACCGCATCAGTTCCACAATAATGCAGTTGATCAAACTTGATTAAATCTTCTACTTTCAATAATTTTGATTTATCCTTGCCTAATTCCCTCAACTCATTGAAAATTCTACCAACATTATTGTAAAGTTTCATTGATTTAATTTTTGCATTATTCATAAGAAAAAATATATCAGTTTTTCGTTATTTTTATTTTTATATTTTTATTATTACTGCTAATAACTTCTTAGCAATGAAAAAAGCCTTAATTATATTGCACCAAAAAAGGTCCATAACAGGAGATATAGGAAATAAACTAAAAGCAAGGGGCTACAGTTTAGATATTAGAAGACCTTGCTGTGGAGAGTCATTACCAGTCAATCTTGATAATCATGCTCTAGTAGTAATTTTGGGTGGACCAATTAGTGTTAATGATGATTGTGAATATAAAGATTATGAAATTGATTGGTTAAAGGTAGTATTGGAATCAGGCAAACCTTTTTTAGGAATTTGTTTAGGAGCTCAAATGCTTGCAAAACATTTAGGCTGTAAGATTGAAAAGCATGACAGACAATTGGCTGAAATAGGCTTTTTCCCGATTGAACCAACTGAGCTTGGACATAAATTATTTAAAGATCAAAAAACGTTTTATCAGTTTCATGATGAAGGTTTTGAACTACCCCGTGACAGTAAATTATTGGCTACAGGCAAAACGTTTAAACACCAAGCTTTTCAGTATAAAAATTGTTATGCATTTCAATTTCATCCTGAAGTAAATTTATATTTACACCTGCGATGGTTGTTTTTTGTTTTACTTTATAAACCCAGAAAATTTTTTCTTCCAGGTGCTCAAAACATATTATATCAATTATATTTGCGCTTTAAGCACAACAAGAGTGTTTCTGTTTGGCTCGATCATTTTTTAGATAATTTTTTGCTCAAGAATTATTAAAAGTAGGTTAATACTATGTTATCAATAGTATTATGAATAAAGTCATTATTAAATATTCAAATCAAATAAACGGATATTTATTTATTTTACCAGCATGTTTAATTATTTCATTATTTGGAATTTTTCCTGTTTTTTTTGCTATGTATATGAGTTTCCATAAGTGGAAAGTTTTCAAAGGAAGATTTTTGGGTTTTGAAAATTATCAAAGAATTTTAGGTGATATCAGCTCTTTTTGGTTATTTGTTTTAGGACTTTTAATAATGATTTTTTCATATTGGTTTTGGTCAGAATATAAAAATAAGTTCAAAAATATATTTTTAGTTTTTTTTATTTCGATTGCTCTTTTAATTATTAGTTTATTTATTATAAATCACAATTGGTCTTCTATGTTAAAATCAGGAGATAAAGATTTTTTATATTCTTTAATATATATTTTTTATTATTCTTTCTTTGCAATAACCACTGAAGTTGGTTTAGGTTTATTAATTGCTTATTCTCTTTATCAAAAATTAAAAGGGAAACAAATTTTTCAAATGATTTTACTTCTTCCTTATATTACTCCAGCTGTTATGGGTGGGGCTGTTTTTTTTCTTATTTTTGGTAAAGCAGAAAATTCTATTTTAAATGAGTTTATAGGTTTGTTTGGGTATGATCCGCAAATGTGGTTATTTGATAAACGTAAGTTAAGTGAAATCTTATTTGGAATTAAAATAGAAGGATTTTTTGCAGGACCAAGTTTAGCATTAGTCACTTCTATTTTTTACGGTATTTGGTCTTATACTGGTTATTACGCAATTATATTGTTGGCTGGCTTATCTATTATTCCATCCGATCTTTATGAAGCAGCTAAAGTCGAAGGAGCTTCAAGATGGCAAACTTTTATTAAAATTACAATACCTCTGTTAATGCCAATTATTTTCTTTCTTTTATTAACAGGATTTATTAATTCATTTCAGGCATTCAATCATATTCTTGTTATGAAAACTTCATCAGCTGGAGAAACTATGGATGTTGTTACTATAGAAATTTTTGATCATTTTTGGGATAGAGTTAAGTTTGGATATGCTGCTGCTGAAGGGGTAGTTTTATTTATCATACTTAACGTATTAGCAATTTCACAATATGTAATTTTTAGAAAGAAATTAAGTTATGATTAAATTTTCTAATAGAGAATTAATTATTCCTTACATTATTCTTTTTTTAGTAATGCTTTTGTCAATTTATCCTTTGTTATATATGATTAGTACATCTCTAATGACCTCAGGTGAGGCTGCTAATCAATACATGTTCCCAAAAAAATTAATGTTTGAAAATTATGTTGAAGTTTGGGAATCAAATAATTTTCAGAAATATACAATTAATAGCATTATTATTAGTTTTGTAATTGTAACGGGAGTATTATGTACAAGTATTCCAGCTGCATATGCTTTTGCTAAAATTGAATTTCCATTTAGAGATATTATTTTTTATGGACTACTAATTTCTTTAATGATTCCTGAAATAATTGCTTTATTGCCTCATTTATTAATTATCAGAGGAGATATATTTCCTTTGCCTTTTGGTCCATCTTGGATGAATACATTACAGGGTTTAACAGTTCCTTTTTTTGGTAATGTTTTTTTAATTTTTTTATTAAGACAATATTTTAAAAAAATTCCAAATGAATTGTGGGATGCTGCAAGAATGGATGGTGCTACCCATTTATTTTTTTTAAGAAAAGTCGTAATACCTATGAGCATGCCAATAATTGTTACTGTAGCTTTATTTGCATTTATTTTAGCATGGAATTCATTTGCATGGCCTCTACTTATTCTTACAAAGGATGATTGGTTCCCTGTAACAGTTTCTATTTATAGTTTTATAAGGGAAGTTGGAGCTAATTATAATTTATTGATGGCAGCATCTTTAATATCAATAGCCCCAGTTCTTTTATTATATTTTTTTACTCAAAGATTGTTTTTAGAAAGTATTTCAAACTTTGGCTTAAAACAATAAATTGTTAACAATTAAATGTAATAAATATTTAAAAAATCTAGCATTTTTAAAGTAAAAGGTTATCTATAAATTAGGTGTATTATTTTACTGGGGGTTTAATATGAAAATAATTAATAAGTTTATATTTTTAGCTACTATTTTTTTATCAACTCAACTATTTGCTGTAACCGCAGCAGATATCGAAAATGCTAATCCAGAAGGACAAACTGTCGAATTTTGGGTTCAGTACTCTGATGAAAGATTAGATGCCGTGATGGCAAGAGCTGAAAGATTTGAAGCAGAAACAGGTATTAAAGTTAATGTCACATATAAAGGTCATTATGGTAAGGTTCAATCAGCTATGATGACAACAGCAGGAACCTCTGATCAAGCTGATGTTGCAAGAGGTTACGGAAATGCAGCAGCAGATATGTATCAAATTGGAGCTGCTATTGATCAAAATATTTTAGCTAACAGTGCTAAATGGGGAGTGTCTCAAGAAGATATTGATGATTGGGGTGCCAACTGGACAGTTGGTTTTTCACCATACTTTGATGGTAATCCTAAACTTCTTCACGAAGTAGGTAAATCTATAGAGGTAGTTTACTACAATAAAGATTGGTTAAATGAGTTAGGTTTATCTGAACCACAAACACCAGCTGATTTTGCTGAAGCAGCTTGTGCTGCAACTAATAGCATTTTTAGTGCTAAAATAGGAGATACTGCTAGCTTAGGCTATGAAATAGATACTGATGCTAGTAATTTTGCTGCTTGGGTTTTTGCCCATGGTGGTGATGTATTTGACTACAATGCAGGTCAATATATTTTAAATAGCAATGAAGCAGTTGCGGCTATGGAATTTATTCAAGGTATGGCTAATAAAGGCTGTGCTCAAGTAACTAGGGATAAGTATGCCGATCAGAAATACTTAGGTTTAGGTAGTAATCTTTTTGCTTTAGGTTCAACTTCTGGAATTACTTATTTTCAAAGTGCAATAGCTGACGGATATAATGGCAATTGGGAAATTTCAAAAGTGCCCCATACCACTGCAAATCCAGTGATGAATTTATATGGTGGTGGCTTAATAATGGGTAATAAAGGCAATGCTAATAAAATGGTAGCAGCTTATCAATGGATGAAATATATTACAAATACTGAAAACTCAGCTGTATGGTCTACAGAAAGTGGTTATGGATTTGTAAGAACTTCATCTGCTGACCATCCGTTAATTGCAGAAAAAAGAACCCAGCTTCCTCAATATGATAGATCTTTAGGTCTCATCAAGTATGGTAAGGGGGAGCCTTCTGTTCCAGCTTATTACTCTGTTAGAGGTGAAATTGAAAAAGCATATGCGGGAATAATTAATGGAGATGATATTATGTCTACATTAAACGCATTAAATGATGAAGCTAATGCAATATTAGCTGATGCCATAGCAAATTAATTTCTCTGTACAATAATTTCAAGGGGTGGTGTATACCACCCCTTTTTATTTAAATTCTTATGATAGTAGTATGTTCTCTTAAAGATTTAGATTCAGTTTGTGAAAGTATAAACCCCTCACATGTCATTTCTGTAATTGATCCTGGTTTTGCCCCCAAAACACCCAAAGGAGTAGATAATCATTTAAAACTTGGTTTTGACGATATAATAAATATTGACCCCAATAATTCTATTTTTAGGTTAAATATTGATAAAATTCCCCAATTACTTCCAAGCAGTGATCATGTAGATTCCATAATAGAATTTACAAAAGAATGGAATAACTTCCCTCCAATAGTAATTCATTGTTGGTGTGGAGTTTCTAGATCTATGGCCACAGCAACCTATTTGTTGTGCAAAGGGGATACAATAAATATTGATAGAAATATTAGATATATTAGATCAATTGCTCCTCACGCAAATCCTAATAAATTATTGATTGAGTTATTTGAAAGATCTCTAAGTTTAAAAAGTGAGATTTCAGAAGCATTTTCTAAATACCCTTGTACACAAACTTATGACTGTTCAATTAATTTTGCGCCCGTTACAATATTTAATTTTGATGATATGATGTTGTATCAATGAAAGAGTTTGTCCGTACAGTTTTAGACTACCCAGTTAAAGGCGTTCAGTTTCGTGATATTACTACATTATTACAAAATTCATCTCATTTTAAACAGGTTATAGATGAAATGACAGAACCTTGGATAGGAGAAAAAATCGATGCAATTTTGAGCATTGAGTCTAGAGGCTTTATTATGGCTGGAGCCATTGCGTACAATTTAGATACAGCTTTTGTACCCCTTCGAAAACCTGATAAACTTCCTGGCGAAACATTTAAAGTTTCATATACCCTAGAATATGGTTCAACCGAAATGCATGTTCATAAGGATGCTTTAGATAATCTTCAAAATGTTTTAATTATTGATGATTTATTAGCCACGGGAGGAACGGCTCTAGCGGCGATAGAACTTATTGAAAAATTTGAAAATAAAAAAATAGTAGGAGCTGGATTTATAATTAACCTTCCTGAATTAAAAGGTGACAAAAAATTAAGAGATAAAGGGATAAAAATTCATTCCTTAATGGAGTTTTAATATGTCATCAGCAGTTATTGTAGGATTTAAAAGATCTCCTTTTACAATTTCAAGAAAAGGTGGTTTAGCAGAAGTTCGTCCTGAAGATATTTTGTCTCAGGTTATTAATGATCTGGTTAAGAGCTCAAATATTAACAAAGACGATATTGAAGATATAATAGCTGGCTGCGCATATCCAGAAGGAGAACAAGGTTACAATATTGCAAAGATAGTTACATTCATGACAGGCATGCCTGAGCATGTAGCAGGAATGACAGTTAACAGATGGTGCGGATCTTCTATGCAAACTATCCATAATGCTGCTGGAGCAATTGCAATGAGTGCTGGTAATGTTTTTATTTGTTGCGGCATAGAGAGTATGACCAAGGTGCCTATCAATGGATTAAATTACTCTCCTCATCCTGATTTAAACCATTCTAATCCAAATGTTTACCTATCGATGGGAGATACGGCAGAAAACGTAGCAAAGAAATATAATCTGTCTAGAGAGATTCAACAAGATTTTGCAATAAGTAGTCATCAAAAAGCAAGCTATGCGGAAATGAATAATAATTTTACAGATGAAATTACAAAAATAAAAACTAAAGGATTGATTGTTGAAAAAGATGGAGCAATTAGGCCTAATACATCTCAGGAAATATTAAATAGTTTAAAGTTAGTATTTGATAAGAAAGGTACTATAACTGCAGGAACTGCCTCCCCCTTCACTGATGGTGCTTCTGCGACCTTGATTTGTAACGAGGAGTATGCAAAAAAAAATAACTTAGATATTTTGGCAAAAGTAGTTTCTACTAGTGTTCAAGGGTGTCCTCCAGAGTTAATGGGTCTAGGACCCATTGGGGCTTCAAAGAAAGCCCTTAAAAGAGCTAATTTAACAATTGAAGATATAGATGTTGTTGAATTGAATGAAGCTTTTGCTTCTCAGTCTTTAGCATGTATTAAAGATTTGAATATAGACCCACAAAAAGTCAATATTGATGGTGGAGCAATTGCTTTAGGTCATCCTTTAGGTGCAACAGGAGCAAGAATAACTGCTAAAGCTGCACAAATTTTAAAAAGGGAAAAAAAGAAGTATGCTCTAGCAACACAATGTATTGGACTTGGTCAGGGAATAGCTACAATTTTAGAAAGTTATTAATTATTTATTAAACTTTCAATAATTTATAAAAATTTATATATAATTATACAATTATGCAAATTTATAAAGCTCCACTAAATGATATTAAATTTCTTCTAAATAACTTTTTAGATTTATCTAATCATCAATATATTTTATCTAATTCAGATCTTGAAATTTCAGATTTGGAAATGGTGATTGACGAAGCTGCTAAAATTTGTGAAGAAACTCTTTTACCCCTTAATCAAAGTGGTGATTTGGAAGGATGTAGTTTTGATAAAGGCAAAGTTACAACACCTAAAGGATTTAAAGAAGCTTATAAAAATTTTATTGAAAATGGATGGCAAGGAATAAAAGTAAATAAAAATTATGGTGGTCAAAATTTACCTTATTTTATGAATATGATTGTAGATGAAATGGTAAGTTCATCAAATATGTCTTTTGGCTTGTATCCCGGACTTACTTCTAGAGCTATAGACGCTATAGAAAAAAGTGGTTCTGAAGAATTAAAGGATCTTTATTTGCCAAAACTGACTTCTGGCGAATGGACTGGTACAATGAACTTAACAGAACCTCAGTGTGGAACGGATTTAGGTTTAATCAAGACGATGGCTATTCCTCAGGATGATAGTTCATACAAGATTACTGGTACAAAAATATTTATTACATGTGGAGAGCATGACTTAAGTAAAAATATCGTTCATTTAGTTTTGGCACGAACTCCTAATGCACCAGAAGGAATTAAAGGAATAAGTTTATTTTTAGTTCCAAAAATTTTACCCAATAAGGATGGATCTCTTGGTCAAGATAATTCTTTACAATGTGGCTCTATAGAAAAAAAATTAGGCATTAATGCAAGTCCTACATGTGTTATGCATTACAACGAGGCAAAAGGCTGGTTAGTTGGTGAATTAAATAAGGGAATGAAAGCAATGTTTATAATGATGAATGGAGCTAGATTATTTGTAGGAGTTCAGGGATTAGGTATATCTGAGATTGCTTATCAATCAGCGTTATATTATGCGAAAGAGAGGCTTCAAGGAAAAGCAACAGATAGTAAAAATATTGCTGACCCTATTATTGCTCACCCAGAGATAAGAAAAAATTTATTACATATGAAATCTCTTAACGAAGGAATTCGTGCATTGATGATGTGGGTCGGTAGTCAGTTTGATATTATTAAATCAAGTGATGATAATAAAGTTAAGAATAATGCAGAAAATATTATTGCCTTAATGACCCCAATCCTTAAATCTTTTGCAACAGATGTCGGATGTGAATCAGCAAACCTTGCCTTACAAATTTATGGGGGTCATGGTTATATTAAAGATCATGGAATGGAGCAATTGGTTAGGGACGCAAGAATAGCGCCAATCTATGAAGGTACAAACGGTATACAAGCTTTGGATTTGGTAGGTAGAAAAATGCAAAGGAATGATGGGGAAATAATTGAAAATTTCTTTTCTATAATTAATAATTATTTAAATAATTTATCTACTGATAAAAAATTAGAGACTATTGTTAAACAATTTAAAAAATCTTTTGATGAACTTGTGTTTATAGCTAATCATTTGCGATCATTTAATAAAAATAAAATTAACGAAATTAATGGTACTGCCGTTGAATTTCTTCAAATGTTTTCTTATGTTTCTATTGGGTATATATGGTTGAAGTTATTAATAATCTCTATTGAAAAAAATAATGATAATTCCAATGAATTTTTAAAATCGAAAATAGCTACTGGAAAATATTATTTTAATAAAGTTTTACCTCAAACCTCTTTTTTAAAAGACCATATTTTAAGTGGTGCATCTAATTATAATGATTATAAAGATGAGTACTTTGACTCTGGATTCACCTTATGACAATTAAGATATACAAACCTTCTAAAACAGCCATGCAATCTGGCATTGGAAATACTAAGAAGTGGTTAGCCGAATATATTTCTGATGTAGATAATGTTAAAGATTCGTTAATGGGATGGAACAGCTCTTTTGACACTCAAAGTCAAATTAGAATTTTTTTTGAAAGTAAGGAACAGGCAATTGCTTGGGCTAAAAAAAATAACTATCAATTTTTTATTGAAGAACCAAAAGTTAAAAAAATAAAACCAAAAACATATATGTCAAACTTTGATATGAATCGCAAAGAACCTTGGACACACTAATTTTTTAAATTTTAAAAATATCTAGTTTAATGCAATTTTTATGATAAAAAAGCTTATTAGCGCTCTTAGCTCAGCCGGATAGAGCATCGGTTTTCTAAACCGAGGGTCGCAGGTTCGAGTCCTGCAGAGCGCGCCATAAATATTATGTCTTTATACTATAATTTTATCTGTTAATGATATTTTATGCTCTATAAAGTTTCTTGTCATTGTGGTTCAGTACAGTTGGAAGTTGAAACTGATCTTTCAATGATTAAACAATGTAATTGCTCAATTTGTAAAAGAAAAAATGCTAAAATGAGTATCTTACCAAAAGAAGCTATAAAATCCATCAAAGGTGAAGATAACTTATCTGTTTATCAATTTGGTACTAAAGTAGCAAAGCATTACTTTTGTAAAATTTGTGGGATTTATACTCATCATCAAAGAAAATCTGATCCCAACGGTATCGGTGTAAATATTGGTTGCATTGATGAATTAGACTCTTTTTCTATTAAGTCTGATGTTTTAGATATGAGGAATAAATAAATTTTAATCGTTTTTTTATAAATATATATATTTATTTTTTAAAATATGGATCTTGAGAATACTTTAAAAAAAATTTCTGAAAATAATTTTTTGATTATAGGTAGGGCAGGTATAGACATTTATCCTGATCCACCTGGTACTAAAACTGAATTAGCAAAAAAATTTGTAACTCATTTGGGAGGATCTTCAGCCAATATAGCAGTCGCATTAACTAAATTGGGTGGTCGATGTAAATTATTGACATCTGTATCTGATGATGCTCTTGGTAGATTAGCTTTAAATCAATTAAATGATTATAATGTTGATACTTCATTGATAAGATTGGAAGAAGGTGAAGCACGAATTTCATTTGCTGTTGTAGAATCAAGAATTGAAGATCATCAATCAATCATTTATCGTCATGGTGCAGCAGATTTACTAATGAAAAAGGAATATATAGAAAGAGTCAATTTTAATGATTTTTCCTGTTTAATTTTTACCGGAACATGCCTAGCCTCCGAACCATCCAGAGGAGCAATATTTTTAAGTTTGGAAAAAGCAAAAACTGCTAATATTCCAGTAATTTTAGATATTGATTATAGACCCTATACATGGGAATCCTCTCAAGAAGCTTCTCAAGTATATTTAAAGGCATCTAGTTTGTGTGATATTCTTATTGGAAACGATGATGAGTTTGGTGTTTTAGCAATGAAATTTGAAGATAGTTTTCAACAAGCTAAAGAACTTAGTAAAAATATTTCCTTAGTAATTTTCAAAAAAGGAGAAAAAGGATCTGTAACTCTTTTCAACAACAAGGAAATAACAAAAGGTATTTTTCCTGTAAAGGCACTAAAACCAACAGGTGCTGGAGATGCTTTCATGGGAGCATTTATCGGATCGTTATTAAATGTAAAATCTGTAGAAGAATCAATTGTAATAGGCTCAGCAGCAGCTGCTATAGTTGTTACAAAAGTAGGTTGTGCGCCTGCAATGCCAATGCAAAATGAAATTGAAGAGTTTATGAAAATAAATAAAATAACTAAATAAGGAGAAAATGTATGCATATACCCCCCAATGATAACAATAATATTCCCATTGTAGATATTGATGACTCGAGAGTACCTCTTAATTATTTTAATATAGTGAAACTTAAAAAGGACCAGTCTTTTGAATTTAAGATTCCTGGTTATGAAACTTGTATTGTACCTGCAACAGGTACTGTTGAAGTCAACGTAGAAGGGGAACTATATGATTCTTTGGGACAAAGAACTATAGATGTGTGGGATGGTGAACCAGAAGGTGTTTATGTTCCCTCCAATATAAAAGCAGAATTTGTTTGCACTACTAATGATGCAGAGGTTTTCATAGCAGGAGCAAAATATGAAAAGACTTTAGAGCCGTTTTCTGTTCGTGCAAATGAAATAGATAAAGTTCAATATGGATCAGATGACACAAAAACACATAGAAAAATAAAGCATATTTTAGGTGCCAATCATCATGATAAAGTTGGAAGATTATTGTGCAATGAACTCTATACCGTAGGACAAGGAGGTTGGTCTGGCTTTCCTCCTCATAAGCACGATACTGATAGATTACCCAAAGAGACACGTCATGATGAAACTTATAATTATCGTTTTAAGCCGAATAATGGATTTGGTTTTCAACTATTTCAGGCTGAAAATAGTTCAGTTGGTAATGCTTCACACATAATAGATGGCTCTACCGTTGTAATTGAGAGTGGTTATCATCCTTGTGTGGTAGCACCTGGTTATGAAATGTATTATTTTACTATATTGGGTGGATTAAGTCAGCGTTCTTTGGTTCAATATTTTCAACCTGATCATGCATATCAACTTGAAACTATACCTGGTATTAAGGATATGATTGCCAAATATAAATGACAGCGGTTAATTTAACTACTCTTCTTAAAAAAGCTAATAAAAATAATTATGCAGTAGCTGGTTTAGTTGTTCTTGGGTGGGAAGATGCTCTTGCCTATACGCAAGCAGCTGATGAAACTGGCATCCCTATTATATTGCAGGCTGGCCCTTCATGTCGAGAACATACCCCTGTTCCAATACTAGGTAAAATGTTTAGATACTTGGCCGATCAGACAAAAACTCATATTTGTTGTCATATTGATCATGGATATTCGCTTAAGGAATGTAAAGAAGGAATGGATAATGGTTTTACATCGGTTATGTTTGATGGATCAAAACTTCCTTTGTCTAAAAATATTAATGCCTCGTTATCGATTGTAAAATTAGCGAAATCATACAAAGTGTCAGTTGAAGGAGAAGTCGGAATTGTGGGTTATCATAATGGCAAAATATCAGAAGGAACAAAGGTAAATGAAGCTAAAAGATTTGTCGATGAAAGTGGAGTTGACGCTATCGCTATTTCTGTTGGCAATACACATTTACAGACAAATAAAATTGCAAAAATTGATATTAAAAAAATTATAGATTTACAAAATGTAATAAACATACCCTTAGTGCTTCATGGAAGTAGTGGCATTGGCAATGCAATGAGAAGAAAAATAGCAAAAACTACAAATGTAGCTAAATTTAATATTGGAACTGAATTAAGATTGATATTTGGCAATTCTTTAAGAGCAAATATTTTACAAAATAAAGATGTTTTTGATAGACTAAAAATACTAAAACCTACAATTAAAGAAATTAAAAAGGTTGCTATGAAAGTTATTTTAAATATTGGACCTGTAAATGAATAATCGTTTAGCTTTTATTGGTGGTAGTGGACTTTATGATTTAAATTTTTTAAAAAATATTAAATACCTTGATATTTCTTCATCAATGGGCGAACCATCAGAGAAAATTATTGAAGGTAGTTTGGGTGACAATAAAATATTTTTTTTACCAAGGCATGGAAAAGAACACAGATTATCGCCATCTGCAATTAACTATCGAGCTAATATTGATAGTTTAAAAAAGTGTGGAGTTACAGATATCATTTCATTATCAGCTGTAGGCTCATTAAAAGAAAATTTGTCTCCAGGTACTTTTGTTATTGTCGATCAGTTTATAGATAGAACCGTCAATAGAATAAAAAGTTTTTTTGATGATGGTATTGTAGCTCATGTACCAATGGCAAACCCAGTATCTAAAGAATTGATGTTGTTAAGTAAATCTACTCTAAAAAACCTTCAAATTCCTTATAATTTTGGTGCCACATATTTGGCGATGGAAGGACCCCAATTTTCTTCATTGGCAGAATCAAATTTATACCGTCAGTGGGGATGTGATGTAATAGGTATGACAAATATGCCAGAAGCTAAATTAGCCAGAGAAGCTGAAATACGATACTGTTCTATTTCAATGGTTACTGATTATGATTGTTGGCATTCTGGTCATGATAGTGTTGATTTAAAGCTAGTTATAAAGACTTTAAATGAGAACGTGGATAAATCAAAATTATTTATTAAAATGTTTTCTGAATCTTATTATCAAGGAATTGATTTTAGCAAAGATAAGACATCAAGTATTTTAGATACTTCTATCGTAACACATAAAGATAGTTGGAATAAAGATGTTGAAAATAAGTTATCTTTTATTTTGAAGAGATATAAGGAACAGAATTAAGTGTTAGTTAATGGACAACATTTAACAACAATTTGGTATGAAGAAAACAATGATGCAATTAGAATTATTGACCAAAGATTGCTTCCTCACGAATTAAAAATATTAACACTTCATTCTTTAGCGGAAGTTTTGTTTGCGATAAAAGATATGCTAGTTAGGGGAGCCCCCTTGATAGGAATTACCGCTGCATATGGGATGTATATTGCTGCTAGAGAAAATTCTAGTATTGGGTTTTTAAGACAGTCTGGAGAAAATTTAAAATTAACAAGGCCTACGGCTGTTAATCTTTCTTGGGCCGTAGATTTGATTTTAGACAAAATAATTAATATTGAGGAAGTTAATCGACCTGACTATGTTCTTAATTTAGCTAATCAAATGAGACTTGCTGATATTCAAGCTTGTAAAGATATTGGTGAGAATGGGTTTAAGCTTTTAGAGACAATTTATAAAAAAAAGAATTCAACGATTAATATTCTTACACATTGTAATGCAGGATGGCTCGCCACGGTTGATTGGGGGACAGCTCTATCACCTATTTTTAAAGCTAAAAAAAAAGATATACCAATTCATGTATGGGTAGATGAAACAAGACCTCGAAATCAAGGTTTTAATTTAACAGCTTGGGAATTATTAAATGAGAATATACCCAATTCTCTCATTGTAGACAATGTAGGAGGCCACTTGATGCAAAATGGTCAGGTTGATGTGTGTATAACGGGTACTGATAGAACGTCCTTAAATGGTGATGTTTGCAATAAAATTGGCACTTATTTAAAAGCTTTGTCAGCTTTTGATAATGATATTCCTTTTTATGTCGCTGCTCCTATTTCTAGTTTTGATTTTGAAATGAAGGATGGGCTTAGAGAAATGCCTATTGAAGAAAGGAATGCTGATGAAATTTCAATTATGGAAGGTATAGATGAAAATAATGAAAGAAAAAAAATTAGAATTGTTCCAGAAGGATCAGTTTGTAAAAATTATGCTTTCGATGTGACTCCATTCAAATACATAACTAAACTTATCACTGAAAAAGGAAATATAGATGCTAACACTGATTCAATTAAAGCATTAAATATTTAGTTTATTGATGAAAAAATTATGTTCCTGGATTTTTTAGAAAAAATAGGAAGGAAGAAAATTGTTTTGGATAGAGGGCCAACCCATCCAGAATTTGATAAAGCAAAACCTTGGATGGAGAGGTATTACATATTATTTAGACATCGCCCGAAATGGTTCCCTTTTAATATTATTATTCATAAAATGTTAGACAATGATCATGGCGATGGTGTGCATAATCATACGTGTCCATATATAACGATAATTTTAAAAGGTGGATATTGGGAAACTACCTCAAAAGGAAAGTTTTGGCGCAAACCGGGTTATATAGGATTTCGATCTGCTGATCATTTGCATCGAGTCGATCTTGAACCAAATACTGATACAATGACAATTTTTATTCCGGGGCCATTTGGTTTAAGAAAAAATAAAAGAGCAAAATACAATACAAAACTTAATTAAGAAAAGATAAAAATGAAAAAAGCATATTGGGTTGGAATTATTAATGTAAAAGATCAAGAAGAATATAAAAAATATACTGATATTGCTGGCCCCGCCATCATTGCTAGTGGAGCGAAAATTTTAAGTAGAGGTGGTAAGATAATTAATCTTGAAGGTCGAAAATTTGGACGAATTGTTATTATTGAATTTCCATCAATGGATCATGCAGAAAAATTTTATATGTCTAATGAATATAGAATTGCGTTACAGTATGTAACAGATGAGGTTGCGGATAGGCTTTTGAATATTGCAGAAGGATTGGATTAAAATAAACCGTCATAAATTAATTTTAAACCTCCAATCCCAAGAAAAAAATAAATAAAAAAATAAAAAGTTTTTTCATCGACTTTTTTATGAAGGTAATATCCAAGATAAATACTAATAGGAGCAAGAGGCGAGAGTATTAAAGAGGCCTTTAAGTTGGATATAACAAGTTGATTAAGGTAGTAATAGGGTACTAATTTTACAATATTAATTATTAAGAATGCCAATGTCATTGTTGCAACATATTTGGTTTTATTCAGTTTTTGAGGAAGCAAATAAAAGTTAATAGGTGTTCCGCCTGAATGGATTATAAAACTCGTATATCCTCCAACCAATGACCAAAAAAAACCTTTATATTTTGTTGGCTTGACTAGTTGACTATTTTGTTGAAGTAATGAAAGCAAAATAAAAATGATGGCTATACAACCAATTATGATCCTAATTGTGTCTTCTGAGGTAAAACCAAAGGTTAGTGATCCAATAAATATTCCTACCATAGCAGGAGGAAGAATAATTTTGATATTGTCAAGATCCCATTTATTCCAATAAATATACATAGCCATAACATCCATAATCAGGAGTACTGGTAACAAAATAGCAGCAGCCATAATGGGATTCATAGAAAGAGACATCACCGGAATGGAAAGAATTGCAATGGGTCCAGCAAAACCACCCTTTGAAATTCCAAACAAAACTACACCAATAGATGCATATAGGTAAAAATATGAATCCATTTAATATTATTTTAAAATCTTGAGAGCGTTGATTATGTCCTTGATTTGATCATTACCATCTTCAAGGCCACAATAAATTCTTATAAGAATGCCTTTTGATTCATTTTCAATAGATCTTTTAATTAATTGAGGAAAAGTTATTAAACTTTCAAAACCACCCCAGCTATATCCTATTCTAAAAATTTTCAACTTATTGTAAAATTTTTCAATCATCTTTTTAGAATATTCTTTTTTTAGTGTAAAACCAAAGAGCCCTGAACTTCCTGTAAAGTCTCTTTTCCAAATATTATGATTCTTTGTGTGGGGCAGGGCTGGATGAAAAACATCTTTAACCAAAGAATGTTGCAATAAACATTTTGCAAGCATTAAAGCATTGTGTTCAACTTCTTTCATTCTAAGATTGAGAGTAGGTAGCCCTCTTAATGTTAGGTAGACTTCTTCAGATCCAGGGCACATACCCAGTGTATTTTTAGTTGTTCTTATTTGTTTTGCGGTTTTTTTATCAGAACTTACAAAGCCAATTAAAACGTCAGCATGCCCATTGATATATTTTGTTCCAGCATCAACAATAACATTGATTCCAAGTTTAATTGGGTCACAGAAAAAAGGAGAGGCCCAAGTATTATCTAAAACCGTAACAATATTTTTCTTTTTTGCAATTTTTGTAATGAAAGGAATATCAATTATATCAAAGGTTGAAGTACCCGGCGACTCTAAGAATATTAGTTTTGTTTTGTTTGAAATTTTTTTTTCAAAATTATTTATATTTTTAGTAGGATGAAAATATTTTACTCTTATTCCATAACTTCTTAAAATTTCACTACAAAGCGTTCTTGTTGGATTGTAAATAGAATCATTTATTAACACTTCATCGTCTTTTTTTAAAAAAGTCAAAAAAGGGATTACTATAGCTGCTAAACCTGAAGGGGCAATTACTGTATCAGCTGATCCATAAAGATATGATATACTCTTTTCTAACTCTTGATGTGATGGGTTTGAATGAATTCCATAAAAAGCTTTATTGTGATCTTTGAGGTTTTGGTCATTGATATAATCTTTAAAATTTTTAAATACCATTGTTGACCCCTTGTAAATACCTGGATTGACAAACCCTTTTTGTTTTATTGGATCCCTTCCTAGTTTTGTAAGTCTTGTTTTTAATTTCATATCTTAACAATGATTTAAAAAATATTTTTTGTATTATTTTTTTTTCATATTATAGTAATTTTTTTTTAACAAGCTTTAGTTGAATTATGCACTATTTAAAACGATTATTTATTTTCTTTATATTCCATTTTTTATCTTTCCCTATTATTGCCTTTACACTTGATGATGTTAAAAATAGAGGATCATTAAATTGTGGAATTTCTGAAATACGTGTAGGATTTGCAGATATTGATTCTGATAATATTTGGATAGGTTTTGATGTAGACATGTGCAGAGCAGTAGCAGCTGCAATATTCTCTGATTCTAATCAGGTAAATTTTATTTCCACAACAAGTAGATCTAGATTCCCATTATTAGCGTCAGGGGAAATTGATCTTCTGTCAAGAATGACCACTTGGACTTTTTCTCGAGATGTGAACTTAGGTTTTGAGTTTGCAGGTATTAATTTTTATGACGGTCAAGGTTTTATGTATAAATCTGAACTAGGAATCCAAACTCCAAATGATTTAAATGGAGCTACCATATGTATAATTGAAGGTACTCAAATGGCTTTCAATATTAATACTTTTTTTAATAAAAATATCTTAACATACCAATCAATTCCTGTTGAATTTGATGATGAGGCATTTGAGAGTTTTAATTCTGGAAGATGTGACATTTATTCAAATTATATCACCGAACTTGCCAATAAAAGAATTGCATTCAACAAACCAGATGATTATTCAATATACCCAGAAATGATTTCTAAAGAACCTTTAGGTCCTGTTGTAAGGCATGGAGATGATCAATGGCGTGATGTTGTGTCTTGGTGTTTGAAAGTTATGATTTTAGCGGAAGAACTAAATATTACCTCGAAAAATATTGATGACTTTTTGGATTCAGATAATAATGAAATATTAAGATTATTAGGTATGGTTGGTGCTTATGGAGACATGATAGAACTTGATGAAAAATGGGCTTACTATATTATCAAACACGTTGGTAATTACAGTGAGGTATTCAATAAAAATTTAGGACCTGAAACCCGATTAAATTTGAACCGAGGGTTGAATAGATTATATATTGACGGCGGACTTCTGTACGCTCCCCCCTTCAGATAGATAAATTCTTTCATTATCCAATGTTAAGCATATTTTATTAATGGAAAATTATTTTAAAACAGTTATTAGTATGAGAGCAAATTAAAAATGTCAGATTTACCTGTAA
>ERZ651768.507-NODE-507-length-29443-cov-5.471770_pt1 | contig 29443 bp, 24 predicted proteins | sample MGYA00514754_ERZ651768 | MGnify/ENA metagenome assembly ERZ651768
CTAATTTTAGTTTTTTTAACTTCAGCACCGTCTGCCTTATTAACTAAAACTATAGAACCCTTTTTTATGGTTTCTCCTGATTCATTTTGGACGCTGCCTGATATGGTATAGCTATCCTTAGCATAGGCAAATCCTATGACCGCTGATAGCAACAATATATTTATTCGATGTCTATTCATTCATGTTCTCTGCGACTAAAGCTAGCCTTGTAGGCCATCCGTCGAACCTGTTCTGCCCATATTTTTTCTTCTCCGAGCATATATACCATGTCTAATATATTATCATAGTATACATAGTTTTCTTTATTCTCAAGAATCGGAAGAATCTTTGGGATTACTCTGGCATCCTTAAAAGCGCCGAGGTTATCAATCGCTTTTTTTCTAATATCTATCGGATAGTCCTCACTACTGGCTATTTCAACGACCGCAAGTTTTACCTCTGGCTCATTAAACTCTCCCAATGCAGACAGCATAGTATTTAATAGAGTATAGTACTGACTTTTTCCTGTGTTATACGTATTTAACAAGGCAAGAATGAGGTTTTCCTGTTTCACGCCTGCCATTGTATTAATAGCAAACTCACGTACCTCAAGGTTTGTATTGGGGTCACCCAATAGCTCTGCAAACGCGGTTGCAACATCTTCAGGGCTTTTCTTTCCTAAAATTTGGACAGCTTTGTTTCTTATGCCCAGTCTTACATTAGGGTCTTTTGCGATTGCGGTTAAAACGGGAATCACTTGGTCGCTTCCAAGCCCACCAAGTATCTGCGTAAGCATTCCCTCTGTTCGGCTCATGTTTGCTTTTGCTATTTCATATAGGTCTAGTAACACCAGGATCTGATCCTTGGTTCTGACCTTATTGAGATTTTCGGCTATGGTAAGATGTAGATTGTTTGTGCGCTCCTCAAGAATATGCATGCTCTCTACCATGGCAAAGCTAGCTTTCGGGTTTTCTCTGAATAGTGACAGCATTTCTATCGATGCTTTCAAAAATGAAAAATCGACCGCGCTGGTGGTTTCAACCATTTTTGCAATCGCATTTAGTGCCATAGGGTGCTGAGTATTAGCCAGCATTCTTCCAGCCTCAATCCTGGCTTTGATATGCTGGTTATCATCATTATATATTTGAATCATTTCTTCTAGTGCCTGTATGTCTCCATCTTGGTAGGCGCTTCTTAGTTTTTGAATATTATTAAGAAAGTTGGGATCATCAGGATCCATGATTGATTTTTTACCAAAAAAACTTTTGACCGTGGCGCACCCTTGAAAAATCAGGAGGCAACATAATAATATAGTTAAGTGTTTACGCATTATTTTCCCATTGATGTAGGGTTAATTCTCTTCCATCAAAAACCGCATAAGATGGCTGATCCTGCCAGTCACCGAGAACAGCAAGTTTTCCTTTTCCTACATCAATAATTTCATTCAGATGATAGTGCCCACAGACCATGTAGTCAAATCCTTTTTCAAAGTGTACAGATGCAAAGTTTGTTAACTCATTTCTTATTCTTTCTCTAACGTCTTCAGGCGGTTCTGGTTGATTTGTGGTTCTTGAAACCTTGCGTGCTATGCTGTATCCGACTGTTGGATGCAACCATCGAAAGCACCATGTAAAAAATGATGAACGGATAATTCTTTTTAAGATTCTGTAGCCATAGTCCCAGCTTAAAACACCGTCACCATGGGTTATATAAAAATTTTTTCCTTTCAATGAAAATGTAGTATCATCAAAATAGGTCTGATTCATTATTTTTTCTTTCATAAAATCCATCAGCCAATAGTCGTGATTCCCGGCTATAAACCGAAGGTTTACCCCAGCTTTTTTTAATTGAAATGCTTTGTTATAAAAATCAAAATAAGCCTTTGGAACCATATCAGGATATTCAAAATAAAAATCAAAAAGGTCTCCCACAAAAAAAAGTGTTCCCCGTGTTGTCCTCACATAGTTTAGAAAACGATATAAAGACTTTCTCTTGTGCTTTTCTTCTGCACTATCGTTTAGCATAAGATGCACGTCCGAAATAAAATAGATTGGTAATTCCATAGCTTGAAAAATAACTTTTTCAGTTTGGCAGTAGCAAGTAAAGTAAATGATTTAATAAATTATAGTTTTGAGGATTTATTGACATTATTTAATTTTATTATTAATGTTGGAAACTTAGCATGTGAGTAATACGTTAAAAATATAATGAAAATACTAAAATATATATTATTGACCCTTATTTTTATTTGTACTGCGTTTGGTCAATCGTTTGGGAAGAACAAGGTTCAGTATCAGAGCTTTGATTGGTCCTACATACAAACCTCGCACTTTGACATATATTTTTATGGTGACAATCAAGATTTGGCTGAGTTTACCTCTAAGGTCTCAGAGGATGCTTACGCACAAATCTCAACACACCTTTCCTGGGATCTTAGAAAACGTGTATCGATTCTGGTGTACAATTCGCACAATGAGTTTCAGCAGACAAATGTCATTGGGACATATATGTCCGAAGGGATCGGCGGTGTTACAGAGTTGTTTAAAAACAGGATCGTCTTTCCCTTTGATGGAAATTTTGAACAGTTTAGACATGTTATACACCATGAACTGGTACACGCGATGCTTAATGATATGGTCTATGGTGGGACCGCACAAAATATGATGGCAAGTCGCACCAAGGTCAGGATTCCTCTATGGTCAAATGAGGGCTTGGCTGAGTTTTTAAGTTCGAACTGGGACACAAAAGCCGATATGGTTCTCCGTGATATAGCGGTGCATGAGAGAATGCCAACGATTAATGAGCTCAACTATTTTATGGCCTATAAAGGAGGACAATCACTCTGGAGATTTATTGCCGGGAAATATGGTCGGGAAAAGGTTGGAGAGGTATTTCGTTCTATGAAAAAGGCTCAAAGCGCGGAAAAAGGTTATCAGCTTGCTTTAGGGATGAAGTGGAAAGAACTGTCTGATCAATGGCACAAATATTTAAAAAAAGAATACTGGCCTGACATTGCAAATAGGGATCCACTAGAAGATATGTCAGAAAAGCTAACTGATCATAAAAAAAATAGAAATTTTTATAATGTTTCACCCTCAATTTCTCCAGATGGTAGCACGGTTGCGCTATTATCTGACCGTTCTGGTTATTTTGATGTGTACCTTCTTGATGTGCTTACTGGAAAGAAAAAAGAAACGCTTATTAAAGGCAGTCGGTCAGTTGATTTTGAAGAGCTTAAATGGCTACAACCAGGGCTTTCATGGTCCCCTGATGGTGAAAAAATTGTTCTTGCAGTAAAAGCTGGAGCCACGGATGCACTGCACATAGTTAATATAAAATCAAAAAAATCAAAAAAAATCCCTATTGATCTTGATGGTGTTTTTTCAGCTTCCTGGAGTCCCGCAGGAAAAGAGATTGCTTTCACTGGTAATCATAATGGTTCAAGTGATCTATATATATATGATCTTGATAAGGAAGAATATAGGCAAGTCACGAATGATATATTTTCTGACTCATATCCTAACTGGAATAATAAAGGGAATGAGATCGTGTTTGTATCAGACCGTGGCGATTATGTTGATGGTAAATACATTGGCCGTATGGAAAAACATGACTATAGGCAGACTGATATATATATTGTTAACACTCAGGATAACAGAATTCGTCGTGTTACTAATACACCTGATAATGAAAACCATCCCATCTGGGCAAATACAGAAGAAACACTATTTTATACCTCAGACTATAATGGTGTGTATAATCTGTATAAACACTCGCTTGAGGAATACAGTCTGTCAGATGATAAAAAAAGCAAATTCGATTCTTATGCAATAACAAACGTGTTAACAGGCCTGCAGCAGCCAACTATTTCTGGTGATGATAATATGCTAATATTTGCAGGATACTCAGGATTGGGATGGGATTTATATAGCCTTAATAAGCCATCAGAAATGTCTGCCCAAGAAGTAACCCATACGCAATATATAAAAACAAGGAGCCAGGAAGATTTATCGGTCGCAGACATTAGAGATACTGATAAAATAGATAGAATGGATATGGATAGTAAAGGAACCTATTCAAAGTGGATTTTTGCACAAGGATATGAAAATTTTAATTATTCTATAGCAGATAATAATCCCAAAAAAGAAATAGTTATCAGTGACACTCTGGTAGATGGCATTCACGTGCCAAAAGCGTATAAGACAAGATTTACCCTAGATATGGTAAGTGGTAACCTGCAAATAAGTAATGTTTTTGGTGCAACTGGCATGACTTATTTTGCTTTCAGTGATATACTTGGTAATCATCAGATCCAGTTTGGGACAGAGATGGTGCTCACGCTTGAAGATAGTGACTATTTTTTATCCTATGGTTATCTAAAGAATAAAACTGATTATTATTTTGTCGGGTTTCAGACTGCTGATTTTTTTCAGGCAGGATATTATTCCCTTGGTAAACTAAGACACTATGGACTGCAGTCCTATGTTTCACATCCGTTTAGTCGATTTCAAAGAATAGACTTTGGCCTTACATGGCATAATATTAGTTATGATATACTTGACAGGGTTATAAATACTCTCACCGGGCAAGAAGAATTACTAAAGCGGCCAGGCTCTACAAAGTTTACAACGATTCTACCAACCATGAGTTGGGTTATAGATAATTCAGTGTTTGGGATTACTGGCCCTATCGACGGCTATAGACAGAATATTTCTATTACTGCAAGTCCTGGAGGTAAAGATAATTTTTCATTTCAGACTACGAAGGTTGATGCTAGAAAATACTTGCGATTTGGGCGGGACTATACGCTTGCGTTAAGAGGTTTCTTTGGGCGAAGCCAGGGCAATAAAGCTCAGAAATTTTTTCTGGGTGGCATACCATATCTTTTACATGGTAGTGGCGAGACGAATGGCATAAAAGATCAGTCATATTATAGAAGTGTGTTAACAGACACATCAAACTCAAATCTTATTACTGATGTATATTTTACTGAGTATGCTTTCCCAATGAGGGGGGCTCGTTTTGCGGAGCGGATAGGAACACATGCTGCCCTTTTTAATTTTGAGGTCAGGTTCCCTTTTATTAATTATCTTGCTCTTGGCTTTCCATTGAAGTTGGTTTTTGGAAATATTAGGGGGCACGCGTTTATGGATATTGGTGCTGCCTGGGATAACTATGATGAGTTTTCTTCTACTATGTGGCCAGGAAAATACGGAACAAATAATTCAGGAAATTTTTCACCCTGGGTTGTAACATCAGGCTTGGGCGTGAAAATAAATCTAGGATACTTTTTATTACGTATCGAGTCTGCCTGGGATAAAAATCCAAGTGGATACTCAAAACCTCAGTGGTATTTATCATTAGGCCCTGACTGGTAGTAAATATCTGTCTTGATTCCATCCGCCATGGAAGGCAATTTCACTTGCTTTTATGGCTAACAAAAAAAACAAAGTAAACTTTCTATGCTCCGCTTGTGGGGATGATTTTCCGAAATGGAATGGGCAGTGCCCTAGTTGCAAAGAATGGGGTACTCTTTCTGAGTTTAAGGTTCTTGGTAAAAAGAAAAATACTAAGACCGAATATCGTGATTATAGACCACTAAACGATATTCTAGAGGCAGAGCCTGGGAAAAGGCTTACCACTGGTATAATAGAGGCTGATCGAGTATTAGGTGGTGGTTTACTTCCAGGATCATTATTGCTCCTTGGGGGGAACCCTGGCGTTGGCAAGTCTACACTTGCCTTGCATATATGTTCAGACATTAATAAACCTGTCCTTTATGTGTCTGCTGAGGAGAGTGAGGAACAGATTGCAATCAGAGCAAAAAGAATCAATGTTGAATCAAAAAATTTACATTTATCAAGTGAAAATGATTTGAATGGGATACTGACGCATATTGATAGAATTTCTCCTGCCCTTGTTATTATTGACTCTATTCAAACCATTCTCAACTCTGACCTTGATTCTCTGCCTGGATCACCAAGCCAGATAAGAGACTGTGGACAAAAATTTTTAGAAGTAAGTAAACAAAAAAATGTTATCATTATCATCATTGGCCACGTGACAAAAGAAGGGACCATAGCGGGCCCTAAAATGTTAGAGCACATGGTTGACACAGTACTCTATCTTGAAGGCGATGATCGCTATGAGCATCGTATTTTAAGGTCTGCAAAAAATCGTTTTGGCGCTACAAACGAAGTGGGCATCTTCCACATGAATGAAGGAGGATTAAATGAGGTTACTAATCCGTCTGAGATGTTTCTGTCTGAGAGGAGTAAAAATATTCCTGGAACATGCATATATCCATCTTTAGAGGGTACTCGTCCTATACTTATCGAGGTACAGGCTCTTGTGTCTACAGCTAATTTTGGTACCCCCCAAAGAAATGTAAATGGATTTGATTTTAGAAGATTAGCCATGCTCTTAGCGGTTCTAGAAAAACGAATGGAGCTAGTGATGGGAATGAAAGATGTATTTATAAATCTTGTAGGAGGTTTAAAAGTGGATGACCCTGCTGCAGACTTATCTATTTTGTGTGCAATTGCTTCTAGCTTTATGGACAAGCCGATTGATGAAAATATTGTATTCATGGGTGAAATAGGTTTGGCAGGAGAGGTGAGATCAATCAGTCGCTTAGGACATAGACTGTCAGAGGTTATGGCCCTCGGTTTTAGTGGCGCTGTGGTCCCGGAAGCAAGCATGAATAATAAGATAAAAAAATCTAAACTGAAAATTTATCCTGTTACCTCTGTAAGACAGGCATTTGATATACTGTTTTGAAATTTTCAATTAACAGTTCTGATAATAAATCCTCTGCCAGGGCAGGAACAATAGACACAGATCATGGTAGTATCGATACGCCTGTTTTTATGCCTGTTGGTACAGTAGGTGCCGTAAAAACATTTTCTCCTCATGAGCTTGAGGGTCTTGGCTCTGAAATTATTCTTGGAAACACCTATCACTTGTATTTGAGGCCTGGAACAGACATTATTCATGCTGCTGGAGGACTTCATAAGTTTTCAAACTGGTCACGTCCTATGCTGACCGATAGCGGAGGCTTTCAGGTGTTTTCTCTAGCAAGACTAAATAAGATTAATGATAATGGTGTAGAGTTTCAGTCTCACTTAGATGGCAGTTATCATGCTCTTACGCCGGAGACTTCTATGGAAATTCAACGCGCGCTGGGCGCTGATATTATTATGGCTTTTGATCAGTGTCCTCCAGGAAGCGCTGATCAAAAAGAAATTACTGAAGCGGTGAACCGTACTACCGGATGGCTCAAAAGATGTAAAAAATATTTAAAAGCTCATCCTAGCCTATATAATCACGGTCAAACCTTGTTTCCTATTGTCCAGGGTGGCGTCGACCATGAGCTAAGAAAAATAAGCACTGAAGCATTAGCTGATTATGCTGACTGTGGTATTGCAATTGGTGGACTTGCAGTTGGTGAAGAAAAAGGTGCAATGTTTGACACTATTGAATATTGTGACACAATACTTCCAAAAGATAAGCCTCGATATCTTATGGGAGTAGGGAAGCCCACCGATATTGTAAAAGCTGTTCACCGAGGTATAGACATGTTTGACTGCGTTATGCCAACTCGAAATGGCCGAAATGGACAAATATTTACATCCTCGGGAACGATCAATATAAACAATGAAAAATATAAAAATGATTACTCTTTGATAGATGGAAACAGTAAACATGCTTTTGGAAGAATGTTTACCAAGGCATATCTTCGTCACCTTTTTAATGTGAAAGAGATTCTTGGTTTACGTATTGCGTCAACATTAAACCTATCTTATTACATTTCACTGATGAAGATAATTCAAGAAAAAATAACTTCCGGAGACTTTGACAAATGGTCTAGTAGCTGGCTTGGTGAAATGAAAAACAAAAAAGGTATGTGATGACTAGAGTAAAAGTCCGTGTTGTAGACGCTTATGTATACAGGAAAACTGGAGACAAGATTAAGTATCTTATATTAAAAAGGGCTAGGACCAAGATGTATGAGCATCTTTGGCAAGGGGTAGCTGGTAAAATTGAAAAAGGAGAACAAGCCTGGCAGGCAGCGATAAGAGAGCTCAAAGAGGAAACAGGTCTCGATCCAATAAGGATTTTTGTAGCGGACCATGTAAGTAAATTCTACGAGACGCATGGAGACAGAGTAAACCTTGTTCCAGTTTTTGGAATAGAGGTAGACTCTGATATTATTTCGCTTTCGAGGGAACACTCTGATTTTAAATGGGTGGATTATGATAGTGCATGTTCTTATTTAGTATGGAGAGGTCAGAAAAAAGGAATCTATATTGTGAATGAAATGATTATCTCTAATGATGACAGAATGAAGTGGTCACAAATAGATCTCACATAAATAATTTATTGAAAAATATTGGTAATCTTTCTCGCCGATTGAAATACCTTACTGGAGTGTTGCTACTCTCCTGGGCTTTATTTTTCTTTTTAAGATTAGGATTCTGTTTAATTTTTTTTGAGTCTGTAGGGATTTCAAATATTTTACACAGCTTCTGGATTGGTATCAGGTTCGATATGCGTTTGGCGGTTCTTATCTCAATTCCGCTTCTGTTTTTTTGTATACTTCCAATAGTTCGATATTGGAAACTTTCGCACACAATTTTTGCAGTAAGGTGGGTTTATGGTGTCCTACTATCTCTGACTGTTTTATTCTATGTGGTTGACTTTGCTAACTATGGATATACTCAACAGCGAATTGATATAACCGTGTTTAGTTTACTAGAAAATTTCACAATCTCAATTTGGATGATTTGGGGATCTTATCCTGTTTTGTGGCTTATTCTATCTGTTGTTTGTATCTGTTACTTGTGTATAGTAATTCATAATAAGATTGTTAGGTTTACTCTTTCGAAGGCTCCAGATAGCCCTAGGAAATATCGAAAAGTTATACAAATTGGTTGTGCAGCAATTTTTTATCTGTTTGGATTTTGGGGAACTTTTTCCCAGTATATGTTATTATGGAGCGACGCATTTTTCAGTCGTGACTCTTTTGTTTCTGCGTTAGCATTAAACCCAGTATTATATTTTTATGACACTACAACCTTTCAGGAGTCAGACTATAATATAGATAGAGTACGTGATTCTTATTCATTAGTGTCCAGTGTATTGGGTGTTGACAGTCCAGACATCAATAATTTGAATTTCAGTAGGAATGTTGAACCATCAAACTCGTTTCATACACAACCAAATGTAGTAATAATATTTATGGAATCCATAGGACTAAACAGGATGGGAGTAATGGGAAACCCGCTTAATCCTACACCTGTGTTAGACAGATTATCATCAAGGGGTTTATTTTTCCCTAAGTTTTATATACCCTGGGTAAGCACATCCAGATCTGTTTTTACTATGCTTACCGGTATACCAGATGTTTCCCGCAAAACCTCATCAAGAAATCCAATTCTTCGCGATCAGTATAGTATTATCTCTCAGTTTAAGGAATACGAAAAATACTATATGATCGGCGGAAGCGCTAGCTGGGCAAACATCCGTAGCCTTGTCAGCTATAATATTAAGGATATGAGACTAATAGAAATGGAAAATATTAATCGTTCGAGAGTAGATGTGTGGGGGATATCTGACTTAGATCTTTTTAGAGAGGGAAATACTATACTAGATAATAGAGTTTCATCTTCGCCTAGTTTTACCATAATACAAACAGCTGGAAACCACAGGCCTTATACGATCCCCAGTGACGATAGCGGGTTTGAAAAAAAGCAGGTTGAAAAGTCAGTGTTAAAGGCAGCTGGGTTCAAGTCTGAAGAACAGTATAATGCTGTAAGACTGTTAGACCATTCTGTAGGACAGTTTTTTAAAATGGCTAAAGAATCATCATATTATGAAAATACAGTCTTTGTTTTATTTGGTGATCATGGTACCGCTGATCCTAAGGCAGAACACATGCGCGCTGATGACTATGCCCTAAAACTTCGATCATATAATGTCCCTCTAATTATTTATGCCCCAAATATTTTAGGCACTTCAAAAACAATAAACACAGTTTCTGGTTTAGCTGATCTTATGCCCACAATAGCTGGAATATGTAAGATACCATATTTGAATAAAACAATCGGCACAGATATTCTAAATACCAATAATAATTTTGCATTTATTGTGAATAAAAAAATGAGTCCAAGTAGCTACGGTGTGATTAATGACAAATATTATCTAAGGATATTCCGAGATGGATCAGGGATGGAGCTACATGATATTTTAGATTCAGAACCAAGTAAGGATGTAAAACATACATATATAAATGAGGCAGACTCTATGAAAAAAATTGCAGACGGGTTCTATGAAACAGCCAAGTATATGTTATATCACAATAATAATTAATTATATATTTCTTATATTATAAAATAAAAATAATTAAAAAGAGGAGGTTTCAATATGCTTAAGACAGGTTCTATGGCTCCCGAATTTCAGTTAAGTGACCAGGATGGGAATATTGTTAATATTAGTGACTATGTAGGACAAAAAGTTTTACTCTGGTTTTACCCCAAAGCCAGTACACCTGGGTGAACGATTCAAGGTCAGGGGCTCCGGGATGAGTTCCAGAAATTCAAAGATAAAAACACAGTCATACTTGGAATGAGCGCTGACTCAGTAAAAGCTCAAAAAAATTTCACTGTTAAATGTGATTTTCAATTTCAGATGCTTTCAGACCCAGACAAAGAGACTATAAGATCTTATGATGCGATAGGAATGAAAAAAATGTACGGAAAAGAGTATGAGGGGATACTTCGGATTGCTTATTTAGTTGATGAGCAGAGCAACATTGAAAAAGCTTATGAAAAAGTAAGCCCTAAAACTCATGCGTGTGAGGTTTTGAAAGATTTGGGTTATTAACCTTTTTTAATTCTGAATTATTAGATAATCATTTTTAAATGATACCTTGTTCTTATTCTGATTTAGATATCCGTTCATTACAGAGTGACCCTTCACCCAAAGTTTTTCATTTTTAATCTTAAAATCCGTTAAGTGCATAGGTGTTTTACCTATGCAAAATGCAGCAGTGTTTTCAGTACAAACCCCGATATGATAATCTCTAAAACCCTCTAAATTTTCCCAGTCTTTTCTCAGTTGAAACCCCGTGCCTTTCTCTATATCTTTAAATGTAATAATAATTGATGGATTCTTTTTTGTGTATATACATCTTGAATAGATAGGTAATAGTACTTTCATAACAACCCAAGAGCTAGAGGTTGGAGGAATATCGCAGAATAGACTTACGCCCGGTTTAAGTTCTAAAGCTTTTTGTAAACTGTTGGTGTTCACAAGCAGTCCATAGTGTGACAAAAAAATTATTCCTTTATCAGAAATTATATTTATGGCTGTTTCGTTTAGCAAGGCTTTATGCTCAGGTTCAAAATTTTTTGGATAAGAGGATACCTTTTCTATTAGATTGCTTTCTTTGTGTAATATCTTTGGAGCTAGTGTTTTATCAATTTTAACGTTTTTATTTTCGAGTATAGTTCCTCGCGCGCCCATATGCCAAAGACCAAATAGCATCAGCTCTGTTTGTGGAAATTCATTTTCTTCGATTATAACATTATCTTTTGGTTTAATTCCTTGCTCACTTAACCAGTGAGCGGTTTGTTGTATTAGTCTGTAGAAATCAATGTTAGTAATATTATGATCCTTATAAATAATTTGATCTCCAAATTTTATATTCTGGCCTTCTATAAGTGCCTGAGTACTGGGATAGGGAATCATGTACTCAATTGGCTCAATGTTTCCAATTGTTTGGGCTTTATATATAAGGTCTTTTATAGCTTGGTCCGCCAAATTTTTTTGAATTATTTAATGTATAAGATCAGATAATAAATAGTAGTTATTCAACAATTGACTGATAAACCATAGCCTGAAATCTTTCTGATATTTTTAGATTATCAAAATCTATTAGCTGAATCATAAGAACAAATATCAAGTCTTCCTCGGGGTCAATTCCAAAAAAGGTACCCGCAGCTCCTCCCCAACCATGAGTGCCAACAGAACCAACAACCTCTTTCGCGGCAGTATTTTTTACAACAGAAAAACCTAGTCCAAAACTTGTCCCATTATTAGGAAGGGACAGGGGGCCTCCTTTATGGGGAATAAACTTTAGATGATCTTCTGTCATTAGTTCAATGGTTTTTGGACTGAGTATTCTGGATCCATTAAGCTCACCCTGGTTTAATATCATTTTACAAAATTGTACATAATCCTTTGTCGTTGAGACTAGCCCACCACCACCAGAGAAAAAGGTAACATTTTTTGTAAACTCACTACTGTCTGGATTATCTATTGCCATAAGCTTACCATCAGGATTAAATGATTTTCTCAGCAGCCATCTATACTTTTCAGGGATATTGTTTATATAGTTTGTCGTAAAACGGTTTATTTTATTATCGGGCACCTGAAAATGTGTATCCACCATGTTTAGAGGCATAAATATTCTGGAAGAAAGAAATTCATCGAGGCTCTGGCCAGATAAGACCTCAACAAGGTAACCACAAACATCCGTTGAAACACCATACCTCCAGCCTGTTCCTGGCTCATGGTATAAAGGTATCTTGCTTATCTTATTAATAAAGTCTTTAGTGTCTTTAGACTCCCAGATGTCGGCCTTTTTATATTTTCTGTCAACATACGTATTTGAGCCCCAACCGTAGCCTAAGCCTGACGTATGTCTTAATAGGTCAATTATTCTCATGTGGGTTTTTGTTTTTCGTACAGAACGAAGCTTATTTAATGGCCATATTTTCCCCAGAGTAGATCCAAAAAAATTTTGGGTAAACACCGGTTTATATACTCTAAGGTTTTTCATCTCAGGGATATATTTATGTACCGGATCATCCAATAAAAACTTTCCTTCTTCGTACAACATCATAAGTGCGACGGAGACAATTGGTTTGGTCATAGAATAAATCCTAAATATGGCATCGTCTTTGAGTTGTTTTTTACTATCTATATCTGCATAGCCATAGGTATCATAGTGGCCTATGCTACCATTCCTTATTATAGCTGTTTGTACGCCAGCAAGTTTTCCTTCATCAACAAACTCATACATTATTTTTTTTAGCCCTTCAAGACGATATATTGATAAGCCTGCTAGCTCCGGATTGGCCGAATATTGGGCGGCTAAAAGAGAAACAAATAATGGGAAAAGTATGATTAGTCTGATTAGCAATTTCTTATAAAAGTTAGTAGTTGTGGTCCGGGTTAGACTTATATAAAGCTATTTATCTGGCTTGATTTTTCGTTGGATCCTAAAGTTATCTGTAGGTCTTGTATACCAGTTTCCTGCTAAGCGGCCTATTGGATTTAGTTTTTCAATATCAATTCTTCCATCTATCATAACACTATCATCTATGTGAAATAATATTACATTTCCTATAACAATAAAACCACTTCCTGCTTTTCCGTCTCCTACTTCAACTATTTGGTTAAGTTTACACTCAAAGCATATTTTTGATTCTTCCAAGCGAGGAGAAATAATTTGTTCTGATGGTACAGGATTTAATCCGGAGACAATAAATTCGTCGATATTACTTTCATAGTCGGTTGAACACTCCACCATTTTTTTTGCAAAAGATTCTGATACAATGTTCACTACAAATTCTTTTGTATCTCTGATATTAACAAGAGTATCCTTTTCTGATCCATCCCATCCTCTTCTTGCAGGTGCAAACATTATAGTAGGCGGGCTTGAGCACACGCCATTAAAATAGGAAAAAGGTGCAATGTTATTTTTTCCATCTTTCGAAATAGTAGAAACAAAGGCAATGGGCCTAGGGACTATTGATCCGATCATTAGCTTGTGTATTTCTTGAAATGGAAGATTATCTGGGTCGTAAATCATTAACTAACTTTTCCAAGAATAAGAATAATTATCATCTTCAATTTCTTGTGCAGCTTTAGTCATGTTTAATGGTTTGAAAGTATCAATCATTACCGCAAGTTCATTCGTTTCTTTCACATTCAGTGATTCTTCTATTTTCCCTGGTTGAGGACCATGAGTAAGACCCATTGGATGGTAGGTAATTGACTCAGGTTCTATACCTTTCCTGCTCATAAAATCCCCACCAACATAAAATATAATTTCTTCGGAATCAACATTGCTATGTGCATAAGGTGCTGGTATCGATTTTTCATGATAGTCAAATAGTCTGGGTACAAAAGAGCAAACAACAAAACCGCCTGATTGAAGTGTCTGATGCACTGGTGGCGGCTGATGAATTTTACCAGTTATTGGCATAAAATCTCTAATATTAAAGGACCAAGGAAAAAAATATCCGTCCCAGCCCACGAGATCGAAAGGATGGTGCTGGTAATCGTAAGATTGCATTAGCGTACCATATTTTACAATTATTTTTGCTGAAATATTTTTAACAGGGTCTTCAAATATAGGTGTTTTTATATCTCTCTCTGAAAAAGGAGCATGTTCTAACAACTGTCCAAATTTATTTCGATAGCGCTCAGGGGTTTCAACAGGAGAATTTGATTCTATGGTTAAAATTTTCATAGGATTGGTTATATCTATTTTCCAGATAACCCCTCGCGGTATTATGACATAGTCCCCATCGGAAAGATCCAAAAATCCAAAATTAGATTTAAGTATACCTTCCCCGGAGTGTATAAATAATATTTCATCTGCGTAACCATTCTTGAAAAGATCTGGCATGGATGTGCCAGCATGACTCTTATAAACGACTATGTCATCATTAAAAAACAATGGGACTCTAGAAGAAATTGCATCTCCATTGGAATTTATTTTTGAAGTTTTTATATGATAGTGTTTATGAGATCTATCTACCGGTTCAATATTATTTTCAATTGGCTCTCCAATTTTATCTATCGCTGTTGGGGGGTTGATATGATAGGCATTGGAATATATATGGCTGAAGCCTTGTCTACTTATTAGCTCTTCCCAATATAGATTATCATTGGTGTCCCTGAATTGAATATGCCTCTTTTCAGGTATTTGCCCTCTTTTTTGATAAAACGGCATGCTTAATTATATAATTTTGTTTTCCAAAATACCTAGTTTTTCTATTTCCATTCTAATCACGTCACCTTTTTTTAGCCAGCCTCCTATATTCTCTGGTCTAAGTTCAAGTATACATCCTGTGCCAACAGTTCCTGACCCAAAATAATCCCCAGGCAAAATTTTTGTATTGCTCGAGGCTCTTTCAATCATAGCTGAAAATGAATGATACAAGTCATTTGTATTTCCATCAGATACTAGCTTATTATTTATATGGCAAGTCATCCGTAAATGTAGTTTACCATCAACCCAATTTTTTTCCAACTCATCAGGTGTTACTAAATATGGCCCGAAGCTTGTCGCAAAATCTTTTCCCTTTGCAGGACCTAGGCTCATTGCCATTTCCTCTCTTTGGATATCTCTGGCTGACCAATCATTACAAACGGTATAGCCAGCAATGTATTTTTCAGCCTCTTCTTTTTTTATGTTAGAACCTCCGTTTGCTATAACGATAGCAAATTCAAGTTCAAAATCCAGTTCACTAGTTCCTTTTGGATAAAGGATATCTTCATTGTGCCCAAAAAGTGCTGCGGGATTTGAAAAATAAAAAATAGGTAGATTATACCAGTCTGGGTTCATATCAAGCCCGCGTAATCTTCGAGCGCTTTTTACATGCTGTTCAAAGGCATAAAAATCCCTGAATGACTGTGGATCTGTAATCGGAGGATATAGTTTAATATCATCAATATTCGTTGCGATTGGTTGAAGGCTTTCCTGTTTACCAATAATAATATTATCTGCTACTAAATTTTGAAGATCTTTAAGATAGGATAAATTAGGTTCCCAGTTTTCAAGTGCAAGTTTTAGACTTGAGGGGATATGTAAAAAGTTAGAATTGTTATGGGTTTTGTTTGCCCAGGCTGATGCTCTCAATATATCAATCATATAAGTTTCATGTACAAACCCGAAACGTTTTTGTTCATCTGCTTTAAACGAATATGTCGCTAGTTTCATCTATAGGTTTCCTCTTTTTTCTTGTTCCTTTTCGATAGATTTAAATAATGCTTTGAAATTTCCTTTACCAAAACTGTTTGATCCTTTTCTCTGGATAATTTCTAAAAAAAGTGTCGGACGATCTTGTATGGGGCTCGTGAATATTTGCAACATATAGCCATTTTCATCTCTATCGGCAAGTATCCCCAATTCTGAAAGAGTATTAATATCTTCATCAATATCTCCAACTCTGTTACTTAGGTCTTTATAGTAAGTACTGGGAGTCTCTAAAAACTCAACTCCATTTTCTCGCATAATTTTCACAGTTTGAATAATATTTTTTGTGGATAATGCAATATGCTGAATCCCCGCTGAACCATAATAATCAATAAATTCCTGTATCTGAGATTTTTTGAGCCCAGGAGCTGGTTCATTTATTGGAATTTTTATAGTCTCATTATCATTTGCCATGACAACCGACCTTAGTGAAGAAAACTCTGTGGTGATGTCTTCATCATCTATTGTCCAAAAACGATGCCACCCAAAAATATTTTCATAAAACTCACATATTTCTATCATATTATTTTCTGGCTGGTTCCCAACAACATGATCTATATGTACAAGTCCAATAGGTTGTGAACTTTTGTCAGAATTCTTTGGGGCAAAACCAGGTAAAAATGGTCCAGAATAGTTTTCTCTCTCTACAAAAGTATGTACTGTATCACCGAAGGTTTTTACAGAAGAAATAATAGCCTCACCAAATTTGTCACTAATTTTCATAGGATTAGATACACTCTTAGCGCCTCGGTCAACTGATGTTTTCCATGCAATCTCAGAGCTATCTACAGTAAAGGCTACATCCTTTATACCATCACCATGTTTTAATAAGTGTTCACTTATTTTGGTAATATGATTTAGAGGAGAGGTAAGTATAAAATTTATTTTACCCTGGTTTACTACATAACTAACTTGATTACGATGCCCAGTTTCGAGCCCCTTGTATGCTATAGTCTCAAACCCCAGTGCATTGTTAAAATAGTACGCAGACTGTTTTGCATTACTAACATAAAATTCACAATGATTAAATCCAGTTATTTTATATGGTATTTTGCTCATATTATGCTTTTTAACTCATGGATACATTTTTTATTCTCTTGTTCTAGTCCGATTGTAAAGCGAATACTATTTCCCCAGCCAAATGAAGATAGACGTCTGACAATTATTCCTTTATCTAAAAGTCTTTTTACTATTGATTCGGCTGTCTCACTTTCTTTCCAAATAGTCGTGATGAAATTTGTATAACTTGGAATATATTTTATTCCAAGCGAATCAAACTCTTGTTTTAAATACTTCATTCCCTCATTATTTATCCTAATAGTTTTATCTAAAAATTTGATATCATCCAATGCAGCAATACCTGCATACTGAGCAGGAAGTGAAGGTTCAAAAGGAGGCTTAACTTTAAGGAGATTATTTATTAGTTCTTCGTGTGCAAAACCATAGCCAATTCGTAAACCTCCTAGCCCATATGCTTTTGAAAAAGTTCTTAGGGTTATGACATTATCATAACGGTAATGCATAGAGTCAGGATAGTCCGATTGAAACTTTGCAAACTCATAGTAGGCCTCATCAAGAATAATTAATACTCTTTCTGGGACATAAGAATAAAACTGATCAAAATCAGATTTTTTTATATATGTGCCCATAGGATTATCTGGGTTAGCAATATATATTATTTTTGTATAGTCTGTTATTTTTTCTGCCATTAGTTCAAGGTTGTAGTGATAATCTTTCATTGGAACCCAGTGCGCCTTTCGACCTGATGCATTTGCTAAAACCCGGAATCCAATAAAAGACCCTGCAGCACTTATTATCTCATCATCGCTAAGTAAAAATGTTCTCATAATAGTAGACATTATACCTTCAGACCCTGAACCAATAGTCACATTTTCTGTTTTTACGTTAAATTTTTTAGCTAGTTTTTTTCGAAGGTCATAACCTGAAGCGTCAGGATATCGGTTTAGGCTAGTATATGTTTTTTTTATAGCTTCTATCGCAAGCGGACTAGCTCCCAGCGGATTTTCATTAGATGATAATTTTATATATTCTCTATCACCATTTTCTTCCCGTGCTGTTTGGATAGATTTCCCAGGTTTATACCTTTCAAGTCGTTTTATATATGATGGTACAAGTGGCATATTAGAGGCCCAAGGCTAGTTTCATATTTAAAGGTTTATACCATTAAATTTAGGGCTATAGATACTAATGAAGTTATTTATTAGCAAAAAATTTATTCTGTCGCTAACTGTTTTCTATGGTTTGTATAATATTTATTCATGTGCTGCAATACAGTCGCCACCAGGAGGGCCTAAAGATAATATCCCTCCGATTTTATTACACTCAATTCCTGAGAGTGGTTCTATCAATTTTAGTGGTGGTAAGGTTGACTTAGTATTTTCTGAGTATTTACAGGAAAAGTCTATATATGATGCTATAACAATATTGCCAAAAACAAAAATTTCGCCTGAGATAAAATATAAAGGGAATACAGTATCTATCTATTTCCCTGATAGTTTATTTATAAATCAGACTTATATATTGTCTATTAATAGACAATTAAAAGATGAGCACGGAATATCTATGGCTCAGGGTATTCAGCTCGCTTTCTCAACTGGTGATAGGATTGATAAAGGAGAAATAGGCGGGCAGATATTCTATTCTGGGGCAACATCTAGCCTTTTATGGAAAATAAGAGACTCTACTGATCAGTTCAGTTTTTATAGACGATTACCAGACTATTATATAGATGCCAATGATGACGGACAATATTTATTTAGTTATCTCTCACCTGGGACTTATAAGGTTGCGGGTGTAGATAGAGCCATATCTGGAAGACCACTTGATCCTGATTATATGATGTATGGGCTTCCATGGACTGAGCTGATAAAGATTGACACCGTTAATGTGAGCCAAAGTGGAGTAAACATATTAATACCTAGTGAGCCACGTACTACAAGGCTTTTAAGTGGACAGTGGATTTCCAAAAGATGGGGAAAGCTGACATTTGATAATTATATAGATCAGTATAAAAAAATTATCCCTGTTAATGTAATATCAGATAGCTTTGGTATTAGGGCGAATACTTTTATTGATAATAATGAAAAAAATATTTTACACTTTGTCATCCCTGATTCTCTAAAATCTAATACAAAGACCACTATTAATATTGAAGCGGTTTATCAAAATAGCTACACCGTAATTGATTCAGGGGAAATATTTGCACGTGTTCCATCTGCGCAGGATACAACGTATCTTTCTATTACTAATCATAATAACAGCTCAGTCTTGGATATTGAAGAGGAAAATATTGTTCCATTTGATATCCACTTCTCTAGAGTAATGGACAATGCAAAAATTGATAGTGCAATTTTGCTTTTTAAAGACTCGACACTTTTAAATATAAGTACAGTTTGGGCTAGTCCAATGCACCTTGAAATTATTCCTAGTTCAAATTGGGATCCTTTATCAAATTACTCATTAGTTGTTTTAAGGGATAAGATGTATTCACCTAACAGGAGAAGCTTAAAAGATTCAGTGATCACAATTAAAATATCAACATTAAGATTTAAAAAATTCGGTAGTTTAGTAGGTAATATTATTACGCCTCACCCTAACCCTCTTGTTGTTAGATTATTACCCTTTGAAAAAGAAAAACTAATTCATAATGCTATAGTAAATTCATCATCATTATTTAAAATAACTAGAATACCCGAAGGAAAATATTATTTGTTATTTTTTTATGACTCAGATGGTAATACAAAATATACATCCGGTCATTTTGATCCGTATTCATCCTCTGAGTGGTTTGAATTTATCTCTGATACAATATCAATAAGGAGTAACTGGGATATGGAAGTAGCTGACATAAGGCTTTCAAAATAATCGTATGCATTGTGTAATACTAGCAGGCGGCAGTGGCACAAGATTTTGGCCGTACAGTAGAAAAGAAAATCCTAAGCAACTACTTAATATTGTTGGCGACCAATCAATGTTACAGATTACCGTTGATCGCTTGCGCAAGCTAAAGTCCACGAGTGAAATTTATATTATTACAAGAAAAAGTCTCTATGATTCAATTATTAATAGTATAAAAAACGTAGACCCTGAAAATATTATTATAGAACCAAGTGCAAAAAATACTGCTCCAGCGATTGGCTTGGTTGCTCTTAAAATTTTTCTGAAAAATGAAAATACTATTATGGGTGTTTTCCCAGCAGATCATTTAATAGTAGGGCACAACGATTTTGAAAAATCTTTAGATAGTGCTTTTAGAATAGTGAAAAAGCAAAATAATTTAGTGGCTATTGGAATAAAACCTACTTATCCAAGCACCGCATATGGGTATATACAGTATGATCCTGATGACAACAAAAATAAAATTGGATATCATGTAAAAACATTTGCTGAAAAACCTCATGAAAAACTTGCAAAACGCTTTTTAAAAAGTGGTGATTTCTTATGGAATGCAGGAATATTTGTTTGGCAGGTGGACACTTTGTTGTCTTCATTAGAAAAACATATGCCTGATTTATATGATGAGCTTCTGGGCATAAGAAAATGCATTGAGAATTCTAAATCATTTGATGAAATATGGAATAATATTATACCACAGTCAATTGATTATGGATTAATGGAAAAGGCGAATAATATTTTTGTTGTACCAGCAGAGTTTAAATGGAATGATCTAGGCTCATGGGACTCACTTTTCGATGTCTTTTCCAAAAAAGATAATGAAAACGTTATTAGAGGAGCAGGTACTGTCATGGGCGGAAAGAACAACTTTATTCAATCAAACGGAAAGTTTACAGCTGTAATTGGCTTGGATGACTTGGTCGTAGTTAATACGGACGATGCTACTCTTGTGGTCCCAAGAAATAAGGTCGAAAAAGTTAAAGAGCTAGTCACTTGGCTTGATAAAAATCATAAAAACTTATTATAAATGAAAAACAAAGAATTATTAGAAGAGTTTCATTTATTAGCAGAAAAACTCGACATAAAAATTATGAAAGGGAAAGGGGATTTTTCTGGAGGTAGCTGTACCGTTAATAATGAAAAGATAATTGTTATAAATAATAGTAAACCTATTGAACACAGGTTAAATATTTTAGCCGGTTGCTTTAAAGAGTATAATTTAGATGCTTTATATATAATCCCGGCCCTAAGAGAATATATTGATAGTGTTCAGATGTTAGAGTTTTAATTTTCTTGATTACAGTCAGACTAGGGTTTACTATACAAAACGTTCTTAGCTAATTATATTATATAAAAAAAGGGAAAACCATGAAGCAATATGATACCGGTGAACTTAGAAATCTTGCAGTTGTTGGACATGGCGCTGCTGGAAAGACTACCTTAGTAGAGGCCATGTTAGCATTGGGGAAAGAAATAAATCGCATGGGTACCATAGAAACCGGAACGACTGTTTCAGACTATCATCCTGGTGAAAAAGAAAGACAAATATCTATTCACTCAACACCCCTTCATATGGAATGGGATCAAAAGAAGTTTAACATTATTGACGCGCCTGGTTATTCAGATTTTATAGGAGAATCAATTAGCTCACTTGCCGTAGTGGATATGGCCGCAGTTTTAATTCATGCTGTAAATGGTATTGAAGTAGGTACAGAATATATGTGGAACAATGCTAAAGAATTAGGTATCCCAAAAGTGTTAATTGTTAATGGCCTTGATAGGGAGCATACAAAGTTTGATAATATATTAAACCAGGCCAAGGAACGGTTTGGTAAAAATGTTTTTCCAATGCAGCTTCCTGTAAATTCTGGCCCAAGCTTTAACCAAATCATTGATGTTCTTAGGAGAGAGCTAATCACATATAAAAATGATGGAAGTGGTGGCTATTCTGAGGAGGGTCTTCCAGAAAATTTAGTTTCAGGCGTAGATAGTTTACACGCTGAGCTTATAGAATATGTTGCAGAGTCTGATGATTCACTTTTAGAAAAGTATTTTGAACAAGGAAATTTATCTGAGGAAGAGATGCGAGGCGGTATTCATCATGCTATACAGAACCAGGTATTTATTCCAATGTTTTGTATATCAGCAGAAAAAAATATCGGAGTAGCGCGGCTGTGTGATTTTATTGCAAAATATGGAGCCTCTCCAGATGATAGAAAAACTGTCAGGGCTATAAATTCTAAGGAAGACGAAATAGATGTTTCACTAGATGGAAAGGATACTGTTATTCAGATATTTAAAACTATGGCAGAGTCACATATTGGTGAACTATCCTTGTTTAGGGTGTATTCCGGTACCGTAAAAACAGGTGACGATCTGTATAATACAAACAGAAACAGCTCGGAAAGAATGGGGCAGCTTTTCATTCTAAACGGAAAAAATAGAACTCAAATTGATCGTGTGTCAGCGGGTGACATTGGTGCTGTTGTAAAACTAAAAGATACTCACACTGGAAACACATTATGCTCAGGTGACAGGGTAAAGATGCCAAAACTTAATCTGCCAAACTCTAATATTCATGCTGCAATCAGTTCAACTACAAAAGGCGATGAAGAAAAATTGGCGATTGGCCTTTCGACACTACATGAAGAAGATCCTACATTTATCTATCGCGTTGATAGTGAGATTCGACAGACAATTATATCAGGTCAGGGGGAGTTGCACCTTCAGGTAAGTGCAGAAAGACTAAGGAGACGATTTAATCTTAGTATTGAACTTACAAAGCCAAATATTCCATATCGTGAAACTATTAACAGCAACGCTGAATCAAAATACCGACATAAAAAACAATCTGGAGGGGCAGGCCAGTTTGCTGAGGTATGGATGCGTATTGAGCCTAGGCAGCGGGGCGAAGGTGTCGAATTCACCAACTCTTTAGTTGGCCAGAATGTAGACAGAGTTTTTATCCCTTCGGTTGAAAAAGGAGTGAGCACAGCGTGTGTTAATGGCATAATTGCAGGATGCAGAGTGGTTGATGTAAAAATAGATTTTTATGATGGGAAAATGCATCCAGTTGACTCAAAAGATATAGCATTTCAGACCGCAGGAAAGAATGCATTTATAGATGCATTTAAAAATGCCGCTCCATGTTTATTAGAGCCAATGGTTAATATAGAAGTAAAAGTTCCAGAGGAATATATGGGAGATATAATGGGTGACATATCTGGAAAGAGAGGTAAAATATTAGGGGTGGACTCCGATGGTAGTTTTCAACTTATTAAGGCTCAAGTCCCTCAGGCAGAGTTATACAATTATGCCACGACCATAAGGTCGCTAACTGGTGGAAGAGGGATTCACGCTGAAGAGTTTAGTCACTATGAAAAAATGCCTAGAGATGCACAGCAAAAGGTTATAGTATCTAAACAAAAACAAGAGGATGAGTAGGCAGAGTTTTGGATAATTTATGGGCCCCATGGCGGATGGAGTATATACGTGCTCCCAAAAAAAATAAAGAGGCCACCTTTTCTTCTAAGCTTGAAAATGGTTCTGATAAAGAAAACTTGATACTTTACAGGGGCAGTCATTCATTTATTTGCATGAATCTTTATCCGTACAACAATGGTCACCTTTTAGTGGTCCCATATGAAATAGTTGATAAACCAGAGGATTTGTCACCAGATATAAGAAATGAGATTATGGAAATCTGTACTGAGTCCATGAAAATATTAAGAGAAGTTATGAACGCAGAAGGATTTAATTTTGGTGCAAATATAGGCTCTTCATCCGGGGCTGGAATTGCAGAGCATTTACACTACCATATCGTACCGCGTTGGAACGGAGACACCAACTTTATGCCTACGATTGGAAACACAAAAGTTCAAGTGCAAGGCCTGCAAGATACCTATGATGACTTAAAACCTTATTTTGAAAAAATTACCAAAATAATTTAATGGAATATTTTTCTCACTCATGGTTGCCTTTTTTGTATTTATATGGATTAGGTGGGTTATTTTTTGCAGCTGGAATAATTATTACCATAAAAAGTGGTTCACTTAATCTAAAAAACATATACCACTGGCGTTGGTTCTGGATTTTAATATTTGGACTTTTTTGGTATATGTCTTTACATGCTTCCCTAACCCTGGCAGCTCTAGACTTAATTAGTTCAGCTTTTATGCTTATGGGTTGTATGATTATGATTTCAATCTCGGTTGCATTTTGGGTGATAAATAGTAAAAAAATTAAATAGTAATGGAAACAGGAGCGACAACATTTCATAGCATAGGAACTTCCACTGACTGGGTGGTAATGGTCATTTATTTTTTGGTTGTAATGTTATTTGGCTCTTACTTTGGTAGGTATACTAAAACGACATCTGATTTTTTCTTTGGAGGCCGTAGATTTTCTTGGTGGCTCATAACAATGTCTATCGTTGCTACAGGAGTTGGTAGCCACAGCTTTGTTAAATATTCTGCAAAAGGATTTCAGCATGGTATTTCATCAACCATGACATACTTAAATGACTGGTTTTTTGTCCCCTTTTTTATGTTTGGTTGGTTGCCCATCCTAGTATACTCTAGGGTAAGATCAATCCCAGAATATTTTGAAAAACGATTCAGTCCTTCAGCCCGGTTTTTAGCGACAATTCTTTTATTACTATACATGATTGGATATATAGGGATAGGTTTTCTGACTCTTGGGAAAGCGGTAATCCCAATGCTACCAAAATTTTTTGTTCTTTTTGGGATGACTTTTCCAGTAACACTTATGGGGGCAATAATTGTAATCGCAATTATTACTGGGATCTATATTACCTTTGGAGGTCAAACTGCAGTCATATTTACAGACTTATTGCAAGGATTTATTTTACTATTTGCCGGTTTTGCTCTTTTCTTTATTGGGACCTCTTACTTGGGGGGTTTTGATGTTTTTTGGAACCTTTTACCAACAGAGTGGAGGCTTCCCCTTGCAGATTTTAACAAGCCACCCGGCTTTAACTTTGTGGGGATTTTTTGGCAGGATGCAATAGCCGGGTCAATAGGGTTTTTATTTATGAACCAGGGTCTGGTAATGAGATTTTTGGCTTGCAAGAATGTGAATGAAGGTAGAAAAGCAGCAGCCGTAAATATCCTGTTTATACTTCCTCTATCAGCGATTGTGGTTGGGAATGCCGGATGGATTGGGAAAGCGATATCTATAGCAGACCCATCAGTAGTGAGTCCAGACACGTCCCCTGATCAAATATTTGTGGTCGTCGCAAATATTGTAGCAAGCCCAGGTATATTTGGTTTTATAATGGCTGCCCTTACTGCCGCTCTGATGAGTACGGTTGATACCTTGATTAATGCTACTGCTGCTATATTTATTAATGATGTCTATCGTCCGATAAATAGATACATATATTCGAAAGATAGAGGTAGTAATGGTGTCTCAGATAAGGATGAGTTAATTGCCGCAAGATGGGCTTCTGTTGCAATTACCGCGCTTGGAGTTATAGCTGTCCTAGCATTCAAAAATTTTCCAACTGTATATGAGGCGCATGGTTATTTTCATTCTACGCTTACTCCACCATTAGTAGTCGCAATATTCCTAGGAGTGTTCTGGAAAAGATTTTCTCCAGCGGGTGTGATCACAACATTTGTTGGTGGTGTCGCGCTTATGTTAATTGGTGCCCGTTATCCTGGGTTCTTTATTGCTCCCTTTGATCACGGTATCGAGATGAACCCGAGCAGGCCTTATTCTTACATACGTGCATTGTATAATACATTTGCATGTATTGGTATTGGCGTATTGGTCACACTAACCTCTGATTTTCAGAATAGACTGATAGTTATAATAAGACGAAGAGTCTCATCAAAAATAGAGATGACGATTGTATCTATTTTAATTGGCACTTTCTTAGCTATGGTAATAATGGGTTCAGGAAGCTTGAGGATTGACACGACCTTGTCAGTATTAATAGTACTCATAGTGCCAATTATAACTGGGTATTTTGTTGATTATGATGAAAAAGAAGCCACAAAAGGTTTAATCGCTTCCTCTATTTATGAGGCAAAACTTATGTTTAAGGGATCAGCCCCGAATAATAAACCTGGGGAAAAAATAGAGGTTAATTTTAAAATAAAGGATAAAAACTCCTCTAAAGTTTATTTTTCAAAAGATGATATGGAACGTATGTCAGCTGAGCTAGGTGATTTAGTCTATGTTTGTGATAAAAGAAAATGGCTTGGTGGCCTCAAATCAATTCATTCCGTATATGGAAAGCCACATAATGACAATGGTGTTGTTTATATTAATCAAAGCCAGAGTGAGACAGGATTATTCAGTGCTGGTTATACACTTATTGCTGAAAAAGAAATGTAGACAATAAAGTTAGAATAGAAGCTAATAAAATGAAAAAGAAAAGTCGTTCTCAAAACTATCAAGGCTATCTAAAACTTGATTCATTGCTCAAGGCGCAAGAGTTGCTTAGTGATAAAGTAGGAAAGCATGCTCATGATGAAATGTTGTTTATCATAACCCATCAAGTATACGAGCTCTGGTTTAAACAGATCATTTTTGAGATAGATTCTATTCTTGATGCATTTGATAGGGAAAATATAGATGAGTCACATGTAGGAATCGTTGTTAGTAGACTAGAGCGGGTTAATGAAATTCAACGCCTACTTATTGATCAGATCAAAGTTTTAGAGACAATGACCCCTATGGATTTTTTAGATTTTAGAGATCTATTAACTCCAGCCTCTGGTTTTCAAAGCGCTCAATTCAGGCTGATCGAAAATAAAATAGGATTACTTCAAGAGCGTCGTCATAAATATGGTGATACAGATTATAAGTCGAAAATAAGTGATTCTGATCTTAGTGAGGTAACAAAATCCGAGACTTCTAGATCCATATTCACTCTTGTTGAACAGTGGTTAGAAAGGACACCATTTTTAGTTTTTGATGAATTCAATTTTTGGGATCAGTATCAAAATGCTGTGGAAAGAATGGTAAAAAGTGATAGAGAAATAATAAACGCAAATAAACAATTAACCGATAGTGAAAAGTCAAACTATCTTCAACAATATAATGTCACTGAAAAAATGTTTAACGCTTTGTTTGATGAGTCCATGTATACTAAAAGACTAGATAATGGTGAAATGCGTTTGTCTTATAAAGCAACCCATGCTGCGTTATTAATATTTTTATACCGCGATCAGCCTATATTACACAATCCATATAAACTATTAAGCAGGCTTATCGACTTAGATGAGTTACTAACTACCTGGAGATATAAACATCATCTTATGGTCACAAGGATGATAGGTAGGAAAATAGGTACCGGCGGTTCTGTTGGTGCAGCATACTTAAATCAAACAGCAGAAAAACATAGAGTGTTTGAGGATCTCACAAGTTTAACCACCTTTCTAATTCCGAGATCAGATTTGCCTGAACTTCCTGATTACATTATTCGTAATCTTAGTTTTTATTATAATAACAAAGATTAATAATAAACCTTATTCTATAGCACAAGATACCTATTGTATCTGGCGGGGCTCCGGTTTAAGTTTTTTCAATTATTTCTAAACCTCTACCGATTGTATCAGACAGATTATTATTTTTAGCAAATTTATTTAAATACTGTCTGAGGTTTATTATTTCATCAGTTAAATCAGGATCCTTAATAATTATTTCATAAATCTCCATGCAAAGAAGCCAATCTTCAGGGTAATTATCATATAGCTTATTTAGAACAGGTATATAATCAATCTTTGGTCTATTATTTTTTTTATATTCTTTAATTATCTTATATAATTCATTTAGCTCAGCATTGTCTTTATCAAGATTTGAAGATTGGTGAATCTTGGAACTAGGCGTAGGCCTCCAATTGAAATAATTTCTCCAATCTGCTGGACCGCCAAAGACTGATACAATCTTACTACCGCATGCTAGATCATAAGTCCCCCACTCTGGCTTGTAAAGATAATCGTCATTCAGCCTCACTGTACAATTTTCTAGGCTGATAAGAATGGGTGAATTATCTAACATCAATATTTTTTTTACTGTTCCAGATACAATTAGCCCTCCGACAAAATTTAGTAAAATATTATAATCTTCTTTTATTCCCAGGCTTTCTAACTGATTATTGTTTAATTGATTGAGCGGGAGCTTAATCTTAGATAATAAACCAACAGCGGCTCCGTATCCCTCAGAATGATATGCTACTCCGTGACCATTAAGTTCAGAATTTTTATATGATAATTGAACATTTCCATCAAAGTTTAAGTAAGTTATTTTTTTGTTAGTATCATCAAAATAGTTTTTTAGAACTCCTGAAACCTGGAGCCCAGAATCATATACACAGGTAGTAATATTTTCTGACATTATTGCTTTTTTTATGCCTGATATTCCTCCAGTTTTATAGGCCATTGTTTCACTGTATTCGTATAAAATATTAGTTAGATCTTTAAAGTCTTTTGCTACAAAAAGTTGAGGCTGAGGCTCTGTTATATTATAGTCTTGCTCAATACAGTCAATAGTTATGGGTATCTTTTTTACCTTACTATTAAGGCAGTCTGAGCTTTCACTAACTGATGATAATAAACCTGCTCCATATATTTTGGGATTGTCCAAGCTTCCTACTAACCCATATTCTATTGTCCACCAGTTCATTCTTGCTAGCTCTGTAGCCTCACTAATCCTGCAATTATCTGAAGATTTTTTTTCAAACTCCTCTTCGATTTTCTTTAGCTCATCTGGAGCAGTGTTTGGGTTTTCTTTCATTTCTGACAGTTTTCTTATTATATCATATAGGTCAGAGTCGTATTTAGACTGGATGGCTTTTTGTGCAACCTCTCCATATGAACAAAGATATTCTGCGTAGTCATTGTCAGCAATGATTGGTGCGTGCCCAGCTGCCTCGTGTATTATGTCTGGTGCGGGTGTGTACGTTATATGTTTATTGGTTCTCATATCCACTGCAATTGGCAAAACCTTTCTAGATAAAAACTCCATAAATATTATAGGCGGAATAAATCCTTTAACGGTAACAGCCCCCCAGTAATAATTATCTAGTTTTCTGTCCATTTCATCTACACGAGGAATATTGTCAATAGAGAGACCCACCATTTTCAAACCATTAATATATGATTTGTGAGCATTTTCCATAAAAAAAGGTACAGATATTTTCATAATAAACCGCCAGACAGCCTGGTCTATTTCTGTATATAATGAGTAGTCTTGAGCTACGGTGTGCTCTAATAAGCGTTGTGGGAGATTGTCACGTGCTTCGCTCATTGTCTGAGAAATTAAACCTGCTTAATAACTAAAAGATAGGTTAAAATAAAAAATAAAAAATGACAGCTTTTGTATACCAATAAAATAAAAAGGTTCTAAATTCCGTCCACTTTTTGATAGCTATATGAAACTATAATTAATTTTTCCGGAGTAGCTCAGTTGGTAGAGCAGGTGGCTGTTAACCACTTTGTCGGGGGTTCGAGTCCCTCCTCCGGA
>ERZ651768.508-NODE-508-length-29432-cov-12.578981_pt1 | contig 29432 bp, 27 predicted proteins | sample MGYA00514754_ERZ651768 | MGnify/ENA metagenome assembly ERZ651768
GGCGGCACCTGCGTCGCCGCAAATGCCGACGGAGATCTTCTTGACGAGGCCGAGCATCTTGTGGTCTGCGTCGACCTGGATGATCCTGGCATCGGTGGGCCAGTAGTCCATGTCGTGCTGGGGCAGGGTGCCGAACGGGCCCAGCCGGGTGCCCAGCGCCAGGACCACGTCGGCCCGGGCGATGAGCTTCATGGCCGCCTTGGAACCCTGGTAGCCCAGCGGACCACACCACTGCGGGTGGCTGGCCGGGAACGAGTCGTTGTGCAGGTAGCTGTTGACCACCGGGCAACCCAGGCGCTCGGCCAGGGCGATGGCATCGGCCATCGCATCTCCCATCACCACGCCGCCCCCGGACACCATGACCGGGAACTCGGCTGCGGCCAGCAGGTCGGCGGCCTCGTCAAGGCTGGCGTCACCACCGGGACCGCGGTCCAGCACCATCGGTTCGGCGATCTCGACATCGATCTCGCCGTAGAAGCGGTCGCGGGGGATGTTCAGCTGGGTGGGACCGATCTCGGACATGGCCCGGTCGAAGCACCGGGCTGTGATCTCGGCCATCCGGTTCTCGTTGGCGACGTGGCCCTGGTACTTCACGAACTCCTGGAACATCGGAAGCTGGTTGGCCTCCTGGAAGCCACCCAGGCCCTGGCCCATGGTCCCGGTCTCAGGGGTGATCATGACCACCGGGCTGTGGGCCCAGAAGGCGCCGGCGATGGCCGTCACGCAGTTCGAGATCCCGGGGCCGTTCTGGCCTATGACCACGCCGTGGCGGCCGCTCACCCGGGCGTACCCGTCCGCCATGTGGCCGGCGCCCTGTTCGTGCACGACCGGCACGAGGGTGATGCCCGCCGGGGCGAAGATGTCCATGGCGTCCATGAACGCCGAGCCCATGATGCCGAAGATGGTGGTGACGCCGTTGGCAACCATCGTTTCGACGAAGGCCTCGCTCGGGGTCATGCGGGTCATGGTTCGCTCCTGCTTCCGGCTCGACGGATCGGCGGGGGACGTCCGGTCCGACCCGACGACACGGGCCCGACCACTGGGAGTGAGAGCCTATAACGGATCCGTGAGACTGTCTAGACCAGGAGTCCGGTAGCCGTCGTCCCGCCAGAGGATCGGGAAGTGGGCCTCGTCCATGGCATCGTCCCCCTCGTGCGCGTAGCGGCTGTACACGGGCCCGTTGCCAACGCCGAAGCCAGGGCGGTTGAACCGCGCCTCACTGCTGGCGCAGTGGAGGACCAGGACCCGACGGTGCACCTCGGTCAGGTTCGGACCCGAGCCGTGCCACGTCCAGCCATGGTGGAAGGAGCCGCCCCCGGCCGGCACCTCGACCGGCACCGGATCCGGGTCCACACCCTCGGCGGCCGCCGCTGCCTCCATCGGCGCCCGATGGTCCGGGGGTGCGTGGAACTCCATCGGCGGGTCGTCTCCGGTCGCCCACCGGTGCGACCCACGGGCGAACTCGACCGCCCCACCGTCCACCGAGGTCGGATCCAGCGCCATCCAGCAGGTCGCCATCTCCTGCGGCCGGTACCAGGCCAGGTAGGCGTTGTCCCGGTGGAAGCCCACCGACCGGGCGCCGGGTGGCTTCCACAGCAGGTTGTCCTGGATGATCCGGGCGCCGGGCCACCCGGCGAGGGTGGCCAGCACCTCACCGAGCACCGGTGAGAGAACGGTCGAGGCCACCAGGCGGTCGGCCCGCCACCCGTTGCAGATCTGGCGGGTGAGGGACGGGTCGCCGGTCCCCTCCTGCCAGTTGACCTCGTCTGGAGCGACGCCGGTCTCGAACACGCCGCGGAACATCAGGTCGAATCGGTCGTGCAGCGGGGCCACCACGTCGTCGGGGATCAACCGGTCGACCGGAACGAACCCGTCGGCGTGGAACGCCGAGACCCCCCGGCCATCCAGCAGGGGCAGGGCCATCAGGCCGTCGTCCCGACCATCAGCGGGCGAGGTGGTCGCCGAGGCGGGCCAGCAGCCCGAGGCACGCCTCCAGGTCGGCGACGTCGACGAACTCGTCGGGACGGTGGGCCACGCCGATGTCGCCCGGCCCCCACAGCACGGCAGGTATCCCGGCTGCCTGGAACAGGCCGGCCTCCGTCCCGTAGGAGACCACGTCCACCGGAAGGACGTCGTCGTTGGCCGCCACCTCGTCGGCCAGCAGCACCCGCATGAGGTCCAGGGCCGGAGAGGTCTCGAGCCATTCCAGGCCGTCGACCTCGCACACGACCTCGGTCTCGATCGCCGCCGCCGGGTGCACGGCACGCATCCCGGCCAGCAGCTCGGCGTCGACGTCGGCCATGCGGGCCTTCACGAACTCTGCGTCGGACCGCTGGACGGGACGCATCTCCCAGTCGAAGGCGCAACGGTTGGCCACCACGCACCTTCCCTGGCCGCCCTCGATGGTGCCCACGTTGAACGTGGTCGAGGGCGGGCTGTACGGGCTGGGGTCCGGGGCCCGCCTGGCCAGGTCGTCGGCCAGGCCCATCAGCGCTCCGATCCACAGGCTGGCATTGTGCACTGCACTCACCGCCCGGCCCGGCTCCGAGCTGTGGCCGTCCAGTCCGGTGATCGTGGTCCGGTACTCGTAGCAGCCCTTGTGGGCGCCGACGGTCCGCAGGCCGGTGGGCTCGCCGATGATGGCCGCGGACGGCCGCACCCCGCGGGCCACCAGGTCGGCCAGCAGGATCGGTGCCCCGTGGAAGCCGTCCTCCTCGTCGAAGGTGAGCGCCACGTGGATCGGCCTCACCAGGTCCAGCGCCGCGTAGGCGGGGGCCATGGCCAGAACGCAGGAGATGAACCCCTTCATGTCGGCCGTACCCCGCCCATAGACCCGGTCCCCCCTCCGATCGGCGGTGAACGGTGGCGTCGTCCAGTCGGCGGCATCCACCGGCACCACGTCGGAGTGCCCCGACAGCACCACCCCACCGGCCACGTCGGGTCCGATCGTGGCGAACAGGTTGGCCTTCGTGCGCGTCCCGTCGTGGGTCAGGACCACCGTCGCCCCCAGCGACTCGAACCTGTCCCGACAGTCCCCGATCATGTCCAGGTTCGGGGTAAGGGCGATCGTGTCGTAGGCGACCAGGACTTCCAGGATCTCCAGCGTCCGGTCCAGGAGGTCGGCATCCCGCAGGCCGAGGGACGGTGGCGTACCCATCCTCAGGCCTTCACGACGATGCCACGGCGGACGTCGGCGAGCGGCTCCGCGGGCCCGTCATCGGCGATGAGGATGCTCTCGGTGATCTCCAGGCCCCAGGTGTCCATCCAGAGGCCGGGCATGAAGTGGAAGGTCATGCCTGGCTCAAGCAGCGTCTGGTCGGTCTCACGGAACGAGATCGTCCGCTCCCCCCAGTCGGGCGGATAGCTGATCCCGATCGGGTAGCCGCAGCGCCCTTCCTTGTGGAAGCCGGCACTCTCCATGGTGGCGAAGAACTCCCGGGCCACGTCACACGCCCGGTTGCCGGCCCTGGCCGCGTCAAGGCCTGCATCCAGGCCCTCCAGGACAGCCTTCTCGGCTCGACGCATCTCAGCCGGCGGCTCGCCGAGGAACACGGTCCGGCAGAGCGGCAGCTGGTAGCGGCGGTGGGCACCGGCGATCTCGAAGAACGTGCCCTCGCCGCTGAGCAGGGGCTTGTCGTCCCATGTGAGGTGGGGGGCCGAGGCGTCGGCTCCGGTAGGGAGCATCGGGACGAAGGCGGGGTAGTCGCCCCCGAACTCCTCGGTTCCCGAGATGCCGGTGGCGTAGATCTCGGCCACCAGGTCGCACTTGCGCATGCCCGGTTCGATCACCTCGCGGATGCGGGCGTGCATGCGTTCCACGATGCGGGCGCCGCGGCGCATGTACACGAGCTCCTGTTCGGACTTCACACCCCGCTGCCAGTTCACCAGCGCCGTGGCGTCCACCACCCGTGCGTCGGGCAGCCCGGCACACAGGTGCTGGTGGGCGGCCGCCGAGTAGTAGTAGTTGTCCAGCTCCACACCCACCCGGGCCGAGCCGTGGCCCATGTCGCAGAGCAGCCCGGCCAACTGCCCGAAGGCGTGTCGCTCGGTGGACATGACGTGGTCGTCGGAGTAGTCGAGGATCCGGGATTCGTCCATGTAGACGGTCCGGCGGGCGCCGTTGGCGTCCATGCGCCGACCCCACCACCACGGCTCGTCGTCGCCCGTCACGACCACGGCCTGCGGCGTGTAGAACGACCAGCCGTCGTAGCCGGTCAGCCAGGACATGTTGGACGGGTCGGCGGCCACCAGGACCTCGATGCCGCGGGAATCCATGGATTTCCGCACCCGGTCCAGCCGCTCTGCGTACTCCCGGCGGCTGAACGGTAGATCCACGTCAGGCATCGGTCCCCCCTGCCTCGATCGGGACCACCGGCCCCGGATCTGCGGAGGCTAGATCAGGTCCCACGCCTCCGGCAGAGCTCTGCCCGGGCACGCTCGCGCCGTTCCGCCCGGCGATCTAGCGTCTCGACCCGTGCCGATCCTCACCGACGAGCAGGTGGACCACTACCGGGACCACGGTTGGGTCGCGCCGATCGACGTCCTGACCGCCGACGAGGCCGCGGCACTCCACCGGGCCCTGGTGGACGCCGAGAGGGCCTTCCCCGACGACCTCCACGCCGGACACCGCAACAACGCCCACCTGGTCCTGCCGTTCCTGGCCGACCTGGCCACCCATGACGTGATCCTGGACTGCGCCGCCTCGTTGGTGGACCGCCCGACGTCGTTGCTCAACTCGGTTCTCTTCATCAAGGAGCCCGACTCCGACGCCTTCGTGAGTTGGCACCAGGACTCGACCTACATGGGCCTGGACTCGAGCGACATGGTCACCGCCTGGGTGGCGCTGACGGCCAGTACCTCGGCCAGCGGCTGCGTGGCCATGGTGTCCGGCTCGCAGCGCGACGGCATCCATCCCCACGTCGACCACTACGGCGGCGACAACATCCTCACCCGGGGCCAGCAGGTAGCCGTCGACGTCAGCGCCGCCGTGGACATCCAGCTGGGGCCCGGACAGATGTCGCTCCACCACCCCCACCTGGTCCACGGCTCGCGCCCCAACCGCACCGACCAGCGACGGGTCGGGGTGGCATTCCAGTGCTACGTCGGCGCCGACGTCCGACCCAACCGTGGCAAGCACCACGTTCTGGCCCTCGGTGGTCGACCCGTCGATCCCGCCTTCACCACCGTCCCGGCACCCGACGGACCGTGCACCGCGGCGAGTCGGGCGGTCCGGGCTGCCGCCAACGCCGCCCTGTCCGACGTCCTGTACGACGGCGCCGCGGTGCGCCGCTCCTACTGACCCCCGCGCCCGACGGAGCCCCATGCCCATCCACTTCACGCCCGACGAGATGCTCTCCCGCCGGGACCGGACGGCCGGATCCATCAGGGCCGCCGGGCTGGACGCCCTGCTCATGTTCAAGCAGGAGTCGATGTACTGGCTGACCGGGTACGACACCTTCGGCTTCTCCAGCTTCCAGTGCATGGTCATGACAGGCGAGGGCCGGGTCGCCCTGCTGAACCGGGCACCCGACCGGGGGACGGCCGCCTACACGTCCAACGTGACCGACGTGCGCTGCTACGTCGACGTCGACGGCATGAACCCGGCACTGGACCTGCGGGACATGCTCGACGACCTGGGCCTGGCCGGTTCCAGCGTGGGCATCGAGCTGGACTCCTACGGCCTGAGGGCCGCCCACTGGCGCCTGCTGGAGGCCGAGTTGGACGGTTTTCTGACGTGGGCCGACGCCTCGACGCTGATCCAGGAACTCCGCCGGGTGAAGAGCCCCCAGGAAATGGCCTACACGCGTAGGGCAGCCGAGCTGGCCGACGACGCCTGGGACGTGGCCGTCGGCCTGGCCGGGCCTGGCGTCTCCGAGGCCCGGATCCTGGCCGACATGCAGGGCGCCGTGCTGGGTGGTGGCGGTGACTACGCCGGCAACGAGATGATCGTCGGCTCGGGCCCGGGTGCGCTCATGGTGCGCTACACCTCGGGCCGCCGCGACCTGGATCCGGTCGACCAGCTGACGCTGGAGTGGTGTGGCGTCGAGCGGCGCTACCACGCTGCGATGATGCGGACCCTGTTGGTCGGCGAGGCGTCGCCGGAGCACCGGGCCATGCACGGTGCCTGCCACGAGGCCCTGCTGGCCTGCGAGGACGTAGTACGGCCGGGGGCCACCCTCGGCGAAGTGTTCGCCACCCACGCCCGGGTCCTGGACCGTGCCGGCTACCGGGAGCACCGGCTGAACGCCTGCGGCTACGGCATGGGTGCCGTCTACGCCCCCGTGTGGACTGACTGGCCGATGATCTACGAGGGCAACCCGCTCGTGTTCGAGGCAGGCCACGTGTTCTTCCTGCACATGATCCTGCTGGACTTCGGCTCCCAGAGGGCCATGACCCTCGGCCACACCGTGGTGGTCACCGACACGGGCTGCGAGCGGCTCAGCCGCTCCGACCTGGACCTGGTCGTGGCCTGACCGACGGTCAGTACCACATGTCTGGCATCGAGTCCTTCCGCTCGGCGATGAAGGCCTGCAGGTCGGCGTCGACAGACGGGTCGATGGGTGGCGGCTGGTAGTCGGCCAGGGCCTGCTTCCACTGGACGTTGGCTCTCTGTGCCATGTCCATGGCGCCGTCCTCGGTCCACTGCTCGAACGAGTTGGTGTCGGCCAGCGCCGAGTCGAAGTTGGCTGTGGCGAAGTGGCCCATGGTGTGGGCCGTCCCCAGGTGGGCCGTTCCCGGTCCGGCCTCCAGGAACCCGTCGGCAGCCAGGGAATCGTCGTCGACGACCAGGCCCTGCATCCGCCTGACCAGCATTCCGAGGTGGTCGGTGTCCATCACGAACTTCTCGTAGCCCATGACCAGGCCACCCTCCAGCCAGCCCGCCGACTGGTGCACGAAGTTGGCCCCCGAGAGGACCGCTGCGCCCATGGCGTCGGCGGACTCCAGCATCGCCTGGGCGTCGGCGGTCTTGGACGCCGTGTAGTGGCCACCACACCGCAGCGGCAGCCCCAGACGGCGGGCCAACTGCCCCATGGCGTAGGTGGCCAGCACCGCCTCGGGGGTCCCGAAGGTGGGGGCACCGCTCCTGAGGTCCATCGTGGTCAGGAAGCTGCCGTAGACGACCGGTGAACCGGGACGGACTAACTGGGCCAGTGCGATGCCGACCATCGTCTCGGCGTGGGCCTGGGCGATAAGGGCCGGCTGTGTGACCGGGCCCATCGCACCACCGATGATGAACGGTGAGATCACGTTGCCCTGGTTGGCCCGGGCGTACGCCTTGAGTGCCCCGGTCATCACCTCGTCGAAGACCAGCGGCGAGTTGACGTTGATGTTCCCCTGGATCACGCAGTCCCGTTCCAGGCGATCGGCACCGAAGGCGACCCGCGCCATGGCGACGGAGTCCTCGGCCCGCTCCGCCGAGGTGACCCCACCCATGAACGGCTTGGTCGACCAGCGCAGGTGCGCGTACACCATGTCCAGGTGCCGCTTGTTGACCGGTACGTCAACCGGCTCGCAGACCGTGCCGCCAGAATGGTGGAGCCACGGCGACGCATACGTGAGCTTCACGAAGTTCTGAAAGTCGACGAGCGTGGCGTAGCGTCGCCCCCCGTCAAGGTCCGAGACGAACGGGGACCCGTAGGCCGGCGAGAAGACGACGTGGTCGCCGCCCACAGTCACGGTGTGGCGAGGGTCGCGGCCATGCATCTGGAACACCGCCGGAGCGGTAGCGCACAGTTGGCGGACCAGGCCGGGATCGAACCGGACCCGCTCGCCTTCCACCCGTGCGCCGGCCGAGCGGAACAGCTCGAGAGCCTCCTCGTCACCCCGGACATCCACGCCCACCTCGTCAAGGATCCAGTCGGCGTGGGCCTCGAGGCGGTCCAGCGCCTCGGCGTCCAGCAGCTCGTAGGTGGGGATTCGGCGCCGTGGCTGTACCACGTCCACGGCGGCGGCTGTTGCCCGATCGGCCGCCCGTGCCGCACGTCCACCCCGCCGCCGCTCGGACCCCGTGGCTCCGGTCGTGCTCATCGTCCTGATCGGGGCGTGGTCCCGTGCACCTCCTGCTGGCTGAAAAACGACGCACCACGGGGGAACTCGGGCGTCTCCACCTCATAGGAGACAGACCGGACCCTGGCCCGGTCCGAACCCCGGACGAACAGCCCCTGGTGCACGGTGGGCACCGGGTTCGGACCGCACGGGGCTGCGTCGCCGGCCGAGTACACGCAGATGAACAGGGTCCGGGACCGGTCCGAGAGGTTGGGAGCCGACCCGTGGGCCAACTTCGTGTGCATCAGACAGACAGACCCGGCCGGACCGAAGCAGGCGACCGCGTCCCGCTGCATGTCGGCGGCCACCAGATCGTCGACGGCACCGGTGAACACCCCGTCGTGCCAAAGGGAGTGCAGCGGTCCGTCATGCGAGCCGGGCAGGACCTCCAGCGGACCGTTCTGCTCGGTCACCTCGTCGACCATCAGCAGCGCCGTCACCAGGTCGGTGTTGGAGTGGGGCGTGTACGGGAAGTCCTGGTGCCACCGCACCTCAGTGGCCGCCCCCGGGAGCTTGGAGTTGACCTTGGTGTGGTGGAGCTTGACGTCGGGACCGATGAGGTCGGCCACCATGTCGACCATGGCGCTGTCCGACATCACCTCGTAGTACGCCGTCGAAACCTCGGTCGGGGCCTGGACGCGGCGCAGCGCCGGATGCTCAGCCGAGTGGCCTGGCTGGACGTCGAAGCGGGGCCGGCCGTCGGCCGCCTCTCCGTAGGGCGACTCGTGGGTGCGGCTCTCGGCCACCCACCCGTCGAAGTCGGTCCGAAGCGCGTCAAGTTGGGCCTGAGTCACGGCATCGGGCACGGTAAGCACCCCGTCGCGCCAGAAGGCGTCGACCTGTTCGGCGGTCAGCACGCAGGGGCTCGGATCACGGATCACCGGCCACTCCGTAGCTGGGTGCGGCCGACGGGTCCAGGGCCCGATCCAGGTAGGGCTGCATCTGGGGCTCGTAATCGATCCACAGCCGACGGAGCCGTGCGACCGGATCCTCATCGTCCCAGTCACAGCGCAGGTCGACCAGGGAGAACGGCTGCTCGTGGTGCACGAGCAGGGCCGCGGAATGCACGTGTCCCTCCTCCCCTCCAGCGGCCTGCCCTGCCTCGAGACCCCGTAGGAGGCGCTCGGCGAGGTGTTCCTCGGGGCTGGCGTCGAAGGCATCGGTCATCGCCGTGGGCACGTCGGGTGAGCCGAGGAGGTTTCCGGCGGCGATGCAGTGGTCTCCCTCACTGACCCGGTTCGTGCCGAGTATCCGAGCGCCGGTGAAGTGCCCGGTTCGACCCCGGGCGTCGACCACGGCCAGTTGGCGGTATTCGGCGTGCTCCCTGCCGTCCATGACGGAGGCCACGGCGTCGGGTGCCGCATCACCGGCCTCGAGCCGATCGAAGACGAGGACGGCCAGGATCGGGTCGGTGATGTTCTGGGTGGCCACGGCGCCAATGCCGGCCATGGCGTGCGGACACCGCGACCCGACGCAAATGGACGACGTGGTGATCGCCACCCCGAACATGTCGGTCCGGGCACAGTGGCCGGTGATGGAGAAGGTCACGCGCGCAACCTAGGCCAGCCGATCGGCCAGGTAGCCCACAAGGTGGTGCAGTTCGTGCTCCAGCCAGCTCATCGGACCCGGTACCGCCAGCGACGACCGGGTTCCCTCGTGGATGCCCTCGACCACCCTGCGGTCCTCGTCGCAAACCTCGTTGAAGAAGGCGACCATCTCGGCCACCCACGCGTCCGGGTCCTCCAACGAGGCGTAGAGCTCCGGGGCCACGGCGATGCCGAACCGCAGGTCGACCCGGTCAGTGCCATCAGGCCGTAGCGACAGGTACCAGAGGTGGTCGGGGGCGAGGATGTACATGTGCGACGGGAACACCGTCGGCATCACCGTGGTGTTCCTCCACCCGTCAACGAGGCCGGTGTTGTCCGGATGGGCCCGGCCGTACCTCGCCCGCTCGTCCTTCGTGAACAGCTGGTAGGTGAACGCCTCGTGGCGCCGGTCGGGGAAGGCCACCGAATCCAGCGGCATCCAGGTACCGAGCGTGGCCCGGTGGGCGACCGGCAGGTGGTAGCCCTCCATGAAGTTCTCGGCGAGAAGCTTCCAGTTGGCGTTCCACACGGCGTCGACGCGGTGGACGGGCACGTAGTCGGCAACCCGGTACCGGTCTACGAGGCCGGCCAACGGCTCGAGGAGGTCGGCCACCGGTGGGGCGTCGGGGTTCAGCGTGAGGTAGATCCAGCCGTGCCAGACCTCGGTGCGGATCTCGGGGAGGCAGTGGTCGGCCTTGTCGAAGCCGTCGGTGTCCTCCATGTGGTTGGCGGCCACCAGCGAGCCGTCCAGGTCGTAGGACCATGCGTGGTACGGGCAGACGATCCGCCTGGCGGTCCCGCCGCCCTCCAGCAGCGTCATCATCCGGTGCCGGCAGACGTTCGAGAACGTGCGGATCCCACCGTCGCGGCCCCGCACGCAGAAGACGGGCCGCTCGGCGACCGACCAGGTCAGGTAGTCGCCCGGCCCGGGAATCTCGGCGGCCAGGCCCGGCGACACCCAGTCGTGGGAGAACAGCCGCTCCCGTTCCAGGTCCAGGACCTCCCCGCTGTGGTACATGCCGGGAGCCATGTTCGACGAGGCCGACAACGGCCCGTCGGCCACCTGTCGCAACTGCGCCAGCATCGCCTCGGTGTCTGGGCCCGGTGGGGACACCTCGCAGCCCGATCAGTCCGGTATGACGGCGGTGACCTCGATCTCCACCAGCCATTCCGGACGGGCCAGAGCCGAGACGACGATGCCGGTCGAGCAGGGATGTACGCCCTTCAGCCACCGGCCCATCACGCCGTAGACCGCCTCCCGATGGCGGATGTCGGTGAGGTAGACGACGATCCGGCAGATGTGGCCGAGCTCCGACCCGGTCTCGTCGAGGAGCATGGCGATGTTGGCCATCGTCTTCTCGGTCTGCCCGGCGGCATCGCCGACGTGGAGCGACTCACGGGATTCGAGGTCCTGGGACACCTGGCCGCGCAGGAACACCATCGTGCCTCGCGCCACCACGCCCTGGCTGAGGTCGTTGTCGAGGGCCTGCTCGGGATAGGTCTCCCTCGTGTTGAAGGGTCGGAGGCGTTGGTGTGCCATGGATCTCGGGGCCTCCTCGGGTGCGGTGGGCTCAGTCGTCGATGTCATGCGCCGGCGGTGGCCTGCGCCGTGGCACCGCTCCCCTCCTCGAACGGCGTGGATCCGCCCCGGCCGCCCTTGGCTGAGAAACCATTGCCGAGGGCCAGCTGGGCGAGGCGCTCGACGTACAGGTCATCGCGGAAGTGCAGGGTGAAGGTCCGGGCGTCGCGCATCATCTGGCCCAGGGGATACCTCTCGTGACAGGCTCGGGCGCCTACGAGGTCGAAGCCCTCGTAGGGGATGGATAGCACGACGTCCTTGGCCAGGTGCATGGTGCGCACCGCGTCGGCCTCGCACTCGTCGGGGTCGTCACCCCGGTCGAGGCGTGCCGCGGTGGCCCGTAGGCAGGCCCGGGCGGCGAACAGCCGGGCGTCCATCTGGCCGAGCTTCACCCGCACGGCCTCCGAGCCACTCAGGTCGGGTCGGGCCCCGATGTAGCCGACTAGGAAGTCGAAGGCGCCCTGGGCCGAACCCAGGTGGTTGGAGGCATACGCGCAACTGAAGGTCCGCGGGTCGCCGGTAACCCAGCCGCCGGGCTCGCCGACCACGTGGTCGTCGGGGACGAACACGTTCTCGAACCTCACGCCGCAAGAGATGGTGGAGCGCATGCCCAGCATCTGCCAGTCGTCCAGCAACTCGACGCCCTCGGACTCCACATCGACCACTGCGAAGACCAGGCGCTGGGCATACGGCGTGTCCCCCTCGACGGCGCACCACACCATCAGGTACCGCGCCGCGGCGGCAACCGAGGCGAACCCCTTGCGGGCCGTGAGGCGGTAGCCGCCGTCGACCCGGACCAGCTCGGACTCCAGCACCTCGGCGCCGTTCTCGTAGAGGTGGGCCTCGGACCCCAGGGAGGCGCAGAAGGCGCCGTCGACGATGCGGGGCATGAAGTGGTCGCGCTGTTCTGGGGTCGAGTGCCAGGCGATGATCCCGGCGGCGTGGTTGTGCACCTGGATGAGCTGGGCCGTGTTGGTCTCCCAACGGGCCATGCGCTCCAGCACCTCGTACCACGGCCCGAATCGACCTGGCAGCCAGAAGCCCGCACCGCCGTACTCGGTCGGCACGCAGAGGGCGTGCAGCCCGGCGGCCTTCGCCTCGGCGAAGTTCTGGTGGGGGAACTCGACGGCCTCGTCGAGCGCCCGCTGGCGCTCCCGCCAACCGGGACCCAGCGCATCGACCCGGGCCAGTACCTCTTCGGTGGTCGGTGGCTCGGGCCAGGGGACGTTGCCGATTGTGACGGCTTCGGTGGCAGTCATGGGGTGCCTCACGTGTCGGGATCTGAACAGAATCGGCTGATCGTGCGGTGCAGCACGTCGGTGCAACGGCCCAGCTGGGTAGGTTCAACGAACTCGTCGGGCCGGTGGGCGTCGGCTATGTCGCCGGGCCCGAGTATGACCGCAGGTACGCCGAGGCGGTCGGCGTACAGGCCGGCCTCGGTCCCGAACCCGACCGTGCCCGGCGCGCCGGAACCGACGAGCGCCTCGAGGGCGGCGACGACGTCGAGGGTCGGGTCCGTGGCCAGGGCGGGGTAGCGGATGACGGCCCCGCAGGTGGCGTGGCCTCCGACGGCGGCAAGGCGGGCGTGCACGGCGTCGACCTCGGCCATGACGTCTACCAGCAAGTCGTCAGGGTCGACGTCGGCGCCGTGGCGGACCTCGAACTCCATCGCGCAGGACGGAGCCAGCACGTTGACGGCCACGCCCCCGTGGATCGTCCCAACGTTGGCGCTGATGCCCCGTCCCAAGTCGTTGATGCCGTGGATGAGCACGGCGAGGGCAGCCGCCTCGTTGACTGCGTTGGGTTCGACGCCTGCCCGGCTGGAATGTCCTGCGGCGGCGGCCAGCTCGAGTCGGTGGGCGACCTTGCCGGCGTGGGCGTTGCACAGCCGCATGCTGGTCGGCTCCCCGACCACCACCACTTCGGGAGCGCAGGTCCCACCGTCGGCCAGGACGTCGAGCAGGCCGTGCACCCCCACGCAGCCAATCTCCTCGTCGTAGCTCAGGCCCAGGTGGACCGGTGATCGCAGGCCGGCTACGTCGACGTCCTCCAGCAAGACCAGTGCGGCGGCGAGAAAGCCCTTCATGTCGGCCGAGCCCCTGGCGCGCAGCTGGCCGTCGACCTCGGTCAGCTCATAGGGGTCGGTGGCCCAGCCGGGGCCGGCGGGTACCACGTCGGTGTGGCCGGACAGGAACACGCCGCCGGGGGCGTCGGGCCCGAACCGGAGGTGCAGGTTGGCCCGTCCGGTCTCACCGGGCACCACCGCCGCCACGGCGCCGGCGGCGACGGCCCGATCGGCGTACAGGTCGATCAACTCGAGGTTCGACGACCGGCTCTCGGTAGGAAAGGACACCAGGTCGGAGAGCAGGTCGACGAGGCCGTCAAAGAGCGCAGGTCGGGTCGGAGCCATCCGTTGGATTGTCCACCCGGCCCCATACATCCGTCAAAGGGATGTTTCTGATGTACTACATCTGTTCTATTTATGTTTCCTGTTCAACAACTCCTCGCGGGAGCTCAAGGGCCTGCAGTACGAACGCCGCGAAGGCCTCCAGGGACCGAAGCGGGCGGTCATCTCGGCGCCGGGCCAGGCCCAGGCCGAGTGGTCGGACATCGGACCGCAACTCCACATGGGCCACCCGACTCCCGTCCTGGGCGGCATCCGAAGCCGGCAGCAGGTTCACCAGCGAGTAGCCGAAGCCGTTTCCGACCAGGGATCGGACTAGGGACAGGTCGGTCGACCGCGACGCCGGCCGGAACGCCAGGTCGGCGGACAGGAACAGCGATGTGAAGTACTCCCTGCTGATCGGCAGGTCCAGGAGCACGTACGGATCGTCGGCCAGGTCGACCAGGTCGACCGCCCCGGCCCCGGCGAGGCGATGGTCGGCGGCCAGCAGGGCGTGAGGCTTGGTGTCGACTACCCGTTGGAAGTCCACATCAGGGCCCAGGCCCATGTCGTAGGTGACCGCGGCATGGATGGCACCGCTCCGGAGCCAGGCCAGCAACTCGTCCTGGGCCCCGGTCCGCATCTCCACCGCGATCCCCGGACGTCGCTCACGGAAGGTGCGCACCAGATTCGGCATGACGATGGGAGCCACCGTCACCAGCGAACCCAGCACCAGTCGTCCGGATGACCCGGACGCGACGTCCGACATCCGATCCTCCATCTCGGCGACCCTGGCCAGGACCGATCGGGCCTCAGCCAGCAGGAGCTCCCCCTCGGGCAGCAGGCTCACCCCCCTGCCACGGTGCCGCACGAACAGGGTGACCCCGAGGGTCCTCTCCAGGTCCCGGAGCGAGGTCGACATGGCCGGCTGGGAAAGGCCGATCGCCGCCGCCGCGCCCGTCACCGAACCGTGCTCGGCCAGGGCCACGAAGTGCTCCATCTCGCGGAGCGTCACCCTGTGCATCGGTTCACCGTACGACACGCCGCCAGCCGCTCGCTCCCGTCGATGGTCCGGAGCGCGCCCGGGCCCTAATCTCAATCGATGCTCCCGCTGCCGCTCGACCCCGCGCTCGTGTCCGCCTACGCCGAGGACGGCGCAGTGCTACTCCGGGGAGCCTTCACCGGCTGGGTCGACACGCTGGTCGACGGCGTCACCCGGCTGGAGGCCGACCCCAGCGAGTACTTCGATGACAACGGCACGGCCGACGACCCCGGTCGGTTCTGGGACGACTACTGCAACTGGCCCCGGATCCCGGAGTTCCAGCGCTTCGCCTTCGAGTCCGACGCGGCGACCATCGCCGCCGACCTTATGGGCTCCGAGACCGTCCAGTTGTTCCACGAGCACGTCCTCGTGAAGGAAGCCGGCGCGCCGCGGACCACGCCGTGGCACTGCGACGCCCCGTACTACTTCGTCGACGGCCACCAGACGGTCAGCCTCTGGATCCCGCTCGACCCCGTGGGCATCGACTCCACCCTCCGCCTGGTCCGCGGTTCACACCTCTGGGACGAGGCCGTCCACCCGATCAGCTGGACGACGGGAGACGGCTTCTACGGCGACGACGCCACGGCCCACAGCGGGGGCTTCCAGCCGGCGCCCGACCCCGACGCCGATCCCGACCGGTTCGAGGTCCTGGAGTGGGCCGTGGAACCCGGCGACGCCATTGCCTTCCACTACCGGACCGTCCACGGCGCCCACGGATCACCGGACCTACGCCGGGCCTTCTCGCTGCGCGTCGTCGGCGACGATGCCCGTTACGTGGCCCGTTCGGGAGAGACCTCTCCCCCCTATCCCGGCCACGACATGGTCGACGGCCAGCGCCTCCGCGAGGACTGGTTCCCCATCCTCCCGCTCGGCCGCCGCTGACGTGAAGTTCCAGCTCGCCATCAACCTGGAGCGGCTCGACGACAGCCGCGACATGCATGACGTGGCCCGCCACACCATCGAGATGGTCCAGATGGCCGAGGAGGGCGGGTTCACCGTGGCATGGGCCGCCGAGCACCACGCCCTCGAGATGACCATCGCCCCCAACCCGTTGCAGATCCTCACCTGGTGGGCCGGCCACACGGACCGGATCCGGCTCGGAACCGCGGTGGCCGTCGCCGCCTACTGGAATCCGGTGAACCTGGCCGGCGAGGCGGCGCTCCTCGACCTGATCAGCGGCGGCCGCCTCGAGTTCGGCATCGGTTCGGGCGCCTACCAACGGGAGTTCGACCGCATGCACCCCGGCCTGAAGCAGCCCGACGCCTGGCGCTACATGCAGGAGATGCTGCCCGTCCTGAAGGAACTGTGGGCCGGCGACTACGCCCACGACGGCGAGTTCTGGTCCTTCCCGACGTCGACGTCGGTGCCCAAGCCGGTGCAGCAGCCCCACCCGCCGATCTGGGTGGCGGCCCGTTCGCCGATCACCTTCGACTACGCAGTGAAGAACGACTGCAACATCCTGTCGTGGCCCATAGCCCGGCCGTTCGCTGAGGCCGAGCTCTACCGGTCGCAGCTCGACGACGTGCTGGCTGCCAATCCGGGCTGTGCCACGCCGACCTTCGCCATGATGCGCCACACCGCCGTCTACGACTCGGCCGACCAGTGGATGGTGCCGGTCGAGGCGGCCCAACGACAGCTCAGCCAGTTCGAGAACCTGTTCAAGAACCTGGGCGACGTCGACAACGGCTTCCCGAAGGCCATCCCCATGGACCAGGTGTCCAATGCCGCTGACTACGAGCCGACGACGCTCAGCGAGAACCTGATGTTCGGCACCCCCGACGAGGTGGTGGCCAAGCTCCGTCGCTACGAGGACCTCGGGGTCGACGAGTTCGTCTACTACGCCAGCCTCGGCCTGGGCCTCGCCGAGCAGAAACGCTCGATGGAGCTCTTCTGCAACGAGGTCATGCCCGCCTTCACCTGAGCCAGCCGGCCCCTCAGCCGTCGGGTGCCGTCGGGCACGTCAGGCGTGGGTAGGAGCGTCTACGACTCGGCATCGTCAGGTCCGGGTAGCGGACCTGACGGGTGCAGGACCACGATCGCCTCGTGCTCGATGGTGGCCACGGGAGCCCCGCCGACGCTGATCCTCACGTCCAGCACGGCCCGGGTGCCACTACGGGTGTCGAACCGGTCGACGACCGTGGCGTCGACGGTCGCCACGTCACCGACGCGGGCGATGTCGCGGTGGCAGATCCTGCTGCGGGTGTGGACCCACGACCCGACGGCCAGGTGGTCGTGGACGAAACCGTTGGCCAGCGCCGGCCAGACCGCCGGATGGACGATGCCACTCTCGGGATACAGGGCCAGGTCGTCACCGGCCCGTTGCCCGTAGCCGTCCCAGTCGCCGGTGAGCTGGACCTGCCGACGTTCGAGCGGCTCGTCGAGCGGGCCACGGGGTCCGGTGGTCTCCGGAGCCGTGGACCATGCCGTACAACGGGCCCTCACCTCGCCGTTGACCGTGGCGCGGACCTCGGTGGCGCCGTCCACGACGACCGGCACGCAGTCGACCCGGTCGTCGGCCTGGACCGGCGCGTGGAACTCGACATGGGCACCGCCCCGACGGAGCCAGCCCTCGCCCCAGGCTTCGACGATCGGCCGGGTCAGGTAGGCGTAGACGGTGACCCCGGCGACCAGCGCCGCGTCGAAGCCGGCCGCCCGACCGCCCTCATCGGTGTGGATCGGGTTGCGGGCGTGCTCGGGCAGGTTCCTGGCCCGCACCGACCACGAAATCGGCTCGGTCATGTCTGCTCCCATTGCCCGCCGACGGTAATACGGCCTCGAGTGTCCTAGCGTCGGCGGCCCTTGACCCGCCAACACCGCTAGTGGGAACCTCGGGTCGACCATTCCTATGGCGGGGTGGCGGGACGATGGGAATCGGCAATGGCCTGGAACTTTGACGGTACGTACTACGAGAACTGCTCGTGTTCGGCGGTATGTCCGTGCACCAGTTCGAACATGCAGGCCCCGGCGACCAACGAGCGGTGCAACGCCGTGTTCGCCTTCAACCTCTCGTCGGGTGAGGTCGACGGCACCGACGTGTCTGGATGTTCGCTGCTGCTGATGGTCGACAGCCCGGCGGTAATGGCCGACGGCAACTGGAACGTGGGCCTGGTCATCGACACGGACGCGTCGGACGCCCAGGCCGAGGCCATCGGCGCCGTGATGAGCGGCGACCTCGGTGGGCCGCCGGCCGCCCTCGGCCCACTGATCGGCAACTTCGTCGGCGTTGAGCGCCAACCGATCTCATTCGCCATCGACGGCGACGACCACACGGTGTCCGTCGGCGACTCGATCTCGTTCACCGTAAGACCGGAAGTCAACGGCTCTGGCGAACCCGTCCAACTCTCAGGCATCGACACCCACCCGGCCGGCCCCGTGTTGAACGTGTTCCGGGTGTCAGCCTCGTCGGTCTCCATCATGGGCATGGACTTCGGCGGCGAGGGCCTGAGCTGCTTTTCCAACCCCTTCAGTTGGGCGGGCTAACCCCGCAGCCGGCGGTGACGCCGGCGAACCAGACGAAGCGTTCCGTGGCCACCATCCACGGCATCGGCGCGGCCTGCTGGGTCGCGACCATCGCTTGGGCTGTCCAGATGGATATGGGCCTGTTGGGCACGCCGGGCACGATGGGTATGTCGTTCCCGTCGTTCCTCGTGATGTGGACGTTGATGATGGCCGCCATGATGCTGTCGTCGCTGGCGCCCCTGGCCCTGATGTACGGCCGGACGATCACCACCCGGCGGGGGCCTCGGCTCACCGCGTTCGGCGGCGGCTACGTGCTGGCCTGGGGCGCAACCGGGGTAGTCGCCTTTGTCCTCGCCGACCGGTTCACCGAGGTGGCCTCGACCCGGCCGACGGTCGCGCAGTGGGTGGCCGTGGCGTGCTTCGCCGCGGCCGGGCTGTACCAACTCACTCCACTGAAGATGCGGTGCCTTGACCACTGCCGAAGCCCGTTGGCCCACCTGATGCGCTACATCGGCTTTCGGGGACCGCTTCACGACGCCCGGGCGGGGGCACACCATGGACTCTTCTGCTTGGGATGCTGCTGGGCGCTCATGGTGCTCATGGTGGCCTTCGGGGTGATGAACGTGGCCGCCATGATCGGCCTGGCGCTGGTCATCGCCATCGAGAAGCACTGGCGCCACGGCGAGCGGTTCGCCCGGGCCGTCGGCGGGGTGGCAATCGCCTGGGCGGTGCTGATCGTCATCGAGCCCGGGGCCGCCCCCGGCCTTGATCCCGGCTCAGGCATGGGCATGGGCTGAGCCCCGGACGCGACGAAGGCCTGGAATCGTTGTGATCCCGGGCCTTTCGCTTGGTAGCGGGGGCAGGATTCGAACCTGCGACCTTCGGGTTATGAGAGCGATGCGCCCGGTTTCATGGGGTTCTCGGACCCTCTCTGGTCTCGTCAGATCGGCCTGTTTTCAAGCATCGTCACTGTTGACGCCCGTCCGGGGTGCCGTCGTAGGGCCGATTCTGTGACTGGGCTTGTGACTTTCCGGCCGTCGGAAACCCCACGAAAACACCCCACCAAAAGACCCACCCCCGAGACCGGGTGATATACACCGAATCCAGTGCGCTCAGCTCAGGTGCTGGCTCAGGGTGCGGTGCCATTTGTTGGCCGGGAGGTTGGGGCGCAGGGCGGCCAGCCCGGTGCAGTACTTGGAGAGCCGGATCGGCCGGTGTCCCTGTGCCCAGAGCCAGCGGTCAAACCGGCTGGGCGGCCCGGCGGTCTTGGTTTCGAGCACCACACCGGCCACCGATGCGGTGGAATCGTCCCGGTCGGTGCAGGTGACGGCCCGGTCAATGGTGAGACGGGAGGGGCCGTCGGGATCGACGAGGGTGGAGCGCCGGTACCGGGTGGTCAAAATGGGGACGAGCCTCTCAGCGGTGCCGGCACCGACGACGCCGTCGACGAACACTCGGCCGGCGGCCGAGAACAGGTTGGCCTCGGCGCTGTCGACCGGCAGTCGCAGCTTGGCGTTGCGGCCTCGTCCTGTCCGCACCTTGACCTCCAGCATCGCTGAACCGGCGTCGACGTAGTGGCGGTGGCGCACCTTGAACCGGCGTCGACGGCGATGGGCGGCCGCACGGTAGGACACCAGGTCCGGGGTGTCGAAGTAGAGCGACTCGTAGCCGAAGTCCCGCTGCCCGTCGATCTCGAGGGCCAGTACCCCTGGCCACAATTCGCTGACCAGCCGATCCACGAGCGCCGGCGCTACCACGTACTTGCGGTCGCGGCGGGTCTGGAGGCCGGCGGTGTTCCCGATCTCCGCCAGCGAGACCGACGGCAGATCGTCGATCATGGCCGGTCAGCCGCCGTTCAGCCGGTAGCGCACGTCGACGATGGTGCTGTCGTTCACCAGGTCGATGCGGCGCACCTTGAGCCGCACCACGGTGCCGCCCAGCATCGACTCGAGGCGGGCAATCAACTCGGTCTCGTCGGTGTGGGCCCGGTCGAGGGTGACGGTCTGGTTGCGGTTCCTGGCGTAGAGCCTCGGATGATCGCCGACGTAGACGGCGACCAGGGCCGCTCCCATAAGAGTTGGGGTTGCCCATGCCGGGTCGATCGGCATGCCACCCAGTAGACCGAGGGCGAGGGCGGTGAAGTAGTAGGCGACCTCCTGTTGGCCCAACTCCGAGGAGCGCAGGCGGATTATTGACAGCACGCCGAACAGGCCCAGCCCCAGGCCGAGGTTCACCGTGCTGCGTGTCAAGGTCATGGCGATGCCGAGCAGCCCGACGTTGATGCCTAGCAGTGCCACCACCATGTCGCGCCGGCCGTTGCGGGGGAAGTACAGGACAAACACCAGCACCGCCACGGCAATCAGGTCGGAGACGATTAGCCAAGGTGTTGACATGGGGCGGTCACCTGTCTTCGGGGGCGTTCGCCAACGACGTTAGGCGCCCGGGCCGTCCCGGGGCTTCCGGGCGACGGACCGGGCATGGTCGAGGGCGGCCAACAACTCGTCGACGGCGCCGGTCCACTTGCGTACCGACACGGCGTCGTCGTGGGCGGCGGCGGCTTCGGTGGTGGCGTCGGCGATCTGGGCCACCCAGGCCTCGACCTGGGCCGTCACGAGTTCCTCGGCGAACGGTCCGTCGAGGAACTCGTCGAGGAGTCGCCTGTAGTCGTCGTCGAACGTGGCCCAGGCGGCGAACACCGGGTCACAGGCTGCTGATCGCTGCAGCAAACCCCAATCCCCGTACCCGAACCTCTGGCAGTCACGGGTGATTTCACCCCAGGCGTCGGCCACCGGGGTGACCGGGTTGGAGTCCTTGACGATGTTCTGGAAGGCGTTGTCGAGGTCCCACGGGATGAGGTGCAGCGTGCCGGCCGTCGGCTCCTCGTACCAGTAGTAGTTGTGGGGGCGGCACTCGCCGAAGCAGTACCAGTGGAAGGGGCCGTCGTCGTTGCGGATGGTGCGGTCGACGACCGCCCAGGCCAGCACCTCGTCGACATCCATCCACCGGTCGACCACCTCGGCCGCCCCATCCGGCCCGGCAGCCTTCACCTCGGAGCCGAAGTTCTTGATCAACTCGATGGAGGGGTTCTCGTCCTCGTTGGTCTTGAGCGCCTCCACGAAGAACAGGTCGCCCGTCACGTACCCGGCATGCAATGGCCACACCTCCTTGTAGAGGTTGCCGGTGCCGTCGTCGAAGTTGTGGCGGGTGAAGCGGCCGTCGATCTGCTCGGTGAGGGCGAACACCCCGACGTAGGTGCCGTTGACGATCAGCCGGGCGTGGACCGACCGGGGGGCCGGCACGCCCATTTCGCGGAACAACCAGTAGCCGAGGCGCTCGTGCATCTGCGACGGGTCCAGGTTCATGTTGTGGAACTGCAGGCGCCGCAGCCCGTGGAACTCCCGGTTCGAGTCGTCCCAGTTGACCTTGACCTTCATCGACAGCTTGGTGCAGACCTTGTGGCCGGACGGGTCCGACCAGTCCGGGTCGGAGAGGCAGCCGACCCATGCGCCGATCGACCCCTTGTACCGGATGCCGACCCGGTCGATGGTCTCGCCCTCGAAGGTGAGCGACCCCAGCACCCACTCCTCAGCCGACGGGTTACGGTCGATCTGGGCGAGAGCCTCGTCGGACAGCGTCAACTCGAACGTGTGCAACCGCTCCTGGTCGAAGATGTAGCCGGAATCGTCGGCAGTGAGCGCCGACAAGTTCCCACCGGCTGTCGTGGTGGTCTCTGCGGCGGTGGTCGTCGTTTCGGCGGTGACGTGCGTCGAGACAACCGTCGTGGTGGTGCTGGGCGCAATGGAGGCGGTGGAGGAGCAGGAGGCGAGCAGAACAGCACCAAGAACTGTGCGGAGTGGGCCCAGGTGCATTGGGGCACCGTAGGTCACGACTTTTCTTGTGACACACAGCCGCTTCAGCGAACGATCCGGAGAACCAGAAGGGCCCGGAACCGTTGTGATCCCGGGCCTTTCGGTTGGTAGCGGGGGCAGGATTCGAACCTGCGACCTTCGGGTTATGAGCCCGACGAGCTACCAGACTGCTCCACCCCGCAGGAGCGAGGCTAACGGCCGATTTGGTCGGTCACTCGGGCCTTTGACGGTGACGGTCAGGTCCCGAGCCGGGTCCGGACCGTCCATAGTCCCGGGAAGTACCGGTGTCCGGTCGTCTGCTTTAGCCATCCGAACCACCGGTGCCCGACTTGTACCGATGAGGCGTAAGACCAGCTGGTGAGTTGAGCGACTACCTGGCCCCAGCTCAACCCGGGAACGACGACCACAGATAGCGTTACTCGGATGCCGGACACCTCCGTGTTGATCGACGTCGATGATCGCCCGGTTGCCTGGCGGGAGGCCGGGACCGGTGACGTCGTGCTTTTCTTACACGGCCTCGGTCACAGCCGAATCGCTTGGGACCGTCAACTCGAGGATCTTTCTGATCGCTGGCGGTGTGTCGCCTGGGACCTCCCTGGCTTCGGAGCCTCCGAACCCCTCGAGTCCCTGACCTTTCCAGCGATCGCCAGTGCCGCCGTATCCCTGCTCGATCGGCTCGGCGTGGACTCAGCGCACCTGGTCGGGCTGTCATTCGGCGGACAACACGCACTCCACGTCGCACTCGAACACCCCGACCGTGTCCGATCGCTCGTACTTGCCGACACCAGCCCCGCCTTCGGCCTCGACGGTACGACCCGTGAGGAATGGATCGAGCAGCGACTCGAACCCCTGCGAGCCGGTCTCACCCCCACAGACATCGCCGAGTCCGTGATGGTCGGCATCTCCGGACCCGGGTTCTCCGGTCCCGACTTCGACCTAGCCGTGGCGGCCATGAAGCGCCTGACATCCGGGGCATACGAGGACGCCGTGCGCTGTTTGCCGGACCACGACGTCCGGGACGCCCTGGCCACGATCCACGTGCCAGCGCTGGTCGTCGTAGGCGAACTCGACCCGTCGACACCTCCCGCCGTGGCACGGCTGCTGGCCGACGGCATCCGCAACGCGAACCTCGTAGAACTACCCGGCATCGGACACTTAACCCCCAACGAGGCCCCCCAGGAGTTCAACCGGCTCGTCCGCGAGTTCCTCGACGCTCAAGAACCGACGACCAGAGGCGCCGGTTCCTAACGCTCTCCTCGCCTGAGAGCGTCGGACGATTGTCGACCGCAACTTCCGGACGGCCTGGAGTCGCATTGGTTTAGATGCAGAGGACCCGCTCCTCTTCAAACGCTAGGTCGCAAGCTGGCACCGGGCAGTACAGAACGCCATAGAGTTCGATTCCGTGGGAAAGGCACTGGTTATCGACCATGACGAGACCGGCCCGAAGGAGTTGGCAGACCCCGGTATCGATCCGATGTCAATGATCTCTGAATCAGTCGATCACCAAGTGGAAACCCGTCGACAGGCAGACCGCCTAGTTGACCGGTTCCTCCACTAAGCACCAACTCCATGGCCCGAAAGCAGGCAACAGCACCCGGCATCCAGATATTGGACAATGACGTCTGGGCAGAGCGTGTCCCCCATGCCGAGTTCGCGACGCTACGTGCCTGCACTCCTGTTGCGTGGTTCGACGAACCGGACGGAAACTCTGGTTTCTGGGCAATCACGCGTCTTGACAATCTCGTCGAAGTTCACCGCGACCACCGAACCTTCTCGTCACAGGTGGGAGGAACCGAACTCGAGGAGCTGGAAAAGGACCCCGAAGCGCGTGAAGCCCGTCGGACGATGCTGGAGACAGACCCCCCCGAGCACACCAGGATCAGGAAACTTGTTTCCCGCAATTTCACCCGCGGAGCTATCGAAAAATGGGAAAGCACCGCTAGAGCTCTAATCGCAGAAAACATGGACGAGGCCCTCTTGGATCACCGAGTCGACTTTGTCGAGACAGTTGCCCGAAAGTTCCCGATCCAGATGATCAGTAAGTTGCTCGGTGTCCCTGATCAGGACGCTGAACAACTGTTCCACTGGGCCGACGCCGTCGTGTACCACAACGACCCGGACTTCTCCGAGTTGCTGTACGACAAGGAAGACACCGAGCCCTATCGACTGCTTCCGTTCAGGAGTCCCAGTTCTCTCAAGGTGTTCGAGTACGCCCAGAAACTCGCCAACGAAAGAGCGAAGCGGCCTGAAGCAGACGTGGTTTCGATTCTCGCGGCCTCAGAAGAACTAACTCCCTCAGAGTTTCAGACCTTTTTCCTTCTGCTGGTTATCGCGGGGAACGAGACCACCCGCCACAGCCTGAGCCACGGAGCCTTGGCCCTAACAAAGTTTCCCGGTCAGTTGGACCGGCTGCGAGAAGAACCCGACCTGATGGGCGCCGCGACAGAAGAGATCCTTCGATGGGCTAGCCCCCAGATCCATTTCAGAAGGACAGCGGTTTGCGACACGGAGTTGGCTGGGGTGCCGATCTCTGCCGGCGACAAGGTCGTGATGTGGTACATCTCCGCCAATTACGACGAGCGTGCTTTCGCCGACCCATTCACGCTTGACCTCAGCCGAAATCCCAACCCACACGTGACGTTCGGAGGTGGAGGCCCGCATATCTGCCTAGGGGCTTGGATGGCCAGGTTGGAAGTGAGGGTCTTCCTGGAAGAAGTCGTGAGGCGCATTAGACGCATCCAACTCGATGGCGAGCCAGAACGAATCCGTTCGAACTTCATCAACGGCCTGAAACACTTGCCGTTAACCCTGGAACCTTTGTAGTTGCAAATTGTCAGGGCACCCCACCCCAGACCAGTCTTTCGGCGGTCTTGACAAGTTCGCCGATGGATTCTTCGTTCGCTGAGCCAAAGACATAGCGATCTGGCCGGATTAGCACTGCTGCTCGTCCAGCTAGAAGGAGATCAAGACCGCTGTCTAGGTCAACCAAGTCGTCAACGAGGATTGTTTGGCACCAGTTTCCTGTCTGGTGTGGGACTCGGGACACGAGATACCAGTCAGAACCACCGACGTCGTCGAGCAGGAGCGCGGTTCCATTGGAAAGAACCCTCGGTTGACGTGCCTGATGTCCAATTCTTTTGTCGGACCCTGAAGAAAAGATCCCTTCCATTAGCGGTGGGAGACGTGACCAGCGCTCCGATTCGTCGGCGTCAGGGGTGGGGAACTCTGTGACTTGTCCTGAGACGATGCGTCCAGCCTCAATCGACATGGCGATACACCGCTCGACATGGCTGCGGCGTTCCAGCTCGTAGGTGTCGAGAAGTGTTTCTGGGGCTCCGTAGTTGAGAACAGATCGCAGTTTCCACGCGAGATTGGCGGCGTCACGGATTCCCGAACACATCCCCTGGCCGATGAACGGCGGCATCTGGTGGGCCGAGTCGCCCGCAAGGAAGAACCGACCATCTCTCCACCTTTCGGCCACGACGGCATGAAACCGGTAGGGAGCAGCCCGCACGATCTCTCCGGCATCATCGGGGATCCAAGGTCGTAGCAGTTCACGAACCCTTTGGTGCTCTTCGAATTGATCGTGATTCTCTCCTTCTAGAAGGCGAAACTCCCAGCGGTGATGGCCGTGGGCAGAGGGAACGTAGGTAGCCGGCCTCTTCGGATCGCAGACCTGCTGGATAACCGAAGGAAGTTGGGGATCGTCATCAAACATGAGATCCACTACAAGCCAATACTGGTCAAACCCCCAGTCCGCCAGGCCAATGCCGAGACCCCGCCGGGTCGCGCTCGAGGCGCCATCACAGGCGACAACAAACTGTGCGTCAACGGAGTCGAGGTCCGTGACCTCTGACCCAAGAGTCAACTCGACATTGGGAAACCTTTCGAGCCCTTCACGAAGGACACGATCGAGTTCCGGCTGCTGGAACACATAGTCCTCACACCAACCGAGGATTGGTGACCTCTCAAAATCCTCGTAGGTGAAGAGCCTTGTCCCGTCCGCGTCGACGAATTCCATCCCCCGAGAGGGTTCGACGAGCCGCTCCACCTGATCCGAGAGCCCCGCCCCCTGGAAGATCCTCATGATCTCTGCGTCTAGGTGACAAGCGCGTGGAAGCGGGTAGGCATCCAGGGAGGCCTCGTGGACTGAAGTCTCAACCCCGGCTACGCCCAGAAGATTCGCCAGAAGAGCGCCAACGGGCCCACAGCCGATTACCGCAACCTGGGGCACGTCTCTAGTCGGCTAAGTCCGGCACTTCGTCGTGCCAGCAAGTGGTCCCCCAAGTGACGGCGAGCAACGTGCAGTCACACCCATCTGTCGCCCCATGCCAATGAGCCTCGTCCGGCGGGGCAACAACCAAGTGGCCAGGGTTGATAGCCACCGCTCCGTCGACCAACGTCCCCACGCGGGCGCTACCAGACATGACGAAGAGCAATTGCCCACCAGGGTGATGGTGCCAGTTCGTCACCGCTCCTGAATGGAAATGGACCAAGGCAGTATCAGGGTCTTGATCATCCGGTGTGGCATGAAGCATTTCGAGCTCGACATGTCCGGTGAACAACCCCCCATAGCTGCTGTCTCGATCACCACCGGTCACGATGATCATGGAAGATCTCCGGCGACAAATCTGTTTCGGATCGTGCCGAGCCCCTCAATAGAGGCCTCTACAACCTGACCGTCGCGCAAATAGGTAGGTGGGTCCATCGAATCGCCAACGCCACCAGTCGTTCCCGTGAAGATCAGGTCACCCACTTCGAAAGTGACGTACCGAGAAAGCCACTCAATCAGGATTGGCACGGGAAAGATGAAGTCGCTGGTTCTCGCATGCTGGCGCAACTCACCATCGACCTTCAGAGAGATCTCAAGATCGTCGCGACTCGGAAGGTCACCCGGTGTCACGAGGACTGGACCGATGGGCCCAAACCGGTCGTAACTCTTTGCCATTGAGAACTGCTTGATTGGAGGCCGAAACTGCTCGTTTCGATCGCTCACATCGTTACCCACCGTTAACCCAGATATGTGGTCCCAAGCTGAAGCACTGGGAATCCGAACCCCACGACGTCCAATTGCAAGGACGAGTTCCACCTCATAGTCGACCATCTCAAGGTCGTGCATCAGCACATCGTCGTAAGGACCGGCGATGCAAGTGGAGAACTTGACCATTACGTGTGGTTCAGTCGGAATCGGCTTGTTCGCCTCCTCGGCATGGCTTCGATAATTGAGAGCGATGGCAATGATTTTTCCGGGTCTTGGAACTGGCGGACCCAATCTGGAATCAATCACCTCCTCGGACCCGTCAACGGATCCGAGTTCGGCCATTAGCGGATGATTCCTGAGATTGACGAGTTCCATGGGATCACTAGAGATCTTCCCGGATGTAGACGATTCAACATCTACAACCCGACCATCGATGATCAACGATCCCCGGCCTTCCACGTTCGCTATTCGCACGAGCTTCCTAACTGATCCGCGTTCTGGCTCTTCTGACTTTGGGCGGTCCAGCCGTCGGAAGGCCTCTCAAACCACATGTGGACCTGACCTGTTCCAGCCGCTGATTCATACTCTGAATACCGACGGCCGGCTGCACTGCACCCACTCCCACCGATTGCACCGACCATCATCAGATAGTGACCGAAGAAGCCCTCAGGGGCATGTCTCCTATATTCAGCCTGGTATTCGATCACTCGGCGGTGGTCACCGTGCTCCCACCATTGGAGCACCTTCTGATCAGCGTCGCGAGCCTCTGGAGTGCGAATGTTGTCCAGAGAGGCCGATTCATGGTCGGCAAACTCTCTCAACGGCCAGAAGCGATGGCTTAACCCCCCGGAAGCCAGCAAAACAACGCGCCGGTCAGACGCGTCGACAGCCTGCGCCAAGAGACCCCCAAACAAGAGGAAATCCTCTGGAGTCGCCGTTTGGCACACCCCGACCGAGATCCACCTTTCATCGCCCTGGAGGAACCCCAGAAGATTGATCGTTGGATAGTGAACCGGGAGATAGGGGTCGTCACTGGCCAAGATCCGGGTGTCATTCCGACCAGAAGCTAGGGACTCGATCGAACGGGCAAGGTCGGGATCACCTGGCAAGTCATAGGGGACTTGGGACATCCCTCTCGGTAGCTCATCAGATGTGAATCTTCCTGTCCGTCGCTCGTGGGAGGTGACAACGTGTTCCACGGTCGTAAACCAGTGCGTGTCAAATACGACGATGGTGTCGGGCACCAGACGATCTAGACACTCGGCGCGTAACCGATGGAGCCCGGCGACAAGAGAAAAGTCATTTCCCTCGTTGAGTTCTCGGCGAAGAGCCTCCGGCATGACCATGGGTGGGACATGCGAGACGACAGCCGCTCCCACGATCTCACCCATGGCCTGCACCTTGTCTGGCAAGTGTCGTTTGGGACTGCATATCACGAACACTAATCATTTGGGACCAAATGATTCAAGCCTCCGAGCTTGCTTCAAAGCTGTCCAGGACCGACGCCTCCTCAGCAACTTCGGTCGCCATGCTGAACCAGCAGAGGCGAAGCGCAGGTCGAATGGTGGTCACCGCTCATCGAGGTCCTCGGTGGTTCGCAGCACCTTGCGCAGTAGTCGGGCTAGGGAGGCCATCTCGTCGTCGGTAAGCCCGCCAGTGACCAGCGCCTCCTCGCGGTTGAGGGCCGGCATTACCTCGTCGACCACCTTCATCCCAGCAGCGGTGAGGACCACCTCGACGCGGCGTCGATCCTCTGGGATGGCTTTCCGCTCGACTAGGCCCTTGCGCTCCAGGGTGTCGAGCACCCCGGAAAGGGTGCCTCCGGAAATCCCCGCCTCGGCAGCCAAGCTGCGTGACTCTTGGGAACCCCAGATCCGCAACACGAACAGCACCACGAAGGCACTCCACGACAGCTGGTGACGGCGCAGCACATCACGCTCCATGTGGTTTCGAAGCACCGTGGCTGTCCGGAACACGTTCGACACTGCAGCCAACGACAGGAGATCGAGGTTCAGGCCAACCATCCGGTCACGAATCAGACGCTCAGCCTCAATCAATTCCTTATCACCTGCGGAAAAGGCTCGGGGCATATACGGACACTACTATTCGGCACCTAACGATCTGGTAAGCGGATTGTCTGGGAGAACAACTCGCTGGCAATAATCGTTCTGTCGACATTGCGAGACCCTCCAACAACAGGATGGAAGAGGCTGACAAATGGGAACAGACGAGTACAGGAGAGTTCGTGTCCTGTGGCCCGACCACTTGAATCTGGCTCGCGGCAAGTACCTGCCCTACCACCTCGCTGAGCGAGGAACTCGACATTGCCTGACTGTTTTTTCTCTGGAGTACGACCGGGAAATGAGTCCAGTACCCGGAACGGGATTCCTCGAGGGGATGCCAGACATGGACTGCCATTTCGACATGTCTGAGATAAGGCCAGGTTGGGAGGACGGCGTTGGCGTCGTCATCGGAGATCTTGAGCGA
>ERZ651768.509-NODE-509-length-29430-cov-4.294995_pt1 | contig 29430 bp, 27 predicted proteins | sample MGYA00514754_ERZ651768 | MGnify/ENA metagenome assembly ERZ651768
AGGAACGGCTGTACTCCCGGTAAACCGAGCGTTTGAGCGCTGCGTAACTTGTTTTCGAACTCTGTGTCATAGCTTTCGAGTTTTTTACCAAACAAAAAAAGACCCGTCCATCAAGGGACGAGTCAGCTCGTGTTGCCACCCTATTTGCCGACAGAACCCCAATTTGTAGACGGGGTAGTTCCGGCTTCTCAATCGGCGGGAGGACCCTAGTCTACTTTCGCCCTCGTGCCGTGGGCCTTTAACGGCGCCCAACCGTCACAGCCTAGTTCCGTCCTCGATTTGATCGGGACATCGATCGGCCTGCGGCTCCGGGGTCCATTCGTTCTTCCGCTCTGAGCACCGGCTCACACCAAGCCCGGCTCGCTTTGCTCCGCTGGAAGACTACTACTCCCGTTCATAGCCTTTCTACATATTCGTTTGTGTGATTTTGAGTATAGGGTCGCTAAAAAATTATTGTCAAGTTTTCGTAGGTAAACGGCCAAAGTATGGCCCTAGGCCGTCGCCTCCCCCAACCCGCCCTGCGCCACCGGCACAGCCTCGTCTTCCCCCGGCCAAGGCGGTGTGGTATGACACAGAAACCGCAGCGGACCGTCCTGACCGGCGCTGAATTGGAAGCTCCAACCTGTGGGGATGACCAGGGCATCGCCGGGCTTCACATCAACGGCGGAGACATTCTCCGGGTCGGCATCGGGCGGACAACGCCACACCTGCCCAGTACCATCCAGCACGTACCAGACCTCTTCCACAGTACCGTGCCGGACCGGGCGGGTGACTTCTCCGGAACCCAAAGTGACTTCAACCAGACTGCTATTTGTCGCGCCATGGCGTACGTCCACCAGCAGGCGTATCTTCGAGCCGTCGGGAGCCGTTAGATCAGGAGTTGGGCGTCGCTGTCCCAAGGGAGGAACAAGATTGCTGTTGGATGCTGTCACCTCGGCACCTTATCTAGCGGTCCCGTTTAGGGATTCAAGCCCTCGCCCACCAGACTCCAGTAGGGCAGGACGATGGTAAATAGCACTCCGATGGCGATCACAGTCATCACAACACCCATCCTGACTACCTCGGAGGCCTTGATCTCGGCTCGCTGGTAGATGAACACGCTGCCCGTGGCGCTGGCTGGGTAATAGACCACCGAGTCTCCAACGACAACTACCGCCAAGCCACAGACAACCGGATTCAGCCCCAGGGCCGCGCCGGTGGACATGGCCACAGGAATGATGAACGCCAGATAGCCCGAGATGTTGGGCATGACGACCCGGACGGCCGCAGACGCGGCGCACATCGCCAGCAATATCAACGTGGGGTGGTCCCGCAACCCTTCTACGCTTCCCACTAGGGTGTCCGCGAACCATGCGGCCGCCCCACTGATGATCAACGCATTGGCCAACGACAATGACGAAGCGATAACGAATATGTTGGTCCACCCAATGTTCGTCTCAAATTCCCGCCACGTAAGGAGACCCACTCCCGGCAACAAGATCACCGTCATGGCGATCATCGCCGGCACGGCGGGCGGCAGGCCGTGGGCAAAGTCCGTGAACCAAAGCAGGGCCGTGCCCAAAGCAATCAGACCCGCCTTTATCTCCTTGGTCTGGATCGGGCCTGTTTTTAAATCGACAGTGTCGGCCCCATCAGGCAGTGTGAACCCCGACCGGTACATCAGGAACACGGCCAGCCCGCCGAACATCAGAATCAGATAGAAGGGCGCGGCCATCAAGATGAACCACCTGGTCCAGGAAAAATCATCGATCATCCCAAAATCCGCGATCAAGGCAGACGCGACCACCGGGGTGATCCCTCCCGCCAACAATGCGGTGGAACCCAACCTGTTCAGTCCGCCCATGGCGATCATGACCGCCTTGTTCAATGGCGAGCTTTTTTCCACACCCCAGTGCTCCAACACCTGCTCGTACACATGGACCATGATGGCCCCGCGAGTGCTGGCGGAGGGAAGGGCAAAGGTCAACCCGGCAAAGGCGGCCAGCATTTGGACGTAGAGCATCCTGGGGCTTCCGCCGGCAAACCGAATGAGATAGGCCGCCATCCGCGCCGCGAGGCCCGATTGTTGCACGGCCAAACCCAGGGTGAGGATTCCCAACAGGAAATAGGTGACAGGTTGAGAGAAGCCGTACAATGCCACGTTGACGTCCTCAACGGCGTCCACCAGCGCCAAGGCGACGATGCCTACCAAGCCAGTCACGGCGATGTGAAGGGTTTCCGTGGCCCACAGCACCACGGCCATGGCCATCACCGCCAGCGCCCGCTGCCCCTGGTCGGTGAGCCCATCAGGGTTGGGCGCCAGGATCACTGCTAGGAAAACAGCAACCGGAAGACCGAACCGGAATGCCATGGCGCCCGGTCTCATATTTCTGATGGTGACTAGATCTATCAATTCAAGTATCCGGCGGAACGGCGCAGAAAATCCGCCGTTTGTTCGGCGGCACCTACTCTACCGCAGCTAAATAGGCAGCACAAGATAAAGGCCCCCTGCTGATCTTCGGGGGCCTTTATTTCATCAACCGGTCAACGGTCTGGGATTGGCTACGAAACGCGGGGTTTGCGGCCCTTCCGGTCTAGGAAGTCCTTGAACCCGTCTTCCACGCTGAGTCCCTTGAAACGGCCCTTCCGGCCTTCGATCTCCGTCTGGAATTGGGTTTCCAGGGCCTCGCCGGTGTGCTCGATCAATAGGGATTTGATGTTGGCCACGCCCTCGGCACGGTTCTTGGCGATCCCCGCCGCGACCTCGACGGTCCGGTCAATCAATTCACCCGACGGCACCAGATGGTTGAGTAGGCCGATGTGATAGGCCTCGTCCGCGAAGACTTCGCGGCCGCTGTACAACAGTTCTTTAGCCTTGGGCCAACCAACCATGGTCGGCAGGCTCCAAGTGGCGTTCAGTTGTCCGTAGTTGACCGCCAAGAACCGGAAGCTGCTTTTCTCGCTGCCCATTAGGAAGTCCAAGCTGGTCGCCATGACGGTGCCGCCGCCGTAGCAGAGACCGTTGATAGCCCCGATGACCGGCTTGCTGGAAACGGCCATATGCCAGGTGTATTCGGTCCGGGCCGCAGCGCCGGCCGCGCGCTGCTCTTCCGAATTCTCCCGGTTCTCATGGATGTCGGCACCCGCTGAAAATGCCCGGTCGCCTGCCCCGGTGAGCACGATAACCCCGATGCCGTCGTCCTCCTCAGCCTCGGTTACAAACTCATCCAACTCCCGCACTAGTTGCAGGCTCAATGCATTCAAGACCTCAGGCCGGTTCAACGTCACGATGGCCACCCGGTCCACCTGGTCGATCTTAATCATCTCAAAACTCATGGCTTCAACTACTCCCGGATTATTACCAGATACCCGCCTCCGACCACCAAGATTCCACCGGCCTGAGGGGGCGATTACCTAAATCTAATAAATCATATCAGGCCCGCAAAGTAAAATTCCCAGCCGCCTCATCAGATGCGCCGACGCTACGAAATCAGTTCAGCAACGTGACCAGGCTCACATGTCTGGTGTGCCAATCGTGCAGGGCTAAGAACCGACGCTGAGAGTTTACTGGTTGTAACAACAACGGAGTCCTCGGACCAACGCTCCGCTGACGAAAAAGGGGAGAGCAAGATGTTGTATTTATTCAAGGGATGCGGGAAACGTGAAGGCGACCCATTGATGGACACCGACAAATGGCGTTGCTTCCAATGCCGCCGCGTGTACTACCCCGCGCGGACCCCTGAAGAACAACAGCTGGACCGCACGGCCTTTCCCTTTCAAGGATCATCCGCTGTCTGCGAAGATTCGGACCGGCCCAAGGTACGCCGGTCGGCCCGCCACCTAAATCCCGTGGTCGCGGCCTCGAAATCCAATGAAGAGCAGTGGTTGAACAAGAACCAGCAGGTGATATTCCACCTTGACCAGGGCAAGAAAGTGCGCGAGATTGCCGAGATCGTCGGCAAAGGTCCTCGGCAGATCCGGGTGGTCCGGGAACGGCTGCGAGGCCTCCGCTCCGCCGCACCCGAGTTGGTGACCGCCGGCTAGTCCGGCAGAAAATCCTCCCACCCACTCCATCTGTTTTGTTCCGGGCCGTAATCTTTCTCCTTCCCTCGCGCCTTCCCGTGCTGTAACCTAGCCTCCATCCCCCAGAAGCGAGGCAGGCATGAAGGCGATACGCGCGTACGAGATCGGCGGACCCGATGTCCTGAAACTGGAGGACGTACCCGACCCTACTCCCGGCCACGGCCAAGCGGTGGTCGACCTCAAATCCATCGGCGTCAATTACACCGACGTCTCCAGCCGAAAGGGCACCAACCCGCCGGCCAGCTTTCCCTGGACACCGGGGAGAGAAGGCTGTGGGGTGGTCACCGCCATCGGAGAGGGTGTGAGCGAAGTGGTCGTTGGCGACCGGGTCGCCTACGCCATGCACACCGGCTCCTACGCCGAACGCCAAGCTGTGCCGTCCTGGCTCCTGGTCCGCATACCCGACGCCATGGACTTCACCACCGGCGCGGCGTCACTCCTCCAGGGTATGACCGCCCATTTCCTAGTCTTTGGCATCGCCCGGCTCAACCCCGGCGACCAGGTGCTGGTGCACGCCGGGGCCGGCGGCATGGGACTGCTCCTGATCCAGCTGCTCAAGCGCCTTGGCGTACACGTCTTCACCACAGTCTCCACCGATGCCAAGGCCGAATTGGCAAAGCAGGCCGGGGCCGACCAGACGATCCTATACACCCAGGAAGACTTTGAAGCAGAGATACTGAAGGCCACCGGAGGCCAGGGCGTGCGTATGGTGCTGGACGCCGTGGGTCAGACCACCTTCGAGAAGGGCTTCAAGTGCCTGGGACGTCGCGGCTACATGGTCCTGTACGGACAGGCGGGTGGTGCGGTAACCGACACCAACACCCGCGCGTTGCAGAACGGTTCGCTGTATCTCACCCGGCCCAGTCTTGGGGACTACACCGCCACCCGGGATGAGCTGCTCGGACGTGCAGAAGAGGTCCTCAGGTGGCTGCAGTCCGGCGAACTCAAGCTGCACATCGGTCTAACCCTGCCGTTGGCAGACGCCGTAGAAGCCCACCGCCAATTGGAAGGTAGGGAGACCGTAGGCAAGATTCTTTTGACACCCTAACCAGGCTGAGCTTGGACCCAATTACCTCCGGTGGACGGGTGCCTTCGCGATTTCGGGGTTTCCTGACTCGCATCCGTTCCTGTTCGGCCTTTCCGTTTGCTCATGGTGAGCTCTGGCCGAAGGTCGAGAGTCTCGATGTAATAGGACCTGTCGAACCTCCGGCTGTGGTAAGCCGTGCCTGCAATCCGCAATGCCGCCCAAACCGCATACGCCGTGTAGAATATCCCCGACTGACAAATCACCGGAGGTTTCCATGACTGAAAAGTTTGCTGGGGTCCATTGGATGCTGGCAACGCCCTTCCACGAAGACGAGAGCATCGACACCGCGTCCATGGCCAATCTGGTGGACAAAGCCGTCTCATCCGGATGTCAGGGCATGGTCTGCCTGGGCGTAACCGGCGAGGCCGCGCGTCTGACCGACCGCGAGCGGTATCAAGTGGCCGAGACGGTCATCCAGCGCTCAGAGGGCCTAGCTGTCACCGTGGGGGCCACCGCAGGCAGCACCGCCGCAGCCATCGAACGTAGCAAGGAAGCCCAGAAATTGGGCGCCACGGCGGTTATGGTCTCGCCCCCGCCCATGGGCAAACCCAACCCGGACGCCGTATTTGCCCACTACTCCCGCCTGGCCGACGCTATCGACCTGCCCATAGTGGTCCAGGACTACCCCAGCACTTCCGGCGTTCACATGTCTCCTGATTTCATTGCCGGGCTTTCCAGCAGCGTACCCGCCGTTCAGTACTTGAAGCTGGAGGACCCTCCAACGCCCCCCAAGATCTCGGCCATCCGTAAGCTGGTGGGCGACGAAATGCCCATTTTCGGTGGTCTGGGCGGTATGTACCTGTTAGAGGAATTGGCCCGGGGTTCCGCCGGCGCCATGACCGGATTCGCCTACCCCGAAGTCCTGGTGGATATCTGCCGCCAGATGGCCGAGGGCGACCGAGCCAAGGCCGAAGAACTGTTCAACCGCTGTTTGCCACTGATGCTATTTGAGTTCCAAGAAGGTATCGGCGTTGGCATCCGCAAGTACGCCCTACAAAGTCGTGGCCTGATCAAGAACTCCAATGTCCGCCATCCCGGTCCTAACCCCAACGACGAGACCAAAGGCGAGTTCCACCGTCTGGTGGAAGCCGTGGGGTTGTCGTCGATGTAGGTCCGTTTCCCAGATAATTTATAGTCCTCGTGGTAGTCCAGAGACTTTCTAAAAATTACCCCGGTGCTGGCAACGCCAACTAAATTAGGATCCACGGATACCGGCGCGGAGGTACATTCATCATAGGTTTATTTGACGTGATTATTGGGGCTATGCAAAAGCGGATCTGACACTGCTTGAAAGCCGGGATGGTTGATTACGAAAGCATCCTTACCTTCGATCTCCCGAGCACCGAACTGATCGACCGCCACTCTGGGAGGCCCGGGGCGGTTCGTTGACCGTGTACATCGGCTGGGAACGAACGCGGGTGGGTAACGACCTATTAGGGCAACCCAGGGATGATAGGGTGGCCATCGCCGCATGTGGTAACGCGTTTCCCGGCGGCGACAACCTACTGCGCCGTCCAGCCGCCGTCTATCACCAACTCACTGCCAGTAACGAAGGACGATTCGTCCGAAGCCAGATACAGGACTCCGTAGGCAACGTCCTCCGACTCGCCATACCGGCCCAGGGGAATCCGGGAGACCATCATTTCTTGCACCGCCGCATCGGAGCGCCGTGCTTCGGTCATGGGAGTGACTACGGGGCCGGGATGGACCGAATTGACTCTGATGCCCTCGGCCGCGTATTGAACGGCCGCCGACTTGGTGAAGATTCGGACCGCTCCCTTGGATGCCTGGTATTGGGGGCTGCTTTCGCCCATGCCCACCAGACCCAGTTGGGACGAAATGTTGATGATGGAACCACCTCCCGCTTTCCGCATCTCCGGGATGGCGGCGCGGGTGCCTAGAAACACGCCCTTGGCATTGATGTCCATCACCCGGTCCCAGTCCGCAACCGATGTCTCCTCGATAGTGCCTCTGGCGCTGACTCCCGCGTTGTTCACCAGGACGTCCAACTTGCCGTAGCGGACCACCGCCTCTTTCACCGCAGCCGCCCAGTCCGATTCACTGGTCACATCCAGATGCACGAAGACGGAATCGTTGCCGATCTTCTCGACCAGATTGCGTCCCTCATATTCCAGCACATCCCCAACCACCACCTTGGCCCCTTCCCTGACGAACAGCTCCGCTTCAAAAGCCCCCATACCCCGGCTTCCACCGCTAATGATGGCTACTTTTCCTGCTAGGCGCATGGTTGGGCTCCTTTGGTTGAAGATTAGCTGATGACGGAGGGTTCGCCCTCACCCCAACCCTCTCCCAGCGGGAGGGGGAGCAAATCCCTAATACCTCGTCTGTTGACTCATGGGAGTGAAGGTACCGGGGTGTACGGCGGTCAGGCCGGCGTCCACCGGAAGGCAGATGCCGGTGATCCAGCGGGCCTCGTCGCTGGCCAGGAACAGAGCGGCGTAACCGACGTCCCAGCCGGTCCCTTCGGTCTTCAACGGGGCGGCCTCGGTGCGGAACTGCCGCAGGTCGTCATTCATCCTCGGGGCAACCATGGGGGTGTAGACCAATCCGGGGGCGATAACATTCACCCGGATGTTGTCGGCGGCGTGGTCGGCGGCCATGGAGAAGGTCAGACCGATGACGCCCGCCTTGGACGCGGTGTAAGGCGTGCTGCTGTGGGCCCTGAGTCCGGCGATGGACGAGATGTTGATGATTGCCCCGCCACCGCCGCTGGCGATGATGTGGGGGATAGTGGCCTTGCTGGCCAGGACGATGGTCTTCAGGTTGACCGTCATGACCTTGTCCCAGTCCTCTTCGCTGACCTCGACCACCGTTCCCCGCTGGGAGATGCCCACGTTGTTGTCCAGGATGTCCACCTGGCCGTAGCGCTCCATGGCCGTCCGGGCCATGCGCTCGCAGTCTTCGAGCTTAGTCATGTCGCCCTGCAGGGTAGAGGCGACGCCGCCCTCATCCTGGATGACCTGGAGGGTCTCCCGCGCCCGGTCCTCTTGGAAGTCGACCAGAAGCACTTTCGCGCCTTCACGGGCGAACAGGATGGACGCGGCTTTGCCGTTGCCCACTCCTTCGCCGCTGGACCCGGCGCCGGTGACGATTGCCACTTTCCCTTCAAGCCTGGGTGGTCTTTCCGCCATTGGTCGCACCTCTGAGATTTCGCCTAAAACGTCGTTGATAGCTATTTGCTTAGGCCCGATTTACACTGGGGTACAATCTAGGAAAGCATTCCCATTGTCAAGATATTCAGAGCCTCCGGCGAAATTCGTCGGCCAGCCCAAATCCCGCGCACGGTTTCTTGACTCTACTTGGGCGGCACTCTAAACTGATAGAGACACAATTAGGTGAGCCTGAAATCGGCCACCGGGACGTAATACTGCATGCAGAGCAACCTGAACCACGGGACGGATGTCGCCCTTTTCATCGACTGGGAAAACTTTAAGATTAGTCTGGCCGTAGGCCACCGCACCCCCAACGTTTCCGCACTGAAAGAAGAAGTCTCCAACCACGGACGCGTAGTGATCGCCAAGGCCTACGCGGACTGGGTTACCAGGGCTCCAGAACTTAGGGGCGCCAGCCAGTTTCTAAACGACCCTCCCTCCCTCTATGCCGCCGGAATCGAGCCGGTGTTCGTGCCCACCAGGGCCCCATCTCCCAACGCCACCAACGCCAACGGAATGCGCACGGGACGCATCAAGAACAGCGTCGACGTCAAGATGACCGCCGACTGTATCGAGATCGCCCACTCCTACCCCAACATCGGCACCTACGTGCTGGTGTCCGGGGACTCCGATTTCATCCACGTGGTGAACGCCCTCCGGACAATGGGCAAGCACGTGATCGTGATCGGCATCTCTTGGAGCACTTCCCGCCGCCTGGCAGACCAGGTGGACACACTGGTGCTCTACGACGTGGATGTCGACCCTCCGGTCTCGGCAGAGGCCGAGGCTCCCAGCGCCGCTCCCACAGCCGAACCTGCTCCAGACCGCACATCGGCAGATAATCTGAATGACATGATCCGGGCCATCGAAGAGATTATCCGGGACGAGCGGAAGGCCGGTGGCAACCCCCTGTTGACTTCGATCAAGCAGCGCCTGGTACGCCGTTATCCCGAATTTGACGAGAAAAAACTGGGCTTCTCCGGCTTCAAACGCCTGATGGCCCGCGTTGCGCAGAACGGCAATGTCCGGCTGATCACGGCCGGATTGGTCGACTGGGCAATCATGGCCGAAGAAGACATTCCCGAGGGCGCAACCGAAGCCACCTTCTCCACGCCCAACGCCCGGCTGGGGCGGCGCCGCGGACGGCTTCCCCATTCCCGGCAGCAAGAAGAGATTGAGCATCCGGAGCCGGTCCACTCTGAAGATGAAGATACTTCACTTGTCGAAGACACCGAGACCGACCATGATCCGGTCCCCGCGTTTACTGCCAACGGGCAGCACGATGACCGTGACGACCAGCCGGAATATTCGTCCGAATCAGACGACGGCGAACCAGCCTCTTCCAGTTCTCCTTTTGGCGAAAATACCGAATTAGCTCAAGCCCTGCAAGATGCCATCAGCGGGCTCGGCATGCCGACTGAACCAGACGACGGGTTGTTGGCCGACCGCGTATCCGACCTGATTCTCATGGCTAATACCCTGGAACACCGGGAAGGGATAAGCCACGTAGCGTTCAACTTCCTAGTGGGAGAGATCTGCGGCGCCCTCAGCCAGGGGCTGGAAGCCGGCAACGCCGATATCACCCAGCGCTGGGGTGTATCGAGTTCCCGCACCTATGTGAGCAAGATTCTTCGCAGCCTGAGCGATGGTGAGTTCTTCATTAAGGGCAACCATAGCTGGCGCGACGAGAACTCCGGCCAGAACCGCCGCCGCCGCACCTTCAACCTAAACCAAGATCACCCACTGGTACAGCAGGCCATCGCCGCCCGTTTGGGCGCCGGCGCCGCGGACTCATCTGCAACCGTGACCAAGGAAAGCTATCCTTCCGTCGACCAAGACGAACCGCTCGAATCTCCGGACACTGGTGAGGGCACAGAAAACGGCGCCACAGACGACATCGCTAAATCGCCGGAACAATCCGAATACGCCAACTACGAAGACGAGGACGAAGACTACGAGTCGGGCAAATCGGCCGCCGAATCCCGCGTCGAGACCGGGTTCATGTCCCGACTCTTCAGACCCCGCAGAAACTAGGCTGGAAACCAAAAGGCCCTGCAAACCAAAAGCGCCCCGATTCGTCGGGGCGCTTTTCTTGTTCCTACTCGACGCTGGTCCCCCTACATATCCAAAATCAGCGTAGACCAGCCAAAGTCCCGGGCACCCAGCCCCTCGGCGGTAAAGGGGTTGTAGTACTCCCTGAACCCAGACTTCTCGATGCACTCATGACTCTTGGCGACGATAATATCAGCCAGTTCCCCGTAGCCGTGGCCCCGCAGCGCATGGGACAAGAACCAATTGGTGTTGATCCAAGAGGGGCCCCTCCAGATGAACCCTCTCGGGTTTCCGGGCATGAACTTGGGGTCCGAGACCGGAACAGACGGCAGCGGATACGGTGTCCAAAAATGGTCCGGAGAAGACACCCAGTCGTTCACCAACCGCTCCACGATGGGCCTAGGCAAGTCGTCCAATATCAGCGGCATCAGTGAGCTGATAGTCACGACCCGCACCGGCTTCTCAGCGACGCCCGAGAGATCGAAGAACACGCCTTCTTCTTCGTCCCAGCACTTCTCCAGTAGAGCGTCCCGAGTCCGGTCGGCCTCGCGGTTGAACTCGTCGCCTTCAGGAGAATCACCCAGCAGCCGAGCCAGAGATCGCATCCCCAACGCGTAGATCGAGTTCACCAACACGTCCTCGAAATGAAAAAGGTCAGCAGCCAGTATCTTCCGGTCGTCGCCGCGCAGCGCCTCGTAAGCCTTGTAGATCTCCCGAAGAGCGGCGATGAACCCCTGATTGGAAAGCTCGGTCAAGCCCAGGGCTTCGTCGTACTTAGGGGAGCAGTCGGTGCCTGCTTCCTCGGGCTGGATGACGGCGATCAGGCCGTCGTCGTCCGGGTCTCTGGTGTTCCGAAGCCAGCGGTAGAAATTTACCAGCACCGGCAGCGCCGCCTTCCGGAATTCCTCATCACCGGTGGCCCGGTACACCCGTTCTACGGCGTAGGCGATGATCGGCGGCTGCATAGTGGAACTATAGTGGGGGTCGCCAGTCTGTCCGACGATATTCCGGCTCATGAAATCGGGCTGTTTCTCCATCTCCCAGAAGATGATGTGGGGCATGAAGCCGTTGGAGAGGGCGCCGCTCATCAACGTCCGGAGCTCGGCCTTAGCTTGGTTCGGGTCTAGGTGCAACAGGGCGATGGCGTGGAAGCACGAGTCCCAGAACCACTGGAAGGGGTAGCCGGTGAGGGAGGGGCAGACGAAGCTGTACACTTGACCGTTCCAATCGGCCACGCCCTGGCGCAGGTTGGTCAAGAGTATCTTTTTTGCGCCCTCTTCCAGCGCCGCCCGGTCCAAGTGATATCCTCTTAGATCAGGCCGCGGTGCGGGTGTCTTGGTAGACTTCCAGATACTTCTTGGCCACCACCGGCCAAGCAAACTCGGCGAGGGCGTACTGCTGGGCTTGACGCCCCAGCTCCCGGCGGGCTTCGTCGTCATTCACCAGCCGGACCAATTCATGGGCCGCGGCCGCGTCATTGAACCTGGGAACAACCACCGCGCCTTGAGACAACACCTCCCGGTTGGCGCCTACATCGTGCGTCAGCACCGGGGCCCCGTGGGTCATGGCCTCTAAAAAAACCAGGCCAAACGCCTCGTACTGGGAGAAGAGAGTGAACAGGTCGGCTTCGGCGTACCATTCGGCCAACTCGCTGTCGGAGACCTCTCCGGTGACAATCACCTCTCCCCGTAGGTCGTGTTGGACGATGAACTTCTCGATTCCGGCGGAGGCGCCTTCATCCCGGCCGACCAACACCAACCGCACCGGACGCTCGAACTGGGCGCGGGCCATCCGGTAGGTATTAAGCAACCACCGCTGGCCCTTATGGCTCCCCAAACGTCCGACGCAGAGGATGGTCAACAGGCCCGACCGACCGCGGTCATAGTCTCGTACAGGACTGCCCTTGTCCTCGCCGGTCTTGGCATCAACCGAAGCTCCCCAACCGATCACGCCCAATTTATCCTTGCCTGTGCGGTAGGCCTTGTGGACGCCTTCAGCCTCAAGTTCGGTCAACGCTACCACCCGATCGGCGATGTGGCTTAGAAAAGCGTTGATGGGTTTCAGCCACCATCTGCTGATCGGCAATTTGTGGAAAGACGGCGTGAACACGAACCGGGCCTTGCCGCGGTACCAGAACCACGCCCACAGGTGGCCCCAAAACCAGCCGTCGCCCACGAAATGGATCACGTCGGGCTTGAACTCGTCCAGATACTTCTTCATGCGCCGCGGAGAGAACCAGACCAATGGGACCGAGTAGAACGGGGGAGACCGCCGGGGGAATCCCGACAGGCGGTAGATGGTAATAGCCTCTGGGGTGGACTCCTGGTCATCCCAGGTGGGTTCCGGATGACGGGGGAAGGAATACTTGGTGGTGAGCACGCCGACGGCTTCGATGGCGTCCGACTGTTGCATCTGGAACGATAGCTGTTCTATCGCCCTCTCGATACCCCCCAAGTAGGGCCGGAAATATGGGGTCAGAAACATCACACGCAGTGGTCTGCTATCCACTGGCTGCCTCCAGGCCGTTGTTCCACACTCTGCTGATCTCGGAGACGAACAGGTCGACCTGTCCGTTGAACCGGAAACGGCCGCCGCCAGTATACCCCAGTTTAATGGCCGGCACCCTGAAGTCTCCAGCCAGGCTAACCAGAGCGTCCCAGCGGTCCTCAGAGAGACCGACAACGATTCGCGATTGCCGCTCCCCGAATAGCGTCACGTCCCAGCGGTCCGCTACCGAAAACTCGCCGGTGAAGCCCATGCCACCTTGGATGGAACACTCGGCCAGAGCCACTGCCAGTCCGCCCTCGGAGCAGTCGTGGGCCGATGTGATCAGGCCCTGCTCTATAGCGTCACGACAGACCTGCTGCACCTGCTTTTCCAGGTCGATATCAATCTTGGGGCTGCCTTCTACCCTTCCGTGGACCCGCTGTAGGTACTCACTGCCAGCCAAGTCGTTAACTTCGATTCCGAGGGTGTCCGCGCCCAATAACCCAACAACCAGCCCTTCCGCAGCGAAGGCCGACCTGGTAGCTTTGGCGGCGTCTTCCAGCAGACCCAGGCCGCCCACGACGGGCGTGGGGAATATCGCCTGCCCCCTGGACTCGTTGTATAGGCTCACATTTCCGCTAACCACCGGCACTTCCAACACCCGGCAGGCCTCGGCGATCCCCTGGATGCATTGTTCCAACTGGTGATAAACGTCTGGGCGCTCGGGATTGCCAAAGTTCAGGCAGTCGGTCACGGCCAGGGGCAACGCACCGGAACAGCTCAGGTTACGGCAGACCTCCGCGACCACGATCAGGCCTCCCTGGTAGGGGTCCAATTGGCACAGGCGACCGTTGCCGTCGATGGTCACCGCGATCGCCTTCTTAGTGCCCTTCACTCGCAAGACCGCGGCATCGCTCCCTGGTCCCACCACGGTGTTGGTCTGCACCTGGTGGTCGTACTGCCGGTAGACACCCTGCTTGTTGGCGATGTTGGGAGAAGCCAGCAGCCGCAGCAATGTTGCCTGCTGGCCCTCCTGAGGCAGCGCAACTGAGTCAATGTCCAACTGGAGGCGCTTTATATCGTCTTCGGACGGCTTGCCTTCCAAATGGTATTGAGGCGCTTCAGATAGGGGTCCGATGGGCAGGTCGACCACCAATTCCAGCCCGACGGCCACTTGGGCGGTCTTCTCCGCGATGACCAAGCCAATCTCCCGGCAGACCACGTCCCACTTCTCGAAGACCGCGTTGATGGCCGGTACGTTTTCCGGGGCCACCACCAACAACATCCGCTCCTGGGACTCCGAGAGCATCACCTCGTAGGGGCTCATGCCCTGCTCGCGCTGGTGGACCTGGGATATATCCAATCGGATGCCCCGGCCGCCGCTGGCCGCCGACTCCACCGCCGCGCTGGTCAAACCGGCCGCTCCCAGGTCTTGGATGGCGTTCACCAGGCCGGTGTCCAATGCTTCTAGACAGGCCTCGATCAGCACCTTTTCCAAGAACGGGTTGCCCACTTGGACCGTGGGACGCAGCTCCACCTCTTCCTCGAAGGTGCGGGACGCCAGACCGGACGCCCCGTGAATGCCATCTCGTCCGGTGCCCGCGCCCACCAACAGCATCACGTTGTCGACTTCGCTTGCTGATGACGTGGCGATGTTGTCGGCCCGGACCAGCCCCACACACATGGCGTTTACCAGGGGGTTCTGGGAGTAGGACTCGTCGAAACAGATCTCGCCGGCCACGTCAGGCACGCCGATGCAGTTTCCGTACCAAGAGATGCCGCCCACAACACCGTCGAAAAGGTACCGATTTTGTGGGTCGTCGAGAGGACCGAACCGGAGGGAGTTGAGCAGGGCAATGGGCCGGGCGCCCATTGCCAGGATGTCGCGGACGATGCCTCCCACGCCGGTAGCCGCTCCTTGCAGCGGCTCCACTGCGGAAGGATGGTTATGGGACTCTACCTTGAACACCACAGCTAAGCCATCGCCGATATCCACCGCGCCGGCGTTTTCCGCGCCGGTCTGGGACAGGACCCGGTTGGACTTCTGGCTGAACAACCGCAACAACGGCCGGGAGTGCTTGTAGCCGCAGTGCTCACTCCAAAGAGCCCCAAACATGCCCAATTCAACGGGGTTGGGCTCCCGGTCCAGTCGTTCGATGATCAGGTCGTATTCGGCCCGGGAAAGCGCAATTTCATCCAGTGTTTCTTTGGTCACCGCCATCTACTTTTCAACCCTCGCCCTGGTCCCATTTGTTCTGGTTCATCTTTGCAAGATGTATACACCGGTCACGCCGATTCGTCGATAGCTTGGCCCGTGTCTTGGTTCCCGTTTTGGCCCGACGCCGGGCTGTTTCCCACGTTCCCGTCCTGGTCTGAGGGCCAGACTTCACCGTTGGAGACATAGAGATAGCTGGCCCCGGCGCCGAAAAAATCGTTCACCTGTTCCAAGTCGGTGGTGGTGATCAGGACCTGCTCGTACCGCATCGCCTTCTCCAGCAGCCGGTGCCGGCGGGAGCTGTCCATCTCCGACAGAGCATCATCGAACAACACCACCGGCCCCTCACCGCGCGCCGACGCCAGGAACTCTGCCTCGGCCAGCCGCAGCGCCAGCGCCAGGGTACGAGCTTGACCCCGGGACGCGAAAGTACCCATGTCCGCTCCGTCGATGTTCAGGGCAAAGTCATCCCGGTGGGGACCAACAGCCGTCACCGGCCGGGCCCTCTCCCGGTGGACCGCCGCCGCCAAGGCCTCGCGGAAGTTGTCCTCGACCTCGCCGACCTCGCCCGCCAGCAGCACACTGGGCCGGTACTCTATAGCCAGTTTTTCTTCTGGGCCGCTAAGGTCCTCGTGGTGGCGCACGCAGGCGTCCGTGAGCTCCCGCATTCCAAGATATCTCCGCCAGGTTATCTGGGCGCCCTCCCGGACCAGTTCGTCATCCCAATAGGCAAGCTCGTCAACCTGGGCGCGGCCTTCTTTGAGTAGCCGCAGCAGTTGGTTTCGCTGTTGCACGACGCGTTGGTACCGTTGCAAGCCCTTGAGATAGACCGGGTCGGCCTGGGACAGAAGAATATCCAGAAACCGCCTGCGGCCCGACGGTGATCCCTGGACCAAGTCGATGTCCGCGGCGCTGAACAGAACGGCGTTGACTTCGCCGATCAACTCCCCGGCGGTGCGCCTGAGGCGGTTGACCCGAATCTCCTTGCGGACGTTGTAGGTCAGGCCGTCGTTATCTTGGCCCACGCGTTGGGTCGGCTGGTAGCCAACTATGACCCTGAGCCGCTGGCCGCTCTTTTCGATGGTCCCGTCCACCAACGCTTGCTCACCGGCTTTCGCTGCGTCGAAGTTGACCACTTCACGCTCGTTCTCGGCTCGGAAAGACCGGGCGATACAGAGGATATAGACGGCTTCCAGAAGCGTGGTTTTGCCCTGGGCATTGGGGCCGTAGTAGACCGTCACACCGGGAGACAATCCAACATCCAGGTGAGTGAGGTTGCGGAAATTCGTCAGTCGCAATCGGGAGAGGTAAGCCAACCCGTCGTGTTCCTCCCGTTAGACCGGCCTGGGGAGCCGGACTTGCTAGTCCTGGTCCATCAACAACTGGATCTGCGCATCCAGTTCGGTGGCCGCCCCGGCGTCTCCGGCGGAGAGCCGGAAGCAGCGGTCGATGTAGAGTTTGGCCAGTTGTGAGCTTCGTTCCGAATTATCCTTGGCCACGTCCAGCAGGTCGCTCACTTTGAAATTCTCGGGCAGGTGGCGGGCCAACACCGTGATCTCTGCGCCGACCTCGTCCGCTTCAGACTGGTCCGCCCCATCAACGGCGAACCTCAGCCGGCCCAGCAGCCGTGATAACTCACCCAGTTTGTCGCTCTCGCTCATGAAACTGAAGAGGACTTCATTGACGTTGAGAGAGTCATCAGGCTCCGGTTCTGGTTCTGGTTCGGTCTCAGGGACCGCAGCGGCTTCCAGGGTCTCCCGGAGTTCTTCGCCAATGGCCTCGGCAGCGCCCTCAGCCGGGGTGCTGATCATACCCAGAGCTTCGGAGCAGAGGCTGGAGTAGACCTGGACAGCCTCGGTGGCTGTTTCCATCATGCGGGGCAGGTCAAATGAAAACATACTGCCGCCGTACACCAGATCGTCCTCTCGCAACTGGCTCAAGCGCTCTAATTCCTCGAAAGAGTTAACAGCTTCGGGCACCGGAGGCATCGCGAAGGCCGACAGGTCGCTTAAGGGCATGTTGCCCAGATGTGAAGCGAGGAAGGGTGGAACGTACTTGGTGAGGTCAGACTTGACCGGCAGCGTGACCACGTATGTCGCGTAAACCTTATCCGGTTCCGTATCCACCCGGAAGTAGAGCAAGGCATGCCCTCTGGGATGCTGGGAGTCTCCCCTATCAAAGACCAGGTCCATTTCAGTCAGTCACGCCCTTAAGCAGATATCTCCGCCCCATTATAGGACAAACCGGAGTGACCGGCCACGCCCACCGTGATGGCATCAAAACCGGCCCGGAAGTATTGGATAAAATGGGCCGGTTTGCTCAGGGTCTACCCCACTACGCCCATCGGCTTGGATCAGGAAGCCGGTTACGCTGCCTTAAATCGCGGGAGTCTCGAAATCACTCCAGACGACGTAAATAAAGCGATGCAAAATGAAAGAGAAGATTATCGGCGTCAATACCAATTCATCAATCCACTAATACGAACCTATGTCCTATTGAGAGGCCTTCAAGAAGTATTCATTGGTGAAGACACAATGCAGCGCTTTGAACATGCTGACGATTACGCGACAGTACGTGGTCGACAAGCGCGATTGTTATAACAAGACTTCCTCTCATGACTATCGGCCTAGATTGCTCTCGGCCTCTTCTATTTAATAATTAAATCAGCACACGCAGACCAGGCCGCGAAAATTAAGCCATCAAGTCGCGCGTCCCCTTCCGCGTTGACTACCCAATACAAACTTTGTATTGTAGAAGCAGCGTGCCGAACAGAGTCATGGAGGAGCCACGGATGGCGGATGCAGAACTGAAGATCTTCGACTATGACGAGGCCGAAATAGGGGAAGAGTTGGGATCCTACGAATACACCCTCACCCAGGAGATGTTGGACGCATTCCGGTCCTCGGTGGACGACCCGGAAGCTCAGTTCCCGACCCTAGGCGTCAAACACGACGCCACCGCCTTCGCCATGGTCTACGACGACCCCATCGGCACGGTGAACGCGGGAAACGAAGTTGAGTTTTTCAACCCGCCCATCGTTGGCAAGAAGATCAGCGTCAAGGGCCGTATTGCCGACAAATACCTCCGCCGGGACAAACCCTACATAGTCATTGAAGCGACCGCCATCGACGAGGACGGCCGCCTATTGGAAAAGCTCAGCACCTACCAATTGAAAAAACCTGATGAGTTGGGGAAAAAATGGCATCCAGAACAGAAATAAAGCCCGGCGAGACCATTCCCTCGGTCACCAAAGCAATCACGGAGAAGTCCATCCTGGAGTTCGAGTCCACTGGAATCTTGAACCGGGAGAACATCCACAACAACCCGGAACTGGCCGCCAAAAGGCTGGGTACGACCTATACCCTAGCGTCTGGCCGAATGTCCATCACCTTCGCCAGCGAGAGTCTGCGCAGATTCTTTGGAGCCGAGGTCTTCAACCACACTGCCACCGTCAACCTGAAATTCCTTAGGCCCGTTAAAGCGGGAGACACCATCACCGTCACCGGCGCTGTCAGCGGGTCCGAACAGACCGACGTCGGCACCAAAGTCTCGGTAGACATCTTCTGCGACAACCAGGACGGAAACCGCACGGCCGTGGGAATCGGCACGGCCGTGATTAAGTAACGCCCCATCTTTTCGGGGCCGCGCACCAACATATTTGGAGGACCAAATGGCAGGAGAACACGGCAAAGTAGAAGCTGAGATTCTTTATTGCGTAAGTTGAGGGTACTTCCCTGTCGCCACGTGGTTGGCGAACGAGTTCTTTCGCTCCGACGCTCCGGGCGACATCGCCATTAAGATGACGCCTTCGGATAAAGGACGCCTGGAAGTGTTCCTAAACGGGGATAAGATCTTCGACCGCAAAGAAGCCGGCGCGTTCCCTGACCTGAGTAAGGTAAATGAACTGAAGATGGCCATCGCCGAGAAACTCTTCGAACTGGAAGAAGCTTAAGGTTTTTGGCCAACACCTGCCACCGGTAGAATCCGTCAGAATGGACTACGCAGCCTGGGACGCGTTCCCGGGCTGTATTTTTTGGCATCGACCAATTATTGGAGAACGATTTGGCTAACCAAGAACACGTAAAACTGGCCTCTAGCGGGCCCGACGCCCTGGACATCTGGCGCGAGAACAACCCAGAGGTGCAACTGGACCTGGAAGGGGCCGACCTCAACGGCGTGAACCTGTCCGGGACCAAGATCCGCGCCGCCAACTTGAAGGGCGCCAACCTTTCACGGGCCAGACTCAGCCGGGCCAACCTGGCCGGCGCCGACCTAGCAGGCGCCGACCTCTCCGAAGCAGACTTGGGGCAGGCTGGGATGACCGGCGTGGACCTGACAGGGGCCAACGTCGTCAACGCGAACCTCTTCTGGACCGACATGAAGGGTGCTGTCTTGAAGGACGCCGTACTCACGAACTGCCGCATGAACCGGGTTAACCTGATCGGCGCCGACCTCTCCGGGGCCAATTTCAGTCAGTCCAACATGATTGAAGCCGACCTGAGAAACGCTGATATGACCAACGCCCGCTTCCAGTCCTCCAACATGAATGGCTCGGACCTGAGCCGGGCCCTCATGCCAGGGGCCAACTTTCACCTGGCGATGATCCGCGACTCCATGTGGATCGCCACCGATGTCCGAGGCGCCAGTTTCAAAGAGGCAAGCCTCCACCGGTCGGATTTCACCCTGGCCAAGTGGGACGACACCACCAAATTTCCCGACAAGTTCGACCCCGAAGACACCGGCCCCAAAGACGTGAACGACTAGCCTGCCCGCATGCTAGAATTATCCGGCATTTAGACCTCTAGGCATTCAGGAGACCGCGTGTCCGTCATTCAGATCGTTGGCAACCAGTCCGGGGCTGGCAAGACCAGCCTGGCCGCGGCTTTGCTGGTAACAGCCGCCAATGCCGGGGGAAAAGCCGCCTACTACAAGCCCTTCGCCGACGGGCGCACCACGGACGCTGACGTCGCTTTCATCTCCGGACTTCAAGAATCCCTCGGCGGCTCAGCCGTTCCCGCTCCAGGGAATAAGTCCGACTCTGGCGATTTGAGCAACACTCAGGCGGAAGTAACCAGGCTGGAGTCCGAGGCGGGTATCGTTGTCATTGAAGGTCCCGACGCGTCCGCCCCGTATGCCATTCGGTCCAAGACTCTACTAATCCACCGGTCCTCCCGAGAATCAGTTGCGGCTTCCATCGCCGCAGCCGGCCCCGATCTGGCCGGGGTAGTCGTCAACGCCGTCCCCATCCACCGCCGCAACGAGGTAGCCCGTGAGCTGGCCGGGCAATCCGTGCCCGTGGCTGTGATTCCAGAGAGCCGGGGGATGCTGACTGTAACCGTGGAACAACTGGCGGAGCATCTGGGCGGCCAATGGGTACTGGACCCGGTGAACACCGACTCTCCAGTGGAACGTTTCATAATCGGCGGCAACATTCTGGACGAAGGCCCCACCTACTTCGACCGTTACCCAAACCAGGCTGTTATTACCCGAGTGGAACGCCCCGACATTCAGATGGCCAGCATGGGCGAGAAAACTTGCTGCCTAGTGCTCACGGGGCCGGGCGAACCTTCCGAGTACATCAAATCAGAAGCCCTGAAGCGGGAAGTTCCGCTGATCCAGGTACGCACCAACACCCACGCTACTGCCGACGCTTTGGCGGAATTACTAGACAAAGCCGACGCCCGCACCGCCGCCAAAGCCAACCACTTCGCCGGACTGTTGGAGCAGTACTTGGGAGCCGAGGCTTTGGAGCAACTACTGAGTTAAGTTTCGATGGTAGCCTCAGATTCTTGACTGAGCGTGGTATCACGCTCTACAATAAGTCTGTTCGCTCCTCATGGGAGCCAGCCACTGAATCCAACCCCAGACAGTGCCACTAACCGCCGGGGAGAGAACGATATGCCCTTAACCCAGAATGGCGTGCAACTTACGGTGGCCATTTCCGAAAAAGCCGCCGATAAGATTAAATACTTCGCCGAGAAAGACGGCATCGGAGAGAACGTCGGCGTCCGCGTAGCCGTCAAAGGCGGCGGCTGTTCCGGACTCACCTACGACCTAAAGATCACCGGCGACTTGGTAGACAATGATACCGACAAAGTTGTCGAGCAGCACGGCGTCAAAGTCATCGTCGACAAGAAGAGCTATATCTACCTAGTCGGCACCGAGTTGGATTTCTCCGACGGCCTTAACGGAAAGGGCTTCGTCTTCGAGAACCCCAACGCCAAGAAAGCCTGCGGCTGCGGAACATCGTTTAGCGTTTAATTCGGCCAGCGTCTAGCCGTCCGATCTGGCAGAACCAAAAGCGCCGCCTTGTCCTAACAAGAGCGGTGCTTTTTATAATTAATCCCCAAGTCTCCACCAAGTTTCTAATCGGAGCGTCCAATGGCCCTGCAAGAGTCTCCCCTACAGACCGGCGCAAGAATCTTCCTCGAACGGCACGGATTTCAATTGCCGGCCGTTTACTCCGACTTCGCTTCAGAATACGCCGCTGCGACCACCGGGGTCGGGATCCACGATGCCTCGTATATGGGCCGCTTGAAGACCACCGGCGAAGACGGCTTGGACCTGCTGAACCGCATGTCGACCAACAAGGTTGTTGACCTGGCCACCGGCGAGGGCGCGGTCACCGTACTTACCACAGACCGGGGCAGGATCATCGATGTATTGGGTGTGATGAACCAGGGCGATCATGTGATCTTGCTGACCAGCCCAGGTCGCCAGCAGGCCGTGACCGATTGGCTGGACAAATACACCATCATGGAAGACCTCGTAATCGAGGATGTCACTGCGGAAACCACTATGCTGGCCCTGATCGGCCCGGAAGCGGCGGGGCTGTTGGGTTTGACCTCCGCCCAGATTTCCCAAGACTCCCTTACATCGCAATCAGTAGAACTGGCTGGATCCGAAGTTTTGGCAGTGCAACAACCCCTGGGGTCCCTTCCCAGGTATTGGTTGATCGGCACACCGGATGCCGCCGTGGGCCTATGGCAGCACCTCACGGAAAATGGCGCTACTCCCGTCGGCGCAACCGCCATGGACGCTGTGAGAGTGAACTTCGGAGTACCTGAATTCGGTCCAGAGCTCGGCGAGTCCTACAACCCTTTGGAAGCAGGGCTGATCGGTTCAGTGGATTTCGCTAAGGGTTGCTACATCGGCCAGGAGGTCATCGCGCGGCTGGACAGCTACAAGAAGGTGCAGAAATACCTGGTTTCTTTGAGCTTCAGTGCAGATGCGGGCGTCTCTCCGGGAGATGAGTTACTTGTAGAGGGAAAGCCGGTGGGAACCATCACATCCGTGGCCCCAGAAGCCACGAGTGGCGTTTTACAGGGCTTGGGCTACGTAAAAGCAGCCAATGCCACCCCAGGCGCCAGCTTGAACATTTCCGGTCTAGAAACCGCCTCAGCCGAGATATTGGCCTTAGCGCAACCCTACGGCCCGGCCAAGGACTAAAACCCTAGTCGGCAGCCGGCTCTATCTTGCCGTCGGGTGTCGCCGCTAAAAGCGCCGAGAAATCGTACCCGCGCTTCCGCATCTCCTCGGACCCGCCCTCGTTCCGGTCCAAGATAGAAACCACCTTCACAACTTTGCAGCCTGCCTCTTCCGCAGCTTCTATGGCGTGGAAAAGCGACCCGCCCGTGGTGCAAACATCGTCCACGATGGCAACATTGCTCCCTGGTATCAAAGGCCCTTCGATGTTCTGCTTGGTGCCGTGGCTCTTACTTTCTTTCCTGACGATGAATGCCGGGATCGCGCCCCCTCCCAGGTGGCTCGCCAGCGCTACAGCCGCAACCATCGGGTCGGCTCCCAGCGTGGTGCCGCCCACGGCTTTGGCACCGGCCTCCTGCAACAAGGGGATCAGGGCCTGTGCGATCAGGTGGGCGCCTTCCGGGTCCAGGCTAAGTAGCCGTCCGTCGAAGTAGTAACTGCTTTTCTTGCCCGATGTAAGGGTGAAGTCGCCGTACTTGATGGCTCCCCGTTCCAGCGCCAATTCCAAGAGCCGGTCCACTGTCTCGCTCAACTCGCCGTCCTCCCTTCCCGTCCTGTCAGATAAAGCCCCTGCTGGTGGATATACCCGGCCACTGCATCGGGCACCTGCCCGGCCAACGACTCACCCGCAGAGACCCGCCGCCGCGATTCGGTACCGCTCACGTCAACCAGTGGGGCGGTCACCGTCTGTACTCTTCCTTCCGCCTCAGGCACCCGGCTGTAGAAACCAGCCCAATCAAAATCTTGTTCTCCGGGCCGGTCCAAGGCTAACAACCGGCAGAGCTCCACCACCCGTCCCGAGTCCTTCCACTGGTCCAACTGTCTCAGAACATCCAGGCCTACAATGAAAAATAGATTCGCCGATAGGTCCAGCATAGCCGACAGTTCCATCAGGGTGTCAACGCTGTAGGTGGGGCCTGGCCGGTACGCTTCGATGTCACAGACTTGGAACTTTGGGTTATCTTCGATAGCCAGGCGCACCATCTCCAGACGGTGATCAACCGATGCCAAAGGCTCCGCTTGTTTGAGCCTCGGATGTCCGGCCGGGATAAAGAGCACCCGGTCCAGTGCCACTTGGTCCATGGCGGCCTGGGCGATGCTCAGGTGGCCCAGGTGCACTGGGTCGAAGGTCCCACCCAGAATGCCGACGTTCAAGGCTAACGGCCGCTCAGAACCATGCTAGCTCGACTTTCCCGAACCTGATGGTGTCACCTGCTTCGATACCAGCGTCGATCAGACGATCAGCCAAGCCAGTCTTTCGCATCTCACGCCACAATTGCAGCAAGACTCTTTGGTCGCGTGTGTCGGCCATGGCCGTAAGGCGTTCCATCATTTCGGATTCCACGATGTATACGCCGTCTGGACCCCGCCGGACCGATTCTTTACCAGCGGACTGCTGCGGACGGAAGCGCATGGGTTCCGGCTCTGGACCCCCTTCAACTTCTTCCTTAGGCATCTCGGCCAGGGCTCCGACGATATTCCCCAGGAGGTGGTCCACTCCTTCACCGGTGGCCGCTGAGATGAAATGCACGCGCGAGCCCATATCGCCGATGGCCTCCAACAGGCGTGCCGTCAGTTCTTCTTGCGCTTCCCGTACCTCGGTGACGTCGAGCTTGTTAACCACCACGAGCTGGGGTTTCTCGGCCATCTCCGGGTTGAACTGCTCCAATTCTTGGTTGATCATCCGGTAGTCGTTCACGGGGTCTTCAGAGAGGCCATCCAGCATGTGCACATAGAGGCGTGCTCTTTCTGCGTGTCGAAGAAACTCGTGGCCCAGCCCGATCCCGTCGTGGGCGCCTTCAAGCAACCCTGGTACTTCCATCATCACGAAATCATCCTGTCCAACCCGGACCACACCAAGGACCGGCTCGACAGTCGTGAACGGATAGTCCGCCACCTTGGCTTTAGCTGCGGAGCACATGGATATCAAAGTTGATTTACCAGCATTGGGTTTCGCCAGTAACCCTACATCCGCCAGCAGCTTTAGCTCCAAGAAGAGGATAGTTCTCTCTCCCTTCTCTCCCCGTTGCGCCAAGACCGGCTCTTGGTTGGTCGGAGTGGCAAACCGAGTATTTCCCCATCCGCCACGGCCACCCACTGCAACCAATCTGGGCATTCCACTCGTAATATCGTCGAGATACTCTTTCTCGCCGTCCTCGTTCAAGCGATAGACCACCGTACCCATAGGCACAGGAATATATTTGTGATTACCGTTGCCACCCCGGCGGTTCTTGCCTTTCCCATGTCCACCGTGGACCACGTAGATCGTGCTATTGAACTTGATATGAAGCAGCGTATTGATGGACGAATCGCCGACCAAATAGGCGCTTCCCCCTTCGCCACCATCCCCTCCATTTGGGCCGCCCTTAGGGCGGTATTTCTCCCGAAGGAAACTGCTACATCCATTTCCACCAGATCCGGCGTTGATATTTAATCTAACGGTATCAATCATTGTATTTTGATATATAAAAAATAATAAGAGTAATAATCCTGTGGACTACAGGGATAGCTATTCTTAGTTGTGCCTAATATCTAGTTGATTACTACCAGTTTAACATGGAGAGACTTCGAGCCTGGGTTGATAATCCGGTATATGAGAGAGAATAGAAACATCGAGTTCGGGCCTAAACTAGACCGGTAGTTTCTAGCTGGAATAATTGTCCCAGTCTATAGACGAAAAGGCTTAAAGTTATCCACTGGGGCCAAAACCTTATCTACGCATGCTAGTGGTATCCTGACTTAACCGTGTAACCAACGAGCGATGGACTTGAATGCTGAGTGCGAATAAGGCATTGCTGTGGTTGTTAGGGTTGTTACTTATCGTGGCTATAGGCTGTTCGAGATCCCCCGGGACGGCAGTTTTAGAGCCCAGTCAGCAACCAGATCTTGAAGTCGACAGAGAGGTTGGGCAAGTGGATCGAATCGCTTACGTCAGTCCCAACGGTGACCTATTCACCGTCAACCAGGACGGTGGAGATCTTGCTCAACTCACGGGCGGACTCCAGGCTAATGACGCCATGCCAAGCTTAGGTTCTCAGGGCAGCGTACAGGCCCAGCCAGCGAGAGTGAACGAATATTACACCTGGCCCACCTGGTCAGCAGATGGCACGAAACTCGCCGCGTCGCGAGTAGCGATCCAAGAAGAGAGGGCCGAGATAACGGTCCAGGTCATGGACTCCCGCACCGGCCGCAGTGAGACAGTCTTCGAGAACAGCCAGCCTGGGCTGGTTGCCGAGGGGGCGCCCCATTATATCTACTGGGCGCCGACGGGTGACGCGCTATCTTTTTTGTCGTCTACCCCGGAGGGGTTGTCCCTGTTCGTATGGGACGGCGCGCCTGGCGAAACCGCCACCGCCGTCGCCTCCGGCGGCCCGCTGTATTATCAATGGTCGAATGACGGCGGGGCGATGGCTCTCCACATCGGGCCGCAGGTCGTCTGGGCCAAACCGCCTGGAGGAGACGCTTCCTGGCAATCTATTCAGTCCTCCGGCAGCTTCCGCGTACCAACGGTCTCGCCGGACGGGGCCAGCCTAGCCTACGTGGACCAGGTCGATGGCGGTAATGGTCTGTATATCGCCCCAACAAGCGACCTAACACAGGGGCGGATGATCATTGATGTAGGGTCGCCCTCTGCATTCATGTGGTCGCCAGACGGAACACAGATCGCGGTAGCGGACCAGTCAGTATCAGGCGCCCCGATCTATGACCGGCTGATGTTGGTGCCTGTGGATGGCTCGCTGGTGACAACGCTCTCGTCCGGGCGATCATCCGATGACGTGTGGGCGTTCTTCTGGTCGCCCGCCGGTGACAAGCTAGCATGGGTGGCGGTAGATACCACCGAACGGGAGTTGGAATGGGTGGTCGCGCTCAGTGACGGTTCTGATTCCAAAAGACTATTCAGTTTTCAGCCGTCCGCTGAAGTTTTCATAATGCTGAGTTTCTTTGACCAATACGCGTATTCCCACTCGCCGTGGTCGCCCGATGGCAAGTCTTTGGTCGTGGCCGGGTCCAAGGGAGAGGCGGCGCGAAGGAGTAATGGCCGGACCCCCGCCGGCGACCGAGTCTATGTGCTAGACGTGGATGGGGCCTCCGAACCTCGCGACCTGGGAGCGGGCGTCCTGGCCATTTGGTCGTGGAACTAAGGCCCAAGTTCCTGGTAACAGTTATCATGGCCGTAGGCCTGACGGCCGCGTGTGGTACTGACACGGCAACCCGACCACCGAACGGGGCATCTGCGATAGACCCAGGGCCGGCCATGCGCCAAGCCGTGGGCCAATTACTAGCGTTGGAATCGGCGGCATTTAGCTTAGACCACCTGGAAGGCAGCACCGTGTTGGTTCCCGGAGTGCTGATGACCAAAGTTTCAGGTGAAGTCTCCATTCCGGACCGGTTCCGGGTCACCGTTGAAGCCGAGTCCGAGTTTCCGAAGTCCTACATCGAAATCAGCATCATAACTATCGACGACACAGCGTACATGACCGATATATTCTCCGGGCGCTGGAACCAGATCTCGGTGGGATCGCTGCCGTTCAATCTGTCGGGCCTGGGAAAAACCCTGGCCGACATCGTGGAGGCCGTTGAGATGCCCCGGGTGCTCGGCGAAGAACGCCTTAGGGGTGTGGACACCCTTCATATCCAAGGCGGGGTAGCCTCCGAAGACCTCTCAGAGTTGGTTCCCGGATCTGGAGACGGCTTTCCTGTGAGACTTGATCTGTGGCTGGATCGGAGCCAGGGCCTTTTGCAGCAGGTCCACATCATTGGCCGAGTGGTCCCCAGCGACGCACCCAACACTTTTCGCGAATTAACCCTGGAAGATATCAACCAGCCGGTGAATATCGAAGCTCCCGGTAACACCTCCGGATAACTCTCTAGACCATGCCAGGAACGAACCGCACACTGCCCACGCCCTTCGTGTTGACGGTCATTGGCCTCGGGGCATTCATCACGGCCTTGGACCAGACTGTTGTCGTAACCGCGCTGCCCAGCGTGATGTTGGACTTGAAAGTTCCGATCGCCGAGCTGGACCGGGTCGCCTGGATCATCACCGCATATCTGCTGGGATATACGGTCGCCATGCCCTTGATCGGCCGGCTGGGCGACGTTTACGGCTATCCCCGGGTCTACCAGGCCTCCTTGGTGGTATTTTGCGTCGGGACCAGCATGGTGGCCGTCTCATCGAGCCTGGAGTGGATGGTTGGAGCCAGAGTTATCCAGGCCATCGGCGGCGGCGCAACGGTCCCCATCGGCATGGCTTTGGCTACGACGTTGGTCCCCAGGGGTCAATGGGGACTGGCTTTAGGGATCGTGGGGGCTTCGGCTGAGGCAGGGTCGATGCTGGGTCCAGCCTATGGCGGAGCGATAGTCGAGCTCTTGAGTTGGCGCTGGATATTCTGGTTGAACGTACCCCAAAGCGCGGTCATCTTCGTCGCGCTTTTCTGGCTGCCCAACCGCCGGGACACGGGGGCACGAGTGGATTATATGGGTGGCGTGGTTTTGGTCGGCGCTCTCTTGGCGCTCTCTCTCGCCTTGTCTCGCACCGGATTGTTTACCTTCGATTCGCCTTACCCATTCTTACTGGCAGTGGTCGGAGTGGGCCTGATTGGTCTTTTGGCCTTGGTTGAAGCCAAGACGTACCAACCGTTGCTCGCACCGGCATTGTTTCGCTCTTGGGCGTTTCTGACCTCCAACCTGACTCAGATATTGGTGGGAGTGGCGTTGATCATCGCCATGGTTACCGTGCCACTCATGGCCAACACTGTGATGGGTAAGTCTCCCTTCACCGGAGCGCTTTGGCTGCTGCGGCTTACGGGTGTAATACCCTTGGGCGCCGTGTGCGGCGGGCTGCTGGTTTCGCGGGTTGGTCCGAGCCCTTTGACGGCCGCAGGCCTGGCTTTGGTGGCGTTAGGGATGTTCTTGGCCAGCGGTTGGGAGTTGGGCGTGGCCGACCCTGAATTGACGGTTCACCTGCTGATCGCTGGGTTCGGATTCGGCTTGGTGATCGCTCCGATCACCGTCCATGCCTTAGATTCGGCGGCCGATGATTACCGAGGCACGGCTGCCTCGCTAGTTGTGGTTTCACGAATGATGGGAATGACTTTGGGGCTGGCAGCTCTCTCGGCATGGGGAGTGCAGCATTTTCAGGTGCTCACCGAGGGGCTCGAGTTTCCGCTGCCACTGGCAGGGGAGGCAGCCGGAATCTTCGAGACTCGCGCCGCAGAGTATTCCGGTAACATCAATGCTGCGGGCCTGGAGTTATTTCGGAGGTTCTTCTTGACCGCTTCGATAATATCTTTGATCGGCATTGTGCCCGCGCTGAGCATGCGGCGCAGAGGCCGGACCTAATCGATTTTGCTTGATGCGCCGATCGCGGAATTTGACTGGGTAACCGATGTACGATAGGGTTGGGGCGGGAATTTCAAGGGTCTCGCCAGATACTGGGCGCCAGGAAAATTTGGTGACTGCCCGAATTCCAGCGATTGAAAAGGCCCAAAAAGGAGATAGGACAAAGTGATAGTACCTAACAAGCATATGAAGGCAAGTTTATTGGTGATGCTGGTCTTGATGTTCTCGGTCCTCGCCGCTGCCTGCGGTGAAACGAAGATCGAGACCGTTGAGGTGATTAAAGAAGTCACCAAGGAAGTTCCGGTCGAAAAGATAGTTGAGACGGTCAAGGAAGTCGAGGTCGAAAAGATAGTTGAGACGGTCAAGGAAGTCGAAAAGATCGTCGAGGTCGAAAAGATCGTCGAAGTCGTCGCCGAGAAAGATAAAAGAGAAATCGTATTTGGTGGTCTAGACTGGACCAGCGCATTGGTCCAAAACGGCGTAGCCCGTTACATCGTGGAGCATGGTTATGGATATCCGACCAGCCA
>ERZ651768.510-NODE-510-length-29399-cov-6.407748_pt1 | contig 29399 bp, 36 predicted proteins | sample MGYA00514754_ERZ651768 | MGnify/ENA metagenome assembly ERZ651768
ATTTAAGAGTCCCTGATAAGTAGGCATTACACCTTGATATCCAGCTACAATTTGAGATTGGGGTTCTAAAATAGAATTACGAATATAATTATCATCTATTGTAGCGCTACTCCCATCATCAAACACTCTTTCCTGTCCCCACATCTGACTAGTTTGTAAATAGGAAGGCCCAACAAGTGGTGATCCATCCAGTGTATGACATGTAATACACGCTTTTTTACTATAAAGTTTTGCTCCCAGTTCATCCAAAGGCAAATCATCATCTTCCGAACCAGCTTCAGCAAGCCATACATTGTATTGCTTTGGATTCATTACGACAACTTGAGCATTCATTTGGGAATGTCCAGTACCACAATATTCTGTACAAAAAATAGGATAAATTCCTTCATGTCGAGCATCAAACCACATAACATTATAACGATTGGGTAAAACATCCATTTTTGCACGCATTACTGGTATATAAAAACTGTGCAAAACATCTCTAGAAGATAAAACAATTTTTATCGGCACACCGGAAGGAACCACCAATTCATTTAAGGTAGAACCGCCTTCTGGATAATCAAAAGTCCAAAACCAACTTTGTCCAGTAACTTTGATTTCAATTGCATCATTAGGAACAGTAACCATATTTAGGTATGATTTAATCCCCCATACAAAGGTAATAGAAACTAAAATAAGTGGAATAATAACAAATGATGATTCTAAGATAGAATTATGATCTGTACTACTAGTAAGTCGTACTTCATCATTCTTTTTAAAACGATATTTTATAGATAGATAAATCATACCAAAAGTGACAATTGCAAGCAATGCGAGTGAAGCATAAAAAATAAAATAGAATAGGTTGTCAATATCCTGTGCAAATGTTGACACTTGTTTAGGAAACAAATATTCTGTTAATCTATCCAATTTCAATCCCCAACTAAATTGTGATCTTTTCTCCAGAAATTAAAAAGCATAAGACCGATAAAAACGAGAGTTAATATACCACCAATTCGCATAATATTGGTAGCAAAAAGCGTATAAGTATTCTTATATGGATCATAATGATAACAATAAAGAATAATCCTATCAAGTGTAGAACCAATCTTGCCTTCGGCAGCTTCTAAAAGGGCTAATTTCAAATCTTTTTCAGGAAACTGAATTCCATAAAGATAGCGTGATATAATACCATCAGGGTTTACAACAGCCAATGCTGCAGGATGCATATATTCATCTCGTATTCTATCGTAATAGTATAGGAATCCAATACTATTTGTAATTTTTTTAATATTCTCATTTGTTCCAGTTAAAAACGACCAGTTTTGATCAAGATTGTCAATATTATATTTTTGAACATAATTTTTTTTCTTTTGATGTGCTAACTGATAAGTTTCATGTGGATTAATATCTATAGTAATAATCTGATAATCATTTCCTGCTTCTAAACTCAAACTTTTCAAGGAATCACCCAATCCGTTCAAAACAAGACTACAGAGCATAGGACATTCAAAATAATTGAGAGTAATAATAGTGGGGATATCTTTGGAAAAAAAATCTTTTAAAACCACTTTTTCTCCATTTTCGTTTAAAAATTCTGACTCTAATAAAATAGGACTGCCTAGATTCTCTACAATATCAACAGTGCCTTCTCCAGGAAATTCTTTCTTTAAGATCTGAGTATATGAAAAATCAGAAAGTAAAAAAACCAATAATAATTTAATTAGATTGTTCATCAAGCATTAACTCTTTTGATCGGTCGATAGGAATTTGATAGATTTGTTTTTCTTCATCAATTATTTTGTAACTATTCAATGATTCATCTTCCAATTTTCTCAATTCCATTAATTTTTTTGATCGTTTACTTAATTTGAATTCATGTTCAGTATCATCTAATACACGAATATAATATTCGTAAAGCAAAAATAAAGTTATCCCTATGATAATTACAAATACCACGCCACCAATTGCTACTGATTTGACTGGAATATCTCTTATTTCATATTCTTTTTTATTATTCATTTTTAATTATTCCTGTGATTAATTGCTATTCCTGTGATTAATTGCATGTTTTAGTTCCGGATCATTAATTGGTACCAGTGCATTCTTAGACATAATATGTTTAAACATCCCTACAAAAACCAAAGTAAATCCTAGCATTGTAAATAAATCATAAGCACCAAGATGGACATCATGATGATGAACAGTAGGCATCACAATCCAATGGATATCTAAGTAATGTATTGCTATAATCCAAAGAGTCATGACCTTTAATACTTTTGTGTTACGCTTTGATGCACGAAACACTAGTGTGAAAAATGGAACTACAAATTTTCCAAAAATAAGTAAAACACTCGCTATTTTCCAAGTTCCTACCCATCTATGAAGATACCAAATTGTTTCTTCTGGAATATTACTATACCAAATAAAATAGAATTGTGCTCCAGCGATATAACAATAAAATACAGTAAATGCAAACAAGTATTTTCCTAGATCATGATAGTGTTCTTTTGAAACAATACCATTTAGGTATCCTTGATCTTGCAATCTAATGAGAGTAAAAGTTAAGACAGCTAAGAATACTAAAAAACTTCCTGCAAAAATATAAACCCCAAACATTGTGGAATACCAATGAGGATCTAAGCTCATCAATAAATCAAATCCTACAAAAGACAGACTAATAAAAAACAATACTGCAAGAGGGCTCATGCTAAAGAAACTCATTTTCCTTAACAGAGAATGATCTCCAGTACTATCATGTTTAACCGACATTCTATAAAGAAAGATTGAAATAAGATTCCAAAGAGAAAAATATAAAACAAATCTTATGAGAAATGATTGTTCATTTAAAAATGGTTCTTTGACTTGTAGTAAATGATCAGTTGCATTAAAAAGTTCGTGAGAAGGCATCCATAGAAATAATTTGTCCATCCCTACCACAATTGGAAAAAATAATAATGTAAATACTGGCATGAGTATAATAATATTCTCCATTACTCTTCTAATCACTGTACTCCATGTTGCAGAAAAACCATGATGAATTAATGTAAAAAATATCCCACCAAGTAAAATAGACAACCAAAAGAAATATGAAGTAAGATATGAGAAATAGAATTCTTTAGAAGAGAAACCCAATACAAAATTTATTATTAACAAAACCAATCCAAGAAATATTAAAATATAATTATTGGATTTCTTTGAACTGTAAATATATGTTTTTGAATCTAATTGCATTATTCTTTTTTCATCTTTTCTTTTTCAATATCTGGTAAATCATCAAATGAAGCATTTTGGCTTCTTTGCAATACTCTTACGTAATGAACAACAGCCCAGACATCTTCGGTTTTTAATTGATAACCATATGCAGGCATACTACGTAATCCATGTGTAATAGTATTGAACATTTCTCCATCAGCTTGATTGCGAATACGATCATCATGAAAATTTCCAGGAATAACCGGATAGTCATATTGAGTAACAATTCCTTTTCCATCACCAACTTGAGAATGGCAAGGAGCACAATAAATATTATATCTATCTTGTCCTCTATCTAATACGTCCCTGGTAAGGTCAATCTGATTATTAGCTACATAACTTCCATCTTTATTTTTGCCGCTAATAAATGAACTATTTTCATTATAAGCACCAACAGCAACAGTCCCTTCAATAGGTTTTCTCATGGTAGAACCATCTTCAAAAAAATAACTTTCTTCCAATGATCTATATTTTTGTTGGTTATCCATATTTGGATTTAAATGGATTGGCGGATCTTCAAACCTTGATCCGCGGAAACATCCCGTTAGAAATAATAAACAGAATAATAATACTAGTATGTTATTTTTCATTTTCATCTTTTATTACTTCAATCTCTTTTCCACCAATATTTTTGAGAAAATCTTCTACTTTTCTTTCATCATATTTTGGATCTGCACTTTCAATGCTCACATAAAATGCATCGCTTGTAACGCTACAAAATTTTTCCGAATCAAACAGAGGGTGATGTAAACGAGGAATCTTATTAAAATACATCATTCCAAATACTGCACCAAATGCACTGAATAATACCATTAATTCAAATGTGATAATAACATAAGCAGGATATGCAAAGAATGGTTTTCCACCAATATTCATTGGATATTCAGATAAATGAACCCATGTTTGAAGCCCAAATCCAAACAAAGCACCGATTAATCCACACACACCAATCACATAGCCTAATCTTGATCTTTTTAATCCCATTGCATCATCCAACCCATGTACAGGAAATGGAGAGTGACAATCAAAATTCTTAAATCCTGCATCTCTTACTTCTTCAGCAGCATGAAGCAATGCTGAAGGATCATCAAATTTTGCAATTATACCATACGTTTTCATTAATGATCTCCATGATGAGGATTAGATTCAGGTAAAACTAATTTTACTTCTGCTATAGACGCCATTGGTAAAAATCTTAAGAATAAAAGAAAACCAGTAAAAAATATTCCAAAAGTTCCAAGATAAATTGCAATATCCCAAATAGTTGGGCTATACATTGCCCATGCAGAAGGCATATAATCTCGATGTAAGGATATTACAACAATTACAAAACGCTCAAACCACATCCCAATATTCACCAGAATAGATGCAATAAAAAGAAATGGAACATGAGTTCTAAAACGTTTAAACCAAAAAAATTGAGGTAAAATAACATTACAAAATATCATTGTCCAATATGCCCACCAATATGGTCCAAGCGCTCTATTAATAAATGCATACGATTCATACGGGTTTCCGCTATACCATGAAATAAAAAATTCCATAGCATACGAATATCCAACAATGGATCCTGTTAATAACATAATCTGTGCCATCTTATCTAAATGGCTAATCGTAATAATATGTTTAAGATTATAAAGACTCCGTGCAGCAACAGCCAATGTCATTACCATACCAAAACCAGAATAAATCGCACCTGCGACAAAATAAGGAGGGAATATTGTTGTGTGCCATCCAGGAATTACACTGGTGGCAAAATCAGAGCTAACAACACTATGTACTGATAAAACAAGTGGAGTTGAAATTCCAGCTAATACCAAATAAGCTAATTCATAATGCTGCCACTGTCTATTGCCGCCTCTCCATCCCAAGGCAAAAAATCCATAAATTTTCTTTCTTAATTTAGTTTTGGCTCTATCCCTTAAAGTTGCTAAATCAGGAATGAGACCAGTGTACCAGAATAATAAAGACACGGTAAAATATGTAAATACAGCAAAAAAGTCCCAGATTAATGGACTTCTAAAATTAGGCCACATAGCCATCTGGTTAGGCAAAGGGAAAAACCAATATGCTACCCAAATTCTTCCGATATGAATCCCCGGAAAAATAAGAGCACATATTACTGCAAATAATGTCATGGTTTCGGCAAAACGATTGATTGAATTACGCCAATTCTGTCTAAATAAGTGTAAAATCGCTGAAATCAAAGTGCCAGCATGACCAATACCAACCCACCATACAAAATTGATAATAGCCCAGCCCCATCCAATAGGAGCGTTTACTCCCCAAATTCCAGTTCCTTCCCAAATTAAATAACCAAGAGCACCAACAAATACAGATAACAAAGAAAGTGCTAATGCAAATGCCAGCTTCCATTGAATTGGTGCTTTTTCCTGTTCAGGAACTCCACTGATATCATTGGTAATTGTTGTAAATGTTTGATCACCTAGAAGCAATTCCTCAGAGTTTTTTTGTGCTCTTGATTTTAGAACTACTTCTGACATCTAGTGGTGTGCTCCTGTATGATTTGTAATCAGTTTCGGATTTTGATTTCTTATTTTTGCAAGATATGTTGTTCGTGGACTAGTACCAAGTTGCCCTAATAAAGCATAATCACGATTACGTCTCTTTGCTTTACTCACTTCACTTTGAGAATTATTAATATCGCCAAAAATGATTGCATCTGCTGGACATGATTGTTGACAAGCAGTTTGAATATCTCCATCTACAAGCTCTCTGCGTTCATTACTTGCTTTTATTCTTGCTTCACTTACACGTTGATAGCAATATGTACATTTTTCCATAACCCCTCTGAATCGCATACTAACATCAGGATTCATAGCCATTTGAACTACTTCAGGAGTATCTTTTGTAAAATTATAAAAATTGAATTTTCTTACTTTATATGGACAATTATTAGCGCAATATCTTGTACCAACACATCTATTATATGCCATTTGATTAACACCATCAGTTGAATGTGTAGTAGCAGAAACTGGACACACGGTTTCGCATGGCGCTAATTCACAATGAACACAGGCAACCGATTGAGTAGAGACTTCTGGATTGTCAGGATCCCCAGAAAAATAATTGTCAATACGAATCCAGTGCATTTCTCTTCCATTTAATACTTGCTGTTTTCCTACTACAGGAATATTATTTTCACTTTGACAAGCAATAGAACAAGCATTACAACCTGTACAGCTTGTTAAATCGATAGACATTCCCCATTGATGTCCTTTACTGTAATCATATTCTGGTTCTGGATTATACATAGAATAATTTTTCAATTCTCTTCCCTTATCAGGTAAATGTTTTTCAACAGCATGCTTAACAAAATCTGGATGATCTTTGTATTCGTCTAACGTAGCTTGGCGAACTAATTCAGGAATACGGTTTTGTGTTTCATCAGCGGATAAACTTTTTGATAAAGAAAGGTCATCCGATTCTAATCCATAATGATCTTGTGTTCCTGCTAACGGATATTTCTCTTTTAATACTTTGACTGTTGCACCAGAACCATATCCCATACTTTTTGTTGTACGTAAAGGATATATATTAAACCCAACACCGTGTCCTACACGACCATTAAAGTTTCTTCCATAACCAAGCTCCAAGGTAATCGTTTTTTTGTTTTGTCCTGGAACAATCCATGCTGGAATTTTTACTGTCTTTTTGTTTAAAGTAATTTCCAACATTTGACCATTCTTTATATTGAGTTGTTTTGCGACTGACATACTAATTAGGGCAGCATTATCCCATGTTAAATGAGTAATTGGTTTTGGAAGTTCTTGCAACCATCCATTGTTTGCGTAACGCCCATCATACATTGAAGAAGAGGCAACAAATACGACTTCAAATTGATTTTCTTTTGTTTTTTGATCTGTTAATGATAAAAGTGAAACATTTCTTGAACGAACTCCTTGAGCCTTCAATAATCTTTGATTATAAATACCATTATGAAGAGTTTTATTCCAGGTATTTTCAAAATTGGATTGTTTTGCAATTTTTCTTTTCCAAATATCTTTAATTAAATCATAAGAACTTTTTTCTTCACCATGTACCAATGGAATTAGTATTTCAATCGCACTTTTTGATTGGAACAAAGGTCTAATTTGTGGTTGAATAACACTTGGATATCCATCATAAGTCATCGCATCTCCCCAGGTTTCAAAAAAATGAGATTCTGCTATATGCCAATTAGAATGTTTTGAAGTTTCATCATAGATATTGCTTAAATGAACTATGTTTTCAACATTTTTCATTAATGTTGCAAATTCTAAATCTGCTGAAGTATTGTAAACAGGATTACCTCCTAGAATAATTAGATTTTTAACAGCTCCTTTTTCCATCTTCTTGCAAAGAACACCTAAATCTTTTGAAGAAGTTACATGAGATCTTGTCAATGGATAATAATCAATAGGAGCACCTAGTTGATTATTTAGCATTGCAATAACAGCATGAGCTTCAGCTGACAGATGATTCCCTCCAAGAATAATGCAATTACCTTTATTCTTTATTAATTCTTCCGCAACAGTTTTAATCCACAAATTATTTGATGTTTTGACACTTTTAGCATCAGTTTTTAGTCCTAATTTTTTTAATTCACTACACAATTCTTTTAATACTGAGTTGAATTCACCAACAGATACATTTAATCGATGATCTGCATTTGCACCTGTTGAAGTCATGGAGCTTTCTACAACATAAAGTCTATTCATTGTGCTATTTTCATCTTCCAATTTTCTATTTTGTGAAAATTTCTTTGTGTGATAAATATTGTTATCATCACATCCAAGAAAATCAGAATCAATAGATAAAATTGTTTGAGCATTCTCCAAACGATTATAAGGTTGCATTTTTTTTCCAAATGCTTTTTCAATACCCAGATATAAATTTTCATTATTGATTGGATCATAGACTACCCAATCGGCATTAGGATATGTTTTTGCAAAATCATCTCGAAGAACATTGAGTGTTGGAGAAGATGATTCTTGTAATAAAACTGCTAGTCCTTCTCCATTTGAATCATGAATAGATTGAGCATATTTTACATAATCTGACCAAGCCACTTTCTTCCCATCAAGTTTTACTCCTCTAGCACGATCAGGGTCATACATATCTAATACAGTTGCTTGGCTAAAGGTATTTGATTTCCCAAGGGAAGTTGGATGTTTCTCATTGCCCTCTACTTTAACAGGTCGTTCATCGTGGTTTTCAATCAAAACTCCAATTGCATTATTTTTAAATGGCATTGTACTTGCATAATATTTAGGAATACCTGGTATTGTTCCAATTTCAGCATCTACATAAGGAATAATTTTCTGAACTGGTTTCTTACAACCTTCTAATCCTGCCAAGGCTACAGATGCTGCCACTAAAGACATAAAATTTCTTCTTGAAACATTGCTATCTTCATGATGTTCTGATTGTTTTAAATATTTATCATAATCATCTGTAGATGAAATGTCTTTTAAACTTTTCCAATACCCAAATTGATGGGAGTTTGCTTTGTCCTCACCGTTATGGTTTGTTTTTACAAATTCTTGATTTTTATTTTTTATCTGTGACATTGTTGACAATCCGCTACTGGTCTTTTATCACCATGTTGTTCGATAAACGATGCTACAAACTGATCATAGTCATCAGGTGGAGTCCAATACATATTGGTTACTTGGTCTACTGGCCTCACTTCAGGGCTATCAGATCTATGGCAATCCAAACACCAATCCATACTGAGTGGTTTTACTTGATATACAACTTCCATTTCTGCAATATTTCCATGACAAGAAATACAAGCAACGCCAGAATTTACATGAACACTATGATTGAAATAAGCATATTCGGGAAGCATATGTACTTTAATCCATTCAATAGGTTTTCCAGTTTCCCAACTTTCTCGCACTAATTTTAATTTTTCACTATCTGTTTTCACAAAAGTATGACATCCCATACATGTTTCTGTTGGTGGAATAACAGCAGAATAAGATTGTTCGACGCCAACGTGGCAGTATCGACAGTCAATTCCCAAATCTCCAGCATGTAATTTATGGCTATATGGAACTGGTTGAACAGGTGCGTACCCTACATCAGTATAATAAGGAGATCCATAATACCATATAAAAGATGACAGGGAAAATAAAAGTAAAAAGACCCCCGTCAAAAAGATTCCAGCAAAGTTATTAGTCCATCTGGAGAATAATTGCATACTAATTAATTAGCCTTTTTGTATCATTAAAGTAGACTGAACATTACATCTTAATTAGCAAATCAGTCAAGCACTAAATAAGAGAAGGATTAACTTTTAAACTTATGCTTTTTTTGATTTATTAAATAAATTAAGCCAATGCAAGATTACTACAAAATTGTATCATCGTCTATTTTATATTGGTTTTCTCAAAAAAAATGGTTTGTTTGTAGCATAATATTTGCATTAATCTTTATAAGTCTACCAACACCAATCGGACTTAGCATCCCAGCTTATCACAGTCTTATAATTTTATTTATGGTGTTTATTTTGGTTACATCTGAAGCAATCCCCTTTCCAGCAATAGCACTGCTCGCACTGGTCTTACAGGTCCTATTAGGAGTAGCTCCAGCTGATGTAATAGCATCATCATTTATGAATGATGCTGTTTTATTTGTAATGGGATCTTTGATGTTCGCCATTGCAATTGTTCATCAAGGACTAGATATTAGATTGGCAAAAATTATTATTTCCATTTTTGGAAAAAGCAAACGATTATTCCTCGCAGGATTAATGGTTGTTTCTGCCGTTCTTTCTTCTTTTTTAGGCGAACATACTATTATTGCTATTATGCTACCTATAGGATTAGCTATTATTAAAAACGTAGACTCTTCAAAACCAGATGGAAAAAATGCAATTTTATTAGTTTTATTTTCAATAGCATATGGAACAATTATTGGATCAATTGGTACTCCATCAGGTGGAGCTCGCAATGTTATTATGATTAATTATCTACAAGAATTTACCGACACCGAAAGAATTGATTATTGGGGTTGGATACAATATGCATATCCAATTTTAATCATTCAATTGGTTGTTGCTTATTTTGTTCTCCAATTTGCATTCCCAACTTCACTAGACAACGTACAAGTCCAGGGATACAAAAGATCTATTGCAAAATCAAATAGTGCAACCAATATCAGGCACCTCTTTTCTTGTTTAATTATTGGCTTAATTATAACCAGTTGGTTTTTATTTAACCAAGAACTAGGGCTTGGAATTATTGCTTTATGTGGTGTACTCATATTTATGATTTGTGGAATGGTACCATGGGAAGTAATCAATAAAAATACTAATTGGGGGGTAATTCTGTTATTTGCAGCAACCATCTCACTTGGATTTCAAATTAACGAAACAGGTGCGTCGTCTTGGCTAGTTGAAAGATTTAATGAACTAACATCCTCTTTTCCAGAAGATTCATCTTTTAGTTGGTCATTCATGGCAATACTAACTGGTTTAACATCAAATTTTTTCACAAGTTCGGCTACAACATCATTATTGGGACCAATGGCAATTGAACTGCAACCAAATGATATTTCTTTTGGAATGTCAGCTGCCATTGCATCTGGTTTTTCATTCTTAACTGTAGTCTCGTCTCCAACAGCTATGATTGTCTATTCAACTGGTCTGGTCAGTATTAAAATTTTTTTTAGAGTTGGGTTGTTGATGTTTTCTAGTTCAATTCTTATTTTATATTTGGTCTCAAAATTTTATTGGGTAACACTATGAACATTTTAATTGCAATTGGCGGTAGAAAATATTCCAAACCAACATTAGATCTTGGAATGAAGGTTTCTAATTCGTTTGAAGCCAGCACTACAATTGCATATGTTGGAAAAAAGATTAGTCAATTTTCTGAAAAAGATGTCAGTATTGTTCATCAAAATCTTGATGAAAGACAACTATACAGGCCTGGAGTAAGAACACTTGAATGGGCATATGACTTTTTAAAATCAAAAGAATATATTGAAGAAGAAAAAGTAACCACTTTTAATGATTATCTCTTAATAGATGAAGAACAATCGCGAATGCGCGTATTGCTAAAAGGAAAACATTCGAATAAAATTAATCTCATTTTACGTACTGGAGAAATTATTGAACAATTACGTTCAGAGGTACAAGATAACGATCATGATATTACAATCATAGGGGGTGGGAACAATAAGGGAATGCATCATGATTTGGTTCAGTTTATTGATAGTTCAGTATTGGTTGTAAAAAATTATTCTGTTAAGAAACAATACAAAATTTTATTACCCGTCAATAATTCTAAAGGATCAAATAAAGCAATTGAAATTGCTGAACAATTTGCAAAAGCCAACAAATTGTCTGTAGAAATTGTTACCGTACTTGAAAATAAATCTTCTGATGATAGGCTTAAAAAGATATTAGAAAGAACCGAAGAAAAATTCTCTAATGCTGGCATTAAAAATACTGCAACCATTCTTGAAGGAAATGTTGTGAAAAGAATTGTTGAAAATGCAGGAGATGATAGCATCATCATGCTTGGAGTATCCCCAAAAAATCCAATAATAAAATATTTTTTTGGTAGCAAACCAGTCAGTATTGCTGCACAGTGTAAGTGTCCTGTGCTAGTCGCTAAGTAAGCGCATCTAGTACAGCATCATAATCTGGTTCATGTCCTGTTTGTTCAACTAATTGCGTATAACCAATAGTACCATCGCTATTAATGATTACAACAGATCGAGCTAATAATCCTTGGAATTTCCCATTGAGATGTAAAATACCATAATCGTTTGCAAAGGCGTCATTACGTATATCAGAAAGAAAGGTTACATTCGCTAAATTATTAGTAATACAAAATTGTTTTTGATTAAATGGTAAGTCTTTAGATATGCAAAGGACAGTTGTATTATCCATCTGACCAGCAAGCTCATTAAATTTATGAGCCGACGCTGAACATACTGGAGTATTGACAGAAGGAAAGATATTTAATACCAATCGTTTTCCTTCAAAATCTTTTAAAGTCATATTGACTAATTCATTATCTGCTAATAAAAAGTCAGGTGCTTGACTTCCTACTGTTGGTAACTGTCCAGGAAGATCTACTGTCTGATCGCCTAATTTGATTTGAGTCATAATTTTCTCTTATGTTAAATTGAAAGTATTTAAATTCGTTCACAATTTAAAACATTTAAAACAATTTATAGGAGTTTTTATGAGTGATTCACAGAAATTTGTACTACCAGCATTACCATATGGTGCATCAGACTTAGCGCCTACTATTTCATCTGATACAGTTGATTTACATTATGGAAAACATCATCAGGCCTATTTTAATATGTTAAACAATTTTGCTGATGGTACCAAATTTATGGATATGGAATTAGACCAAGTGGTGGTTGAAAGTTTTCAAGATGGTCATAAAAAAGTTTTTAACAATGCAGGCCAAGCATGGAATCATATTTTATATTGGGAACAAATGGCACCAGGAGGGAGTAATGCTCCTCAAGGAAAATTACTAGAAAAAATTAATGAAGCGTTTGGTGACCTTGATACGTTTAAAGCCAACTTTGTTCAACAAGCTGTTGGAGTATTTGGTAGCGGATGGGCTTGGTTAGTTGAAAAAGACGGAAAATTAGAACTACGTGGTCTTCCAAATGCTGAAAATCCCCTAGCACATGGTGAACATGCACTAATGGGGATTGATGTATGGGAACATGCCTATTATCTAGATTATAAAAATGTAAGACCTGACTATGTCAAGGCAGTGTTAGATAATCTGATCAATTGGGATTTTGTTGCCGATAGATTAGGTTAACATCTAAAACGATGATTGCTTTAGTTGTCAATGGAACGTTTCCCAAGGATTCTAATATTGTTGATCAAATTAGATCTTCTGAAGTAATCATTGCTACCGATGGTGCTGCAAATTCCTTATTAAAAAATAATATTACTCCACATTATGTAGTAGGAGATTTGGACTCAATCGATTCTGATACTCAAGACAGTGTTAAACATACTATTAATACTCCAGATCAATCAAAAACTGATTTAGAAAAAGCGTTAGAATGGTGTGTTGACAATAATTATTTATCTTTATCAATTTTTGGAATATCAGGAAAAAGTGAAGATCATTTTCTAGGAAATTTCTTTACCATTAATGAATTTGTTGATCAAATACAATGTGTAATCTATACAGATTATTCTATTATTACGCCATGTGTAGGAGAAAATGAATTTGATTCTTTTGCTGGACAGACAGTTAGTCTAATCACTTTACAAAACCATAGCATTGTTTCATCAACGAATCTAGAATATCCTCTTGATTCATATGAACTGGCACCATCATCTAAAGCAATTAGAAATAAATCATTGGGAATGTCATTTACGATAGAATGTTCAGAACCATTAATGGTTTTTCAAACGAGAAAATAGTTATTCGACGGTGGCTGAACTATTTGCTTTTGCTCGGTCAAGAAGTGCGGCTTGTGTAGCATGTGCATTGTCTTCTTTCCCAGCCCATGTTTTTAATGCAGGTTGTTGCAAAGCTCTTCCATAAGAAAAAGTAAGATTCCAATTCGTCTCACTTTTATTCATTTCACTTAAATGAAGCGTTGCATCTTCATCCGATTGCCCCCCAGAAAGAAATGCAATGCCTGGTACATCGTTTGGCACATGGTTGGTTAGACATTCTAACGTACGTTGGGCGACTTCTTCAACATTGGCTTGATGCTCACAATTATAACCAGATAATACCATATTTGGTTTTAGTACTATTCCTTTCAAATCAACTTGGTGTTCTTCTAATTGGTGAAATACTACATCCAATGTTTTAGATGTAACATCAAAGGAAGTATCGATAGTATGCGTTCCATCCATTAGCACTTCTGGTTCAACAATTGGTACCAAATGATTCTGTTGACACAACAACGCATATTGAGCAAGACCATTCGCATTCGCAAGAATGCATTTGTCAGATGGTATATTATCTCCAATGGTAATTACAGATCTCCATTTTGCAAAACGTGCACCCAGACTATGGTATTCTTGTAATCGATTGCCTAATCCATCTAATCCAGTTGTATTTTTCTCATTGGAACCTTCTTCCAATGGATGGGCGCCTGTATCTACCTTAATCCCTGGTAAAATATCTTTGGATTGTAGGTATTCTGGAATCAGCATATCGCTTCCAATAATTGGCTGTCTAAATGTTTCATCAAATAAAATAACACCACTAATATAATTCTCTAATCCTGGTGCAGTAAAAAGTGTACTACGATAAAAATTTCTAGAATATGCTGTCGATTCTACTCCAAGACCTTCAAATCGCTTGGTACAAGTCCCTGTACTTTCATCTGCGGCTAGTATCCCTTTGCCTTTTTGAACCATCTGTTGTGCAACTGTATGTAATTCAGACATTTATTCTCCTATAAATCATATTCATTAGTTATGAGTTTACTTTCTCCTGTTTCTCCAAAAATTACTCTAGATGAAACAATTGCTTTGTTATCATGGAATTTAACACCAGGAAGCCATCCACTACAAATACCACTCGCAACAAAGAACGCATCTTGCGAAGTACACAATTCATCTGCAGACCAAATCTTATGAATATCATCTCCCAACATTTGAGAAGCTCTTTTTTCAAATTCAGCATCATAAAAACGGAGCTGTCCTTCAAAAAATCCATCCAGTGCTTTTACAGCAGTAGCCGTAATAACCCCTTCCGGAGCTGCACCAATCCCATATAACAAGTCTACTTCGCCTTCTACAGCTCTTAATCCACCAGCAACATCTCCATCTTTGATTAACACAGTGTTGGCTCCAGCAGAATGGATATCAGCAATTAAATCTTGATGACGATCTCTATCCAGAACAATTACTTGTAAATCATGAATATCCTTGTTTAATGCTTGTGCAGTAGCAGATAAATTTTCTGATACACTGTTTGTAAGACTCACATGTCCTTTTAACGCCTTGCTACCACAAAGTTTATTCATATAAGTATCGGGTGCCCCCATTAATGAACCTTTGGGTGCTGCAGCAAGGACAGAAATAGCATCTGGCAAATCATGCGCACAATGATTTGTACATTCCAATGGATCAACAGCAATATCAATCTTCATATCGCTTGTTGTATCTCCTAATTCTTCTCCAATAAACAACATGGGTGCATCATCACGTTCTCCTTCACCAATCACCACCCTTGTATGCACAGGTTCTTGGTTTAATACAGATCGCATTGCTTCTGTTGCGGCTTTATCAGCCATTTTTCCATCACCGCATCCTCTCAAGTGCGCTGCTGCAATGGCTGCTTGCTCGGTAGCACGTAAAAAAGATTGATAATGTTGAAATACTTTACTCATTTTTTCTCAAAAAGGTAGAATGGAAGATATAAAAACAAAAATATTACAATAGAAAGTGGAATAACAATGATTACATGGAATGGAGGTTGTTGAAAAAATACGGGAAAGAAATCCATCAACGAAGCTCCTTCAGATGATTTCATTAAATACCATAGATTTGCTTCATATCCTGGTTCCCCTCCAATTATTAGGTTTAATATATAGGCAAAAGGTAACGCCATTAATCCATATTTCACTGCATTGATTAATGAAGAAAAAGTCACATATTGTTTGATTACTACAAGAATATAAATAATGGTGAAGAAAACAAGACCATGAGAAGAAAAGAGAGAAACAAAATCAATATGTGGAAATGTAAATTGTACATCAGGGGTTAGTAGCGCCATGGTACCACCACCCATTCCCCAGAAATATGCAAAGTCAAAAAATCTTTTGTCTCTTGTTAATAAAAATAATCCTGTTGCATAAGAAGTAATATGACATAGATGAAGGGGTACTGTATTTGTAAAATGATAATCTCCAAATTCAACTAAAAAAAATGGTTTAATAAGCTCCGTGATGATTAAAAGATAGCCTAGTATTTTTTCAAAACCAGCAAACGTATTTTCATTATAATATTTTTTTGCAGTAAATGAAAAAATCAAAGACACACTTAAGATTATTCCTAGTGTGATTAAGTGTATATCTCCAAAGAGTTCAAATGGAATTTGATTATCCATTTTGTAAAATTCGGAAAGAATACTGTGTTCTTCCATTTCTTAATGTATTATAGATAGCAGTATCTTTCAGTCCCGAAAAATCCTTGATAATTCCCTTTAAATAAAAAGGAGTACTTTTAGAGATAATTTCATTTTTTACTTCATTAATTTTATCCGCATCGAGTGCCCTTAGAACATTATCTGTGATTTGATAATAATCAATGGTTTTCATTCCACATGTATTAAATGCTTCGTCATAATCATTAACCGCTTCCGTAGGGCATACATCGGTCCAAGCAAATAAGCCTCCAGGTTTCAAGACACGTTTGACTTCAGATAAAAATTGAGGAATAGAAGGATAACAATGCGATGATTCAACATTAATAACGACATCTTGACTATCATCTTCCATTGGTAAATCTGCTGCATCACCTTCAACAAATTCTAGATTGTGCTCATTATGAATTCTGTTACATAATGTGATAGCATTTTTTGAATAATCAATTCCAGTAATCTTTTTTGGGTTTAGATAGCGCGCAATATAAGAAGTGCCTCCTCCTCGCCCAGATCCAACTTCTAATACAGTTTTATCTTGCACAGCTAATTTCTCAACGGTATGATGATACAATTGAATACAGTATCGATATTCTTCGTCTTCATCGCCTAAAGGAGGTTCGTTGCTTTTGTTATCATAATCAAACCCATAATTCATAAAGGCCCAATCAAAATATTCATAGGTGTTGGCTAGACGGTCATAAATTCTTTTCCATAAAAAATGTTTTATTTTTTTTGAAAAAAAGAAAATAAATCCTGCAATTTTTCTAAAAAATGTCCCCATATTATTATCTTACGTAACTACCAGCATTAATGTCAATATTAGAACCTGTTCCATGATCAAATTTTCCACTACAAATCAGAGTAACAATAGGCGCAATATCTTTTGGTTCAGTAAGTTCGTTTAATGCAATATCTTTTATCACAAAATCTTCTCCATATTTATCAATAGATTTTTGTGCCATTGCCGTACGAGTAAACCCTGGTGCAATAGAAAAAGCAGTAATCCCATCTTTTCCAAATCCTCTTGCAATAGAACGTACAAGAGCAACCATTCCTGCTTTGGAAGCTGCATATGCTAAATAATCTGGAGTATCTCCTCTAAATGCAGCACGAGAGGCAATGTTAATAATACGACCTCCATTTCTTGTTTTAAAATGTTGTAATGCTTTTTTAGATAACACTCCAGTTGCAAGCAAATTAATATTCATGATTGTATTCCAATTTTTAATCCAGGTTTCATCATCCAAATTGACAGAATTCATTACGGCAGTACCAGCATTATTAATCAGAATATCTAACGTATTCTTCCAAGATAAAACATCTTCAAAGAGTTTAATCGTTTCATCAACATTATTGAAGTCCGCTTGGAACAATTCACATTGATCTGAAAATTGTTCTTTTAATTTGGAAACACCTTCAGAATTGGAATTAAAATGAAGGGCTACTTGTGCTCCAGCATTCAATAATTCTTGTGCAATTGCTTTTCCAATTCCACTATTCGCACCTGTTACTAAAATAGTTTTATCAGATAAATCAATTTTCATCCTTAATGACAACTTTCATTGTACTTTTTTAGTCTCCAATAGTTATAAGGCCATGGAGTAAGAAAACCTACTAACAACATAATAGGAGTTGCCCACCAAGTCAACATAGCGCCCCCTGTTAAGATCACATCAGTAATATTCATTGCTATTTCCATAGCAATCATCGATATAAAAGACATCCCGAAAGCTGTTTTCAGTGCTTCCCTAAAGCTCATTTGCTTACTCAAAATAAATGTTTCTAATGCAATACTTGTCATTAATCCATTAATGATAGCAAGCACCATAATTGATGTTGTATTAAAGAGATCGCTCGGATTGTTCTGAAAGTAAAAAATGGTTCCAAAATCTCCTATTGAACACCCCAAAAGACACCAAGCAGTATTTTGTGCAGATTTTTTCCAAGTATGTTTACATTTCCAACTAATCATAATAGCCTTAATTTAAGTGAGTAAGATGAAAAGTAAATCAATTCTGTTAATAATTATTATAATCTTGATTGGGATATGGTATACCTCAATACCTCAAGAAAAAGAGTTTGAGCTTCCTATTTTTACCCCTGCAGATTTGAGATCAACATTAGTGCATCCTTCACTTATAGGAAAAACAGAACATACTATCCCTGATTTTTCTTTTATTAATCAAGATAGCATTCTCATCACACAAGATACAATTGCAGGAAAAATTTATGTGGTTGATTTTTTCTTTACTTCTTGTCCATCTATTTGTATTGATTTAACAAAAAATTTACAATTGGTTCAAGAAGCGTTCCAAGAGGATAACAACGTACTAATTCTATCACACAGCGTTGACCCAAAAAATGATACAGTTACACGATTAAAGAAATATGCTGATATCCATAATATCGATCCTAAAAAATGGTTCTTGTTACGTGGATCAATTGAAGAAATTACACAAATGGCTCAATTAGGATATTTTGCTATTGCATCAGTGGATAATCATGATAGATCTGAATTAATTCATACTGAAAATGTTATTCTTGTTGATCAGAATGGGAAAATTAGAGGGATTTATAATGGTACATCGACTATAGATATTGGATATTTAATTGCAGATATTCGAAAGCTGTTGTAGATTTGCCGTGAAGACGATTAAGAAGGAAGGTAATAAATGAAAAAAATACTCTTACTATTAATAGCTTTTCAATGCAACTTAGTTGCACAGGAAAGTAATTTCTTCGGTGGCCAAATAAGTAGAAATACCTTTTATTTCGGAAGTGAAATTCTACAATATGATGTTGAAGGAGCAAATGGTCCGGGAGCATCTCCTACATTCACCTTAAAACCAGAACTAGCGTACTTCTTCTGGGATAATATAGGAATATTTGCAAAGTACTATAGAACGAATGGATCTGGTGAAGAATACGGTTTAGGAGTTATGGCTACATTTCCAACTTTCTATGTTAATGGTGTCTATAAAGATAATGATACAGATGACAAACATTGGCAAGGAACGATGGGAAAATTATTCCAACTTTCAAGTCCATCACAAATGTATTTGAACTTAGGACTCAATTTTTCACTATACTCTGAAGAAGAAGAAAAGCAATTACAACTTATGGTTGAAGGATTATATTTCGGTATATCTTTTGCGTTTTAGAAGAATTATATCTTCTCTTTAGAATCTGAATGGTTACAAAAATCTTCGCCACAGTGAGCTTTGATAACTTTTTTCACTTGATAAGCACCCTCACTTACACTCTGAATAGCAGCAACTACTTCTTTACGAGATAATATTTCATTATCAAAAGTTACAATAGCGTAGTCTACTTTTCTTTCTTGGTCAAAATCAAAGTTAACAGTCTTAAAACCATCTAAATCTTGCACTGCTTTTTTCACTTTTGTTACACATCCCATACTACACATCATGCCTTCGATAGTATAATTCTCAGATATAACTTTATCTTGTGCAAAAGATATTGTTAGAAAAAGTGAAATTATTAATACTAAATGTCTCATATTTATCCTTTTACATTTTAAAAGAGTTTGATTGAATATAATTCATGCCCATGCAACAAACAAGCGCAACCAAACTGAAATACCCTACAAAATTAGGTCTATCAAGATGCAAAAATACCAAAGCAATACTGACAAGAAATAATATTAGTTGTAGTAAAAATAATATTCGAATGGTTTTGCTTAATTCTGGGAAAAAAAACCTTAAAAACACAAGCCATCTCATTATACTATTTTTTGGACTTCTCATTTTAAAACCAATTTTCTTGTTCCAGCAATCCATCTATCATAATCTTGTGTTTTTCCCTGTATATAACGCAAAACATCTTCATGGGGTAGAATTAAAAATCCTTCTTTTTTGATTCCTTGCACTGTATCATCCGCAACTTGTTCTGCACTTAATATTCCATCTTTCATTAATGGATGATCATCTGATGGAAGTTCTGAAGTTTTTAACATATTGGTATCTACTAATTGAGGACATAGGACAGAAACCTTGACTCCTTGATTACCATACATAATCGCTAAGTTTTCAGCCAAACCCAATGCTGCATGTTTGGTAGTAGCATAAGGCATTGCTCCAGGCATATTTAATAAACCAGCTGCAGAAACTGTTACAAGAAAATATCCGTCTTTATTTTCCAACATATGAGGGATTAATACTCTAGCTGCATAAATATGGGACATTACATTAATTTGCCAATTGTTATCCCAAGTATCATCGCTAGCATTCAAGGTTCCATGTCCTTGTATCCCTGCATTTGAACAAAATAGATCTACGGAATTAACCTCTTTAATAATTTCATTCAACGTAAGAGTAAATTGCTCTGAATTTGAAACATCGACAATATACCCTTTGCCTCCAATTGATTCAGCTACGTGAAAAACATTAGGGTTAATATCTATAAGATGTATAGAATTTGGAGATTCTCTTAGAAATCGTTCTGCAAGTGCTTTGCCAATTCCATCGGCACCACCTGTAATAATTATATTTTTATTTTCCAGGTTCATTTTAAGTAGTACCCCAGCAAGGACTCGAACCTTGAACCAATGGCTTAAGAGGCCACTGCTCTACCATTGAGCTACTGAGGCATTCCCCTTTCTTAAGCCTTAAAAATATATTATATAATTATTAACTAACCAGCTGTTACTTTGACTGCTTTGTCTCCTCTATCATCTGACTCTATTTCAAACTCAACCGCTTGGTCTTGTTTAAGAGTCTTAAAATCATCTCCTGATTCGATGCTAGTGAAATGAACAAAAACGTCGTTTCCATCTTCTTTAGTGATGAAACCATAACCTTTTTTTTCATTAAAGAACTTTACAGTACCTTTTTCTCTGTCACTCATATTTCTCTCTTTTTAGTTAATAATTAAAATAATAATCGGGGCAATATAAAGAGTTATTTGTGTAATGCCAATTAAATTTAAAATTTAAAATTATATACTTTTAGCTCAGATTCTTTCCTTTATGTAATACTATGCCTTTGGAAAATGCTAAACTATAGCTAGAAAATAAAATTGTACAATAAACCAAATCACCTATTAAAGAATTACCAAAAAATGGAAGTGCTAATGTATAACATTCGATTAAACCAAATAATGATTTAGGATACATTGCTCCTGAAATCCATACGCCAAAATTTGTTACGAAAAAGAAAATTAATGATCCACTTATACTAGATAGAGCTATGCTGGATACTTGCACTTTTTTGATTAATACTGTCCCTAACAACGCTATACATATGATTGCACCATATATCCATAAAAAACCAGAAGAGACAATTAAGAGACTATCATAGTATCCTGCATACAGATAATTATTAATCACTAAATCGCTAATCCACATTGCCATCAAAGGTGTTAAGATAACAATCCATTTATTTTTAAATACATGTGATGCCAATAATGCAATTGCAATAATTGGAGTAAAGTTTGCCGGATGAGGAATAATTCTTCCTAGAATCCCAATAACTATTAGGGCCACTATAAGTAAAATATTTTTTTTCATTGCTAAGAAAAGAAAATTAGTTAAAGTATTTCTCATATACAAAATCAAAATCTCTTCTAATTTTTTTATCACTTAAACCAAAATCAGATACTGTTTTATTTTGATGTTTTTTAACATATTTTTTTGAAATAGTTTTTTTAAGAATTTTTTCAAATTCTTTGGTCATTTTTTGATTAGAAAATGTAAAAAATTGTTTTATCGTTTTTTCTAAATTCTCTGTTAAATCTTGATAGGTAAAAACAACAAAATTCTTTGATTCTAACTTATCTTGTGCAACTTCTGTTTCTTTATACCAATCAATAATTTCTTTATATGTTTCTTCTCGATAAAATTTGAGTTCTTGTTTAGTCATCATATTTCCATATTTCATTTTTTCTTGCATTGAAAAATAAGACGGAATTGTTTCTAATGGATCTCGAACAATAAAGATAATCTTTGCATCAGGAAATGTTTTCATCAAGGAATCTAATCGAAACACGAAAGGATTCGCCTTAGATAATATTGGTTTATTTTTCTGTAAGAATATTTGTCTTTTGCAAAATTCTCTATAAAAAGAGAATGAATTAAGATTACGTTCAGCATTTCCTGAATTATCTCTGCCTAGATTGTGAGCAAAGCGTTTGAATTGAACATCGTATTGCATCCATGGAATTAAATTATTTGTAATCCATTTAGAATCTAACTTATGTAAAAAAAACAGCATTTCATCTTCTTCAACCTCAGTTAGTTTTACTTCATGTCCTTTATCTTTTTTTTCAATTCGATCAAATTTCATTTTTGACAATAACATTGGAAAAAATGCAATTAATTTTCTAAGGAGAATAGATGGAGCAACCATATCCCAGGCAGTAGATGATGTAAATTGTCTTGATTGAGATAAGAATTTGTGAAAAAATGTAGTGCCACTACGATTAAATCCTATAATGAAGATAGGATTCTGAATTTTTGTATCTTCAAATTCTGGAACTACCAGATAATCAAGAAATAAAAAGAATCGATTAATGAGTATATAAAGCGGAAAAAACAGTAAAAAGGTTAACAGATAGAGGTATCGTTTATGTCTCCATAATACTTTGAGACAAACGATAAATACCCCCAATGTGGTATTTGAATTACGCATTTATGATGAAGATTTTTCCTTCTTTTTCTTAGTAGCTTTCTTTTTAGGTGTTGCTTTCTTTTTAGGTGCTGTTTTCTTAGAAGGAGTTTTTGGGGCTTTAGCTTTTTCAGCTGAAGGTTTTTTATTTTTTAAGAGCTCTAATTTCTTCGCTTTAAGTCTTAAGCGAGCTTTACGATGTTTTCTTTTTACGAGTCTCTTTTTTTTATTCACTTTGATTTATTCCCCTTGAATATCATTATATACAAACCAATGTGTGCAGCAACAAAAACTGTAAAGAAAAACAGTGGGAAAAGTAAATCGTGCCAAAAATTGTTCATTAATATCCTTTCAATGTTAATTATAATTCTCTAAAAAAGAATTGGACTTGCTTTTTTCCGCCCTCTGTAAATTGCGAACCGCATTCAATAAAATCAAATCTTTTATGAAATCTTATGGATCCAGGATTTTGTGGATAAATATTCACCTCACATAAAATAATATCATAGTTTTCTTCTTTTGAACATTTTATCAAATCATTATAAAGTGCAGTTCCTAATTGTTTGTTTTGAAACTCTTGTATCACTGAAATACGATCAATATACATAAAATTTTTATATCGTTCAGATACCCATTCATAATTCATGCTATCATATTGAATATTTTCTGGCAAACACAGGAGAAATCCTGCAGGATCATCATTATAGAATACTATTTTGCAATAATTTGCTTGATCAATAAGTAATTGAAGTTTTTCTCTATCTAGTGCTCCTACTTCTGGTTTATTTATATTGTTTGATTCTAGAAGAAATGAAAAAAAATCATCAGTATATTTTTTTAAATGAATCAATTTTGTTTCGCCAACTCGTTCATACCATTGCAAACAATGGATCCTTGGATACCATATTTTCTTCCATCATAATAGATATATTTATACATTAAATCTCCATTTTGATCCCATGCTTTTTGTTCGCCATCTTCTATGCCATTTTTGAAATTTTTTACAATAAACAACTGACCATTCGAATGCCATTGCATATGTTGTCCAATGCTTTGATCATTTTTAAATCTATATTTGTATTTCTGATTACCATTAATCCACCATCCTTCATGAATGCCATATTTTTTTCCATCAGAATACCTGCGTACTGATTCTAATTGATTATCAGAGTAATATATTTTAATTGTACCATTATACTGGTTATATCGTACAAACTGTTGAACAGTTTTTCCATTGATCAGCTCAGACTCTTGAATGGAAATACTTTCAGTGCAAGAAAATAAGAATATCGTATAAAGAAATAATAAAACTAATTTAGTTTGTAAAGTATCCACCGCCACTTGCTGCACCTACGGTTCCTTTATATCCGCCAATTAAATAAGGGACCGTTGAAGTTACATGATAATGATAAGTGCCATCTGGGTATTCATCGGTAACATGGGTATGTCCGTTAATTTCATCTAAATCGGTTGGATAATTTCCATCAGTTTGATTAGTTGGTCCATAAACCGGGAATCCATCCATTGCATAACCCACTAATATAGAACTGTCTGCTATCGTTAAATATACTGGTTCCCAGTGATAATGGTATTGTCCTGATTGTTGTGGATGTCCATAATAAGAGTCAAATGTTGCAATTTCATTATCAAGCGGTTGATTATTAGGGCCAGCATATTGATTAAAAAATGGTACACCGCTTAAAGATACTCCTATTGCCCCTAATGGAGTACTAGAAACTGTGCTGGCCACCGTTGGATTAAGAGGAATATAAAATTTAAAATTCTGAGAGCCAATCATGTTAGGATTAACAACCATTCCTGAATGTGGAGCATCATAATTAGCATGTCCAGCACCCCAGTATGGACTATTGTGATTAGGAACTCCAGCTGTTTCAACAACAACATAATTTCCTGAAATATAAACATCGGTATGTGTATCTATAAATTTTGTGAATCCAACAGGTAAATCAGTATTTCCTGAACCACCAGACCCTGAATTATTATCTCCACCATCATCATAGGGACTAATTATATTCGATGAATTACATCCAATTAATAATAAGACTGATATGGCTAAAATTTTACTTTTCATATATAATGAAACTCCTATAGAACAAAAAGGTAAAAAAAATATACCAAACTTTAAAGTGTAAAAATTAAGTCCCTATTAAAGGGGTTTCCACTGGAATAGCGTTCGATGCAATTGCAATAAAGAAAGAAGTAAACATTATAAATAATATCAGTGTTAATACCATAAGGAAAAAGGCTACAACACATACCCCAATTGCTCGTGTAGTGGAGCTAAAATCTAATGCTTGTCTTACTGCAACTACCATGGCAGCTAATTGCCATAGTGGAACCAATAATTGAACAATAGATCCAATAATAGGTAACGATGCAAATACATACAATACACCTGGAGCATATGCAAATCCTAATGTACGAAGCAATTCACCTGTATTGGATTCTGTTTCAGGTTCAGGTAAAATTCTTGTTCCAACAAATGCAATAAAAAATGCCCACATAACCCATCGAGTAATACTCCCAAGAATTGATTGTGATATATGTGATAACCCAACGAGTAATCCTTGATCTGTTGGCGAAGGAGCTCCAAAAGAAAAAATACCTTCAATAATAGCAACCAATGCAACAGTCATCAATGCCTGTCTTGTTAAACTTTTGTCAGCTTCAACTTCTTCATATAACTCTGAATCAAGAATAACTGCTCTATATAATTTCTCTAAATAATTCATTACTCCCTCCAATATAAAAATAATGTATTCACTGTTGTAATAAAAATAGCAACTGCAATAATTATATGTTCCCAAAAAGTTTGATCAAATTTATCTGTATAATACATTATATCATTAACAACAAAAGCTGTGATTCCAGCAACTAAACAAATTTTTAGAAATGATTTTCTGTTCATTATTTCTCTAAATCTCCTTCTATACAAGTGGTATCAAATCCTCCTCTTGTATTATACACAGAAGTTACTTTAAGTCTTTCAGTATTAAGAACATTTTTTAAATCAGAATAAATTTGTTGAGTCACAGCTTCTTGATAAATCCCTACATTTCTAAAACTAATGAAATAATATTTTAATGATTTCAGTTCGACACACTTTCCTCCATCTGGATAATATTCAATGATTATTTTTGCTAAGTCTGGTAAACCGCTAAAAGGACAAACAGCACTAAATTCCTTAGTTTTAGTAATGATATATTGATCTTTGCTATCAAAATCAAATGTTTCAAGATAGTCGGGTCTAATTTTATCGACCGTATCAAATTTGAATTCTTTTCCTTCTGCTTTTGGCATTATTTACTTCCTTTATATGTACAAGAAGAATCGTCACTTTCACTCACAGTGACCTCAGTTAATCCATCTAAATCAGGTAATAATTTATCCCAGATCCAAGCTACAATATGTTCTGTTGTAGGATTTGATAAAGTATCTATATCATTTAAATATTGATGATCAAGTAGTGATTGAACATTTTTATGATATATATCATCTATATCAGAAAAATCAATTACCCAACCTTTTGATTGATCTAAATCACCACTTAATTTGACTATAACTGAAAAAGTATGTCCATGCATTTTACTACAAGGATGACTATCTGGTAAGCTTGTTAACTTACGTGCAGCGTGAAATTCATACTTTCTTGTTAATTCAAACATTTTATCTTACTCCAATAATTTTATGGGTTTGAAGACTTAATTTCCATACTGGATTTTCCATACAATAAGATACACATTTCAAAATATTCTTTTGTAATTGTTTTCCATCCATCGGTTGAATACTAAAATAAGTGAAATCTAATGATTCAAATTGTTTAGGGTTAAAATTTTTTTGAGGATAAACCAATTTTAGTTCATCCCCACTTTTTAATACTAAATCAGCATTCTTTTTAGGGCTTACACAAACCCAATCAATATTGTTCGGAGGAAGTATCGTACCATTTGTTTCGATAGCAACTTCAAAATTATGATTATGCAATTCGTCAATAAGTTGCTGATCTAGTTGAAGCAATGGCTCTCCTCCAGTAAAAACAACATATTTATTTTTCTTTTTCTTTGGCCAACACATTTCAATTTGACTAATAAGATTATGATGTGATGAATATTTCCCACCATTTTCTCCATCTGTACCAAAAAAATCTGTATCACAAAAATTACAGACTGCTTTTGATCGATCTTTTTCTAATCCTGACCAGAGATTGCACCCAGAAAAACGACAAAACACTGCATCCTTTCCCGTATGAAATCCTTCTCCTTGGATTGTAAAATATATTTCTTTGATTGCGTAACTCATTGATAAATAGTTGGGTCAGTTATATTTGCGTCTTCAAACCCTTTTTTACGAAGTACACACGCATCACATAATCCACAGGCACCCGTATTAGATGGATCATAACATGAATGGGTAATACCATAATCGATTCCTAATTGATTGCCCTTTAGAATGATTTCAGATTTTTTTAGATCAATTAACGGGGTGTGAATCATAATTTTTTTATCTTCTTGGGTAAATTTTGTTGCCAAATTTGCCATACGCTCAAAAGATTCAATATATTCAGGTCTGCAATCAGGATATCCACTATAATCAAGCACATTAACACCAATAAAAATATCATAAATCTTATTTACTTCTGCATAAGCTAATGCGTAGGATAAAAATATGGTATTTCGTACTGGGACGTATGTAATAGGAATTCCCTCTCCAATGTTTGCATTCTTTGGTACTTCAATATCATCAGTTAGAGCTGATTGTCCAAATTGTGCAAGATCAATAGTAATAATTTTATGATTCTGCACATGAAAATGTGTAGCAATTTTTTTTGCTGATTCTAATTCAAATTTATGTCGCTGACCATAGTCAAATGATAATGCATGAATAGTAAATGTTTGATTGGCAATTGCAAGAACAGTGGTAGAATCTAATCCTCCACTTAATAAAACGATGCATTGCGCATTTGAAGATACCATCTATTAACAGTGTTCAAGGGTTTCTTTGGAAAGCATCTGGACTACTTTCTTTAGATCACCGGTTTTCTTATATAATGCTAATTGTCGATCAGCACTTGTACCTTTCTTTAACATAGTATTTATATAAGCAATTTCTTCTTGTGTACCCAATGTTTCTGCAGCATCATCTACCAATTCAATGATTTCTTTAATGAGTTCTTTTGTATCTAATTCTTTTGTTAATCCCAAATCAATTAATTTACCATCAATTCCATGGCGCATAGAACGCCATTTGTTCTCCGATATGAAAGAATTTCTATAATCTCTCCAACTCATATTGCGTTCACGATTATGTATCATAGTCGCAACAAGCGCCTGAATCAGTGCAGCAATGGCAACCACTTCGTCTACCTTGGTAGTAGAATCACACATTCTAAATTCTACTGTTGGGAATTTATGATGAGGTCTTATGTCCCACCAAATTTTTGACGGTGTATCTATGCACTTTGTTTCAGTAAGCTGCTCAACAAACTTATCGTATGATTTGGCTGAATCAAATTTTTCTGGAATACCAGTTCTAGGCAAGTCTTCAAACACAATGCCTCGATACGATTTAAATCCAGTGTCTTCACCTTGCCAAAATGGAGATGAAGTAGACAAACTTAAAATATGTGGCACAAAATATCTCATTTGATTCATCACATCTATTCTTAAATCTCGATCAGGAATGCCAATATGAATATGCATACCAAATATTAATAATCTCTTTGCAACAAACTGCATAGAGTCATACAAGCCTCGATATCGTTCTTTGTCTGTTCTTACTTGGTCTTCCCATCGAGAATATGGGTGGGTTCCAGCAGCAATGATGGTACAATTATTTTTTTGTGCATACTTAGAAGCAAATTTTCTTAAACGAATTACTTCTTTTCTAGCCTGTTTAATATTCTTACAAACTTTACTAGTAACTTCTAGTTGTGATTTCAGAAATTCAGGCACCATACTATCTTTAAAGAGAACAGCATCTCGTTCTAGAGATTCAGCAATATATGACGTTAATTCTCCTGTATCAGGATCAATAACCTGATATTCTTCTTCAATGCCAACAGTTAATTTTTTTATATCCATAACAATATTGTCTTAATTTAAAAAAAAATAGCTTATAAGATTGATGATAAATAATTTGAGACCAATGAATAAATTCAAATATAAAAATGTTAAATCTTTTTATTACTTAAAAAATATCATTCTACTTTTAGTTCCAAGAATATTCTATCGCTTCAAACTTAAATCTGAATTAAATAAGTTACATCAATATGACCGACAATATATTGCATCACGTGTAAATTATTACAATAAAAAGAAAAATCAATTTACTATATCACCAGATGCGCTCACTCTTAAGCAAGTCCGCAATAGGCAACTTAGAAATATAAAAGATCATATACGCTCTCGAA
>ERZ651768.511-NODE-511-length-29388-cov-13.027976_pt1 | contig 29388 bp, 23 predicted proteins | sample MGYA00514754_ERZ651768 | MGnify/ENA metagenome assembly ERZ651768
CACACCCATGCGAGACCACTTAAAAGTTCGAGACTATAATTATTCTTTTGTATCTTATAGCCATCAATGGAAAGCCAGTTAATAATCTGTTTTATAGCAAAACCAGAAGAAAACCCTCCAAAAAGTGATAATGCCTCGATCATATCATAACCCGGACTGCAATGCGGATCCCAGATGGAAAACAGGCAGGTAGGTTAATACAACCATAAGGGCAATCACAGCCCCCACCATAAGAATAAGCAATGGTTCGATCAAAGTAGTCATCCTGTCCACCAGTGCGTCGACCTGTTTTTGGTAATAATTTGCGGCCCGATCCAATAAATCATCTAATTCGCCTGTTTCTTCCCCGGTAGATGCTAATTGTAATAAAATTGAAGGAAACACTTCCGTGCGTCTTAAGGCAGTAGAAATATTATAGCCATCCCTGATAAAGTCAGATGCATCATCGATAGCTTTTTCGTAAACCTTATTGTCAACCACCCTCCTTAATAAAGCTGTTGTTTCTAAAACAGGAACACCTGAACCAATTAGAATCCCAAAAGTTTTGCAGAATTTATTTAAAATAGATTGTTCTATTAAGGATCCAAATACAGGAAACTTCAGCTTCATTGAATCCAGTACAAACCCGCCTCTTTGGGTCTTAGAAATAAGCCATATTATTGAAAAAACTGTAAATATCACGAACGCAAGGAACCCAACATTATTTCCAAACCAGGTACTGAAATCAATCATTTGCCTCGTCGCAGCAGGGAGCCCAGCCCCCAACTGGGCATAGACCTCGGAAAATTTGGGAATAATAACCAGTAGCATGACCATCATCATACCGATGAGAAAGATGATCATAAAAATGGGGTAATTCATGGCAGATTTTACTTTTCGCCGGGTATCATCCAGATTCTCAAGGTAGGATGACAACTCATCTAATATCTCATTTAAATTTCCACTTACTTCCCCCGCTTTCACCATAGCTACAAACAGTGTATTGAATACACCAGGATGCCTGGAAAGAGATTCTGAGAAATTGAGACCCTTACGTATGTTACCACTTACCGTATTCAATATTTTTTGAAACTTACGGTGTTTTTCTTCTGCACCTAGACTCTGGATTGCCCGCTCAAGGGTTAATCCAGCAGAGAACATAGTGGCCAACTGACGGGTGAAAAATACAATATTTGTTAGGGGGATCCTGTTCTTGGCTTTTTCAATGGATAATTGAATCTCATCTAAGAAAGGACCAAGAAAATCAAATGTATCATCCACTTCCTTAAGTGTAATGACCAGTTGACCATTAGATGATAGTTTTTGAATTGCCGTATCTAAGGAATCGGCGCGGATCTCTCCTTCTTTTCGCTTCCCTTCAGAATCCTTGGTTAAATAATTATAGATTGCCACTACAACTCTTCGACGGTCGATCTTAAGACTTCTTCAACAGATGTGGTACCATCCAGTACACGAGCAAGACCAGCTTCCCTAAGCGTGATCATACCATTATCAAGTGCGGCCTGTCGGATATCATCTTCGTTTGCATTATCATACACAAGCTTGCGCAGTTCCCGTGTCATAGGAATCATTTCAAAAATGGCTAATCTACCTATGTAGCCCGTATTACGACACTCAGTACACCCTTTCCCATGATAGAGTGAACCCTTAATACGATCGGGATCAAGACCAACCAATACCAACTCTTGAGGCGTAGGTTGATATTCTTCTTTACAATTGGTGCAGATTCGTCTTACTAATCTTTGTGCCATTACCAGGTTCAAACAGGAACCAACAAGGAATGGGGCAATCCCAATATCCAAAAGACGTGTAATTGTACCGGGTGCATCATTGGCATGAACTGTAGTGAACACCAGGTGACCTGTTAAGGAAAACTTTACAGCTATATCAGCTGTTTCACCATCTCGGATCTCACCTATGAGCAATATATCAGGATCCTGCCGCAGAATAGAGCGCAGAGTAGATCCAAACGTTAGACCAATATCTTCAAAAACCTGGACCTGGTTCACACCGTCCAACTGGTACTCAACTGGATCTTCCACCGTGGTGATATTTGTTCCCTCACTTTTGATCTCTTTCAAAGCAGCGTACAATGATGTGGATTTACCAGAACCGGTGGGTCCAGACACCACAACCATTCCATAGGGTTGGTTGATCACTTTCTTATACGTCCCAAGGTTCTCTTTAGGGAATCCAAGCGTGGTCAGGTTAAAATCAAACCCGGTTTTATCCAAAAGACGCATCACGACTTTTTCACCATATACCGTAGGCAGGACCGAAACACGAACATCAATATCCTTCCCGGGAGATTTGATGGAGAACCGTCCATCCTGGGGTAATCGTTTTTCAGCAATATTCAAATTTGATAATATCTTGATCCTGGTGACCAGCCCACTCAAAGATGTTATAGGGGGGGTCATGATCGTTTGCAAAACTCCATCGATCCTGATTCGCACATAGACCTGTTTTTCCATGGGTTCAATGTGAATATCCGTTGCTCTTTCTTTTATGGATTCCTGGAAAATCAGATTCACCAGCTTAACGATCGGTGCATCTTCATCAGATACCTTATCTGGTGATAGGTCCACTTCTTCCAGGGCACCTTCATTGCCTGAAATAACCGTGATACTTTCAATTGTTTCCGTTACTTCAGCTGTTTTCTGGATATCACCATACACCTTATCAAGAGATTTTTCCAGCAGCTCAGGCCCCGAAACAAGAATATCTGGATTAAGGTTGGTTAAACGCTTGATTGAATCAATGGTGACAACATCTTCCGGGTCTTCCATGGCCACCACAATCGTGGAATCATTACTGCTGATAGCGAGCACACGATTCTCTCGTGCAAAATCTTCTGGAATCTTTGCAGCTACAGTAGAATCAGCTTCCAAAAGAATAAAATTATCTGCTTTCCTGTAGCCCAACTGCTGGCTGTATGCAGTGGAAAAATCATCTTCTTCGATCATGCCCATCTCTATAAGTGTGACACCAATTTTATCATTCGTTGTTTTTTGCTGAACCAATGCTTCGTTGATTCCACCTTCTGTGGCCTTGCCATTGTGAACAAGTATTTCACCTAATTTGGAAAATTGGGGATTAAAATCTGCACTCATCACGTCATACTGGTATTCAATTAATAATTTTGATTATGGACAATCAGCAGGCGAACGAACCAGTAAAATATCCAAAGGTTCACTGGTAGTGATTGTGGGTATCAATAACGTGGCTGATAAGCTGGCAGTAAAATCATCCCAGGTACAAATGCCTGTTTCATCATCCTGGTTCGCAAGTGTGCAGAGAGCTTGGTCAAACTCAAAAATGATTCGAGCAAAACCATCTTCATCGGTCAAAACAATGGGTTCACATCCGATCATAGAGTACCCGTCCCATTCGCCGTTCCCTTCACCCTGGTCAAACGTGCCATCAACACCATCCATACCAAAATCATCAAACGGCTCTGAAACCTCTGATGTATCGACAAGCCCGTCGTTATTCGTATCAAAACCATCATGATGATCGTTAAAGGTTCCCCAATCTAAAGTTGATGGATCATCATCAAGCCCATAATCACGCCAGGAGAAACAAAGGTCGCCAACACCAGCGCCCAGCACTCCAGAATCTGTGTAGGTTTCATAACCAAGTTCATAGAATGCGTTAACACCTGTACCGGTGAACGCAATGGGCGCATCAACCACAGCATTCCCATAATAATCAATTACAATTGCCGTTACCTGTATCAAGGCAGGATTTCCATTCAGGGTAAAATCCCAATACGTTGCATCCGCCATGAGCGTTACCTGTCCAGGCAAGAAAAACATCGTCGCATCACCCTCTCCTTCATTGATATAGGACACAACTGAGTCACCATTTGCGCCAAACGTTAATGCTCGCACCCGACCAATAGCACCAATTGCATCTGTGGAATACACAATATTTGACCGGGCAACTCCCGAGGTAGCATTTCCGCTTAATATACCTTCATTATTGGTAAAGCTGACACCTTCAACAAATGCATCAATGATTGTATCCGGTGGTAATGGGTCTATCGACCAGTAAACAAATGTTGAATCTTCTACAGGATTATACCATATATCTGAAACTATCGCTGCACACTCGGTCTGATAAAAACCACCACCGATCGGTTCCGTAGCATTGGGGTCATACTCGGCTTCTATGTGATAGGGAGCGCCGGATGCTATGATCACAGGGACATCTATGCTCGTAAGATCTATTTCCCCATCCTGGTCACAGTCACAGGTGGCAACTATCCTCACTGGTCCGGGATTAGTACCGCTGTTAATAGAAACGGAAGCAACACCATTGACCGTATAAACGGTTGCTGTTGTTTGACCAGGAGCCTCTAAATAGGCGTCCCCCAACAGGGGTTCCATAGTAAACACAACCGGTGTAGGTGTATTAATTAGGTTCCCGTTGTCATCGTATATGTGAGCCCGGATCAAGGTTGATTCAATCCCCCCTCCATCCCGTACAACAATGTGCCCAGGGTTGGAAAATGGAATTTCCATGAAAGCGCAGGACTGGAATGAAGGATCTTCAATATAGATCTGGAGTGAATCCTGTATGAGCACTCCATCAAAACCCGGATGGGAAAACGTAGACATTATATCCGAAACACCCACATCTTCCGGGTTACCCAAATCTGTAAAGGATACAGAGTCCACACCAAGTGAATCTGTAAAGCCTGTAGCTGATATAAAGCCTAAGGTTGCTGTATAATTGATCTGTGCATTGCTAACAGGGTTCCCAAGTTTATTCAAAAGCCTGGATGCGATATTTGCAGTTGTTTCTCCGCCATCCAGTGAGATCACATCCGTATCAGTGGTAGCAAATAAATTATAAGGCCACACATCGTCAGCAGCATAAACATTAAAATTTTCCGGGTCTGTGGTTTTATCACCAAACGTGGCAATGATGGTAACACCTTCGTAGTTGGGAGTTCCAGGGTTATCCTTGTAAACATTTCCCCCATCATCAAACTCAGCTATGACCTGACCATCTGTATTGGATACTTCGTTAGCATAGGTGATCGTACCCACAGACTCATTGCTTGATGTTGCAGAAAACGCAACAGGAACACCCGAGATTGCGTTACCGGACGTATCTGTGACAGTTGCAATCAATCTTGTATATGAAATATTGCCTGTAATATCTTCCCCAACAACCACCGTACTGTTTGTTGCATCATAGGTTACAGGTAAAATCTGGAGAGCCAGGCCGTTGTCAGTTCCGATTGTTACCTGTGCAGAATCACTTACATCTCCAAAACTGGGGTGATTATAACTACACACAATATTTGCTAATCCTATATCATCCTGGGTACCATTATCCTGGAACGTTAACGCAACAGAACCCGTGCTGTCTGTGGTCCCTTCACTCTCTATGTATCCTTTATCCGACGTGAATGAAAGAATTACATTTTGCAGCGGTGTGTTTGTTTTATTAAATAACTGTGCCGTGATCTCGGCAGTTGTAACACCATTATCCAGCTTAATATTGTCCACATCGGATGAGACGTACATGGTGTAAGGCCAGACATCATCTTCTTCCTGATAAACGTTAAACTGGGCCTTTGCTGTCAGGCTTGTGGAATATGTTACAGTAACGATCAATCCTTCAAACGCAGGAGTGGTTGATGCATCCACTTTTTCTTCAGAAGAATTTGGTTCAAATATATTGACAACCTGACCGTTTTCATCAGTTGTCTCAGTGGTTCCATTCGAGAATCCTCCACCCGAACCATTATGACTGAAATCAATCTCTTTATCCTTTAACGGTTGTCCGCTCTCATTTTTCATAGTTGCAACAATTCTCATGGAAGAATAGCCGGAAACTACTTCCCCTACACTTTCTCCCCCCCCATCAGCTATTGCCTGCATCGCTGTGATCTCCAGGGTCGAGTTCGTACTGCTCGCTGAATCGGGTACACGGTCATCGCAGGACCAGTTCATGAATAATGAGCAGATAAGAATATTTATGACCAAATGCTTAGAATATTTCATTCTATTCTCCTTCTTCAGAATCAGATTCATTGTCCGATTCATTTAAATCTGGTTCATCATCAGTTTCATCCCTATCTGATGTATCACTGGATATACCATGAATCACATAATCTTCATACTTCTGCATGTCATCTGATTTTGTGATTCCTGTGTATTCATCAACAACGATCTTTGGTGTGATCTGGATAATGAGATCTGTTTTACGTTCCACAACACCATGTGATGTGAATAATTTTTTTCCCAGCCATGGGATCTTGTGCAGAACAGGCATTTGGTAGGTGGTTTGTTTCCTATCATTGCTAAGGAGCCCGCCAATGACAATCGACTCACCATCCTTCACCCGTATTGTTGTGGATGATGTCCTGCTCTTCACTCTTGGAATATTCTTGTCTGGACCAATAAACTCAAAAATTGTAGAAACTTCCGGCTCAACCTTGACCGTGATGTAACCATCTGTATTGACCGTTGGCAGTATATTCAGCTTAATTCCAACTTCTTCCCTCTGTACCTGTACCTGTCCACCCACACCGCCGGAGCTTAAAATATAGGGTACAATATCTACCAGTTTGATGCTTGCTTCACGCCCATTGATCGTTGTCAGTCTTGAGTCTGCAAGAACTTCTGCCTGGTTATTTTTTTGGAGCATATCCAGTGTAAGATCAAACACTGTAAGCTGTCTGCTGAAATATTTTGGGATAATAGTTGTCTTATCTTTTTTAAAAATCCCACTCAGCCTGTTAAACGGCATGGTAACAGGCACTTCACCAAAGGTTTGATCATCCGGGATAACGGATCCACCCCCATCGGTGATGGGTACTCCACCTTCAGCCAGGATTGTTTTATAGCTGGCTATTTTTGACCAATCTATTCCGAGCTGCTCTTCAACATCGGCTGCTACTTCAATGAGCCGTGTCTCAAGCATGATCTGGATCGCAGGCACATCGATACTCTCAACCACCTGGATAATGTCTGCTATCTTTTTCGGGGACGCGTTTACAAGAAGTTTATTACCAGGGATATCTACCTGTACCTGATCTGAGATGTCCTGCAATAAATTTTTCACATCTTCCGCAGCCGCATATTTCAACGTAATGACATAAGATGTAATACCCACTTCTTCTTTTAATTTCTTTGGATCCGCTACAAGAAAGGAATTGCCAACCACTTCATAGCTTAACCCAACTGCACGGACCACCAGGTTAATAGCCTGCTCAATAGGAACTTCATCCAGATGGATTGAGACCTTATCCTGCTTATTCACATTGGGGCCTGTGACAATATTATACCCGCTTTCATTGGCAAGGATCGCAAGAATACTTGGTAAAAACGCATCTTCAGCGTGTACAGTAATAAGTGTATTGTTTTCTTTCTGTTCACCGGCATTGGTTTGAGCAAAACTTGGAAATATCAAAGTTCCAATCATGGTTAAAACCAGTGCCTGTTTTCGAAAATTCATGGTGTATGTTTCCTTCCTAAATCTTTTTAGCTATACCCGGTATGGGTTTTTCTTTTATTTTCACTGAAAAGAAAATGAGAATCCTTATTATTGAACCATTTCTGCATTTTACTGGTTAAATGGATGTTTCCCATATTTTCATTAAAACTGACTGATTTGTACCCTGGGGCCGGATATGTCTTTAACCCGTCGTCAGTTTTGATAACGACCTGGGATCCATCAATCATGTCAACAGTCCCTACATTTGGAATAGTGTCACCCACAGAGACCGTGAACGCTTGACCGCGATAATCGATCTGAGCTTGAAAATATTCATCTCTCTGGTATACCAGTGCTACCCGTACAGCGTTCCTATTTCGTTTGATCCGGCGACCCGATCCATCAGCTAAAGCCAGAACATTTGTCAGCATCATCGGTGTGTTCTCAGTAACAAACTGAAATTCGCTGCGCAGTTCTAACCGTTCTTCCAGATATGAAATAATATCCTCCAGTTCCTTATCAGTACCAAACTGTAGATTGGATGAACGCACCTTGACACGATTGTATTTCTTATTCATAGGAAAAAGCTTAAAACTGGTGGCAACCAGTGATACAATCGTAAATCCCACGAGGAGGTTCCAAATGGTGACTGAGCGATCGCTCATGATGATACCTTTGATTTTGATTTGACTAGGGTAATGGTTGACAAATTCACCACGAATTCCTGCGTCAAAAGTTTCTCTTCTTCCGTATTGGCTTTAATACGTTCAATGCCATTCTTAACTTCAAATTCATCTAGAGTTATCAACCTGGGCGACCGTTCCACTTCAGAAAGAAATTTACCAAACTGATCGAAGGTGCATTCAAGGGTAATAAGGTATGGTGCCTTGAAATACGTAATCTTATCCACACGGGGTTTTGGTTTAATACCCAATAACTTTATTTCTAACTCATCCAGCATATCCGTAAGATTATTAAGGAATGGCAGGTTCGCATCATCTGCCAGTGAATCTGATTTTGAAAGTGCCAGGTTTTCCTGGAACAGTGTAAAAACACGATCCAGCTGGCTTGCTAATATCTGAGCACTGATCAGGTTTTCATTCAGTTCTTGCTGTTCTTCTTCCAAGACCCTGATCTCAAATGGTTTTTCACCGATCAGCACCGATGCGCTTACCCAGTATGAAAGGGTAAGTAAAACAAGCGCTCCAAATAAAATAATATTTCTTTTTTCAGCCATAACAGGTTCTATGAAAAGGATTTACGTCCAGTTTTCTTCACTTTTGCTTCAATCTCAAACCGCACAATATCCTGCCCCCTTACATTGACCTTATTGTGCCCAACATACTTGATACGGTTGAAATTATTTGAGAATTCTTTATTTTTCCTCAGGGTCTGAACATACTCATCAATGATCTCAAAATCTTTTCGATCTTCAAAGGTGAGTGCGATACCCCTGATGATCAGTTTTTCTCTTTTAAAGCGCAGACCCGTGATCGCAATATCATCCGGAGTCACTCGGCCCATTTTCTCCAGGATCTGAGCCCAGAGAAATCGGTCCTGTTCAAGATCAGCAAAAGAAAGGATATCACCCTTGGATAAATTTTTTCCTTCAGACTGAAGCTTATCGATCTCATCTTTGAGACGCTCAATTTCTTCCTTCTTTTGTGAGATGATATCATTATATCCATTGCTAATCATCCATACCTGGAAATTGACACTAACCAATAACAGCATCAGGACCCCAAAAATACCCCAGCGAACCTGCTCCCTGATCCTTGCAAGGCGGGTTTCGGCGCTCTCGACCTTATTTAGATTGATAACGATATAGTGTTTACTCATGGCTCATCCCTCCCCGGATTCCCAGACCCAGAGCCGTAGTGAATTGACTGGGATTGGTCACAGAAACGTTTTCGGCTCCAGCAACATTATCAAAGGGATTAAAGATCGCACACTCGATATTCAGCTTACTTGTTACAAACGCAGGTAATCCTGGAGTGGCTGCTGCCCCACCTGTTAAAAAGATCTTCAGAAAAAAACTTTGACCGGTTTGTTTGGCATAGAACCTGAGGGAACGGCGGAGATCTTCTACCAGGTTATCAAACACAGTCCTATCAGCAACACCTACCGCTGCTGTCGGGTCAGTAGTGGCATTGCTTACAGATGCGGATAAACCTTCTTTATATAATAGATCCTGTGCTTCAATGTAACCGATCTCTTTTTTTTCAGATAATTCTTTTACAAAGTGGTGGCCACCTACAGGAAGGTCTCTGGTAAAAAACTGCTGGCCTTTTCCATAAACCACCAGACTGGATGATACAGCTCCGATATCCAACATGACTACAAGACCGTCTTCAGGCATATCCTTGATAAAAGAGAACGCATTGCTCATTGCAATGGGATTTACATCAACCACTCCTGGTTTTAAACCACACTCTTTTATCAGATCCATATGGTGCGTAAGAACTCCCTTTGTACAGGCCACGAGCCCCACATCTATCTTATCTACTTCTTTCTGGTTCGAACCCAGGATCTGGTAATCTATAACAGCATCTGTCCCATCCATAGGAATATGCTTCCGGGCTTCAAAGGTCATAGCAGACTCCAGCTCATCCGTAGGCATTTCCATGGTTGTAATTTGCTTGATGCTTGCAGATGAACCGTTAATACCGGTGACCAGGCCTTTCACCCGTTTAGGGTTTAAGCCCTGTTGCCTCAACAATTCTTTTACAGCCATGACCCAGTGAGGCCGAGCAATCTTCTCAGGGTCAAAGGCAGTATTCGGCTCCGGTACCAGGCGGGAACCTGCATCAAGAACCTTGAACCCATCCTTAGTTTTTTCCGTGGAGACCATTTTCACGTACTGTCTCCCGATATCCAGTCCTAAGTACATTGTTTTCCTCTAAAACTATTCATGGGATTTTGCTTCACCGTAAGAAGCCATTTTTAAGATCACAGAATTATCGTTGCTCTGAAGATCCGGAAAATAAGGCGGCGGCCTAAGCTGGAGATTCCAGTCATAATGATAATCTTTGGTGTACCCTACGCCGGGCGACACATTGTATGGTCCTGGAAAATTTCTATTCATGTAGCCCCGTTTAAACTGAACGATGGAGCCCCATAGATGCACAATACCCCTGTGATCATCGGTGCCCGTATAGATCCCGGATTGTTCATCCGAACGATAATGATTTCTATGCCCACCGCGCCCATCTGCTATAATTCCAAAACCAAGGCCATCATTCCAGTTGTGATAGTCCAATAAACTGTTTTGCCAGTAGTGAGACAGGAAACCGCCGTTCATGGCTAATAGGGCGGCATTTATCTTGATATCAGAGCCGTACTGCTGTCCCCGGGCACCATTGGGACGGGTATTTGCAATGATGACGCTTCCTCCCGCTATAAGGCCCAGCACGTGTTCAGTTCCACCATCTGTTGGGTGGATTATCATACCATTACCATAAGAATCTGAATAGACTATATCGTCAATGAGCCAGATATTCCCCCAAACACGATCAATGATATCGTTGTCATCATGGCGCCGATATTCAGTGTAATCATCCGTGACAATCGTATACATCCCATCCACGATTCCCCTGACCAGGATCTGCCCGCCTTTCACATAGAGTACCTGCGGTGAATTGCCCTTTGCGAAGAAACTGCGGCTCATGTAAACATATTCACTATTGTAGATTGTTTCAGGGCAGCTAAAAATATCACAGGATGTTCCCCCCGCTGTCCAATAATCAAAATCAAAGTGCTGGATCCGTCCTGCTTCACAGTAGGACGTACCATTATCAACATGATCATGATAATAGTGATAGGTATTCCATTCTACATTGTCAGCAAGACCTGTGGTGGCGCTCGTATTAATAAACGTAGCCGCTTCTAAATGATTAAAACCTTCACCCGCGGGACCAGAATAGATAAGTGATTCTTGGATATATGATACTCTTACTCTATCAGTACCAAGCGTTGCCGCTGCCGTAGCTGTAAACGACATAAACTTCGAACCATCTGCATTCTCAATTCTGATAATATCACCATCTTCAACAAGATTTACGATCTCATCCATTACATTATCTCCGGAAAGATCTGTGCCGCTCATCACCAGAAAATTTCCGTTGTAAGTATTTGTTGCACCATCAAAATTGTTTGGAAAAAGGTGCAACGTCCCTGGGTCGCAGGTCAGATCACTTGAAGTACTGTCATACAGGAAATCATATTCTGCTGGCGGGCTACCTACCGGAGGAATATTATACCACCACTGAGCCACCCAGTAACCCCCTTCAACAAAATTGATCTCTGTCATGATCATGGTATCTTTTTTACCTGTGCGAAATAATTTATCATCAGCAGAAAAGGTACGTGTAGCGTGCTGGCGTGCATTTTCAGCAGAGTTGTCCGGGGGAAATATGATAGTGGATACGGTGTCCAGGATCGTATTACCGTCATCATCTTCAAAAATATCATCACTGCAGGCACCCCAGCTGCCGATTCCGCCTCCATTCTCTACCGCTTCAAACGTGATATTCACTTCACCGGTGAACTCTGGGCATCCATAGTTGCTGAACATCATATCACCGTTGGTATGAACTTTACCTTCCAACTGATCCCCAGCGCCAAAATTGACCACCCCCGTGTTTCCGGGACCTATAGGCGCTTCAACATCTGTGAAGTACATAAACTCTTCAAAGCCCTGGGGAACCATGGTCGTGTACACTCGTCTCTCTATGGAAACATCTGTGCCGCTTGGAGTGGTGTATTCTGCAACTCCAGTTGCATAGGCTACATATTCTTTACGAGTTGAATTGAGCTGGAGGCGTGTAGAACAGGCAATATCCTTGTATAAACCGATGGGTTGCTCATTCTCATCCTTACCATAATTAAAACCATTTGGGATGAGTAATGTATCGGAAGTGATCCGAGGTAAAACAATGATACCAACATCGTTCAATCCTGCTTCAGCGGAATAAAGCGCCCGCCACTCTGCATAGCGGTATTTTTCCATAGCAGACTGGCTAAATGAATTCTTTAAGTAAGCAACTGTAAATGACATACTGACAAGAGTAAACAGTAATGCTAATGGTGCCACACTGCCGGTATATTTTTGATTAAACATTATCTGCACTCATAGCGTTTGTGACCTTTGTCTGGATATAGGCGGTTCCCAAAAACACGGTCCTGTGGTAGGTATGCTCTTCCTTGATCTCCTGCAAAACTTCATCCATCACATCCGATTCCATGGCCAGGCTCAAGGTCAAATGAATAAAGGAGTTTTTAAAGAGGGCTAAACCAGGGTTTCCAGCGGTTTCATATTGCACTACAAAGTCATCCACATAAAGAGTCCGCTGTCCATTGTCTCTAAACACGCCTTTGCTGGGAAATTCCAGCACACCATTAACGGGTATATCGCTATTAAACAGTATCCCATTCCTCCTGTGGCAGGAAATGGTCAGGTCTGGCGAAATATCTGTGAAATTCTCATACAGTTTAATCCTTGAGAATCCGTTCTGCCCGTCAATCTCAATTTTTTGTGCCAGGTTTAGCTCCCGGGTGATCTCCCGCATGATATTATTCCCGTACTGGCGAAGGTCCTGTCTCACAGTATCGGTCTGGTAATGAAGCATTACCGCCTGGGCACCCGTGGTCATTCCGATTGCTATAATACTGACAACAACAATCATGGCAGACAGTTCAAGGAGAGTCATTCCTTTTGATGTATGTTTTAAAACCTTAATCATCAGATCTCAAAAACGGTCATAACAGTTGATAATCTTCTTTCCTTTCCAACTCGTCCCGCGTAGCGGCTTGGCGGCGTGGCAAAATAATCACTCCACTTGATCCAGCACTCCAGCTCATACCGGGTAAAATCGGTCGTTCCATAATCAGTAAATCTGTCCAGCTTTTCCAGATCATAATAGAGCCTTGCTTTTATTGTATATCGCTGTCCTAAGGAGCCCACAAGATATATCTCATCTCCATCCGGATCACCTGCACGCTCTGCAGGAGAAAGATTTCCATCAGCTACTCTGCCTTTCCAGTATTCCATGTAGTTAAGTAATTCTTCTGTAGCACGCTCTTTCACTTCCAAGGCATGCAATTCGCTCCTGGCATGCACAACACCCATCAAAAGCCCGATACAGGAAATGGATATGATCACAGTGGCGGTCATGACCTCAATAAAACCAACACCTGCAGTGGTACGTTTAAAATTCATTATAATACGTTCTGAGCAAAAAGCTTTGGATTTTCAGCAATACTCTGGGCCATTTTTCTTTCAATGCTCCCCTTTGACACCAGCCTTTGCAGGTCCTGATCCAAGGATTGCATTCCATCCACACCGCCCGACTGTATTATGGACGGGATCTGGTATATCCGATCTTCACGAATAAGATTTCGTATCGCTGTGTTTGCGATCATCACTTCGCAGGCCGGGACCCTGCCCTTTCCATCTTTAGTTTTAAGCAGTTTTTGGGCAATAACTGCTTCCAGACTTTCAGACAGCATAGACCTTATCTGTCCTTTCTGACCCGATGGGAAAATGTCAATAATACGGTCAATGGTTTTTACCGCACTGGACGTGTGCAGCGTGGACAGAACCAAGTGACCCGTTTCTGCTGCAGTCAATGCCAATGAAATAGTTTCCAGATCCCGCATCTCGCCAACAAGAATAACATCAGGATCTTCCCGGAGAGCTGAGCGCATGGCATTGGAAAAACTGTTAGTGTTTGCACCCAGTTCACGCTGATTGATTAAACATTCCTTGGTCTCATGGTAATACTCAACAGGATCTTCAATCGTAATGATATGGCATTTTCGCTGTGTATTAATATGATCTACCATGGCAGCAAGGGTAGTGCTTTTTCCAGAACCGGTCGGGCCGGTAAGAAGCACCAGTCCGCGGTCTAACAGAGCAAGAGCCTTTAAAACAGGCGGTATGCCAAGGTCATCAAAATCTTTCACCACTTCGGGAATAGTACGGAATACACCTGCCAAGCCTTTTATCTGGTTAAAAAAGTTGACCCGAAAACGGCCTTTACCATCCAGACTTGCTGAGAAATCAATCTCCTTTCGTTCTTCAAAAAACTTTAGCTGGTCTTCATCCAGGACCTGGGGCAGAATTGCTTCCATATCTTCCTGCTTTATTGGATCCATATTGAGCGGTTGCATGGTACCATTGATGCGAACCATGGGTATGGACCCAACGCTCAGATGTAGATCTGATGCACCGCTGTCTACAGAATAAGCCAGTAGTTTATTCAGATCCATAGAAAGTTATTCACCTTCAGGTGAGCCATAACCAGTGAATTTTCCCAGATCAGCATCATAAATAACCTGGTGACCAGCACCGCCAGACATTTCTTCAGTACTTGCAGCCGTAATTCGTCCGCCTTGATCACTTAACTGAATATCGAACGTCCATTTTAGTTTGGTAGAACGGCTGACATCCAATTGACCCGCCCTTTCCAGCTCATCTATCTCAGTAGGCCATTCACCGCGTGTCTGATAATACATTTTTGATGCATTATTGATGTTTGACATAACGGTACGGGCTTCCGATGCATAGCCACTTCTCACATAGTCTAGATAGGTCGGCAATGCTATAACAGCCAGGATCGCAACAATAACAACCACAACCATGATCTCGATCATGGTAAAACCGGGCTGTGTTTTCCGTTTGAGATTCATAACTAATCGTCTCCTTATTTCAATATTATTAATAAGTTGATAAAATTTCTTTTGATCAGGACAGACCGCAGTCATCCCCCGACTCAAATTGAAAACGGAAAAAAGTGTGATTTTACTCACACTTTCCTATCATTATTTTAGAAGCAGAACCTTCTTTGTATTACGGTAAGATGCAGCGGTAAACTGTATAAAATAGATACCGGTTGAAATCATATGCCCATTCCTATCCCTTGCATCCCAATCTATCACATAGTTTCCAGGCTCTAAAGTTGCATCTTTAAGGGTTGTTACCAACCGGCCGTTTATATCATAAACCATAAGCTGAACCGGACCCGATTCTGCAACATCAACCTTGATCTGGGTTGTCGGATTGAACGGATTTGGATAGGGCATATATAAAGCAAATTCTTCAGGTAACTGAGATTGAGACACCCCCAAAAGCTCAGAAAGAGTATAGACCACACCATTAAATTCAATCTCTTCAACACTGAACAAATGGTCAGTCCCGTCTCGATCCGGCGAAATATCCATGACCTGGTATGATGAATCATCTGTAGCATAGGGCGGAATGATCACATATTCTTCCAGGTTACCTTCAAAAATGGCCCTGTCAAGACCTTCTTTACCCCAGATAACATCATCCCCCAAGAAGCCCTGAAAATGGTTATCTCCACTGTTTCCTAGGAAACTATTCAGGTAGTGGTTTCCAAAAACGGATACATTCCCTTCACCCGCAAGAACGATATATTTCAGGTACTGAGACCTGTGGGTGTAGTCCAGGTTAGTCTGGTAGTGTATATAAAAGTCAGTATTAAACGTTTCAGGAAGAAAAGCAGTGTACTCCCAGGTATCACCTACAAAACCCTTTATTATCGCAAAAAGAGCCGAATCTCCTTCGGCCATTTCTTCCCGCGTAATGAAGGCATACTCATGGTCACCACAGTACCCATCGCCGCTGGGATCGTGAGACCAGAGACCAAAATAACATTCCATCCCCATGGCAAGGTATTCTTCGTCATAATCTTCTTCGGGAAGATCGAATAAGGGATTGTAATAATCATTCTCAATGGCAGCGTCCATGGCACTTTCAATGGCTATTTGCATTCCGGGTAAGGCTAACTGGATACCAAACCCATGGACAAAATGAAGAATCTCTTCATAGGTAGCATCCCGTTCTGAACTGTTCATGTAGGGTGCGCTTCCTTCAGGAAATACTTCTGTAGCAAGAAGGTCCTGTCCATTCACTCCTGCATCGATTAAAGCCCATACATCAGGGTTTTCATACTCATCTTCATCATTCAATAAAAAAAGGATCGCATTACTAGCAGCGATTGCATTGCTAACCCATGCTTTATTACTGCCCCATTCACTGTCAGGAATATCTGTCAAATAGGATTCAAGCACACGGCGCGCATGAAGAATCTGGGTATCCGTATAATCATCCTGGATCAAAAACTGTATCGGGTCACCATTGGGCGCAACAATATGTGTATATCTGTCTGCAACCGCAGAAAACAATGGATCTACATCATCGGGCAATGCAACAATCCCATTCTCTGATGCAGAGATATCGATAAAGGGGAGTGTAGGTGTAGAATTTTCTCCAGTGATAGTTAAAGTAACAGATACGGCTACAGGATCGGCATCAGGAGATGTTATGTTAATCGCAGCTGTATAATCACCCTGTGCTAGATCTGATGTTACTACCTGAGCATAAATATTAGCTGATTCATTCCCAGCTAAGGAACCATTTAGACTGCCATCATCTGATGTTATAGTAAGCCATGTAATACTCGCTGTAGAAAAAGTTTTTGCTTCCCATGTAAAATTATTTGAGACAAAACTTTCACCAACAGTTGAAAGTTGAGTTCCTTCTGTACCCAAACCGTTTTGCCACCCAATAGTAGCCTGATTTGTGGTGCCTGTCATTTCCCTGTAGTTGCATTTAAATTTTCCATCAGAGTATAAAACAATTTGAAAATCATATGTACCGGCGCCTGCTTCACCTTCCCAACGAACTACATCGTCAAACCATATAACAGCACGATCTTCATTAACCTGGTAATATATATCCCCCGATGCAGATGAATTGCTATTATCATTTGCAGGGTTTAAATCATCAAAAAAACCAAAAATTCCTGGTCGCGGCATTGATGAAGATGGGATGTCACCATTTTCCCAAACCGTTTCATTTGAACTATTCCAGCCAACCCATCCGTTGGCATTTACATCCAGATAATTATAAGATTCCCCAAAATAGTAGAAATCAAATGGAAGAGATATCTGCTCTGATGAAAATTCGTCATTTCCAGGAAAATTTAATTGTGTAGCTGCATTTTCTATATCGATCCATTCATAATTCAAATCTGGCTCGTCTTCGGATGTGGTCCAATAATAATTTCCACCATCGGGTCCGCCCTGGGGGTTAAGATAAGTATCTTCGGTTGTTAAAATAGCCTGATAGTCCAAAACAGTTTCTGGCTCACCAACATTAGAAATCGTAACCATCTGAACATCGTATTCTCCTGCGTCCAGATTAAACGTTAATGAAATAGGATCTACGGAGATTATTGGCATCCCGAATGAAACAGTAAAAGAAATTGTTTCACCTGCTTCAGTAACGCCATACAAATTCAATCCTCCTTCAGCTCCACTCCCACCATTATACAGAAAAGAAGATGGATTTGTGTCATCATTTAATTGTGTGTGATTATAATCAATGCTATACGGCGCCTGATCAAAATTTCCGTTATTATTAAGATCTCCCCCTGGTCTGTAAACGTAAATTTCATCCGGAGGCCCCTGAGCATTGCCATTCCCAGCTTCTGTATTGATTCTGTAAGCCACCAATCCGGAACGTGGACCGGGTGCATTTTCATCATACATGCCTTCCTGCTTGCGGTATTCTACAACAAAGTACTCCGATTCAGAGTATGGTGAAGGAATTTTATAGATTGTATTTTCCTGCTCCTGCAGTGGATTAAGTGTATAGGTGCCGCTTTCTGTTAGTTCTGTAAGCTCCAGCCAGTCAAAATATTTCCATTTTGTAAATGCACTGGGGAACTGAGGTGGATTACCATTGGACGCCATCACATCCCATCCACCTACAGGAGTAGGAGCACCTCCTCCATCGTAATGATAGTAGTCTGGCGCACCCAATACATGACCAAACTCATGACACAGCACACCCACGTTAAAGTACCAGGATTCGGAGAGCATGAACAGGTAATCATAAACCTGGGCATCATTGATATAGACAGTTTGGCCGTATAGTGCCCACCGATGCGGCCACAGTAAATCAGACCAGTCACCCGGGGTCCCATAAATAACAAATGAAACTGCATCTACAAATCCGTCATCATCAGCATCAATATCAATTAATGCAGAAACGCTGGGAGAAATGGCGTTTACCGCATTTGCAAGGAGAGTGTGTTCTCTTGTTGCCCGCTCAGTGTCACTTTGGTACCCATCTGGATTTGCGTTTGAATATGGTTCATAGTAGCTCCTGTTATACTCATCAACGTATGCAGTATTTGAACCATCAAAAGTGCCCGGATAGTGAAATGTATTCACCATCAGCGTATCATAAGAAATTTCCCAAAAATAATGTCTAAGGGATGGTTCATCTTCATCCGTCTGGAATACGGCATCATAATGGGATCTTGGAAAAGGAAAATCAGGGTCATCGGCAAAACGAATAAATACATTGATCTGTGCTATTTCACCAGAAGTGGGAGCATCTCTCGTATCTGGACCTGCCGCTCCATTAAGGTAAAATTCCTTATTTCTGTTGTACAACTCTATACTTATTGCGTACCCCGATTCTAATCCTATACTTCGGGGGTCACCCAGCCCTGCCAGCAAATTGGACGGTATTAAGTTTCCGTTGGAACTTTGATCGGCATAATAATAATATCCATCTTCCTGATTGAGAATAATTGTGAAATCATTGATATCATGGAGCCTCCTGCCATACTGGTCTCCCGTTATAAAACATTCCAAGGTCTCCCCGTTTGGCTGCACAAGGGTCCGTGGAATATCTTCAAACCAGGTCGCATTCAGGTTGGATATAAATATAACAGAAAAGATGCAGATTCTAATATCTATCATCTGGAAAAAGTTGTAGGATTTGTTTATGGTGATTAGCGCTTATTTGAGCAGAATCATTTTTTGGGATTGACCAGCAGATCCACCAACCATTAAACGATAGATATAGGTCCCTCCACTTACGGGGCGACCTAAATTGTCACGCCCATTCCACAGGAATTGTGTAATACCTGAACTAAATTCTCCCTTATGCAGGGTCTGAACTTCCTGTCCATTTATATTATATATTATAAGACTTCCTTGGACATTCTCTTCCATTATAACATCTATTGTTGTTGATGGATTAAACGGATTTGGAAAATTTTGACTGAGATTGACTCTTTTTGGTGTGAGTTCAAATAAATGTAACAGGTTCAGGTCCAGCCTGATCTGGTGATACGATGCACCATCATCTGACGTGTGATCGGCGACAAAGGATTCTGTAGTCCACTCTGTTAAATCATAGAGCATTTCTTCGTAGCCTAGCACTCCAAGAGGGGTAATAAATCTCCTTAGAAAAATGATTTGAGTAGTTTCTTTATCAAATCCAAAGTAATGATAGGCCCAGCTCAGGGTTTCATTGTAAAGAAAATCAGATGAAGATGAATAGATATAAAACCCATCCCTTTCACCACCTTCCATAACCTGGATTGAAATATTCCGGTTATCGTAAGATAAGGAAGGTGAATCAAGCTCTTCGATACCAGTCCAATGACCCAAAAAGTTTACAAGACCCTGACCATTGAGGCACGACGCCATAAACAATATCGTTACTAGTGAGTAATGAGTGAGTTTTATCTTAGCCATGTTTGCACCGCAGCACACGGTAAATATACAATGGACATGACTAATAATGGAACTTTGTTTGAAATAGCCGTGCGTTAAATCACTATTTCATCAAAATCATTTTGTTGCTGGTAAAGTTTGATTGGGTTGATAATTGATAAAAATAAATGCCGCTGGTGACCTTTTCGCCTCGTTCGTTTGTAGAATCCCACAAAACAGTATACTGCCCCGGCTGCCCTGACCCAGATCTTAACGTTTTTATCAATAGACCGGTAATGTTGTATATCTTAAGGGAATAATTACCATATTCAGCCAGGCTATACCTGATGCGAGTTGATGGATTAAACGGATTTGGATAATTCTGGGACAGCATGAATGTTTCTGCCGCATAGTAATCATCCTTGGCCAAAACCATATCACATGAAAAATCATATGCACCGATCACACCCCCGGTGTCAGACGCAGTCTGGCAGAAGGATGAATCTTTTAAATTGAAATAATCATTTTCCGGATCACAAAATTCAGGATCAGTATTTATCATACCGCCTCCCATAGTAAGCAAAATAGTTGGATACTCAGAAAAGATTTCTTCACCGCCCTGCATATCTGAATAATTTATTTCCAAGTATGTTATTCCACTTTCTTCTGGAGAATAAAAAAGTGAACCAAGATTATCCCATAATATTGAATTTTCAATAGTGACAGCAGAACTATGCAACGTCATGGCAGATCCAATCCCGGATATGTTCCCGGTAAATGTAGTCTGATCTAAATCTATTGTGGCCTGATTAGCTACGATTCCGCCGCCGTAATCATAACCATTATTATGCTCGAATGCGGTCCATTTAATAGTGCCTATACCCCCATTTTGGTATAATCCGGCCCCTTCGATAAATGCCTCATTTGCGCGGATTACACTATGGCGAATGGCAGGTTCTGCATTTTCGAAATATAATCCGCCACCCCAATACGCAATGTTATCTCTAATCATCACATTCTCGAGTAAAGGGGCTCCGTCTGTAATGTATATCCCTCCACCCAGGTTGGCGCCATTATTCTGGATTGTCATGTTCATTAAGACTGCATCGGATTCAGATATATAAATACCACCGCCAATCTCAGCAGTATTATCTTCAACAATTACATCCATTAACGTGGGAGAACAGTTTGTTATAACAATTCCGCCTCCATAAGGGTATGAACCACCACGAAACGAAATACCGCGAATGACACCATGATCATTGGAACTTCCATTTAGGGTAAGACAGGTTCCACCCACTGGCCCAGGACCAAAATACGTTTCTGATATGAGATCAAAATTATCTGTTTCAAAAGCACGAGACTCTAAAACGATTTCCTTATTATCAAAATCGACCGCTTCCGTGTACACACCTGGATTCAGGCGAATAGTATCACCATTCGCTGCAACTGTCATAGCCCGTGCAATGGTTTCAAAAGGAGCCTCCAGGCTGCCGTCATTATCATTATCACCATTTAAATCTACATACCAGACGGGACCAACATTTATCGGTCCGCATCCGGATTCAAAACATCCCATGAGTGAACCGCCGGCTCCTCCATCCACACAGGGTGAGTTTTCTCTGATATAGTAGTTCCCAGCGGAGCTGTTGCAAAAATAAGGTTCTTCATCCAGGTTTCCTGTTTCCCAATTCACATCACCATTGTCATTGCTATCTATGCCTTCTTCTCCATTTTCAACTAATGTATAATTAACATTTAATTCTACTTCTGATCCCTCGGATCGAAAATAGACCTGGATTGAGCCATTATTCCATAAAACTGTGTTAAGCAGGTCCACCTGGACTTCATCTCTCATGTAAATACCATTGCCGTAAAGACCTGCAACATTATTCGCAATAGTTACATTAGTAAAATTCACAACGGATGTACTTCTAATATATGCTCCAGCACCGGAGCTTGATAGATTATCTGCGATCAGGGAAAAAGATAGTTCTGGGTCTGCATTATTTACATAGAAACCACCTCCCAGTCCTTCCGCTATATTATTTATGATAAAAAGATGATCAGCCTGGAGATCTGCATCATCTTTTAGAGAAATGCCACCGCCTGAATTATTGGCGGAATTTTCTCTGAACGTAACATTATCCATAATGGGTGTTGACTCATGCCTAAGGTAACAGCCTCCCCCGAACTCAGCGGTATTGTCATAAAAGGTACAACTGTAAAATTCCGGGCTGGATCCGCTCCGAGCATATAAACCACCGCCAACATCATCCGTTTCATTTCCGGATATTGTACACCCGTAAAAAACAGGTGATGCATTGTAACAAAATATGCCGCCACCGCCACCTTCATTGGCTAGGTTATCTTTGATAATGCAATCTCTTATGACAGGATCACTGCTTTCACAGTACACCCCTCCCCCATAGGTATAATATGAACCGTTTTCGTCCGGATCTTCATCATTTCCCGTTCCATTTTGAATAGTAAATCCTTGGAGTATCGAAGAACTAGTTTCTTCACTGTCAAACGTGACCACGCTTTCATTTTCCTGGGCATCAATGATCGTTAAACCGATCAATAAGGAATCGTTCTCGATAATGTATAAGGATGATACTACTATAGCTTTTCCATTAAAATCGATCGATTCGGGATAAAATCCTGGGTCAACGAAGATTGAGTCACCATCATTTGAAGCATTGATCCCACCCTGGATCGTGGAATAATCATCGGGTACATAGATTATTTCAGATCTTATGATAGAGCAGAAAATAAAAAGTAATAGGTACAATATTGTTCGCATATGGTTAGTGTATCCGGGGGGCAAAATTATGGTTTTTATTAAAGGAATTCACAATGAAGTTCATGGCGCTCTATATTAATTTCCAGCCTTTCATTAGAATGATTTATAAAAAAAACGTCTATGATCGTAGCAATACCTAAAGAAAATGACCCTCTGGAACATCGTGTAGCCGCTACACCCGGTTCTGTTAAAGATTTGATCAAATCCGGTATGAAAGTGCAGGTGGAATCTCAAGCGGGCACAAGGTCATTTTATTCTGACCAGAATTATCTAGATGCAGGGGCTGACATCATTCACTCAGCCAGTGAATTGCTCTCCCAGGCAGATGTAGTCTTAAAAGTTCTGCCGCCGTCTAAAGAAGAAGTCGCTCTTTTGAATCCTGGAGTAATTTTAATCTCTTTCTGCCAGACGTCCCGGGATCTTGAAACGGTAGAAGCATTAACAGAGCGGTCGGTCACTGGGTTTTCCATGCACTTGATACCCAGAACAACCCTGGCACAGAAAATGGATGCCTTGTCATCCCAGGCAAATATCGCCGGTTATAAAGCTGTATTAATGGCAGCGACCCGCCTTGGAGTATATATGCCGCTGCTGATGACAGCCGCAGGAACCATCCGTCCGGCAAAAGTACTTATTTTAGGTGCGGGAGTGGCTGGACTGCAGGCAATTGCTACCGCTAAGAGACTGGGAGCGCAGGTTGAAGCATTCGATGTACGTCCCATTGTAAAAGAGCAGGTGGAATCTCTGGGTGCAAAATTCATAGAAGTAGAATCTGAATCAGATGAAGGTGTCGGAGAAGGGGGCTATGCCAAAGATACATCGGATGAATACAAGCAGCAACAACAGGCATTAATTCATGAACATATCAGTAAGGCCAATGTAGTAATTACGACTGCCCTGATCCCTGGAAAACCAGCGCCTATACTTATTCCAACTGCCATGGTGGATTCCATGAAACCAGGATCCATTATCATGGATCTCGCGGCCGAGAACGGAGGGAATTGTGAACTCACAAAAAAAGATGAAATTATAGAATATAACCAGGTAACTATTGATGGCACATCCAACATCCCCGGCACCATGCCCGTCCATGCCAGCGAACTCTATGCCAAGAACGTGGCTGCATTTCTAACCTACATGGTTAAGGATGGTGAACTGAATTTAGACCTGCAAGATGAGATTATTTCAGGTGCCATGTTCACCCACCAGGGTAGTATAACTCATGAGCAGACGCAAAAAGCATTAAACGGATAAGATATTTTATGGATATAAATATACTCACTGTTTTCATATTGGCCATCTTTGTGGGATTTGAAATTATCACCAAGGTTCCACCCACCCTTCATACGCCTCTTATGAGCGGATCCAACGCTATTTCCGGTATTGCCATTGTTGGTGCCATTATTTCTACAAAAATTGGTGGCGGGGTCGGATCGTACCTAGGTCTGATTGCTGTTATTTTTGCCACCATAAATGTTGTGGGTGGTTTTATGGTAACCGATCGAATGTTAAAAATGTTTAAACGGAACTAAGGACACACTGTGGAATACACGAATTTATCCTACGTTCTTGCTTCCGTTTTATTCATTCTGGGGATCAAGAAACTAAGCCATCCTAAAACGGCAAGAGACGGCAATTTTATCGCATCGTTTGGAATGTTGATTGCCATAATTGCCACTCTAATATCTTACGGAAAGATTGATTTTCAGATGATTGCAATCGGAATGATTATAGGCGCAATCATCGGTGCTACATTTGCCATAAAAGTAGAAATGACCCAGATGCCTCAAATGGTAGCAATCTTCAACGGGTTTGGCGGTGGTGCTTCTGCCCTGGTCGCAGCAGCAGAGTTCCTTAAAACAGGCGAGATCACAACCTTTACACTGGGTACAATTATTGTGTCTATCTTTGTTGGAACGCTAACCTTTACAGGCAGTTTCATTGCCTTTGGGAAATTACAGGGTTTTATCAGCGGGCAGCCCGTGGTGTTCCCGGGACAGCAAGTGATCAACGCACTATTGGCATTGTGCCTATTAGCCATTGGGTTTTATGTGGTACAGAGCCCCGCTGAAATGAATTATTTTTATGCGGTCATAGCCATTTCTGCAATTCTTGGGATAACCCTGACAATACCCATTGGCGGCGCTGATATGCCTGTTGTGATTTCCCTCTTGAATTCCTATTCAGGCATCGCAGCTGCATCTACCGGGTTTGTGCTTATGAACAATGGTCTTATCATTGCCGGGGCTTTGGTGGGAGCGTCTGGCCTTATCCTGACCAATATAATGTGCAAAGGGATGAACCGCTCACTGGCCAATGTGATCTTTGGAGCGGTGGGACTAGTGCAGGAATCATCAGGAGATGGTACAGCAAGACAAATCAATATTAAAAGTTACTCTACTGAAGAAGCGGCCATGATCTTTGATGCTGCCGAAAAGATCATTGTTGTACCGGGCTATGGCTTAGCCGTGGCCCAGGCTCAGCACGCGGTTCGAGAAGTGGCTGAGTTTCTGGAAAGTAAAGATAAACAGGTCTTATACGCTATTCATCCTGTGGCAGGCCGTATGCCTGGACATATGAATGTTTTACTAGCTGAAGCAAATATTTCATATGAACAACTGAAAGACCTGGATGAGATCAACCCTGAGTTTGAAGATTGTGATGTGGCGCTGGTCCTAGGAGCAAATGACGTTGTGAACCCTGCGGCCCGCCATGATACATCATCCCCGATCTATGGTATGCCTATTCTGGATGTGGATAAATCCCGTACCGTAATCATTAATAAAAGAACAATGAACACGGGTTTTGCAGGGATCCAGAATGAACTCTTTGGATTTGATAACTCAATTATGGTTTTTGGCGATGCTAAAGAAATGCTCCAGCAGTTACTAAAAGATTTAAAGGATCTATAAGTTCATACTGTATTCAATAAAAAACCCCGCTTTTGCGGGGTTTTTTATTATAATCGGAATAAGTCTAGATTTCTTCCTTGTTTAGATCGACCTTGACCTTTGAAGCATCTGAGTAAAGACCTAGGGCAATGTATTTTTCACACACGGCTTCGGCATAATCTTCCGAGAAATATTTTCCAACCTTAAAAACCCTGCCACCCCTGTCTTCAACAATATCCAGCTCTGGCAAAATTTCACGAACCGCGTCCATCTGATCTTCTCCCTGGGGAACAATATTCACTTCAAACATTTCCATATCTCCACCCTTTTCTGCACTGACATAGTGTGCAATCATCCCGGTGAATTCTGCAACAGCCATTGCTTCTTCTTCAGTGACTTCATCATCTGCTTCGGCCATTAGATTAATTAAATCAACAAGCCCTTCTGCTACATCTGTGTCTGGACCTTCATCAAGATAAGCCTGTACCAGGCCCTTAAGCTGCACAAGATTAGTAACTTCTTCAGGTTTCCCTGGTTTGATATCAGGAACTTCAATATCCCACTTTTCTGAAAATTGATTGATCAGGTCAATCTCTTCCTGAGCGATATCATCATCAATAGCCGCCAGCTTGTGGAGAATATCGATGATCTTTCTTGCGCCTTTTGGACGAAGCATATCATTAATTAAATCACCAGATTCTTTTCCTTCTAGTTGTAATGCCCTGCCCAATAATGTAATAAAACTGGCACCACGGTTTTTGTCAACAAAATAACCTGTACCAATCAATGTAAAAATAACAGCTAGGAAAAGGGCTATGACACTTTTAGCAGCTGAGAAATAATCTTCCGTAATGATAATACTATTCAATAAAAATGGTAATCCTACCGCAAAACCCAGCATAGCGGCTACGATTGAGATACTGTTCGCAACTTCTTCGTTCTTCCTACGCTTCCAGATCTTATTTACAGTCAAATAACCCTTAATTAGTGAAAATATCAGTGCACTGGAGACTAAAACACCTATAAACTTTTCAAATAATGTTACCTTAGTATCTTGTGAAACAGGGAGATCATGTGCCAGAAGGACAGATGAGAGCAATACTACCAGTATAAAAATCTTATATAATCTTGACATCTATATTTTCCTGGTCTCTAATTTAAAGGGGTTCGGAATAGAATTATTATTCAATAGTATAGAAATTTGTTTGCATTTGAGACTTGAATCTAATTCAATTCTAAAAAACAAAAAACCCCTTGAAACATACCTATAAGGCTTTATTCACTAATATGTAACAGTGACTAACAATAGGTAGATCTAGATTAACGTTTTATCCATTCTTTTTTGAACGCCCCGTTCTTTTTGATCCTCTATAAATAAACCAATCATCACTGGTTATTTCGTGAAAATAGTTAGCTTCTTCCAGCAAGATCTTTGCAGTGGTCTCTTTTACAGCTGCGATCTCTACCCTTACACCTTCCGCCTTAAGATGGGCTACTAATTCCACAAAGTCAGAATCGCCAGACATAATAATAATAGTATCTACCTTTGATGCCAGCTGTGTCGCTTTAATGGACAAAGGTATATCTGCAGATTTGTGGCAGGGCACTACGGATCCGTAATAATTCTCGTGAAGCCGTTCTGCGAATTTCTCTGAAATAGCTTTTCCTTCGCGAAAATATATGAGACGGTTCAGGCCCCTCCCATTCAATAATTTTGGTATCAACTGATCAAAGTTGATCATAGCTTTTTGATTTTTTGATACACCATGGATACTGCGTTCAATATTATTTCCATCGCACAGTACTGCTACAGATTGGTTGATCAATATATCAGACATATTTTATTTCCTTTTATATTATCAGCGAAGCTCTTCGACGATTTCGTAGAACAGTTTCACTGATTCTTCTTTTTCAATATCAAATTTACGTTTACAATAATGGTATACAATACTTTCCACCATATCTTCGTATTCATCCTCCGTATACAGGTCAAGAATCGTTTCCAGGTATTCCGTCAATTCCGCTCGTTGTGATTCGGTAAGTGATATAATAATTTCCCTCCCTGTAATTTAATACATAATTCGGAGAGATGGCAGAGTCTGGCTGAATGCGCTGCACTCGAAATGCAGTTTACGCTATGCGTAACGGGGGTTCGAATCCCTCTCTCTCCGCGCTCGGTAATGATGATAAAGCCCTGTAAATCAGATTTTTTATTTACGATTTATTTTCATCAAACCACTGAAATGAATCAACATATGCAGTTTCTTTTGCAAAAAAGGGATACAATTTGGGATAAGGATTGAATAGCGGGGTTTTTTGTTTGGGTGATGATAGGTAGATTTTAATATGTACAATGAAAATTATAATTAAGAAGATTACTTTATGATTAGCTACAACTCACTTGATGATTTAACAAAACAAAACTTAAAAAAAGAAATTAATGATTGCGCTCTAGCATTGGGCGGGAAAAATCATTTTCTTCATCTTCTCGAGGAAATTCGAAAAGAGCGTCATCATCCTTTAATGGCAAAAAATTCATCATTCCGTTTTAGTTATGGCACAGTAAAATGGGAAAAAGTTATTTTCAAAGATAAAGTCCATTTACTAATAAAGATGACTAAAGATCGAGAAAATAATGGAAATCTTATGCCTAAAAAAGGGAATAGGAAGTACAAAACTGTTATGAATCTTCTACGAACTCTGGGGCCAATGAAATTTAAAATCCGTCCTAAAAATAACAAAGATGGAGATGGCTTTAATTTGCATCCATTTGACATTATTGATGAAAATACTTCACATCTAAATTTTATGTTTGATATTGTGTTTTTTTTACCAATCCACATTGTTAAACAAGTATTTAATGGGCCAATAATAAAAATAAATAAAAATCATTAGCACTCAATTGCTTCTTTAGATGAAGAAGAATTTTAAAAAATAACAGAATTATTAGATAAGATGTAACCATCAATAAGCCCCGCAGTAGCGGGGTTTTTTGTTTGTGGGATAATGGGTAGATTTGGTTCAAGAAAGACATCATGTCAAATAACAAACTAATGATAGATACAAATAAATCGCTCCCATCTCAGTACTATCTCGATTCTGATATCCACGAAAAGGAAAAAACAAAGATCCTGTACCGCAATTGGCATTACGCTGGCCATGTAAACCAGGTTGCGAATCCCGGTGATTACTTAACTCTAAAGCTCGGTGACGAAAGCCTCATTGTCATACGGGGTGATGATGGTGAACTGAAGGGTTTTTTTAATGTGTGTCGCCATCGGGCACACAGGCTCCTTGAAGGCAGTGGGCATGTGAAGTCCATTACATGTCCGTACCATGCATGGAATTATTCCAGGAATGGCGAACTTCGCCATGCACAAAATGCAGATAAAATGCCTGGTTTTGATAAGTCCGATTATTGTCTCTCTGGCTATCAGGTCGCAACCTTATGCGGATTTATATTTGTGAACCTGGATAAGGATGCAACGCCTATAAATGATCTTGCAGATGGCCTTGAAGAAGACCTGCGCCAGCGGATACCTTTCCTGGATCAGCTGAAACCTATACAATACGATACGGTCCGTCCGTCCTCCATCAATGCTAATTGGAAGAGCGTTGTAGATAATTTTCTGGAATGTTATCACTGCACCAAGGCCCATCCTGCATTTGTGAACATGATCGATATGGACAAATACG
>ERZ651768.515-NODE-515-length-29302-cov-26.531839_pt1 | contig 29302 bp, 24 predicted proteins | sample MGYA00514754_ERZ651768 | MGnify/ENA metagenome assembly ERZ651768
GATGTCGGACCACGGGACGTCCCGATCTACCTGGGGGCCACCGGACCGAAGATGTTGGAGCTGGCCGGTGAGATCTGCGACGGAGTGGTCCTGAACTACGTGGTCACCCCCGACTACGTCCGCCGGGCCATTGACCGGGTAGCCGCAGGGGCAGCCCGGGCGGGCCGTCAGCTCGACGAAATCGACCGGCCAGAGTTGCTGGTTTGCTGCCTGTCCGACGACGACCCGGACGAGGCACTTCGGACCGGTAAATCGTTGGTGGCCTACTACCTGGGCACCGAGCCACACATTGCCGAAGCCAGCGGAGCCGACCCGGACCTGGTGACACGGATCGCCGAGATTGTCGGATGGCCGGCCACCGAGGCCGACTACCGGAAAGCGGCCGACCTTGTTCCCGACGACCTCGTCCGCTCGCTCATGGCCGTCGGCACCACGGCCCAGTGCCGAGAGGCCGTGGCGGCCTACCTGGACGCTGGGGTGACCTGTCCGATTCTCTACCCGCTCATGGATGACATGGTCCCGGTCATTGACGGCTTCGCCGGCTGGGCCCCCTGATGACCGCCACCCTCCTCGACGGCGGCGCGGTGGTCACCGTCGACGACGAGGGCACGGTGCAGGACCCCGGGTGGGTCCTGGTCGACGATGACCGGATCGCCCAAGTGGGTGGCGGCCCGGCCCCGGCCGAGGTCTGCCGAGCCGCCGACGAGGTGATCGAGGTATCGGGTTGCGCGGTCATGCCCGGCATGGTGAACGGACACACTCACTTGTTCCAGACCCTCTTCCGGGGCCTGGCCGACGATAAACCGCTCCTCGACTGGTTGCGCGACTGCATATGGCCGGGGGCCACCGAACTGGACGCCGAGGCAGCACACGCCGCGGCGACCCTGGGGCTAATCGAAAACCTCCGGGGTGGCGCCACCACCGTCGTAGACCACCAGTACATCCACGCCGATCCGATGATCGACGATGCGGTGTGCCGCGCTGCAGCCGAGGTCGGAGCGCGCTTCGTGCTGGCCCGAGGGTGGGCCGATCGCAACTACCACCCACCGCTGACCGAATCGGCCGACACGGTTCTTCGGCGGATCGGCCCGGTGGTCGAGGCCTGGCACGGAGCCGAGGACGGCCGGATCCGGGTCGGCCTGGCCCCCCTGATCCCTTGGGGGTGCTCGGACGGCGCCATGCGGGCCACCGTGGCAGCCTGCCGATCGTGGGGTGGCTCCACCCACCTCCACTGCGCCGAGACGGCCATCGAGGTGGAGATGAACCTTGAGGAGCGTGCGGTACGCCACGTCGACTGGCTGGAGTCGCTGGGGGTACTCGGTCCCGACGTGCAACTGGCCCACGCAGTGTGGCTCGACGACGGAGAACTCGACCTAGTCGCCCGACGGGGCGCTTCGGTCGTGCACTGCCCGGTTTCCAACATGTACCTGGGCTCCGGGGTTGCCCGGGTCCGCGACATGCTCGACCAGGGCATAACCGTGGCCCTAGCTACTGACGGGCCGGGTAGCAATAACCGGCAGGACATGTTCGAGGCCTGCAAGACGGCGGTGCTGCTCCAGAAAGTCAACCGACTGGACGCCACGGTTCTCCAACCCGAAGAGGTTCTGGCCATGGCCTGCCGGAACGGAGCCCACCTGGTCGACCAGGGTGACGATCTGGGGGCCGTCGAACCGGGACGCAAGGCTGACCTGGTGGTAGTCGATCTCGGCTCGCCGTTCGTCGCCCCTGTCCACCGGGTGCCTTCGGCACTCGTCTACTGCGCTACCCCCCGTGACGTTCTCCACGTCATGGTCGACGGACACCTGCTGCTCAGGGACCGCCGGCTCACCCGGATCGACGAGGAGGCCGCCCTCCGTCGGGCCGAGGAAGCGGCCCGACGGGTGTTCAGCAGGGCAGGCATCAGCACCCGCCTAGCCTGATCCGGGCCCCGACCCGCCGGTCGGGCTGGCATCAGTGGTAATTTTGGTTTCGGATAATCCAGCAACGCTCGACCGCGAGGCGCACCCCCGGGAGAGCCGAGCATGACCCACCGGGGATTCGTTCCGCGGCGAGGACCCCAATGCCTCGAGCACTCACCTACCACCGACCGGCCTCCCTGGACGATGCACTAGCCCTCCTGGCCCTGGACGACCATGTCCCCCTGGGTGGCGGCACAATCCTCAACGCCGACGACGACCCCACACCGGTCGCCATGGTCGACCTGCAGGCCCTGGACCTAGGCGGCATCACCCCCGACGGTGACGAAGTCACCATCGGAGCCACCACCTCGCTTCAAGAAATCGCCAACGACGACCGGGTACCGGAGGTGATCCGACGAGCGGCCAGGGCTGAGTTGCCCAGCACCCTGCGAACACTGGCCACCCTCGGCGGAACGGTGGCTGCGGCCGGCCCAGACAGTCTCCTGTTCGCCGCCCTACTGGTCCACGAAGCGCGGGTTGACTCTGTCGGCCCCGACGGGAAGTCGGACCATGCCCTGGCCGACCGACCGGCCAGCTCCGGCGGACTGGTGGTCTCGGTGTCGGTGGCCACCGATGGTTTCTCGGCCCACGAAGGCACCGGACGCACTCCGGCCGACACGCCGATCGTCTCGGCCACCGCCCGACGGACCGGCCAGAGGATGCTCCTGGCCCTGACCGGGGTAGCCGACAGGCCGACGCTCGTCGACCCCAACGACCCGACCACGTCCCTCGACCCGGTGGGCGACTTCAGAGGAAGCGCTGGCTACAGGCTGCACCTGGCTGGCGTGCTGACCGCCCGGGTCGTTACCGCCACCGGAGGCGGGACCTGATGGAGATCACCCTCGAGCTCAACGGCGTCAGCCGCACCCTGGAGTGCCAGGTCCACGAGAGCCTGTACAGGGTCCTTCGCCGGGAAGGAATGGTCAGTGTCCGGTTCGGTTCGGCCTCCGGGGAGACCGGCGCCTCGGCAGTGCTCCTCGACGGGCAGTTGGCCAGCAGCGAAGTGATCCTGGCCGCCCAGGCCGAAGGACACTCCGTGACCACCGTCGAGTCGCTCAACACCGACTCGTCGCTCCATCCCATCCAGGCCGCTTTTGCCGCCACGGGGGCCATGCAATCCGGGTACTCGACGCCGGCCATGGTGTTGGGCACCCTGGCCCTACTGGAGGCCGACCCCGACCCGGACGACGAGACCATCCGAGACATGCTCTCGGGGATCCTGGACCGGGAGACCGCCTACGTGAAGCCGGTAGCCGCCGTCCGCCAAGCGGCCTCCGTACTGCGGGGTGCCGAGGCCGAACCATTCCGACCGCTGATCACCGAAGCCATGACCGACGGGCGAAACCCGGTCGATGTCGACCCGGCTGATCCGGCGCCCGAAGCGCCTACCGCCGTTCCCCGGCTGGTGCCATCCCGTGACGTCCCACCTACCTCAGTGGTCGGCCAACCCGAGGTCAAGGTGGACGCTCTTCGCCTTGTTAAGGGGAACCCAGCTTTTACCGCCGACTTCGAGACACGGGGCCTGTTACACGCCAAAGTCCTGCGCAGCCCCCACGCCCACGCTCGTATCACGGCCATCGACGACTCGGCGGCCCGGGCTCTACCCGGGGTGCACGCGGTGCTCCACCACGGGAACGTGGAACGAATCAAGTACGCCTCAGGAGGCCAGTCGTATCCGAACCCCAAGCCCTACGACCAGGTGAGCTTCGACGACAAGGTCCGCCACGTCGGCGACCGGGTGGCCGCGGTGGCCGCCGACACCCCAGAGATCGCCGAAGAGGCCTGCCGCCTCATCCAGGTGGACTATCAGGTGCTGCCCGCGGTGTTCGACGAACTGGAAGCGGGAGGCCAGGGGGCACCGGTCATCCACGACGAGGCCGACACGGTCGATATCGCCGACAGGGAAAACAACCTGGTCCACCACATCTACGCACAGCGAGGCGACGTGGACGCCGCACTGGCCTCAGCCGAGAAGGTCTACGAGCAGACCTTCCGGGTTCATCAGGTCCAACAGTGCCCGATCGAACCGCACATCTCGGTGGCCTGGCTGGATAGCGACGAACGACTGGTGGTGCGCACCGCCACCCAGGTGCCATTCCATACCCGCCGAATGCTGGCCCCCCTGATTGGCATGGACATCAAAGACGTCCGGGTGATCAAGCCCCGGATCGGCGGTGGCTTCGGGGCGAAGCAGGAGATGCTGATCGAGGACATCGTGGCCCATCTGGCCATAGCCACCCGCCGACCAGTGCAGTTGGAGTTGACCAGAGCCGAAGAGTTCTATGCCAGCCGGACCCGCCACCCTCAGACCCTCACCTACCGGACCGGGATCGACGCTGACGGCAACCTGGTCGCCCAGGAACTCCGGCTGGTCGGCAACACCGGTCCGTACGGCACCCACGGGTACACCGTGCAGGTGGTATCCGGACTACGGGGGTTGTCTTCATACAACTGCGACAACAAGCGCTTCGACTGCGACGTGGTGTACACCAACATCCCGGTCCCCGGCGCCTACCGCGGCTACGGGGGCCCTCAGGCCCTTTTCGGTCTGGAAGCCCACATGGAGGACATCGCCCTCGACCTAGGAGTTGACCCGATCGACTTCCGGCGCCGCAACTGGGTGAAGGTCGGGGACGAGATGAACATCGCCCCTCACCTCGGAGAGCAGGGAACCACTGAGGAGGTACTGGACGAGTACCCGCGTATCGCCTCTAACGGGATCGAGGAGTGCGTCGCCCAGGGGGCTCGGGCTATCGGCTGGCACCGTCGCCTTGACTCCTCATGGCGAGAGCCGGTAGAGCGACCGAACATCAGGAGGGGGCTGGGCTTCGCCTTTTGCATGCACGGCACGGCTATCCCGTTCCTGGACATGGGTGGTTGCAGCATAAAACTCAACGATGACGGTTCTTTCAACATGCTTGTGGGCGCCACCGACCTGGGTACGGGCGCCGACACGGTGCTCGGCCAAATCGCCGCAGAGGTACTCGGTGTGCCCCTGAACGACATCAAGGTGTACTCGTCGGACACCGACGTCACGCCATTCGACACGGGCGCTTACGCCTCCAGCACCACCTACATCTCCGGAACCGCGGCAAAGAAAGCGGCCGACGTCGTCCGGATGAGGCTCAAGGAACGGGCAGCCATGTTGCTGGGGATTGAAGCCCCGTGCTCGATCGAGTTACGGGACAGGAAGGCCTGGGCACCTGACGGCCGGTCGGTGAGCCTGGCCGAAATTGCCCTCGACTCGCTGCACCTCAACGAGCAGGAGCAGATCATGGGCACCGGTTCACACGTCTCCCCCGATTGCCCACCGCCGTTCGCGGCCCAGTTCGTCGAACTCGAGGTGGACATCGACACCGGCCAGGTGACAGTGGTGAAGATGGTGATGGCGGTGGACTGCGGCGTGGCCATCAACCCGATCACGGCCAGCGGCCAGGTCGAGGGAGGCATGCTCCAGGCCCTGGGCTACGCCCACTGCGAGGAGATCGTCCTCGACGAGGACGGGACGATGGTCAATCCTTCGTTCGGCCCCTACCCCATCTACCGGGCCGACGAGATGCCGGAAACCGAAGTCTTCCTCGTCCAGACCATGGAGGACAGCGGTCCGTTCGGAGCGAAGGCGGTAGCCGAAATTCCTAAGGACGGGGTTGCTCCGGCGGTCCGGAACGCCATTTTGAACGCCACCGGAGCCCGTATCGACGAGCTGCCCTTCACGCCGGAACGCGTCCACCGGGCTCTGCACCGCACCTGACCATGAGCCCGGGAACCGGCCTACTGGTCTTGCCGGGCTGGCTGGTCGACGACCCGACCCAGGTGCCCCGGGCCGACTGGGGTGTACGAGTCGCCGACGGGGTGGTGGACAAAGTGGGTCCCAACGAAGACCTGTCCGTCAACCACCCGGACGACGAGGTGGTAATCGCCCCGGATTCGATTCTGTTGCCCGGATTCGTGAACGCCCACACACACCTCTACGGGGTGTTGGCCCACGGCATCCCGATGGGGACGGCACCGGACGGCTTCTGGCCGTTCCTGGAGGACTTCTGGTGGCCACTGGTCGAGGACCGACTAGACCACGACATGGTTGGGGCAGCCGCCGACTGGGTGTGCGGCGAGATGCTGGGCAGCGGCACCACCACGTTCTGCGACATCCTCGAAGCCCCCCTCTGCCTGCCTGGGGTGCTACCAGTGGAAAAGGCCGTGGTTGACCAGTGGGGCCTGCGAGGAGTGCTCTGCTTCGAAGCCACCGAACGCCTCGGGGCCGACGTCGGCCAACGGGGCCTCGACGAAAACGTGTCCTTCATCGAATCCTGTCGGGACGGTGACCTCGTCTCACCGATGATGAGCATCCACACCACCTTCACCTGCTCGAACGACTTCATCCGCCAGGCCTTCGGGTTGGCCGAAGAACACGACGTTCTCCTTCACGCCCACTGCAACGAGGGCGTTCACGAGGGCCAGTGGTGCGAACAACACCACGGCCGGCGCACGATCGAGCACTACGACCGGCTCGGGGTGGCCGGGCCTCGCCTGCTGGCCTCTCAGTGTGTCCACCTCTCCGATAGGGAACTGGACCTGATTGCCGAACGGGGCGTGCGGTGCGTACACATGCCGTTGGCCAACTGCGAGGTCGGCGGAGGCATCGCCCCCGTCCCCGAACTCCTCGACGCCGGAGTGACGATGGGACTTGGTTCTGACGGGTACGTCAACGACCTGTTTGAGGTAATGCGGGCGGCGTTCCTTCTCCACAAGGGCCGTCTGCAAGACCCGCGAGTTATGAGCGCGCCGCAGGTGCTGGAGATGGCCACCGTCGGTGGCGCCCGGGCCCTAGGCCTCGACGACGTGGGCCTCCTCCAACCGGGCTGGGCGGCTGACCTGCAGCTCATAGACGGCCGGTTCCCCACTCCCACCACGGTCGAAAACCTCTTGGAACAGGTGGTCCTGCACCGCAGCAGCCACCATGTCGACGCGGTGATGGTGGCCGGACAGTGGCGAGTCCGCGACGGGGAGGTGCTCGGTGCCGATCCGGAGTCCCGGAGGGCTCGGCTTCACGAGCAGGCCCGGCGCCTGTGGGGTACCCGGTGAGCGGCTCTTCGCTCGACGACGGCCCACGGAGGCTGGGCCTGGGGGCCACTGATCCCCGGATCCTTGACCATCTGGCCTCGCTGCTCGCCGAGGGCCACCAGGTGGTACTAGCCACAGTGGTCGCCACGTCACGATCGGTGCCGCGGCATCCGGGGGCCAAGATGCTCATCACCGGTGACGGTCGACGGATTGGGACGGTCGGCGGCGGGGAGATGGAGGCCCGGGTGGCCGCCGAGGCGACGGCCGCTTTGGCCGACGGCCGGAGTCGTCTGCTGGACTATCGGTTGGTCGACCCTGACGACGGCGACCCCGGCGTCTGCGGCGGCGAGGTCACAATCCATCTGGAGCCCTACATGCCCCCTGCGACCGTGCTGGTGATCGGATGCGGACACGTCGGTCGGGCAGTAGCCGACCTGGCCCGCTGGCTCGGCTACCGGGTGGTAGCCACCGATGACCGTCCCGAGGTGGCCGAGGACATCCCGGGTGCCGACCTGGTGGTGGTCGGATCGATCACCGAGGTCCTCGGACAGGTCACCCTGACTCCCCGGGACCACGCCGTGGTGGTGACCCGCGACACCAACCTGGACGTGACCAATCTTCCGCACCTGTTGGCCACCGTGGTCGGCACCGTCGGCGTCATGGGCAGCGCCCGCCGGTGGGCGAGCACCCGCGCCGCTCTGGAGGAGTCCGGGGTGACCAGCGAGGACCTGGACCGTGTCACCTCCCCGATCGGAATGGACCTGGGCGCCGAGACCCCCGAGGAGATCGCCGTGTCGATCATGGCTCAAATACTCGAAGCCGACCGCGGAGCCGACGCCTGACCCGTGCTGTTCGCCGAGCATCTCTGTGTGATACGCGGCGGCGGCGACTTGGGCACCGGGGTGGCGCTGTGCTTGTCGAGAGCCGGCTTCCCGGTGGCGGTGTGCGAGTTGGCCGACCCGCTGACCGTGCGGCGCTCCGTCGCCCTGTCCAGCGCCGTGACCCGAGGGGAGGTAACCGTCGAGGGCCTGACGGCACGGCTCGTGGACGATGCGGGTGAGGTGTGGGGTCTGGCCGCCGGCGGCGTGGTCCCGGTGCTGGTCGACTACGGCCTCCCCCGGGTACCGCGGTCGGTGGTGGTCGACGCCCGGATGGCCAAACGGCCGCTGGACACCAGGCCCGACGATGCCCCGCTGGTCGTGGCTCTCGGTCCGGGGTTTGTCGCAGGAGAGGACTGCCACGCCGTGGTGGAGACCCTCCGGGGGTCCCACATGGGCCGAGTGTTGTGGGAGGGGTCGACCGAGCCGGACACCGGCACGCCCGCCCCAGTAGGTGGCCGGACGGCCGACCGGGTGCTGCGGGCCCCGGTCGACGGCACCGTCGGATGGGATAGGCGGATCGGTGATCTGGTAGAGGCCGGCGAGGTACTCGGACGGGTCGGCGACCGGGAGGTGACCGCCCCCTTCGATGGCCTGGTCCGAGGTCTCATCCTGGACGGGATCAAGGTGGCTAGCGGAACCAAGGTGGGCGACGTCGACCCCCGGGGCAAGACGGCCTCGGCCCACGAGGTCTCCGACAAGGCTCTGGCAGTGGGCGGGGGCGTCCTCGAGGCGGTCCTCACATGGCTGAACCGAACCGGTTGACACCCCTCACGTGGACTGGCGCCGCCCGGGATTTGGGCGTGGCCGCGGGGGAGGTGGTCTCTCTGGTAGGCGGAGGTGGAAAATCCAGCCTGCTCTTCGCTCTGGGTGACCTCCACGGCTCCGGCACCGTGCTCACCGCCACGACCCGCATGGGGGCCGACCAGACGGGGGAAGCCCACCTGCTGGTCCGGCCGGAAACGGCGGACCTGGTCCGGGCCCTGGAGGGCCCGGAACCGGTCCTGGTGTGGGACCGGGTCGATGGGCCGAAGGCCATAGGGGTCGATCCGTCGGTACCGGCGAGCTGGCTCGCCCACGCTGATCGGGTGATTGTCGAGGCCGACGGAGCCCGGGGGCATCCGGCGAAGGCGCCGGCCCCTCACGAACCGGTGATAGCCGACGACACGAGCACCGTTGTGGCGGTAATGGGTGCCGACGCCCTGGACCGGGTCATCGAGGACCAGTGCCATCGGCCCCTGAGAGTCGCTGCCCTAGTGGGCTGTTCTCCCTACGAGCGCCTTACCCCCGAGCGGGCCGCTCGACTGCTCCTGGACTCCAACGGGTCCCGGCGGGGTGTGAACCGTGGTGTCCGCTTCACGGTGGCCATCACCAAGGTGTCGGAGGACAACCGGGCCCTGGTCGATCGGGTCGTCGCTGAGTTGGACCGGGCCGATCCGAGCGTAGGAATCGTCCTGGTAGCCGACCATCACACTCGACCCGACCCGTCCGAACGGTAGCTTCGACCCGTGGTCCAGGGCAGTGTCAACCTGATCCCCGACGCCCCGGTATCGGTCATCCGGGAACTGGCTGTCCGGGCCGAAGAACTGGGCTACCGCCGCTGCTGGGTGTACGACGAGGGCCTGGCCACCCGAGACGTCTACGTGACCCTGGCGGCCATCCTGCAGGCCACCAGCCGACTGATCGTTGGCCCCGGGGTGACCAACGCCTATACCCGTCACCCTGGACAGAGCGCGGCAGCCATCGCCACGCTGGCCGAAATGTCGGGCGGTCGGGCTTTCCTGGGCCTTGGGGCCGGCGGAACCCTGACCCTGGACCCGCTGGGTTTAGAGCGACAGCGGCCAGCGGAGACGGTCAGGCAAGCCATCGCAGCCTGCCGCGGCCTGTTCGCCGGCCAGCAGGTCGACCTCGACGCTCCGGGGTTCGCCCTCCGGTCGGCCCGACTGGACTACGGGACGGCCGACATCGAGATCTGGCTTGCCGGACGCGGCCCCCGCATGCTGGAACTGGGCGGCGCCGAGTGTGACGGGGTGATGCTGGACTTCATCCACAAGCCGTCGCTGGGCGACTACCTGGCCCGGGTACAAGCCGGGGCGGAACGCACCGGCAACCAGCCCCAGATCTGCTATTCGACCATGGTGGTTACCGACGATGAGGCCCTGGAGACTGTCCGCCCACACATGACCTATCGACTGGTCGACTCGCCACCATCGGTACGGAAAGCGCTCGGCATGACCGACGACGACGTGGACCGGATCAGGTCCGCACTGGCCGAGGGTCTCGATGCAGCGGCCCGACACGTGCCCGACGACTGGGTGCTGCCGTTCGTGATCGCCGGTACCGAGGAGGAGTGCGCAGCCGAGTTGGCCGAGTTGTGTGACAACTACGGACTGGACGAATTCATGGTCCCGGTGCTGGACCCGTCGAGCGGTGAGGCTCTGCTCGAGGTGATGTCCAGGGTCCTGTTCAGATGAGAGTGCCGCGCTTCGACGAGCCCTCGTTGACAGAGCCGGCGAGCAGCGTGCTGGCCCGTCTCGGCCTCGATGTACCCAGTCGGCCGGCCCTCCCGCCGCTGGTCGACCCCGAGGGCCCCCCTGTGGTCGACCCACTCGACGAGCCGTTGGTCGAACTTGACGGTGGCCGGGTTGGCCTCCTCGGGAACTACCGGTTAGCCGGGTGGGAGCACGCCCAAGATGGCTGTCGACTCCGTGCCTCGGTGGCCGACCGTCTCTACCAGGTGGCTGACGGCCTGCCCGACCCGTGGGGTCTGGCCGTCTTCGACGGGTGGCGGCCTCTTGCGCTCCAAGACGAGTTATACCGGGCCGCCTACGCCGATCCGGACCTACCCCCCGGATTCTTCGCCAAACCCGACAACAACCCGGCCTTCCCGCCGCCCCACCTGACCGGCGGGACGGTGGACCTGACCCTGACCGTCAACGGGATCCCTCTGGCCCCGGGGACCGGTTTCGACGACCTGAGCCCTCTGGCCCGGACCGACGCACTCGAAGGAACCGAGGGGTCGGATCGGGCGGTGCGACGCCTCCTCTACTGGTCGATGCGCAAGGCTGGATTCGTGGTCTACGACGGTGAGTGGTGGCACTTCGAGTTCGGAACCAGCCGCTGGGCCGCCCTCACCGACTCGGCGCCACTCTTCGGCCCTGTCGAGGCTGACGGCTGACCCACTGGTCGGCTCGGACGGCTCTGACTGACGGCCCCGGGCTCGGGCCCTTCAGACTTCCCAGAGGAGGCGGGCCCGCTGGGCGAGGTCCCGGTGGGCGGCCGCCAAGTCCACTCCGGTCAGTGCCCCCTCGGTCACGACTGGTCGTCCGCCAACAAGTAGGTGGCGAACCCGCCGGTCCGGGCCCAGCACCAAGCCAGCCAGCGGGTCGGCGATGTCGGCGATGTCATCACCGGGCCAGACGGCCAAGTCGGCCCGCTGGCCGACCTCGAGGCGGCCCACGTCGTCAAGACCCAAGCAGCGGGCGCCACCCACTGTGGCCAGATCCACGGCCTCGGTCGGCATAAGGGCGTCGGGGCGCATCTCCCTGAGTCGAGCTGTGTAGAGGGCCTGGCGAAGCTCTCCGAACAGTCCGCCCGCCTCGTTGGAAGCCACCCCGTCCACGCCGAGACCCACCGGGCAACCGGCGGCCCGGAGATCGGTCACCGGGCACATGCCCGCGGCGATACGGGCATTGGATGACGGGCAGTGGGCGATCCCGGTTCCGGCTGAGCCGAGCCGGTCCATCTCGGTATGGTCGATGTGGATGCCGTGGGCCAGCCACACGTCGTGACCGACCCAACCCCACTCGTCGAGCATCTCCACCGGTCGGCGGCCGAACCGCTCGAGGCAGTGCTCCTGCTCCTCGATCGTCTCGCAAAGGTGGGTGTGGAGGCGCAGGCCGTGCCGACGAGCCAACTCAGCGGATTCCACCATCAGTCCGGTGGTCACCGAGAAGGGGCTGCAGGGAGCGACTACCACGTGGACCATTTCCCCGTCGTGGTGCCGGGCCATGATCGCCTCGGTGGACGCCAAGATGGCGTCCCGATCCTCGACCACATGGTCGGGGGGCAACCCACCATCTTTCTCGCCGAGGTCCATCGACCCGCGAGACAGGTAGAGGCGTACCCCGACCTGTCGGGCCGCGTCGACCACCGCGTCGAACACCGCGTCGTTGCCCCCAGGGACGAGGTAGTGGTGGTCCGAGGCGGTGGTACACCCGGTGACCGCCAGTTCTCCCAAGCCGACCAGTGCGGCGGCTCGCACGTCGTCGACCGAGAGGCGGCCCCAGACCGGGTAGAGGTGAACCAACCAGTCGAAGAGGTTGCAACCGGTAGCCCGACCCCGGGTCATCCACTGGTAGAGGTGGTGGTGGGTGTTGACGAACCCTGCGGTGACAATGTCACCAGGACAAGTCAGCACCTCGTCGCCAGATTCAGGCTCTACGGTGCCCACCGCGGTGATCCGGCCGTCCTCAACAGTGATGTCGCCCGGGTAACGGGCGCCCCTGATGACGAGCCGTCCGGTCACGGTGACCAGCCGGAGAAGGTGTCGATCATCAAGTGCACGTCGGGACCTAGCGGGTAGAGGATCGGGCAGGTACAACCGTCGGCCATGTACTGGGCCACCTTCTCCTGGACCTCGTCCGGGGTGCCGGCCGCGCAGACCATCTGGACCACGTCGTCGGGCACCAGCTTCGATGCTGCTTCCACTTGCTGGTGGGTAGCCGGCCAGGTCAGCACTCTTCCGATCTCGTCGAGAAGGGACTCCTCCACCCCGGAGGCCTTCATGATGTGAGGCTGCTGGCCGAGGTACTGGGTGACCATCATGCGGGCCGCGTCGAGAGCCTCGGGACGGCTGTCAGCCACCGAACAAACAACCAGTTGCGGTCGGTCGAGGTCGTCGACACTGCGGCCGGACCGGGCCGCGCCGACCTCGAGGTGGTGCATGGCCCGGCGGTTGTACTCCGGCGAGACCAGGTAGTTGAGTACCACCCCGTCGGCAATCTCACCGGTCAACTCCATCATCTTCATGCCGGTGGCTCCGATGTAGATGGGCACGTCCTTGGGCCGGCGCTCTTGGTAGACGTAGTCCAGCTCCACCCCGTCGAGGTGCACGAAGTCACCGTGGAAGGTGACCGTCTCGTCGGCCAGTAGGGCCCTCACCGTGGTAACCACCTCGCGCATGACTCCAAGGGGCCGGTGGCGGTCGATACCCACCTTGGCGGCCAGGGGGTCCCACCAGGCTCCGATGCCGAGCAGTATCCGCCCGGGGGCCAGGTCGTCCAGGGTCGAAAAAGTTGAGGCGAGGCGGGCCGGGTTGCGGGTCCAGCAGTCCACCACCCCTGAACCGACCTTGATGGTGTCGGTCCGAGCTGCGAAGGCCGCCATGGGAACCACGGCATCCCTAACCAGCCGGGAGTCGGCCTGCCAGACGGCCTCGAATCCGGCTGCCTCGGCGTAACGGGCGTGCTCGACTGCCTCGTTGATCGGGTGGGCGTCCTGGAGGTAGATGGCCAGACGGGTCATCGGCCTTCTTCTTTGGTTCGGCATTCTCGTGACGGATCGATCATGGCCCAGCCAACCGTTCATGGAGTCGAGCAGCCTGCTCGGCGGCGCGGGACCGGATCTCGTCGGGGTCCACCCGGGTGGGGGAACCGTCGGCCAACACCACCTCGCCGTCCACGGTCACCTCGACCGGGCTAACCCCCGGGGTGAAGGCCAGATGCCAGGGGTCCATCGGCTGGTGGTTCCAGATCACCCGGTCGGACCGGGCCTCGGGGAAGAGGTCCCAGCCGGTGGCCAACCATCCCCATGCCGTCTCCGGTGATACGGCCACGTCGGCCTCCCGATGGCAGGCATAGGCCAGGCGGAACTCGTCAACCATGTCGGCTCCGATGCCATCGGTGCCCAAGGCCACCGGGTTGGCGAACCGGGCTGGCCGGGCATAGCCCACCGAGTTATTCATGTTGGACCTGGGGCTGTGGACAATCGTGCCAGCCAGACCGTGTTCGTCAGCCAGGTGGACGCCGTGGACGACCAGCCAGTCGTCGGTAGCCAGGTGGCGGAGGCGGTCAGCGGCCGGCGCGTCGACCTCCCCTTCGGCGACGTGGACGTGGACCCCGACGCCGTGGTCGACGGCCAGGCTGGCCGCCGCTTCGAGGGTGCCGTCCGTGCAGGTGAAGGCGGCGTGGACGCCGACCATGCCCCGACCCCCCTCGACCAGAAACCTTTCGTTCTCGGCTAGGCCACGTCGGGCCCCGTCAGGACCGTGGCGGTCGGTGACCCCGTAGGCGCACGACACCCGGACCCCCACAGTGGCGCAGGCCTCGGCGACGATGCTCAACGACCCTTCGATGGCCTCGGGTGACTCGTGGTGGTCGATGATGGCCGTGCAGCCCCGCTCCAGGGCTTCGAGAGCTCCGAGCATGGCCGACCAGCGGATCGATTCCTCGTCGAGGGCCCGGTCGAGGCGCCACCAGACCAACTCCAGGATGTCGGTGAAGTTGGCCGGGGTACGTGGTGGGGCCGGCATGCCCCGGGCCAGCGCCGAGTAGAGGTGGTGGTGGGCGCAGACTAGGCCGGGGGTCTCGTTTGGTGCAGGGGCGTGATCGGTCATCGGCCGTCCCAGTCCGCCCACCGCTCCTGCTGGGCCTCGTCGGCCATGGGTAGGTCGGCCCGCCACCGGCCGTCGTAGGCGTGAAGAGCGGCGGCCACTGCGCCCGCCGTGGGCACCAAGCCGATCTCGCCGACGCCCTTGATGCCATAGGGGGCGTCAGGTTGTGGTTCCTCAACCAGGATCACCTCGACCGGTGGCATGTCCTTGGGGCGGATGATGCCGAGGCTCTTCAGGGTGGTGTTGCGGGGACGGGCGTCGGCGTCGGTCGGGAATCCTTCGGTGAGCGCGTAGCCCAGGCCCATGTGTACGGATCCCTCGATCTGGCCCTCGCATAGCACCGGATTGACGGCCCGGCCCACGTCGTGAGCGGCTACCACCCGGTCCGGTGCACCGGTCTCCGGATCGAGGACCACGAGCTGCGCGGCGTAGCCGAAGGTGGAGTGGATCACTGGGTGTTCAAGGCCCTCAGAGAGCGAGTTCGTCCAGTCGACCCGGTACTCACCGGGGTAATCGACCCCGATCCGACAGCCGTCGGCCGCCGCCGCCCGACAGGCCTCGGCCACCGAGCCGGCTCCCATGAGAGTTCCCCGACTGCCGGTGGTCTGGCCGGCTCCCAGCTCCCGGGTGGTGTCGACGACGACCTCAATGCGGGCCGGGTCGATGCCCAACTCCTCGACAGCCACCTGGAGGGCCACTGTGTGGACCCCCTGGCCCATCTCGGTCCAGCAGTGACGAACCTCGACCTGACCATCTTCCCGGAACCTGACTATCGCACGGGCCAGCTCCACCGCCCCGTTTCCCAGCCCCGAGTTCTTCAGGCCGAGGCCCAGCCCGGCGGGCCGACCGTCGGCCACCGCCCCGTCGTAGGCGGGGCGGATGGCGTCCAGGCAGGCCCGAGCGCCTCGGCAACCCTCGTCCATTATCTGACCGGCCCCCCAGACCGATCCTGGTTCGACCACGTTGCGGCTACGAATCTCCCAGCCGGTGATGCCAACCTGTTCAGCCAAACGGTCCATGACCCCCTCCATGGCGAACTGGGCCTGGTTGGCTCCGAAGCCCCTGAACGCCCCGCCGATCGGATTGTTGGTACGGACCGCCCTGGACTCCACGTCGATGGCGGGAACCTCGTAGGGCCCGCAGGCGTGGCCGGCGGCCCGCTCCAGCACCTTCATTCCCACTGAGGCGTAGGGACCAGAGTCGCCAAGCATGCGGGCCCACAGGGCGGTGAGCCGGCCGTCGGCATCGCAGCCCGCCCGGTAGGCCATCCGGATCGGATGGCGCTTGGAGTGGAGGAGCAGCGATTCCTCGCGGCTAAGAGTGCAGCGCACCGGCCGGCCAGTGAGCCAGGCAGCCAGGGCCGTCTGGGCCTGGTTGGACAGATCTTCCTTGCCTCCAAACGCCCCGCCGTTGGACACCAGCTCCACAGTGATTCTCTCCGGGTCGATCCCTAGGACCCGGGCGATCTGGTCGCGGTCGTCCCATACCCCCTGGCCACCCGAGTAGACGTGGAGACCGTCGTCAGTGGGCACGGCCAAGGTGGATTCGGGTTCGAGGAAAGCGTGTTCGATCCGCTGGGTCTGGAAGACCTGGTCGACCACGTGGGCCGAACGGGCCAGAGCCTCCTCGACGTCACCGCGGGCATAGGCGGACACCGACAGCACGTTGCCGTCAAGGCCCCACACGGCGTCCTCGTCGGAGCGGGCGGCGACCACCGGGTCGTTGAACGGCTTGAGAGGCGCGTACTCCACCTCTACGAGGCCAGCGGCCCGGCGAGCCGTCTCTCGGTCGACGGCCACCACCAGGGCCAGGACGTCCCCCAGGTAGGAGGTGCGTCCCCCTTCGGGGATGAACACCGGCCAGTCCTGGTGGATGAGGCCGACCCGTAGTTCACCGGTCACGTCGGCCGCGGTGAGGACCCGCTCCACCCCTTCCACCGCCTCAGCAGCCGTGGTGTCGATGGCCACCACGTCGGCCCGGGCGTAGTCGGCCAGGCGAACCGTGGCATGCAGCAGGCCAGGAGGCGCCATGTCGTCTATGAACGGCCGGTCGCCGAGGCTCAGGGCGCAGGCTTCGTAGCGCAGGCCGGAGGTGCCGATACCGCCCCGGGGTTCGACGACCGGAACCTCGCCGGCGGCCAGTGACTCGACGGCGTCGAGGATCTTGGTATAGCCGGTACACCGGCAGAGGTGGGCGCCCAGGTGGCGGGAGGCCTCCTCCCGGGTCAACTTGGTCCCCTTCCGGTCGATGAGGGCTTTGGTACGCACCAGGATGCCGGGTGTGCAGAAACCGCACTGGAGGGCGCCGTGAGCGGCGAAGGTGGTGGCGTAGAGGTCCCGTTCGGCGGCGTTGAAGCCTTCCAGAGTGAGCACCTGGGTCCCCTCAGCCCGCTCCATCGAGGTCTGGCAGGCCACCCGGGCCCGGCCGTCGACCAGCACGGTGCAGCAGCCGCACTGGCCGGAAGGCGCACAGCCGTCCTTGGGGGAGATGACCCCAAGTTCGTCGCGCAGGGCGGCCATCAGGTGCGGGTGGTTTCCAGATGCGGTGATCGTGGTGCCGTTCAGGTCGAAGGTGGTCACGACGCCTCGCCTCCATCGGACTCTTCATGGTCAATGAGGTGGTCGGGAACCTCGACCCCTCGCTGACCGGTGATCGGTCCGTACACCTCTGGTCGGCGGTAGCGGGCGAAGTCGAACAGGGTGTCCTTGTAGTTGGTGCACAAGTCCAGGTCGGTCTCGGCGACGACCAGCTCGTCGTCGTCGGTGACACAGGTGGCCCGAATCTCGCCCGACGGGGCGATGATGGCGCTCTCGCCTAGGAGTTGGCAGCCTTCCTCGTCGCCGGCCTTGGCCACCCCGACCACCCACATGCCGTTCTGGTAGGCACCGGCCTGCATGACAAGGTGGTTGTGGAACCCGGCCAGGGCGTCCTGGCTGGGATCGGGGGGATAATGGACGGGGGTGTTGTAGCCGATGAGGGCGAGTTCGCAGCCCTGGAGGCCAAGCACCCGGTAAGTCTCAGACCAGCGCCGGTCATTGCAGATGGCCATGCCCACCACCCCGCCGAAGCCGGCGAACACCTTGAAGGTGTCGCCCGGCTCGAAGTAGTAGCGCTCCAGATGCTGGAAGGCCCGCCACGGTTCGTGATCCTCGTGACCGGGCAGGTGGACCTTGCGGTAGTGGCCTACCACCCGGCCATCCCGTTCGACGAGGATCACCGTGTTGTGGCGGTGGCCATCGGGGGTCAACTCGGCATAGCCGAGGTGAAACCCCACTCCGAGGCGGGCCGCCTCGTCGAACAGGGGCTGAGTCTGGGGACCGGGCATCTCGGTCTCGAAGAAGTGGTCGAACTCGGCGATGTCGGCCGACCACCAGCGGGGGAAGAAGGTGGTAAGCGCCAGTTCCGGGAACACGACAAGATCACAGTCCGCGTCGGCCCCCCGGCGGAGCAGGACCAAGAGGCGTTCCACCACCTCGGTGCGGGTGTGGTCTCTTTGGATGGGACCCATTTGAGCCGCGCCGACGGTCAGGGTACGGCTCATGGCGTTGCCTCCGAATTGAGGTCGGCTTGGTCGAGGGCTAGCAGGGTCTGGAGTAGCACGTCGCATCCAGCAACCAGGTCTACTGGGTCGGTGTGCTCGGCCGGATTATGGCTGACGCCGTTACGACTGGGGACGAAGATCATGCCGGTCGGGCAGACCCGGGCCAGCATCTGGGCATCGTGGCCGGCACCCGAGGGGAGACTCTGGACCGTGTGGCCCAGGCGGTCGGCCACTGCCCCCACGGTCTCGACCACCCGGGGGTCGAAATCCACCGGCTCAAAGCGGGCCAGGGTCCGATCGCTGATACTGACCCCTTCTGAGGAAGCAAGGTCGGCCACAAAGGAAGCCAGGTCCTCTTCGGCGGCCACCAGTCGTTCTTCGTCGGTGTTGCGGAGGTCAACGGTCAGGGTGGCCGAACCGGCCACCACGTTGACCAGGTCGGGGTGCAGGCCGAGGCGGCCGACGGTGGCCACTTGCCGGTCACCCATCGACAGGGCGAGGAAGCGGACGTGGGCAGCTATTGCAGCTGCGGCGTAACCGGCGTCGTGGCGGAGGTGCATGGGAGTCGTACCGGCATGGTTGGACTGGCCTTCGATGGTGAACTCGGTCCAGGAGATTCCCTGCACACCGGTTACTGCGCCGATGGTGGTCCCCTCAGCTTCGAGAACCGGACCCTGCTCGATATGGAGTTCGACGAAGGCCCGGGGGGCCGGGCCGGGACATGGGGCGATGCCCCGGTAGCCGATCCGCTCGAGTTCGTCGCCGACCACTGCACCATCAATGCCGGAGATGTCCAGGGCCTCTTCGAGGCCCAGGCCGCCCACGTAGACCAGGCTGCCCAGCATGTCGGGGGGGAACCGGGAGCCTTCCTCGTCAGTGAAGAAGGCGACCGCCAACGGGTGTTCGGTCTCGACACCGTTCTCAGCGAGCGTCTCAATGACTTCCAGCCCGGCCAGGACACCCAGGTTGCCGTCGTAGCGCCCGCCGGTTCGGACGGTGTCGATGTGACTACCCGTCATGGTAGGCGGGCCTTCGAGGCGGCCCGGGCGTACCGCGACCACGTTGCCGATCCCGTCGATGGTGACGTCAAGGCCGAGGTCCCGCATCCAGGCAACCACCAGGTCCCGCCCTAGCCGGTCCTCTTCGGTAAGGGCCAGGCGGCAGGAGCCACCGCCCTCGATGGGGCCAATAGTGGCCAGTTCTCCGATCCGTCGGAGAAGGCGGTCACCGTCGGTGCGCAGCCCGGTAGTCACGACGGGTCCTCCCCGGAGGGACGTTGGCCGGTGCCGCCCCGGAAGGCGATGTCGGCGGGCCGGATAGGCACTCGGGGAAGGTCGAGGCCGGTGGCCCGTCGGACGGCGGCAGCTACTGCAGCAGTGGAGCTGATGGTCGGTGGCTCGCCTACCCCCTTGGCTCCGAAGGGTGCCCCGGGTTCGGGCTGTTCGATCAGAGCGGCGATCTCCACCGGTGGCATATCCAAGGCTGTGGGCAGCAGGTAGTCGGTGAACGACGGGTTCAGGATCCGACCCTCGGCGACCTGGAGTTCCTCGAGGACGGCCAGGCCGATCCCCTGAGCAGCCCCGCCCTCCAACTGTCCGATGACCTGAAGGGGATTGAGTACCCGGCCCACATCCTGGGAGGTGGTGAGCTCCACCACCTTGACCAGGCCCAAGTCGAGGTCGACATCAACGATGGCCCGGTGGGCGGAGAAGGCGAACGAGACGTGGGCGTCACCCTGTCCGTCGTCGTCGAGGGCCACGGTGGGCGCATGCCTGTAGACCTCCTCGGCCTCTACCGGCTGAGCAGTCGCCTCGACCAGGTCCATTTCGAAGGCTCCCGACAGGGAGGCCACCTGTCCGTCAACCAGCACTAGGTCATCGACAGGAACGCCGTGAGCGGCCGCCACCCGATCCAGTAGCCGGGCCCGGACCGCCTCACAGGCCGCCTGGACCGCTCCGCCCGACATCCAGGTCTGGCGACTGGCCGAGGTGGATCCTGCCGAGTCGATGGTTGCGGTGGAGACGGGAGCGAGGACCACCTCGTCGACACCGAGTACCTCGTGGGCGATCTGGTGGGCCAGAGTCACGAACCCCTGGCCTACCTCGGCACAGGCGGAGGTGATGGTGGCCACGCCGTCGGCCAGCCGACAGGCTGCGGTGCTGTAGTCGTCGAAGCCCTCGGAGAACATGAGGTTCTTGAACCCGACGGCTAGGGCCTCGCCCCGCACTACGTGCTCCACGTCGGCGGTCCGTCCCGCTCCCCCGGGCCGACTCATGGAGTTGTCCGACCGGGCGGCTGCCGAGGGGTGGTCGGCGCAAGAGCGGATCACCTCGGCGACCGGGGCGGTGCCGGTGATCCGCTGGCCGGTGATGATCCTGTCGCCGGGTTCGAGGGCGTTGGCCAGCCGCAACTCGACCGGGTCCACGCCCAGTGCATCTGCCAGACGGTCCATTTGGGCCTCGTGGGCGAAGCAGGCTTGGACGCAGCCGAAGCCCCGCATGGCCCCGCACGGCGGGTTGTTGGTGCGCACAGCCACGCCCTCTATCTGTGCGCTGTCCACCCGGTAGGGGCCGACGGCGAAGCAGGTGGCGTTGGCCAATACCGCGCTGCTGGTCGAGGCGTAGGCTCCGCCATCGAAGAGCAACCGGGCTTCGACACGCACCAGGGTGCCGTCGGCCAGGGCGTGGTGGCGGTACCACATGCGGGCCGGGTGCCGGTGAACGTGGCCGTGAAAACTCTCGGTTCGGGAGTAGGACATCTTGACCGGACGGCCGGTTCGCAGGGCCAACAGGCAGAGGTGGACGTGCAGGCTTATGTCCTCCCGGGCGCCGAAGGCTCCCCCCACCCCGGCCAGAGTGAGTCGCACTGCTTCGGGCTCGAGGCCCAGGCAGGCTGCCACCTGGTCGCGGTCGGCGTGCAGCCACTGGGTCGAGACGTACAGGTCGACCCCACCTCGATCGTCGGGGACGGCCAAGCCGGACTCTGTACCCAGCGGAGCCTGGTCCTGCATGCCGACCTCGTAGGTCCCTTCGACCACCACGTCGCCGACGGCCTCCTGGGGACCGTGGCGGAGTTGGATTCGGCGGATCAGGTTTCCGTCGGGATGGATGGACGGGGCCTCCTCGGCGACCTCTGGGTCGACGAGGGGTTGGAGCTCCCAGTAGTCGACGACGATGGCGTCGAGGGCTCGGCGGACGGTGTCGGGGTGGTCGGCGGCCACTACCGCTACCGGCTCGCCCTGGTAGCGGACTACCCCGTCGGCCAGCACCGGCTGGTCAGCGTATTCGAGGCCGTAGTGGAGGGAGCCGGGTACGTCCTCCCAGGTAAGCGCGGCGTGGACACCGGTCATGGCCAGCGCCCGCGAGACGTCCACCGAGAGGATCCGGGCCGACGGATAGGGGGACCGTAGGGTTCCACCCCAGAGCATGCCGGCATGCCGGAAGTCCCCGGAGAAGGCGAAGTCCCCAGTGACCTTGGGGATCCCGTCCGGACGCGGGGCGTTTTCCCCGACCCGGCCGGTCCGATCGATGCTCTGAGGGGTGGTCACAACGCTCATCGGACCACCGTCTGATGTTCGTTTCCGCGACGGACAGCGGCGGCCAATTGAACCGCGGCGAGGATTCGGCCGTAGCCGGTGCATCGGCAGAGGTTCCCGCTGATCGCCTCTTGGACGGTGAGTTCCTCCGGGTCAGGGTGGTCGTCTAGGAGTCGGTCGATGGCCACCAGCAGCCCGGGGGTGCAGAACCCGCACTGCACGGCGCCTGCGTCGATAAAGGCCTGTTGCACGTCGGCTAGTTCACCTTCGGCGGCCAGGCCTTCGATGGTGGTGATCCGCCGGCCGGCGGCCGAGGCGGCCAGCACGAGGCAACTGCAGACGATCTCGTCGTCGAGGCGGACGGTGCAGGATCCGCATTCTCCCTCTTCGCAGGCGTTCTTGGAGCCGGGGAGTCCAAGGCGTTCGCGGAGCACCCATAGGAGGCTCTCCTCGATACGGCCGTCGACCACCGTGTGGTCCGCGCCGTTGATGCGTAGTACGTACGGGTCGACGCTCACCGGTTCTCTTCCCCAAAGCAGCGGATCAGGGCCCGGCGGGCTAGGACCCCTAGGGCGTGACGACGGTAGGCGGCGCTCCCCCGGTGGTCGTCGATGGGCGAGGCCGCGGTGACTACCAGGTCGGCGAACCGGTCGACGGTTGCAGCCTCCGGGAGGACCTGACCGTCCCAGTCGATGAGCCCGTTTATGAATTCCTCGGCTTCGGTTGCCCGTTCCGGAACTGGTGACACCGCCCCGAGCCCTACCCGTACCTGGCGAGCACTCAGGTCGACGACCATGGCCAGGGACACCACCGAGATGACCATGGCGTTGCGGGTGCCGACCTTGAGAAATTCCTGGGGGCCGTCAACCACTGGTACCCGGATCGCTTCGATCAACTCACCGGGACGAAGGTCGTTGTTCTTCACGCCAGTGATGAAGTCAGTGACGGGTACCTCCCGGTGGCCGTCCGTCGATCGCAGCTCCACTACGGCGTTCAGGGCGGCAAGTACAGGGATGGTGTCTCCGGCCGGTGAGGCGGTGGCCAGGTTGCCGCCCAGGGTCCCGGAGTTGCGAATCTGGGGTGAGCCCACCGTCCGGGCAGCTTGAGCGAGGCCGGGCAGGAAGTCGGCCAGCAGAGGACCGGCCAGAGCCGTGTAGGTCAGCCCCGATCCGAGGCGGAAGACGTCGCCATTTCGTTCCCAGTGGGACAGCTCGGGGATCTGATCCAACGTGACAACGTCGACTAGGTGACGGCGGCCGTGGTTCACCTCGACCATGAGGTCGGTTCCTCCGGCCAGCATGGTTGCTTCCGGGCGTTCGGCCAGGGCTGAGCAGGCGTGGTTGAGGGTCGTCGCGACGGTTACCGGCACTCCTCAATGCTGCCGGGACTTCAACATTTTGTCAACGCGTGGGCCGGGGCTATCGTGGCCCTCGTGTCCACCAGAGGTCACCCGTTGCTTGAGGCGCTGGGCCCCGTTGTCGATGCGCTCGGTATGAGCCTGCTGGATCCGGTCGAGATGGTCGAGGCCGATGTCCCGTTGGTGTGGGACGGCAAGGTGGTAGGTGGGCTACGTCGTCCTGACCTGCACGGTGCGCTGGCCAGACTGCTGGCCTCGGTCGAGCAGGAGCTTGGCGTCACCCGGGATCGGATGACTCGCACCCAGAAGCAGGAGGCGGTGACCCTCCTGAACGAGTGGGGGGCGTTCACCCTCCGCAAGTCGGTGGAGGACGTGGCCGAGGCGCTCGGGGTCAGCCGTTTCACTGTCTACAACTATCTGGAGCGGGCCGAGGCCCTCTGAGAAGCCGGCCGGGGGTAGCGTCGCCGGCCATGGGCAAGGGTGAACTAGCCGACGGGACCGACGACCTCGCACGCCTGGACGCAGTGGGTCTGGCCGAGGCGATCCGCAAGGGTGACCTCTCGCCAGTGGAGTCGGTACAGACCGCCATCGACCGGATCGAACGCCTCGACCCCCAACTCAACGCGGTGATCCACCGTCAGTTCGAACACGCCCTGGCCGCCGCGGTCTCCCCCGACCTACCCAACGGTCCGTTCCGTGGGGTGCCCATTCTCATCAAGGACTTGTGGGCCGAGGAGGCCGGCCAACCCCACCATGCCGGAATGAAGTGTCTCCGCGACGCCGGGTTCACCTCCGATACGGACAGCCACATGGTCACCCGCTACAAACAGGCCGGCTTCGTCATCGTGGGCCGAACCAACACCCCGGAACTGGGCCTGGTAGCCACCACGGAGCCACACGCCTACGGCCCCACTCGCAACCCGTGGGATACCGACCACAGCCCTGGCGGATCCTCCGGTGGGGCCGCCGCAGCTGTCGCCTCGGGCATGGTCCCGGCAGCCAACGCGAGCGACGGGGGCGGATCGATCCGTATCCCGGCGGCCATGTGCGGACTGGTCGGCCTCAAGCCTTCTCGTGGGCGGGTCTCCATGGGACCCAACCGGGAGGAGTGGGGCGTGTCGGTGCAACACGTCGTGTGCCACACGGTGCGAGACGCCGCGGCCATCCTCGACGCCACCGCCATCCCGTTCCCTGGAGATGGAGTGATCGCCCCCGACCACGGTCGCCCCTACGACACTCAGATTGGCTCCGAGACCGGTCGACTCACCATCGGAGTGTTGTACGACAACCACCGGGTCGACGTGCACCCGGACTGCGTGGCCGCCGTCCGCCGCACCGCCGACCTGTTAGCCGACCTCGGTCACGAGGTCATCGATTCTCACCCCAAAGCGCTCAACGACGTGGGCTGGACGGAAGACTTGAGCGGGGCCTTCGGAATCAGCTGGGCGGTGGGAGCCGCGTTAAGCGTCGATCACCTCGGGGAACGCCTGGGCCGAGAGTTGACTGCTAGCGACGTCGAGCCGGGCACCTGGACCATGGCCGGGATGGGCCGGGGATTCTCAGCTTTCGACTATGCCCAAGCCCAATCGGTTATGGCCAGATGGCGCCGCGCCCTCGCCGCCTGGTGGGCCGACGGGCACGACCTTCTCCTCACCCCAACCACCTCACTGCCACCCCCCCGCCTTGGTGAGCTCACCCCGGCCGAAGGCGAACCACTGCGCGGTTCGCAGCGGTCAATGCCCTACGCCACGTTCACCTCGCCGTTTAACACCACGGGCCAGCCGGCGATATCACTTCCCCTCGGCGCCTCTGAAGGCCTACCCGTCGGAGTCCAGTTGGTAGCCGCCTACGGACGCGAGGACGTATTGGTGGACGTCGGGTCGCAACTAGAGAGGAAAGTGGACTGGTCGCAGCACCGGGCACCAATCCACGCGTGACCGGTGCCCCTCAGGCGTCGAGCACCCGATGGCTGGCCTGACCGATGTCGACCACCGGTGGTTCGGTGGACCACGGAAAGTTGATCCAGCGCTCGGTGTAGCGCCACACATAGTCGCAGTCGACTACTGACTGGGGCTTCTGGTAGAGGACGGCCGAGCGCACCTCGGCCACCTCCTGCCGGGCGTGCTTCTCGACCAGGTCCAAGGTATGACCGGTGTCGGCCACGTCGTCAGCAATGAGGATCCGGGCCTCAGCTAGATCCACCCAGTCGACGTAGGGCGGCAAGACCACCGGCAGGTCGAGGCGTTCATCGACACCGGTGTAGTACACGACGTTGATCACGTAGAGGTTTTTGACCGCCAGGGCATAGCCCAGCGAGCCGGCCACGAACATGCCGCCCCGGACGATGGAGAGGATCATGTCCGGCCGGTAGTCGTCATCGGCCACCATCGTGGCCAGTTCCCGTACGGCGGTCCCGTACAGGGCCCAGTCCATCTCCTCGCGTTCGCTCACCTACGCCCCCTGGTCGCGGTCGCCGCACGCTAGTCGGTCAGCCCGGCCTCAGTCGTAGGTCGCTCCGATCCGCCAGCAGCCGTCCTCGAGCACCACCAGGCGGGCCGTGTTGTCGGTGGTGACTACCTGTAGGCGGACCCGGCGACGACGGCGATCCGGATCCCACCAGCGCTCCTCCACTGGCCACGGCCCAGACCAGGTGGCCACGGCCAAGACCGGATCTGCGGCCCGGTCACCGAGTCGCAGACCGGCCGGGGGGGCCGACAGTCGACCCCGACCGTCGACCCGCACCATCCGGCCGTCGGCGTCGAACACCTCGGCCGGGGCCGGGTCGGCATGCACGGCGGCCGGGGCGGGAGCGGGCAACGACCCCGGCCAGGGGGGTGCGTCGTCCGGAGGCGCCACTTCCCGGCCGGGGCCAGACGGAAACGGCACCAGGACCAGTTGGTCGGCCGGGTCGCGCCCACCCCGCCACACCGGCACCCGTACTGCCCCGGGGCCGAGCAGGCCGACCACCCGGGTCAAGCTCCGCTCAGCCCGCCCGTCGGCCTCTGATGCCCCGCCCCAGAAACCGGCCTGGTGGCCGGTAGCCGGAACCACCTCGTCGGGCACGAGAACCAGGCGGGTCAGGCCCGCGGTGGGCCGTACGGATGGGGGCCCGTGCAACCACCCCTCCAGTTGCCACCGCACCCGGTCGGCCACCGCTAGGGGGCCCATGGGCCCCTCATCTCGCCACCGCCTCTCCAGTCGCTCCCCATGGGCCGTCTCCGCTTCGACCACCATCCGGGTACAGGACAGGCCTCGTCGGAGGAGACCGTCGTGGAACGACTGGGCCAGCGAACGGGCGACGAACGCCACCCGTTCGACCCGGTCCGCCGGCGGGTCCAGGTCGACGGCCACCGCCAGGTCACCGGACACAGGGCGACGCTCCGACAGGTGGTCCCCGGCCCCCGAGGCCAACCGGTGGGCGGCCAGGCCCTCGGCCCCGAACCGGCCGACCACATCGCCTACCGGGAGGGCGGCGAACGCCCCCAGGGTGACCAAACCCAGTCGGGTCAGCACGTCAGTCAGCTCGGGACAGTCCAGTACCACCACCGGTTGGACGGCCAAAAACGTCCGGGTGGTACCGGCCGGCACGACCAGCGACCCCATCCCGGCCCGGGCGGCAGCCCGGGCGGCCAGACCGGCGGCGAACGACCCGTCAGCCACCCCGACCCGACAGATCGGACGTCCGGCTCCGGGACCGTCGGCCAGCGCCTCGACCACCGTCGTCGCCGTGCACTCCACCAAATGGTCCTCCCCGTCGAAGAGACGACGAGGACCGCGGACGCCGAAGGCGCAGACGCCGGGCCGACGGGTCTCCACCCACGGGGTGATGTCACCCAGGGCGGCGACCACCGGCTCGAACCGACGGGCCTCCCGGGCCTCGTCGGATTCTAGGACGACCAGGTTGGGGCACCGGGCCTGGGCGTCGCGTCGGCGCTGGCCTCTGGCCACTCCGCAGGCCCGAGCCGACACCGAGGAAGCCCGGACCAGACCCCCGTCGATTACCACCGCCGGCTCCTCCGGGCCCACCCCGAGGGCGGTCAGCGGCCAGTCGGGGCACCAGACCACCAGGGTGCGGACCGGTTCAAACGCGGTATCGGCCACCGGATCACCCGGCGTCCGATGCCGCACCGTTAGGGCCGGGCAAAAACAACTCGGACCGGCTACTCCCGGCCGCCGCCCCCCGACCGTCGGCGACCACCTCAACCCGACGGGACCGCAGGCGGCCGTGGCCGTCGTCCGGGCCCGACCAGGTGCCGGTCAGCACCGTCAACCGCAGGTCGCAGCGGTCGGGCCAGGGGTCATCCCCCACCCGGATCAGCACCGAGCCTCGTTCCCGACACCGGGCGGTCAGCCGTCGGACGACGATCCCCGACACCCGGTAGCCAGGGGCGACCAGTACCAAGTCCAGGGCAGCGACCAAGGCGGCGACCACCTCCCCCCACACACCGGGCGGTGGCGGATCGACTACAGCCAACCGTTGGAGGTCAACACCGGCCTCGGCGGCTGAGGCCAGACCCAGGTCGCGGTCGCCGACCACCGCAGCCCACGAACCGGTGACCGTGGCGGCCGAGAGAAGGGCCAGAGCCAAAGAACGGGCACCCACACCGGAGACGCCGACCGTGGTCCCTCGTCGCAAGCCGCCGGGAAGTAGACCGGCCAGAGCCGGGGCCACCGGCAGGGTGCGGTCGACAGCCAGGACCGTCGGGCTGACCCGTCGAGCCACCTCGGCCAGGCCGGTCGCCCGATCGGTCGATGGGCCGACGGGAGTTTCGGCAGGGAGTATGGAGGCGAAAGCCATCTATCACAGTATCGAACATATGTTCGATACTGGCAAGCCGGGCAGTCCATTCAGCCGATCATGAGTACCAGCCCGAACATGGTGTAGAGCACCATCACGGCCAGCAGCGGGTACTGGCTGCGTAGGGCCACCGCAGGCTCGAAGGCTTCCACCGCCCGGTCGTGGGCCACCAGCACTCCCACCAGGTGGCCGACGACGATTGAGACGATCTGGACCCAGCCGATCACACCGGGGGCGACCAGTGTCCAGTTGATGGCGTTCTCGGCGGTACCGAACAGGTTCCAGCCCTCCCCGTACGGGTCGGATGCCAACACGGTGAAGGCCTGACCCTCGAGGAGGAGTAGGGAGAAGTAGTGGGCCAGGTCATAACCCACCAGGATCGACACCAGAGAGACTCCAAACCGGTCAGCGAATCGTCTCTCGCCGGTGATCCGACCCCCAAGGCGACCGGCCAAGTGGTAGGCGGCACCGATCAGCACTACCACCCACACCAAGCCGATGGTGTTGAACAGCGTCAATTCCCAACCCCCTCGTCCAACGGTGACGTCGGACCAGAAGCGGGTCCGGGAGACACCGTCGAAGGCCGTGCCGCCCAGAGCGGCTAGCACCACGGCCAAGGTGGCCGCCGTCGTCTCGGACGCGGCCACCCCGATGAACGGCCAGCGAAGCCACAGCCGGTTTTCTCCATCCCTCCTTGGACCTTCGCCCCGCCCCCGTCGGAGGGGCGAGAGTTCGGCCAGGGCGCCGAACAGCACCCCGAAGCCCTCGGCCCGCCGAGCTGCCGGCCAGCCCCACCGCCAAGCGGCGGCCAGGAGGCCCAGGGTGTAGATCAGCGCCCACCAGCCGAGTACCCGGGGGCTGGCCCCGTCGTGGTAGGCGAGTTCGAACCAGTGGAAGACACTGATCGGAATCAGTGCCGCCCATCCCGAGGCGAGCCACCCGGGGATCTCCCGATCGACCGCCGGTCGGACGCGCTCTATCAGGCACCCGAGGGTCTCCCACGGACTGATGGCCTCCCACACTCGCCCAAAGAGCACCGAGGCCACTGACATGCCGACCCAGAAGACGACGAACACGGTGACCGGTCCGATGTTGGCCACCGTGTTGTCCTGGCCGAGGAAGCCGGCCGACACCACGACCACAAAGACCACCAGGGTCAGGAGTCGACCAACCAGGCCGAGCACGTCGAGCGGATGCCCCAGGCCGGCGGGCAGGGGCCGGCCAGTTGCCGCGGCCCGTAGGCGCGGGCGGTGCCAGAGCAGGCCGAGAGCGGTGAAGGACAGGATCAGGGCCACCGCAGCGGCCGATGCCACCTGCCACTTCGACACCGGAAGGTCCAGCCGACCCCCCATTCCATGGGCCAGGACCCAGAGGCTGCTCACGACACCTGCAACTCGAAGACACGAAAGCCCGCGTGGTGCAACTCAGCCTCGAATATCCCGGGAACGGTGGCCTCGAGATCAAGCAGGGCAGGTACGCCTACATCGACCGTGACGACCAGGTTGTAGACGTGGAGGTGCACCTCGTCGTCAACATCGCTGGTCACGGTGACCCGAACCAG
>ERZ651768.516-NODE-516-length-29290-cov-15.079793_pt1 | contig 29290 bp, 27 predicted proteins | sample MGYA00514754_ERZ651768 | MGnify/ENA metagenome assembly ERZ651768
ATTCTTGTAAGTAAGGTGACAGAAAAGTCCTGATCTTGTTTAAAATCCTCTGATATTGCCTTTTTGATGGTTGCTGGTAAATGTGATGTTTGCGGATCTCCACCCCACTTTCGTGCATGGTAGGAACGAAATGCCTGCGGACTGACAACATTTTCCCCGCTGCTTTTTCTATGCATAAATAATTCAACTTCAATGGCGCCCAGTTGTTCAACATATGGAGTGGGAATCAGAAAACCTCTTCCGGATGCCTCTGCTCCCATTGCAACAACACCTGCAAGCAAAGATTGCTCAAGGCGAACTCCTTTGTTTTTGATATTCGCAAAATACGAAAGTTTCTCACTGGATTCAAAGATCATTTCTGAAAACTTAATTTTTCCGCTGATTACTGCAACTTCTGCAGCATTTGGAAGCACACCGCTATAGCCTGTTTTATCTCCTGTTGTGTTGATCAGCTGATACGGTGAATGAAGCGAGAGGTCATGAACTAGGGCAGCCCTCACCAATTCGGACATATTATTTGATTCCCCTTTTGTTGAAATGAGACTGGTGACTGCAGGCTGCAAAGTTTTTTCTGATTCTGCAACACTTTCTGAATTTGCCAACTTTACTGATCCAGGCAATTCAATTTTTCCGGAAATTATTTCAAAATTACCAATTTCTATATACTTTATATTTTGCACCTGCTGCAGAGGAGGTCGTTGAATTTTGAAGCTGACTTTGGGTGCACATGAAGCCGCCGTCAGACTGAATAACATACAGAGAAAAACTCTTGTAAACTTTGAAGAGATGCTGGAACTTTTTGAATAATTATTTTTTTTAACCATATTTCTGCATGTAAATATCTTACCAAGGCTGCAGGAATTTCTTTCAGCGTGATTCAAGCTGCCTCTTTAATTGCGGGTTTTCACGTCTTAGTCTTTCTATACGACCCAGTCCCTGTGCAAAGAGAAGATTTTCTGAATCAGCTTCCCATGCTTCCCTGTATGTTGTGTGAGCCAGCCCATAATCTCCAATTGCTTCAAAGCAAAGTCCAAGGTTATAAAGATCATTCGGGTTAGGATCTTCTGCAGTGGCCTGCTGCAGCTGTTCAATTGCAAAATCATATGCACCAGTTTCAATCAATATTTTAGTATTTGGGTGATCACTGTTTGCTATGGGCAACGAGACAGTTTTTTCTGTAACTGCAACCCTGCGGACAAAGTTGCTGGCTATGGACAGGGCCAGATCTGCAATTATTTGTTCAAATGAAGGGAGGACTTCATCAGAGGTTTCAATTGAATCTGTTTCTTCAGGTTTAGAGGAAGTAAATTGGGTGGTTATTCCCTGAAATATTTTCTGAAAACTCTCCATGTTTCTTCCTCCAATCCGCTGGGCAAAAGTTCTTGTTTCAAATGTTGATGCCAGAACTTCTGTTGGCTTCAAACGGGTCATTTTTATTTCAAGTGCCAAACTTCCACGTGCAGACTTATAAGGCCACCATACAACCTGGTCCACTGTCAGATTTAAGCCGAGACTTCGTCTTGAACGAGGCGGCCGGAAATACTCCAGGCTTTCTTTGCTCAAGTCAACTCCATCCGTTCTTTCTATTTCAAGCCACAGTTTTCCGCTGATTACCGCGTCAACATCCTGGGTTTTGTAGCCGCGTACTGAGACTAATTGCTGCAGGGCCGCGTCATTTTCAAGTCTCTCAAATTCATCGGTAAACACTACCTTAAAGTAAGGTGTGGATGTTAAAAGATTTATGACCCTTGATCTTACAGAACTGCTGATAGTTTTTTGCTGCTCTTCATTCAGCAAAACAGGGTGAGTTTTCCAAACACCGTTTCTCTCAGTTTTAAATTTAATTGCCAGCTGACCGATCTCAAATGCACCTACAGCCACTTTCCTGATCTCTCTGGTATTGATTTCAGCAGGAGAACGAACAGACAGTGTAGCTGCAGCGCAGCTCGTCAGCAGGAATGCGGCGATGATTAATATCAGATGTTTTTGATTAAACATAAAATTTTTTAAAATTTTTCCCTCCTGTATTTTTTACTTTTGAATTTGTTTAGCCAGTGTTCGTCTTTCAGCAAGATAACTTCGGGTACGTCCTACACCCTGAGCGTATATTTTGGTTCCGGGTTTTTTCTCCAGTGCAGTAATGTAAAATCTTCGTGCATCTTCATAATCTTCCGGACTGACTGCGCTGGCCTCATATGCGAGGCCCAGATTATACCAGTCTGCCGAATCTCGCTCATCTTCCGGAATTGCTTCAATTATTTCCCGGACTTTTTCTGCTTTTCCTTCTTTTAGCATATTAACTGTACCTGCTTTACCACCGGTAGCTACCTCTGCATTTACCTTCACTTTGTACGGAGAAATTGTGCGGATAAAAGACATAAGTGTCTTGTTTACCAGTTGCTGAATTAGCTGATTTTTTTCTTTTTCAGGTAAGTCTTGAATACCAGGTACCGGCAAAGGTTTTTTGTTATAAAAAAATTGCCTGGGATTGCTGCGTTTTGCAACAGCCAGTTCACGTGAAGGAATTGGAAAGATAGGTATTCTGATGCTGCTGATCAGGCTGCCTAAAGTAAGGGAAATCAAGTGACTTTCCTTGATATTGCGATAGGAACCTTTTTCAGTAATGCTTCGGCCAAAATTTGCTGAATCGGCGCGTATTGCCAATGTTTCCCTTTCAAGGCCAATGATTGTAAAACTAAAATTTGACTGAGCAAACAGGGACAGATTTTTGTATTTGTATATGCGTACAACCTGGTTTTTTGGCGGTAAGGCTTCACCCAAACCTGCCATTGCAAATGCTGACGAAAGAGCAAGTTCTGTAACATCACTGGCAAATGCACCTCTACGGCAGACATATCCCCGCCAATTGTCCAGAGTGACTGCTTCTTCAGTAATGGCAGCGGCGGCGGCAGAAGAAATTCTTCCACCAATTCCACCAGTGCAGGTGGCAAGATCAGTAAATTGCCCCCTGTCTACTTCACCTCCGCTGATCACTTCGCCTTGAATTACAGCCACGGTTTCCTTTTCAGCTTTAATTTGTTTCTCATCAAGAGATCTTACTACACTGACCTTGAACCGACCCATGCTGTTGAGTACTTTGGCTAATTCCTGAAGCACCTGTGATTTAATTCCAAGCTTATCGTTGTTGTCGGCAATCAAATCTTCGCGAATAAAAACTTTTTTCACCTCACGTGGCATAGTTATTCTTGAAGGCCGCTGCACTTCAAATTGAGAAAGTGTGGGTGCCGTGCATGCTGAGATCAAGACAGTGGCACTCAAATGCAATGTTAAAATGATTACTTGGTGTATTACGGTTTTCCTTTTCATTTCATCTTTCAGATTTCTAAAAGTCCGTGCAATTCACAGCGGACGCATTCCTAAAGGCTAATTGACAAGCTTGGAAAATGTTCGTAGAATTTACCTCGGATCATAAAACAGAAAACTGAAATATACAATATCATCTAAATGACGTTTCAGACCATCATACCCAATGAATCCGGTTATTACGGTGAATACGGGGGCATGTTCATTCCTGAAATTTTAAGGACTACTTTTGATGAGCTCATTGACGCATTTGCTGAAGCAAAATCAGACCCGGAGTTTTGGCAGGGTTTTGTGGATGTTATGCGGAATTATTCATGCCGGCCTACTCCAATCACACCACTGGATAATTTTGCAAATTCCCTGGAAGGGAATTTCAAGGTATTTTGCAAACGTGAAGACTTAAATCATACCGGGGCTCACAAAGCAAATAATGTGATCGGTCAGGGACTGCTTGTTCAGCGGATGGGGAAAAAACGTGTAATTGCTGAAACAGGAGCGGGACAGCATGGTGTAGCCACAGCTACAATGGCCGCAAGAATGGGACTGGAATGCACAATTTACATGGGCTCAGTTGACGTTGAACGCCAAAGGCCAAATGTTTTTTGGATGGAACAGCTTGGTGCAGAGGTTGTATCCGTCACCGATGGAACTGCCACACTGAAAGACGCAATAAATGCCGCTATGAGGGACTGGGCAGAAAGCATGGAAACCACGCACTATGTGTTGGGAACAACCTGCGGCCCCCATCCATTTCCTGAAATGGTTGCCTGGTTTCAGTCAATCATCGGCAAGGAGGCACGTCAGCAGATGCTTGACAGCACAGGCAAACTGCCTGACCTGATTTATGCCTGTGTTGGCGGCGGATCAAATGCAAGTGGAATCTTTCTCCCTTTTCTGGATGATGAATCCGTTGAATTAGTTGGAGTGGAAGCAGGGGGGAGAGGAGTGGATACGGGTTCACATGCAGCACGCTTTTACGGCGGAAACGTGGGGATAGCTCAAGGATATAAAACGTATTTTTTCCAGGACGAAGAAGGCCAAATGCTTCACACTCATTCAATTGCTGCTGGGTTGGACTACATTGGAGTAAGTCCGATATTAAGTCATCTGCATGATGAAAAACGGATCCGATTTACTGCTACTGCAGATGACGCAGTTATTTCTGCAACAAAACACCTGATTCGTTCTGAAGGGATAATTCCTGCCCTCGAAAGCAGCCACGCGTTTGCTTCAGTTATTGAAGAAGCTCCTCACATTCCCGAGGGGTCTCAGGTTTTGATTAACCTTTCCGGTCGTGGTGACAAAGATATCTTTAATATAGCTGAGGCTATTGGCGACAAAAAATGGGAGGAATTTTTACGCCAAAAAGCTTCATCGAATCAATGAAAACAATAACTTGAATCTGCAGCCGGAATCTTGAATGCAACTTACAGAATATCTGCGCAAACGACTTAAAACCCGCAAAATACTCTTGATGACCCATGCCGTTGTTGGTTATCCGTCGTTGGAGGATAACTGGGCAATGCTTGAGGCGATGGGAGAGGCAGATGTGGATGTGGTTGAGTTGCAGATGCCTTTCAGCGAACCGACTGCAGACGGCCCCCTGTTCGTCAGGGCTAACCAAGAGGCACTCAGGAATGGAATAAAATTGCAGGATTATTTCAAACTGATGCAGCGGGCATCTGAGAGCTTTGAGTTTCCTGTTTTAATGATGGGCTATTGCAATACTGCATTTACCATTGGTTTCCAGGGGTTTTGTGAAAAGGTCAGCAGGCATGGTGGTAAAGGGTTCATAATTCCAGATTTGCCTTTCGAAGAATGCGGACAGCTTTTTGATCACAGTCTTGAATTTGGTCTTGATCCGATCATGCTCTGTACACCGACAAACAAAGAGGAACGCCTCAGGCAAATCTGTTCACATGGAAGTGGTTTTATATACTGTGTTGCCCGCAAGGGAGTAACAGGGAAAAGCACTGTTCTTGAGCAGTCAACAGAAGATTTTTTGCTGCAGTGCAGGCAATTCACAGATTTACCGCTGGCACTGGGATTCGGTTTGTCTAAACCTGAAGAACTGAGCATGCTTCATGGAAAGGCAGAAATAGCCATCGTTGGTACAGCCCTGCTTAAAACCTGGGAGAATGATGGTGAGGAAGCCTTCCGAAGGCACTTGAATTCGTTAGCTGATGCAAGAGTCTAGTTTTACTGTATATGTCTTTGAAAATTACTGAAGCTGATATTGAAGCATATCAGAATGATGGTGCAGTATTAATTAAAAACCTTCTCAATGATCAAGAAGTTTCAGACTTGCGGGAAGGTATTGAGGCAAATATTTCTAATCCCAGCTTAAATTCCAAGATTGCCAGTAATGAAAACGATCCCGGCTGGTTTCTTGAAGATTTCTGCACCTGGCAGGAAAATCCGTCATACCAGAGGATAATTTTCCAAAGTTCTGTTCCTGAAGCTGCTGCAAAACTTATGCGCTCAAAGCAGGTGCGCTTATACCATGACCATATGCTGGTAAAGAAAAAGGGAACTGTACAAAGGACTCCCTGGCATCAGGACCAGCCGTATTATAACATTGAAGGGAAGCAGAACATCAGTTTCTGGATCCCAGTTGATCCAGTTCCCCTGGAATGGACACTCGAACTGGTAGCAGGCTCCCATAATGGGCCATGGTACATGCCAAGAAATTTCCTTGAAAATCAGGCAAAATGGTTTCCTGTGGGAAGTCTCAGTGAAATACCAGATATAGACGCAAATCCGGAAAAATATCGAGTATTGAAGTGGGTACTCGAGCCGGGAGACGCTGTAGCCTTTCACATGCTGACATTGCACAGCGGTGAAGGGACAGGAGCACTTCGCAGGGTATTTTCTATACGGATGTTAGGGGATGACATAATACATGCTCCTCGCAGCTGGAAAACATCTCCTGATTTCCCTGGTCTTTCAGATCAGCTGCCTGCCGGAAAACCGATGGATCATGAATTATTCCCGCTTGCCTGGCCTGTTAGCCAGGCTTAATTGAAACTTTCCAACCTTCACGCGTAGCCCATGTCAGTCCCTCAAGCTGAAACTCCCATGATGCGTCAATTTAATGCAATTAAACGGGAACATCCGGATAAGCTCCTTTTCTACCGCATGGGCGACTTTTATGAAATGTTTGGGGATGACGCAATAGTGGGCGCAGAAATATTACAAATTGCGCTGACTTCACGTGACAAAAAAAAGAAAAACTCGTTACCCATGTGCGGTGTGCCGTATAAGGCATACGAGCAGTATTTAAATAAGTTAACGGCCGCAGGCTACAAGGTGGCAATTTGCGAGCAGCTGGAAGATCCTGCAAAAGCAAAGGGACTTGTGACCAGGGATGTAGTAAGAGTTGTTACTCCTGGCACTACGGTTTCACCACAATTGATTGATCCTGACCGGAACCATTATTTGTTGTCAATAAATGTTGTCTTACGTTCGAAATGTATAGGCATCGCCTTTGCCGATCTTTCTACAGGAGAGTTTGAGGTGGTAGAATTTCATTTGGATGAATCTCATCGTTTCTACGACTTTCTGGCTCAACTTTCACCCCAGGAAGTAATATTGACGCAAAGCAGATCAGAAGCCGAATCCATTTTTCTGGAAGAACTTGTTCGACGCATGGCTCAATTGCTGGATAAGGAAAATGCCTCTGAATTAAAGTCTGCAACATTTCCGGAACACAGGTCGGGACTTCCGAGTGAACATGTGTTTCCTTCCACTGGCCGTTTTAATTTCATTGATCCATATCATTTTGATTCGGCTGCAACGCAGAGAAGTTTGAAAAAACATTTTCAAACCCTGAATCTTTCCGGATTTGGGATTGATGATTTGCCGTATGGGATTTCCGCGGCCGGGGCATTATTGCGTTATCTGGAAGAAACTCAAAAATGTGATTTGAGCCACTTAACTTCCTTGAGAAGACATGCATTTGAAAAAACTATGCTTCTGGACGAGGCCACAGTCGCAAATTTGGAATTGTTTGAAAGTCAGTCCGGAGTCAGAAAACACACACTTTTTCATATTCTCAATCACACCTGTACACCCATGGGCGCGAGACTTTTCAGGCAGTGGCTTCGTCAGCCGTTGTTGGATGCAGGAGAAATTAATCAGCGGTATGACAGTGTTGAAGAATTTAGAAATAATTTTATGCTCTGTGAAAAATTTCGCCAAAGTCTTGAATTCATTCAGGATCTGCCGCGAATAATGGGGCGCATAACTTTACCTGTAGCCGGTGTAAATGATCTTATTGCACTGCGTGAATCGCTGGAACCGTTGCAGATACTGCCAGTGTATTTTTCTGAACTTAAATCTCCTTTGCTTAAGGAAATTGCCGAAAAATTTGATCCTTTGACTGATTTACTGGATTTGCTGAATCAGCAGCTGAAGGAAGTCCCTTCTTTAAAACTGACAGAAGGCGGTTATATCGCGGACGGAGTTTCAGAAGAATTGGATCAGCTTCGTGATATTTCCAGAAATTCCAAAGAATATCTTAACCAAATGCTTCAGCGTGAGCGGGAACTTACTGGAATTACTTCATTAAAAATCAGTTACAACAAAGTATTTGGATACTTCCTTGAAGTCAGTAATGCACATAAATCTTCTGTCCCGGAAAATTACATTCGCAAACAAACTTTAGTCAATGCCGAACGTTACATTACAGCCGACCTGAAAGAGTTTGAGGAAAAAATTCTTACTGCGGAAGAACGGATAGGTGAGCTGGAATATGAACTTTTCCAGCAACTTAAAGTTGAGCTTAACTCGAACACATTGCGTGTTCAGAAAACCGCACAGGACATTGCGGTTGCAGACACACTGGCAGGATTAGCACATGTTGCCGAACATAATCACTATACTCGGCCAAGCCTGCGATCACTGGAGGCCCCAAGGAAATTGTTTCTCAGGGAATGTCGTCATCCTGTAATTGAGCGGATTGATTTGGGCGAAGAATTTGTGCCTAATGATTTGGATTTGCAGGATACAAAGTGCAGAATCATGCTGATAACCGGGCCTAACATGGCTGGAAAGTCCACATACATGAGGCAAGTAGCACTGAATATTCTCATGGCACAATGCGGTTGTTTTGTGGCAGCTTCCAAATCAGAGTTATCTGTGGTGGATCGAATTTTTACACGTGTTGGTGCATCTGATAATCTTACACTTGGTCAAAGCACATTTATGCTGGAAATGAACGAAGCAGCTGCAATTTTAAACAATGCTACTGACCGGAGTCTAATAATTCTGGATGAAATTGGGCGAGGAACAAGTACCTTCGACGGTATAAGCATTGCCTGGGCTATTGTTGAGTTTTTACACAAATTGAATGCCCTCACACTTTGTGCGACACATTACCATGAATTGACCGCACTTGCTCAGGAACTTAAAGGGATTGAAAATTTCAGTGTGCGTGTTGAGGAAGAAGGAGAGCAAATTGTATTTTTGCGCAAAATTGTGTCCGGAGAATCAGATAAAAGTTATGGTGTGCAAGTAGCAAGGCTGGCAGGATTGCCAAAAAGTGTGGTCAAACGCGCGCTTGATGTGATGGAACAGCTGGAAGAGACATCAATGGTCCGCCATTTGCCTGTACATAAAGATAAGACAGAAAAAAAACAGGATTTGTCTGCTGAAATAAGGGAAAAACCAGTCAGTGCTCGATATGATTCCGGAGATGCAGATCCCCAGTTGTCAATGTTTCCGGAAGAATCACTTTTTCTTGATGAGTTACGTAATCTGAATTTAAATGAAATGACTCCCTTGCAGGCTCTGAATTATCTTCATGAATTAACCGACAGGTTAAGAAAATAGTGCATGCACACCATGCAGGAAAAATTGTAAACCTTTAGCGTATTCCTGAAAAATGCGAATTGCAGTATATCCGACTAGTGCAAATCCACCAACTTATGGTCATGCGGATATTTTAGTAAGAACTGCCAAGCAGTTTGATCATGTTTATTGGTCTGCAGCCATGAATACCGAAAAACAGTATATCTTTGATGCAGAAGTACGCAAGCGCATGATGAATGAATACGTGCAGCACTATGATCTGAAAAATGTTACCGTTGAATCCTTTACTGGATCAACCATTCGTTACGTGCAGGAACGGAACGCAAAAACAATCGTAAAGGGTTTACGCAGTTTGGAGGATTTCCAGGGCGAATTTCAGCAAGCTGTAGGCAATAAAGGCATTGATCCTGAAATTGAAACCTTTTGCCTGTTTGGAAAACCGGACCTTTTTGCGATAAATTCAACTCTTGTTCGCGAACTGGCATATCTGGGAGAATCAATCGAAGCCTATGTTTTGCCTTCCGTGGCAGAAATAGTGAAGAATATTATCCAAAATAGTTCCAACTCATAATCCACTACAGTCAGTAAAAATGGGTTTTAACAAGCTGCGCATAGATTATCTGTTTTTCGGAGGAACAGGTTTTTTTTTGATGATGTCAGTTTGTACTGCTGATTTTCAAGATCCTACCGTTTTTAATCAGCTGTATCCCTCTAATGGAATAAGCAACTGGACCGGCTTGATAGGTGCAATAATCGGCGGATCATTGCTGGAAGTATTCGGACCGTCTGCTTTGCTTCTTGCATGGCTTTTTATAAGGATCAATTTGCATCATCCTCGCAGAATATCAAGATTTTCCGGTACGTATTATGCGTTTGTACTTGTGTTTCTGCTTTCGATTGTTCATGAAATTGTTTTAAGAAATCATTTTTTAGATGCAGCTGATTTAAATTATTTTTGGCAAAATGGTTATGCCGGCAAATTGGCATTAGGCTGGATTGAATCGACTGCATATCCGGTCTTATATTTAGCCGGTGTAATTGGAATGTTCATTTTGTCTGTTTTGCGCATGTTTCATGTTCTTTCTCCACTGCCTTTCATTTCAGGATTCTTTTCCATATTGTATAATCTACTTTCCTTTATAGCTGGTAAAATCAGCCGTCCTCACACCGTAGACTTTCCTCCCTCCAGGCAATTAACTGATTTTAATCGTAATTTGCGCATTGAAGAATACCCTGCTTCTTAAAAATAATTTTCGAGCAGGTAAAACAGTACTTAAAAATTAACCCGTACAGCAGAATCTTGATAATTTGACAGAATCAGGAAATACTCGAATTACTGCACAAATTTTTGAAAAATTAACTGTCTGAGAATAAATTGCAAATATTGAATTACTGAAAGAATTATGAAGATAAAAATATTTTACTGTGTTGTCTGAAACTATGAACCACGCGCAGCCGGTCTGGCAGCGGAATTAAAAAAGGCTTTTGGGGTAGATTCAGAACTTGTCTCTGGAAAAAGGGGGGATTTTGAAGTGGTAGTTGATGGGAAAAAAGTTTTTTCCAAGCAGAAGCTGTCCAGGTTCCCTGAGCCCGGGGAAGTTTCAAAAATCATCCGGAAAAGATTTTTTTAAAGAAGATACTCTCCTGGAAATGAAAAACAGTTTTATTGATAAAACTCACAATATCATGAGCGAAACTGTCACAAAATATTCTGTTTCAGTATTTTTACAGGGAATTTAATGGATTTGAGGTTGGACTGTTGTATTTAAATAACCTGACCTCATTTCAGGTGCAGGGAACTCTTAGAAATCGGCCTTGAGTGCGGCACGAATTTCCCGTTTCAGATCTTTATTGCGCTGTTTTGCTGCGGCTTCACGTTTAAGACGTTTTGCCAGAGATGGCTTACAGTGGAATTTTCGTTTTTTAATCTCCTTAAAAAGACCCTCCCGTATCAGAGTGCGCTTAAGCTGCATCATCGACCTTCCTACGTTGCCGTCGCGAACTTCAACTTTTATTGGCATGAAAAACCTGTTTATGTAAAAAAAATTTTTCTAAAACCATCATCATCTCATTAAATATTAATAATTGCAATTCTTTACGTTATTATTCAGTTTTTTCTTCCGGAACAGGAAGAGCGGCCCTTTTTTTCAGTTCAAGCAATTCCATTTCCATATCAGGAGATTCATGCTCCAACTCCTTAAATTTTTTTTCTAAACTTTCCTGATCCGATTCCATGCTGATTTCCTGGTAAGCTTCTGCCCTTGCCTGCAGGTTTTCCACCTTTTCTTCTGCACGTTCAATTGTGTCCATGATGCCGGATGTATCTCCAAGGCCTTCAATAGTTTTATAAATATTTTCCTGAGCTTCAGCCTGTTTTTGCTTTACGGATAGAAGTCCCTGCTTGCGTTTGATTTCATCAATTTTGTCTTCCATTGTCTGATAGCTCTCCTTGAGAGAATCAGCGTTGTTTCGATGCATTTCCAGTTGTTTTTCAAAATCCAGGGCCCTTCGAAGATGTTCATTTTTACGCGTGAGCGCCTCCTTGGCTAAATCATCTTTTTCATTTTGTACAGCAAGAATTGCCTTCTGCTCCCATTTTTCCGCCTCCTGGTGTTCTTTTTCCGTGTCACGCTCCAAACGTTTCTGTAAAGCTAAAGCCTCAGTCATTTGCTCTTTTGCTTTTTTTTTCTGAGCCTCAAGATCAGAAATCATTTGTTTGATCATTTTTTCCGGATCTTCTGCTTTGTCAAGCAAATCGCTGGTAGTTGCGCGAAACAGGTTAAATATACGTGTCAGTATTCCCATATCTGTTTTGGAATAATAGATTTAGAAAAGTTGTTTTCGTTTATTTGATGGTAAAATATTTAGTGCTTCCCTGTATTTTGCGACAGTTCTCCGTGCAACTTTAATTCCACTTTGACGCTCCAGAACGTCCGCAATCTGCAAGTCTGTGTAAGGGGATTTTAAATCTTCTTTCTGTACCATCTGCAGGATCATATCTTTGATTCGTTTAGATGAAACTGCTTCCCCTCTTGCCTGATCAATTCCGCTGGTGAAGAAATATTTCAATTCAAAAATTCCCTGGGGAGTATGCACATATTTGTTTGTAGTGATCCTGCTGACAGTTGACTCATGCACGTCTATATCTTCAGCAACATCCTTGAGCACAAGAGGACGCAAATAATGAATACCTTTATCAAAGAATTTTTTCTGGAAACGCAAAATGCTTTTTGTCACACGGTAGATAGTTTTTTGTCTCTGCTCAATACTTTTCAGCAGCCATTGACCTGCCTTCACCTTCTCCATTATATAGTCTTTTGTAAGACTGCCGTCATCTTCCAGAGAATTGCTCAAATCCTTGTAATAATTGCTGATGCGAAGACGTGGCATTCCCGTGGAATTCAGTGCCACCTTGTATTCATTGTCCTTCTGGTAAATATAGACATCAGGAATTATGTAATGATGAAAGGGATTTGAAATGAATTCCCTGCCGGGTTTAGGCTCAAGTGACATAATCAGGCGATATGAATCAATAACCTGTTCAATATCCTGCTTTTGTCTGCGTGCAATTTTTTTGAGATCTTTCGATTCCAGAAACTGCATATCATGCTTTACAATGCGGGAACTTAAGCTGTCGCTCTCTCCCAGCATTTCCAGCTGAATTAAAAGGGATTCCTGTAAGCTTCTTGCACCAACTCCATTAGGATTAAACTGCTGGATTTTATTCAATACTGATTCTACGAATGCACACGCAGCAGGCAAAATTTCAGGTTTTGCAGTTTTTTCCTCTTTCAGCTTGCCGTCTTCATTTAAATTAGACTCATTCTCCTGGGAGTTTTTTTTCTTATGCGTGGTTTTGCCTGACTGAAACTTAAGGTCACACAAATCTGCATCAACTTCAGGAAGTTCAGGAAGTTCTCCTTTTTTATGTTTTTTAATGATCCTGCTGTACAAATCCTGCTGTGATTCCAGCAGTTCGCGAATACTGGTTACCAGGAATCCGTCATCATCAATATTTCCGATCAGGTAAGCACCAGCCTCATATTCGAGGGGGGTAAGTTTCTGCATATCTAACTGCCACATCAAGTGATCTGCCAGGGATTCGGTTTGTGCGGCTGTTATGTCAATTGAGGGGCTTTCTTCGTCATCAGTGTTTATGTGGTAACGGCGCTCCTGGTATCCTCCGAATTGCTCTATTTGTTCAATATATTGCTGCCAGTCAATTTCGTCCTGCACTGAATTCTCCTGCTCATTTTCACGAGCAGTCTCGAATTCCTCTGTATCCGTGACCACTTCGGGCGTTTCCTCAGTCTCAGAAGATTCCTGCGATTCTTCAGTTTTACTGGGGAAAGTATCCATGTCCATACCTTCCTCAAGAACAGGATTTTCAATTAAAGTCTGTTCGATTAATTCCTCCAGTTCTGCACGTGACAGTTGAAGGAGTTTTATGGCCTGCTGCAGCTGCGGAGTCATAATGAGCTGTTGGCTCATCTTCATCTGCATTTTCATCTGCATTGCCATAAATCCTCTTTATCTCGGTTGAATGTTTTCAGGTGATTATTTATACAGTATGCTTAAAACACATGGAATCAACATGCCTGCTACTAGTTTTGCTCCAAGTTGATAAAAAGTCAAACCTACATGGAGAATGTTTTTCCCAGGTAAACTTTCCTTGCCTGATCATTTTCTACCAATTCATCCGGAGTTCCATCAATCAGCAGCTCACCTTCGTTCATAATATATCCATAATCTATTATTCCGAATGTCTCACGCACATTATGATCTGTGATTAACACTCCAATATTTCTCTTTGCAAGCTGTTGAATAATTGTTTGAATATCTGCAACTGCAATGGGGTCAACTCCTGCAAAAGGTTCATCCAGCAGCATGATTGACGGTTCAAGCACCAGTGCCCGGGCTATTTCAGCTCTTCTGCTTTCCCCGCCAGAGAGCGCATATCCTTTTATTTTCCGTACATGTTGAATTCCAAGTTCAGACAGCAGGGAATCAAGCCGCTCCTGTTTTTCATTGCGGCTTAACGGAAGCATTTCCAGCACAGCAATCAGGTTTTCCTCTACTGTAAGTTTGCGGAAAATAGAACGTTCCTGGGAAAGATATCCCAGTCCGGCTTTTGCTCTCTTGTGCATGGGGAATCCGGTGATGTTCCGGCCGTCTAAATGAATAGACCCCTCGTCAGGACGCAGAACACCGACTATCATGTAAAATGCTGTAGTTTTTCCTGCACCGTTTGGACCCAGCAGACCGACGACCTGACCCTGAGAGACCTGGAGTGAGATTCCTTTTACGGCATGTCTTCCCTGATATGATTTTTTCAGATTTGTGGCCTCAAGTTTTCTCGCCATCAAATCATATCTCCGTATAAATCTGCATTGACAAAATTCATAATTTTCTTTATAATCTGGGCAACTTAAACCAAATTAATTGTAACAGAACGGGACAGATATGCCAATCTATGAATACCTCTGTGCGAGTTGTGGATATCAATTTGAAGAAGTGCAGAAGTTCAATGATCCATCACTTGAGGAATGTCCAGATTGCGGAAAAAATAGTGCAAGGCGCCAGGTTTCAATAAGTGCGTTTCACCTCAAAGGAGGAGGCTGGTATAAAGACGGGTATTCCGGCAAAAGCAATGAATCTGAAAAAACAGAAAAATCCGGAAAAGAAAAAACTGACGACTCAGACAAGAAAACATCAGCCAAGGACAAACAGCCTTCTGCTGAAAAATCAGGTACGGCTGCAAACAAAGAATCAACTTCCAGCAAGAAATCCGAATCTACGGGCAAAGAAAAAGCCGCCTGAAATTTTTTGCTACCACTTTCAAAAAATCCACTTATCTTCATGCAAATATTTTTCCGGCAAACTTTAATTCTGGTCTGGAAAGATATACTGATTGACTTGCAGCGCAAGGACAATTTACTGTCCATGCTCTTGTTCGCAATACTGGCCCTGCTGGTTTTCCAGTTTGCTATGGGCAAGGAACCTGAAATGTTCCTGACTGCCCTTCCGGGAGTAATCTGGATAGTTACTTTGATGAGCGGCGTGCTTGGGCTGGGGAAATCTTTTGTACAGGAAATGGAATCAGGTTGCATGGGAGCGTTGTTGATCGCACCTGTTGACCGCAGTGTTTTGTTTTTAGGTAAAATGCTCGCCAACACCATGTTTCTGCTGCTCACCCAACTTCTGTTTGTCCCACTATGCATGTTTATTTTTGAAATTGATGTTGTAAGCTGGACAGGGCTGTTCCTGGTTTTGCTTTTTGGCACTATCGGTTTCAGTTCATTAGGAACCTTACTGACCGTAATGACTTCAACTGTACGCGGCAAAGAAATTTTGCTGCCAATTCTTATTTTTCCCCTTATGGTTCCAAGCCTTCTGTGTGTTGTCCGCCTGATGGAAAATCTATTTTTTGGATTACACCAGCAGGAAGTCTGGTCATGGTGGAAATTGCTTGTTGGATTTGACATAGTTCTCTTTACACTGACTATTCTGGGATTTGAATTTGTAGTTGAAGAATAACTGTGTTTCCTTAAAAACTCTTGTAAATTATCCATGCAAAGTTAGAATGAAATTTCTTAATTAACTGCTGTTTGGGGCGTAGCCAAGTGGTAAGGCAACGGGTTTTGATCCCGTGATTCGCAGGTTCGATCCCTGCCGCCCCAGCCAGTAATTTAAGTCCGTCTACTTCATTCTTCCTCAAGCTTCACTGCACAGGGAATATCCGTTCCCCGTAGAATGACTGAAATTTCCCCATTAAAATATCTACAATGGCGGCCCATAGGTGTCTGTGACTCAGGCTCCGGGAAGGAGCGCAAGGCCAGGATGTTTTCCAGGTCAGATCTTGCCACGGTGACAGCACCTGACGTTAACAGGGGAAACTGGCGCCAAAATCAGGAAGTAATGCAGCTGATTGCACGTTACGCAAGTGAGGTTGCAAAACTTTCAGCGTTGACTGATGGAATGTCTTCTCCAGAAATTTCCGAGATAAAATTGGTTGGAGCAGTCCTCGGACTGGATCAGACTCCAATTTTAAACCAGGAGTCATCAGATGGGAAGGTGCAGTTTTTCCAGGTTAGTTTCAGGGATGGCAAACCAAAAAAAACTTCATATATAAACTGGAAAAAATGGTTAAAATTCTTACTGATTGCTGCAGGATCAATTATTGCGGTGATATTGATTTACCTGGCGATAAGTCAGATTTCCAAATTGCCTGACCGGGGCACAAAAAGAAATGAATCCTGCAGTTCGAACAGGCAAAATCAAGCATACGCTGAAGAAATACAGTCTATTCGCAAAACGCTGCAAATGGATCTGTCACGACTTCCTGAATGGTCTACTTTCAGACAGGCACGTGTGCAATGCGCCTCAGGCAAATTAAAACTTATTAAGCAGGAACAAAGATTACTTCAGTGTTTTTTAACAGTTCGCAACCGAATTAATGACTTGCCAGCATCTGCAAGGCCTGATCTGGGTCAAATTGAGTCCTGTGTTCAGACTCTGTGCAGCCGGGGGCTTCCACACCTGTCTTCTCTCTGCAGGCGTTTGTGAAAATTTCGGAACATGTTTATGTTGACAGATAAAAAAACCGGGGTTAGACTTTTCCCACCTGTTTAAGCAGACAAATGCGGATAACAAGTGGAATTTAATCAGCCAGTATTTTTGAAGATATTTGTTTAACTTACAGCATGATCGAAAAAAAACATATTGGACATGAGTTCAGTCCCGTGACTGTGCCTGTTGAAGAGGGACGTCTTAAATTCTTGGCAAAGGCTCTTGGAATGACTCAGGAAATCTATACTGATCCTGATGCAGCTGAGGCTGCAGGCCTGCCCGGACTGCTGGCTCCTCCCACATATCCGTTTGTGCTGGAAATAGACGCGCTGGAATTAGTTGACTTGGTAAATTTGCTGGGAGAGACCCTGGGGAAATTATTGCACGGAGAAGAAAATTTTACTTACCACGGGCCTATATATTCAGGAGATGAAATTACGGTACGTAAAAAAATAACTGATATAATTGACAAAAAAGAAGGCACTCTGCAGTTCGTTATTTCTCAAACGGAGTTCATCAATCAGCATGACGTAAAGGTTGCTGAAACTCTCACAAATTACGTTTTTCGACATTAACAAAACATTAAAAAATAATTATTCAATCAGCACAGCATAATGACAGTTCCAACATTTGAATCACTGAAACTAGGAGATGATATTCCTGCTTTAAAAGTTCCGCCCGTTTCCCGACATACTCTGGCTCTGTATTGCGGGGCCTCCGGAGATCATAATCCTATTCATGTTGACCTGGATTATGCAAAATCGGCCGGGCTGGATGACGTGATTGCACATGGCATGCTTTCCGCTGGTTATCTGGCCAGGATGCTTACAGACTGGGTGCCTCAATCCGCTATCAGGAGCATAAATAATCGTTTCACTGCCATGACTCATATTGGCGACAGTGTAACCTGCACAGGAAAAGTTGTAGAAAAATTTGAAAAGGGGAACGAAAAACTGGTCCGACTTGAAATGCAGGCTCACACCCCAGAAGCTCAGACAATAATTGCTGAGGCGGTGATTGCTTTAGAATAGAATGTCTGCACCCCTTTCTTCATTAAAAATTCTCGATTTCTCCACACTGCTTCCAGGACCATTTGCTTCAAAAACACTTGCTGATTTAGGCGCAGAAGTTTTAAGGGTAGAGACCTCCTCGCGTCCTGATATTACAAGAAGTCTCCCGGCAAATGTGAAGGGCGGCTTGAATGCCCATGCCTCCCTGAACCGTTCAAAACATTCCATCGGGTTAAACCTCAAACACCCAGAAGCAGTCAAAATTGTAAATCAGCTGATCAAAAAATATGATATTGTTCTGGAGCAATTCCGTCCAGGTGTGATGAAGAGGCTCGGGCTGGATTACCAGCAACTGTGCAAACATAATCCCTCACTTATATTTTGTTCCCTGACTGGATATGGACAGACAGGACGTTACAGATACCGTGCCGGGCATGACCTCAATTACCTGGCAATTTCGGGAGTCAGCAACTACAGTCGCCGCAAAAATGAACTGCCTGTACCACTTGGAATTCAGGTGGCTGATGTTGCAGGAGGATCATATCATGTGGTTATAGGAATTTTGTCTGCGGTGATTCACCGTCAGCTGACAGGTGAAGGGCAGGCTATAGATATCAGTATGGCGGATGCTATGTTCAGCATGAATGTTTTTGAAGGCGCAAACTGGCTGGCCGGTGGTGACGGGGCAGAGCCTGAATCTACTTTTCTCAATGGAGGCACCTTTTACGATTATTATAAGACGCAGGACGGACGCATCGTTTCTGTCAGCAGTCTGGAGCCTCATTTTTTTGCCGCATTGATCAATGCAATGGAGCTTCCAGAAACATTGCTGGATATTTCACTGTCTGATCAAAACTCTCAAAAAAGGTTGAAGAAAATCCTTAAAAAACGTTTTTTAGAGCGTCCATGGTCTGAGTGGGAAGCTGCGTTTGCTGATTGTGATGCCTGTGTTGAACTGGTTCTGGAATTTCCGGAAGCAATGGAACATCAGCAATTCAAAGACAGAGAAATGTTTGTGGATGTCCCTGATTCATCCGGATCAGCTCAGAGACAGATAGCATCACCATTCAAGTTTTCATCCTGTAAACCGGAGTATCGGCATACTGGGGTTGAACTTGGTGAGCAAACGGACATGGTGCTTAAAGAACTTGGATATTCACTTAAACAAATAAATGAACTAAAAAAAGCGGGAGTTTGTGAAGATTATAAAACCAGTTGATCATGCCTAAGATGTCAAAAAAAGACAGGCAAACTGCCGTAGCAGAAAGATGAATTTGAATTTTCAAAGAGGAATGTAATAATTCAGGAAAATTGTTTGCAGCAGGCTTTGCTTCAAAAAAGAACTGGAATCTGAAGTCTTAAGAAAAGGAATTTGTCTGCCCACAGAAAATCTGTAAAACAATTTTAAATTAGACATTACAAAATAAGACACGCCGGTTTCAGCTCCCATTGCAATTTCATCTTCATAAGACGTGTTGCTTCCAGTTGCAGCAAAACGGGTTTTGGTAAACTGGATTCCTGCACCATAGTGCAAATAAAAATTCATGCTTATTTTTGGGTAAAGTATGTACCAAAAGTTATTTTGAATTACTTCCAGTTTTTGACCCGATTGTGTTTCGTAAGAAAGTGAATCTGTATGATCGATTATTGAGATTTGACGTTCATATTCCAAAGCCTGTTCTTCCCAGAAATAACCCAAGTTGGTCCCAATTCCGTTTGCTGTTCCATCCGAATCAGAAACGGTCACATCATCTGAAACTTGAAGACGTACATTCCTGAATCCCACACCAAAATAAAATCCCTTCAATTCAGAAGAACTGCCTGAGAAAAAAAAATCAGGCTCAGGTTTTGCGACACGCGACTCAAAACCACGCTGGTCTGATTTGCCGGTCTCAGCTGATAAAAATTCTTCTGCAAGTATTTTTGCAGAAAAACAAAAAGAAATAGTCAGCATCAGCAAAATACAAATGCATTTGTTTATATAATGGAAAATATTTTTGTTGAAAAATGCACTTAGAAAAATTTTTTCCATAAGACTATTCCAGATCGGGCAGAATTTGCTCCGGAATATCAACCCCTCCCAGGTTGATGTATGCATAAAGAGTCCGGTCGATGTATTCTTTTTCCCGTCCGCTGCTAGTTGTTGTTTTATCTACATTTTCTGTCAAGGCCAGCCGTATGTTCCAGCAGTCAGGTTTGTATTCCAGACTAAAAACACTGGATGTAAGACGACGCCTGAATGTGTAGCTGTCTGCATCCAGGTTTACTGTACCAGCAACTCCAAAAGCCAGTTCATCACTGGTTGCAAAATTGTTACTGAAACTGAAAGTGTTTGCAGCAGCAACATCTTTACCAAAAGGGGTTTGGTATGCTTCTTCATTATTTCGGAAATGAACTGATGCTTTGTTGTGTTTACTCACGCCGACGCTCATGTCAGCAGAATATTCAACTACTCGGCTTTTTTGGTGATGATAGCGGTTAAATATGCTGATGGAAAAATCCGTCCCCGGAGTTACTTTCAGGATGGTACGTAAAGGTAAAAGAGGCTGTCCCGGTTCCGTTTCATTTCCTTTAACTGCAGGACCGATCGGTTGAAAATATGGATTTTTTTTTAAGTTGTCATAATGCTGGATGAAGTTCAGGCTTGCCACGGAACTGCTTTTTCCTTCACGAATTTGACCGCGTACCTGCTTATTCTGCAGCGGGACAACTCCTTTCTCTGCATAAGCAAGAATACTTTCTCTTTGCCGGGCACTTAATTCTGTTCCAAACAGATTCTCCAGCTGTCTGACAAATAGTTGCATTGACGCAAATTCCTGGTCTTGAATTAATTCCAATTTTCGAAACAGTGCCGGGTCCATTTGATCCCTCCGCATTCTGTCCAAAGCAAGAGAAGTTAATTTTACGCTTCTTTCAAAGTAGCGCCGTTTGGCAAGCAAAATGTTTTCCAGCCTAAGCGTGGCTAATCTCCTTGCTGATACACCTCCACCAAAAGGCACTCCGGAATCAGATTGTTGCGGCACATCCTCAATGTAATTGTATTGAATACGCGGTGTTACCAAATGTTTGAATCGAGTGAAAGTTCCGGTTTCATTTTTAAATATTCTGGAAAAGACTGTGTTAAATTCTATTTCACTATCTAAAATTTCAAAGCCGTATTCATCCTCACTTCCGGGCACATTTGGATCACGAACTTTGTAGCGTGAAAACTGCTTCCCAATTTTAATGCTGCCGTCAAAATGGTTAAAAACCGGGAAATTTAAATTCAATCTGGGAGTGGCTGCGGCACCTTCGCCGTTGTATCCCTGTACCCTGTAGTATCGGACAACAGATCCGCTAATTTCCGGAGACAATGCTGCTCTGCCGGAACGCCAGAATGTGTCCCTGAATTGAAATGAAAGTGCCGGCAGGTGTTGAACCTGAGTGAGATCAATATTTCTGTTCAGCAATGCTAATTCACTGAATTCACGAGTTTGAGTAGCAGAAAGAGATATAGATCCATTTGAAAACTGGCGATTGATGTTTGCTGTCAGTTTTTGTGCAGTATTCGGGTCAGGGTTGTCTATCAGTTCATACTCTTTTTGAAACTGACTGTCACTATAGACCAGTGCGGATGCAATCAGCCGGCTCTGTCCATCTATCTGCTGGTTGTGGTTGAATACAAATTTAAAACGTTTCGGATTCAATTCAGAAGAATCAATCTCTTCTGCGCTTAAGCTTCCGGATTCATTTTCAGGATCTCTTGCATCCCGTTCAAAAAATTCCTGGTATTTGATTTCACCCCTCATTCCCCTGGTTAAGGCATATTGGTAATCCAAACGCAAACCGGTACCACGTCTCTCAACCCAGTCATAAGTAAGAGTCAAATCCTGTTCCGGATCAATTGCCCAGAAATAAGGTATGCCTATGCGATATCCCAGGTCCCATTTTCTTACGCTGCTCCGGACTATAATATACTCTGGAGGAAGAAATCCTGATTGACGACGTTTTACTGTCGGCCAGGCAAGGTAAGGAAAATAAAATATCGGGAAATTGCCGATTCTGAGGAAGGTTCTTTGGGATGATGAAAAGTTCTGGGAATAGTAATTTACTTCACTACCTGTTATTTGCCATGCAGGTGATTTAGGATCACAGGTTGTAAATGTGCAAGTCTGTGCTACAAAATGGTTTTTTCCAATCCTTCTCACTTCTTCTGCTGTCATGTATGCCTTGTTTGAGGAATCAAAAATAATAGCATTCCGGAAAATACCGTTCCCGTCTTTTACATTAATTTCTAACTCGTCCATAACTGCAACTATGCTACCTTCTGTCACCCTGACATAGCCCTGTGCAGTTAACCTATGCTTTTCAGGGTGATAATTGATTTCTGTGCTTTCCACAGTAATTCCCTCCCATTCGACCTTTGCATTACGATAGAGATAAGTCCCGGTATCCGGATTATGGAAGTAGGATTGTGTCTGAATAGAAAGTTGAGGAATTTCAAGGTTGTTTTGTGAAAGTCCGTAAAAGGGCATTAAAATAACTAAGACTGACATCCACAAAATTACGCGGCAAACTGATTTCATTAGGCACAAATAATGTTTGATTAATCCAGTCCTGGATGTCTTCAGGTGTTGATTTGGTTTGGTATAAGTGAATAAAGACAATTGGCTCATATTTGGCGGAGAAAAATCAAAACGCCAAAATTGGACGGCTCAACCTGGATGTAATTCTGTGGGGACGCAAAATACGCAGCTCCATTTTATGAAACACGAAGCAATTCTGGTACTTTATCTGAAATAAGGCAACACATGCAAACTTATTGCATCTCCAATACCATGCGTACAAAAATTCAACTATATATTTGCTGCTTGCTTAAGCAAATCGGTTGGATTTTTGCAGAATCATCATGGTATTCTGAGCAGCATACCTGAAGATTCTGTATCAATACATAAATAAAGTGGTGAGAATAATGATTTTTTGCAGAATTTTAATAACAGCAACCTTATTTTTCTTTATAAGTCTGTTGGGGCAGGAACAGTTTGTAATGGCACAGAGCAACTTATTAAAAACTGAATCGATACGAAAAAAACTCTACGATCGTATGGCTGAGAGAAAAAAGTCAAAAACTCTCAGTAAAGTCAGTGAAAATATGTTTTCAGGAATTTTCAGCAGGGTCACTGATTCGGAGAGTGTGTGGATTCGTATTGATAATCGCTCAAAATACAGAAAATGGACATTCAAACTTTCCAAGAAGAATCTTAACCTGCAGCGCCAGGAAGTCCGGGTTTGGCTGAAATATGTGTCACCAAAGCTTTCGGTAAGTCATGGCAAAGAATATAACGAATGGTTCCTGAAAAAATCCGCGTATGAACTGCAAAAAATGTTTTATAACAGGCAGGTAAGAGTCGTTTATGATTATTCTGAAAAACTGTATCGACTTGATGGAATACTATGGTCAGGTGATACAAATATAAATATATGGTTAATCCGGAATGGTTGGTCATTTTATCTGCTGGGAGAAGAGCCTCCTCCTGAGCACCAGGAATTTCTTGCGGCTGAGAATGAAGCAAGGGAAAAACAGGTTGGACTCTGGAAAGCAGAATTACAAAAGGATTAACAACCCTGATGCAAGCTAAAGTCAGTTTTGAATGCACACTATTCGAACTTGTGTCTTTTCCAGCGGTACTGGCTGTCAAAGATTTTTCCAGGTTCTGTTGCTGTTTCCAGTATTTTCAGGCAATCACGAAAAATCTGTTTTTGCTGAGGCCGATTGAATGTTTCGCCCATGGCATGACCAAAAGGGTATTTGAGGTAATAGGTACGTGGTGGTTTGACAGATTCACTCACCCTGCGGGAAATTGATATTCCCACTGAAGAAATGCCTTGTCGTTCTACTTCACGCTGGACCAGACCGACCGTCTGGTTGCAGATGCCTCAAGCGGGAACCAGTAAGGCAATGTCAGCTTTATGTTGCCTGATTTCTTTTGCTGCTTCTACTGAGCTTTTTTGGATTAATGTTGTTAAATGAGGTTCTTCGATATGCCCCATGAAGCTGTAATGATTTTCGCAGGAAGGTCCTACCATGCCTTCAGACTGCAACTCATTTAAAACCTCAATGGGCAGGATCAGGTTTGGATCACGATCAGCATCTTGGTGGTCATAATATTTATGTGTGATGATCAAATCCTTTAAATCGGTATCATACGGGATTCTGCGAAATGAACTATCTCCATTAGGATCACTCAGATCAAATTCTTTATCGGATTTCAAATGGATTCCGCCTGTTGTGATTAGTACTATTTTGCACTCCTTAAGAGGTTTTTCCAGTTTTTTCCAGGGAATATTCTTAAATTCCAGTGCCTTATAGTTTCTGTCCCAGTAATTTTTTATTGCAGGAATCCTGAAAAACTTAACCCATAATTTGTCAAGCAAAGTTTCTTTATTCATTTGAAAATTGGAAAATGAGCAATGTTTCCATTAAAGATAATTTGGCTGTTGTTCAGCAGCAGTTAAGCCAAGCGGCAACCGAGGCCGGACGCTCTCCCGAAGATATTCAACTGATTGCAGTCAGTAAAACAAAACCTGCTGAAATGATTAATGAGGCTGTATTGGCAAATCATACTGCATTTGGTGAAAATATGGTTCAGGAGGCGATCAGTAAAATGTCTGCATTGAACAATATTGATAACATAGAATGGCATTTGATAGGACACTTGCAAAAAAACAAAGTAAAGTTTTGTCCAGGAAACTTTCAGTGGATTCATTCCATTGATTCTATTGAATTAGCTAAAAAATTAGAAGAACGATGTGCTTTAAAACAGCAAAATATAAATGTGCTGATACAGGTTAATCTTTCACAGGAAAAAAGCAAATACGGAGTTCAGCAATTGGATGAGCTGTTTCAACTTGCGGAAACATTGCATGCGGGGCAGTGGATAAAATTAAGGGGACTTATGACAATACCTGCACCAGATCTTGGAGAAACTTCTACCCGCAAATTATTTGAGAAACTCAGAATGTGGAGAGATCAGCTGCAAAATGAACTTGATGCTCCGGAAATTACTGAGCTTTCAATGGGCATGACAGCTGATTTTCAATGGGCAATTCAGGAAGGTGCAACTATGATCCGGCTGGGAACTGCTATTTTCGGTTCGAGATAATATGTATTAGTTTAGAGGTTTTTCTCTCTTAATTGCTCAATCAGTCTGCGTTTGCTGAAATAGAATCGCCATCCCTGCTTTATCTGCTTCCATGCAAGTAATGCCAATGCTGCTGAAAAAACTACAAGCACTGGAATTATAACCAAATGATTTTCAGTAAGGAATATGATTATTTGGTTTAACAGTATATCCATATTAATGTACTGTTTTTTTATAATATTTGATTGTTTTCAGGTGGATCCGACCACATTCCACACTCCTGAATGAGTTCGATTAAACGTTCCACTGCATGGTCTGCAGGGATGTTACGGCTTACGCATGTTTTCCCATGAAATAAATTTATCTTGTCAGGACCAGAACCAACATAGCCAAAATCAGCATCTGCCATTTCTCCCGGACCATTGACCACACATCCCATGATTGCTATTTTCACACCTTTTAGATGAGATGTACGTGCCTTTATTTTCTCTGTCGTACTTGCCAAGTCAAAAAAAGTTCTGCCGCAGGAAGGGCAGGATATAAAATCTGTGTTATAAATGCGTGATCGAGTTGACTGTAAAATTGACTTGGCAACAGGAATTTCATTTTCAGAAGGTTCTGTAAGTGAAACCCTGATAGTGTCTCCCAGTCCCTCACAAAGCAGGGTGCCGATTCCAATTGCGCTTTTTATACGGCCATCAAGCTCATTGCCTGCTTCAGTAACTCCCAAGTGCAGTGGATAATGCATATCTTCCTTATCCATTTTTTCCACAAGCTGACGATATGCTTGGATCATCACCTTAGGATTTGAAGATTTCATCGATATTACTGTTTCTTCAAAATCATGCTTCCGCAGAATACGCAAAAACTCCATTGCTGATTCAACCATTCCCTCCGGAGTATCTCCATAACGGTTCATCAGGCGGTCCGAGAGTGAGCCGTGGTTTGTACCAACCCTCAATGAATTCCCATATTTTTTCAGGTTTTTAATCAACGGAATTAATTTCTGCTCAATTCGATCCAGTTCTTCCTGGTACTGAGTGTCGGTGTATTCACGGACTTCAAATTTTTTCCTGTCTGCATAATTGCCCGGATTGATGCGTACCTTGTCCACAAATTCACAGACATTTACAGCCAGTTTTGGATTAAAATGAACATCAGCAACTATAGGTCTTTCAATGCCCCTCTTCCTCATTTCCTCACGAATCAAAGGCACGCTGTCAACTGATTTTTGATTAGGAACAGTTAAGCGGATGATTTCACAATCCACCGCGTCCAATCGTGTAATTTCTTCAATGCATGCCTCTACATCTGTGGTATCACAAGTCAACATTGACTGGATCAGTATCGGCTCAGTCCCGCCTATCTTGATGGATCCTATTGAAACAGTCCTGGTATGTCGTCTTACAGGCAGCACACTGGGTTTTTTGTTTTTGGTATGGTTTTAAGTTTATTTCTGGTCATCTGATAAAAACATTTGCACATGATTATTTCATAGCCTGTCAAACACGGATCCATGTCCGGGAAGAAACAGTCGCTGATAAAATCGATTTGCGTACTGATCAGTCATGCCTGCAATGTAATCACAAATTATTCGTTTTTCTTCCTGCTCACTTTTTGCTGTTTTCCACAAGATTTGAAAGGACCTTGGTAAAAGCATTTTAGGGTCAGATGATAGTGCTTCAAAAATTGAAAGAACAATTTTACGGCCCTTGTATGTTGCAGCCTGAACTGTATTCAGCTGGATCACGTTGCGCCATACCGTTTCCTGAAGCGACTTTAGAAAATTATCTGGTTCTTCCGGCAGTACGGCATTCCATTGCAGAAGCGGTTCTTCAAACTTTTCATTTTGTTCTAATTCAACAGATGATACAAGTCCATGAACCAGTGCTCCAACTGCTTGCTTACGACTGTGTCCTGAGTTCTCTGTAGAATTGAAAAGCTGATTTTCAATTTCTAACAGATTTTTATCGGCAGCCCATTTTTGATCCATATTGCTGACTACAGTCTGCCAGTGCTCACGGGTTAGCAATCGTAAAACTACTCCATCTTCAAAATCATGAACGCCGTAGGCAATATCATCAGCAAGATTCATCAAAGACGTATCAAGAGCTTTGTGCAGGGGAAAACCATGATTATATTCAGTTGGATTTGTTTGCTCGCAGAATAGCTCTCTATCAGTATCAGTGAGAGGGGCTAAAACCCAATCCAATACTTTCTCTTCAGTATCAAGATAGCATTTTGGAGGCTGCCAGCCCTGCAGTGCAATTGATTCATTATCTGAGCCATTTTCTTCCAGAGGTTTTTTTCGGCAAAGTCTGGAATATGGAACAGGATATTTCAATATTCCTAGCAAACTGCGCCGTGTTAAATCTAATCCATATTCGGGGGTGTGTGATTCTAGAGTGGAGAGAATCCGTAATGTCTGTCCGTTAGCTTCAAATCCTCCAAAACCTGACATTACATAATTCAGCGCAATTTCGCCACCATGACCGAAAGGAGGGTGGCCCAAATCATGGGCAAGTCCATTGGTTTCAATCTGTTCCAGGGGGGGAAGTAAGTCTTTCAGGTGAGGGTATCGGTTCACAAGATTCAACACCAGGCCACGTCCGATCTGGGCAACTTCCATTGAATGAGTCAGGCGTGTACGATGGAAATCACCCTCTAATACACCTAGAATTTGTGTTTTTGCCTGCAGCCTCCTGAAGGCTGAAGAGTGTATTACTCGTGCCCTGTCACGTTCAAATTCTTCACGCTGATCGTTTGGGCGCTGCAAACCACAGGGAGCACGGCGTTCTTTCCATGGGCTCATTCTAATATCCCATTGTGGAAAACTGATTAATTATTAATCTGATCTTTACTACAAATTTAAGAAAAAAAATTATAATGTATTGGATTGATTTTTTCACGTTAATTGATGAGCGAAAGGCTATTCACTTTTGCAAAAAAAATATTATTTTTTGAATCACAAGACTCTAAATTCTTCAAATCACTTGAAATTATTATTAACTAAATTAGAATTAGGGTTGCATAATCATTGAATACAACTAATGTATTAACTGTAAAAAATTTAGCAAAGGAGCATATCGTTTGAGTGAAGATAAACTAGAGGTAGAAGGAACAGTTATCGAGTCTTCCAAAGGTATATTTCGAGTGAAACTGGAAAATGATCATGTAGTTATAGGCCATTTATCTGGAAAAATGAAAATGTACAAAATCCGTGTACTTCCTGGAGATACAGTTACAATTGAACTTTCTCCTTATGATCTGAATCGCGGCAGAATAGTGCGGCGGGAAAAGGTTGATGAATAAGAGCACAGGAATTTAAATTTTATCATCACAGGAGAAATGTCGGTTTGCTGTTTCCTGTGATCAACCTTTTTTCTCAGTATTTGTCGCTTGAACATTGATGAATATTTTCGAACAGACGATCAATGACTGGACGGCCAGCATATTAACAACAGAATACAAGTATGAAGCCTGGGACTCTTCAGAAATCACAGGCTTGATTGAGCAGCCGCCGAATCCCGAACTTGGTGATTATGCACTCCCCTGTTTTAGCTTTTCCAAATCCCTTCGTCGTTCTCCAGCTTTAATTGCTTCTGAGCTGGCGGACAAACTTCAAAAGTACCTTCTGCCGAATGCCCCCTTTACCCTTATCCAGGCAAGAGGGCCTTATCTGAACTTTACTGTTTCTGCCGCTGCTGTTGCTGAAGCAGTCCTGCCTGATATTTTCCACGGTAATTATTTCAAGGAGCCTTCCAGTATAAAACGTGAGAGGGTGATGATTGAATATTCTCAGCCGAATACTCACAAAGGTTTCCATGTTGGTCATTTGCGCAATGTGGCTCTTGGAGACAGCCTTTGTCGAATTTACCTTTACAATGGTTATGATGTTGTTGGCGCTAACTATATAGGAGACATTGGTTCTCATATCGCTAAATGTTTATGGTATTTGAGGAACCATAACACTGCAGATCCACCTGAAAACTATCGCGGAGAATGGTTAGGGGAACTGTATGCAAATGCAGTAAGAAAACTTGAGGCAGCGGAGGGTCAGGAAAAAATCAGTTTTCAGGATGAACTGAGTCAATTACTTCAAAAAATTGATGCAAAGGATGCGGAAATATATGAAGACTGGGAAACTACTCGTGAGTGGTCAATGAAGGACTTTCATGAAATCTATGAGTGGCTTGATGTAAAATTTGATCATTTCTTCTATGAATCAGAGGTGGATGAAGAAGGCAGGCAGATTGTAATTGAAGGGGAAAAAAACGGAATATTTAAGAAATCTGAAGGTGCGATTGGAATTGATCTTGAAGCAGAAGGACTTGGTTTTTTCATGCTGCTTAAATCGGATGGCAATACACTTTATTCAACCAAAGATCTGGCCCTCGCCCGGCAAAAATTTGACAATTTTGACGTGAAGCGTTCCATCTATGTTGTTGGTGCAGA
>ERZ651768.517-NODE-517-length-29226-cov-5.388795_pt1 | contig 29226 bp, 22 predicted proteins | sample MGYA00514754_ERZ651768 | MGnify/ENA metagenome assembly ERZ651768
GGTGGTGAAGTGGACGAGAGGGACCTTCCGGAACGGATCCACTTGAACGTGGAGAAGTCGGTGTTCGATCCTGAGCTGGTCCAGAGGGTTCGTAAGGAAAAGGCATCCCGGGAGAGGGCCTATATCATGAGGCAGCTCTCCGGGGCCCACATAGAGAGGCCCAAGACCTTCCAGGTATCTCTTGAGAAGAGCAGGTTCGCACCCATAAAGAGGATCATGGAACAGATCAGGGGCGAGGGTCCTGTTCAGAGTGTGGAAACCAGATCAAGAAGATTAGCTATTACCCAACAGAAAGATAAAAAAGAGGATCAGGCCCCGGCACTCTTGAAAGATTGACCCCGAACAGGGGGAAGACCACTCCTGGTCAAATAACTATTCTTCTCAATTATATCTTTGTCCTATAGTCGGTACCGATCCGGTATTCTGAGACCATGTTCGCAGGTCATTTCCTATTAATACCTGTCTGAATTATTAGGTATTTTTCTATATACTTTATTATGAAGAGAACGATCCTTTATCCAAGACCATTATTCATTTTTCTGGGAGCGCTGGGAGTCTTCTCATGCTCCATAGAGCCCGACCCTGATAAGCTTCCGATCATCCAGCCCGTGATCGGGTTCCCCATCTACCAGGAGTCCATCACCCTGAATGATGTGGATATTCTGAGCGGTGACTCTACGATCTCAAAAGAGTCCATAGGTAACGGGGACTCGCTATATGTGTTCAACAAGACCATCAGTATTGAAAAACAGGAAGTAGGGGACAAGCTTTCCATTGATGATATCCATAAACATTTCTCCCAGACCGTGGATGACGTGGCCATTGAGGACAACGAGGTCGAAGAAATGATCGGGTTCGATCCGGTGGGCATAGATCCCATTGAAAAGATAATTCCATCGGAGGTCGGTATCATCTCGCTCGATAATATCGAACCTCAGACCACAGACCCATACCTTTTTTCAAGTATCTACCCCGGTGTGGTCGATCTTCCTGATGGTACCCATGATATACCCGGATTCGATCTTGAACCGGTGACCAATGAATTCTCTTTTGATGATTTTTCTGAGGCTGATTTTGAATCCGGTATCCTTACCATAACGATCGTGAATGGACTGGTCATTTCCCTTGGTGACCTGGTGGTCGGTCTCAAAACAGCTTCAGGCGATGATATACCGGGCGCGTCCACTACGGTGAACGGGCCCATAGATCCCGGAACCAGTGGCAGCGGCACTCTTGATCTGACAGGTGTTGATCTACCGGGAGACATTATTGTGCAGGTCACAGGGACCAGCCCTGGCGGGAGCGGGATCCTGATCGATGATAGTACCCGTAGTTCATTCTTTTCGGTAGAGATCTCAGGCTCAGATCTGGAGGTGATATCTGCAACGGCGAAGATCCCTGAGCAGACCATTTCCGAGACAGGGACCATTGAGCTGGAGCCAGACTCGAACAAGGTGTTAGAGGCAACGATCCTCGAAGGCAGCATGGTGATCGAGGTGGACAACTTTATGGCTGTTAGCAGTATGCTATATCTCTCGGTCCCTTCGATCCAGACACCGGATGGTGCAGAATTTCAGACATCTATCAGTATCACTGGGAACACCATTGATATCCAGGATCAGACCGATATATCAGGGTATTCGCTGGTGATGAGCAGTGTGGATGATCAGTCAGTGAACTATGAGTATGATGTTCTGACCGTGGACACGGGTGATGAGCTGGTAACGATCGCGGCCGAGGACAGTATCATTGTCAGCATACGGGTTCAGGGGCCAGACACGGGTGAGGATCTCACCTTTTCATATTTTGAGGGTATGGTGGCTCCCCAGGACCTTGGGTTTGACGGCTCCATGGAGATCGAGAGTGACTCTGAGATCCTGGAGGCCGACCTTAGTGGGGGCAGTCTTGTGATATCGGTCAATAATCCAGTGAACACACTGGAAGGGGGCGCACCAGAGGCAGGTATCATCGTGAGCCAGATCCTTGATACCAATGACCAGCCGCTTCAGATAAACACGGGTCCCATGGTGGGAGAGATGGGACCGCAATCCATCGATCTCAGCGGATACCGGATCCTCCTGCCCCGTGATGATCAGAATCTGTACTACACCGCTGATGTGACCACTGCCTATGAGATAGGCTCATACTCGCTAATGGATTCTGTTCAGGTTGATATCCTTGTCACGGGCCTGGTCTTTAACACGGTCCGGGGTTATTTCTCACAGGATGCTATGGTAGACTCCAGTGCGATCGAGCTGGATGATTCTACCCGGGTCCAGTCAGCAGTGCTCAATACCGGTATACTTTCATTATCCATAGTGAACAATATCGGTGTCGAGGCCGGTGTTTTCTTCCAGATCAATGAGTTCCTGAAGAATGGCAGCATGCTTGACACATCCTTTTCCATCGCGGAAGGGGCAACAGATATCGTGCTGGATCTTGCTGGCTATTCCCTGGTGGTACCCACGGATGTGGACACCCAAAGGGTCAACTATGTATCCAGCATCAGCCTGCCGGAGGATGTGGAGATGACACTATCCCTTAGCGATTCCATCGCGATCGATGTGAGCCTGACTGGGATAGCCTTTTCCTCCATCACAGGAGCTATCAGCCCTGTCACGGTTGATATTGATACGGTAGAGCAGACGATCGATGCTCTGCCTGAGGAGCTGAACGGGTTTGACTTTGAGACCGTGGAGATGGTATTGGATTTTAGTTCCAGCATCGATCTGCCCATTTATCTGAACCTGAAGGTGGTCGCATATAATGATGAGAACAGTGATTCGGTGGTCCGGGAGATCAGCCAGAATATTCATTCTGACCCTCATATTGATATAGAGGATGCAGAAGAACTGATCAATATCCTTCCAGATCGTATCATAGCAACTGGGTCTGCCCAGGTAGGACACCTGGACTCTATGGGTACTGTTGCCAGTGATGACTCATTATCAGGGCTAATGAGCATCCGTGCTCCCCTGGCATTCATTATCGATCCTGACGCGGTCATTAGTCCAGAACCCAGTGAGTTGGATAGTTTGGACCTAACAGAGGGAGGTATCCTGGGTCTTTCCTTGATGCTTAGCCTTGATAATCAGTGGTCATTTGGTGCTGATCTTGATGTTTTGGTGGCTCCTGATTCAGTTGATCTTGTATTGGGCAATGTTGACACGCTTATCTCCGATCTTAGGTTTGATGCGGGCACGAAAAGTACATTTACATTGGATCTGGACCAGGAGACCTTCGAGCTTCTCAAGCGTTCTCCCAATTGGATCCAGCCTGAGCTAAGGGTCTTAGCGGGTCAGGATGGTCAGGGAGATCCAGAGCCAATACGATTCTTGAGCACGGATACTCTGACCATCAGGCTTGATGGTCTCTCGGTATCAATTGATCTTTCGGAGCTGGGTGAATGATGCCTTTAAGAATATTTGTATGGTCTATTCTGTGTATGGCAGCATTTGTGATGGGACAGTCAGACCCCATTGATATATCGACCGCTGGTGCAAGCCAGTTGCGCTTGAAGGGCCAATTGACCCTGTCGCGGAACCCGGCATCATTAGGCTATTCTGCTTCGGCAAGACCATTAGAACCATCAATAGATGATACCCTATCGATCAAGACCTTGGTTGAGCCTGATAGTATTGACACAACATCAACAACAATTTTACCTGTTGATACTCTTGCTACGGACTCATTATCCGTGGAACCTCAGGATACCACCTCGTTCTTCACTGATGATATTTTACTGGATGAGTTCCTCGATGAGGTCAACGACCTGGTCAATGAGTCTGATGATACCAGTAGGTCTGATCCTATACCAATACAGTTAGAGCCCGTAGGACCCAGGTTCAGTATGAGCCTGCTGAGTGTTTCTGCAGGATATGGGAACGGTCCAATAACGCCGAACTGGATCAATGATCAACTTTATGGTGGGAAGGATCTGCGCGATCCTGTTCAGAAAGAAGAATTCTTCTCTGGACTCAGTGAGGATATCTATCTTTTCATCTCAAACAGCTCGAGCCTGCCCTTTCTGAATCTCAGTTTCGGAGCAAATGTCATTTCTATTGGGCGAGTTCTATCCTATACATCCGTGAACATACCGAACGGTCTGGTCCAATTGCCGTTCAAGGGTCTGGAGAATGGCGAAGAGCTAAACCTTAATAGCCTGGATATTCAGCATGTATCCTATGTGCCTATTTCCTATTCACGCGGGTTTGTACTAAGACCGGGAACATTACCATTTGGAAGGAAAAGCTATCTGGGCCTTAGGGTCGCTCTATTGATCGGCCTGGTCAGTGTCCATACTGAAATGGCTAAGGGAAGCGTTATCGGGGAAAACGATGCTACCGTCCTGGATATGGAAATAGAACTGAAACATAATCTGTCGGTGGAAGATAATTTACCAGGTCAGGGTCTTGGTGCTGGTCTGGACATTGGTCTTATAACCGAGATCAATGATAAGCTGGTCGTGGGTCTGAGCATTGAGGATCTTGCCGCAAATATTCTTTGGACCGATGGTACTACCTATACTGCCAGCCTGTCAGGATCGATCAGAGCTGATGAGTTCTCTCAGATCGCTGATGATGATTCATCATCCAACCCTTACGAGCCATATATATCCCAGAGCGAGAACCGCGAGAGCAGTGATCATACTACTGTCATACCCATGGCGATCAATATAAGTGGTGCATACGCTCCCAGGCAATGGGTGGATCTGAATGCTAACCTTAAGCTTTATCTGAGTGATGATTATTGGGGAAGCACTGTACCCATCCTGTCCCTGAGCTCTGAGCTCTTTCCACTATCCAAGCTTCCCTTCCGTATTGGGATAGCATTGGGAGGAGAGACCGGTTTTATCTGGGGTGCAGGGTTCAGCCTGAGGCTGGGTTCGCTCATTCTTGATATTGGTGGTGGTCAGTATGGAGGATCTTTCAATGATGCGACCGGAATGAACGCCGGTTTCTCATTACGGATCGAGAAATAATTATTTAATTATAAGATAGTTTTATTTTGAATAAAGCTTGGCCCATTTTGAGTCCGGGGCCATGGATACCAACTCTTCCTGGGTAGCCTTTGCATTGTTTGTTTCACCAAGCTTGAGATAGATCTGTATCACATAGTGCTGTATCTCGGGGATCTTTACATGGTCTGCATCTTTCTCCTGAAGCTTTGATAGGGTGTTCAGGAGTTTCCCCAGGGCTGCCTGCATCTCCAGCTTGTTCGGGCCTTTCATGGATTTTCGGTAGTAGAGATGGTGCAGGGCCTCATCCTCGGCCTCGGCACCGCGAACACCGGCCACGGTTATGACCTGTTCCACTTCACCCTCTATCGTATTGATCTCTTCTATCTCGGTCCAGACGGTATTATCCCATAGCGCATCGAGATCCAGCTCATCATCCTGGGCCCAAAGATCTGAGAGACCCATGAGCACAAACAGTGTAATAATATTTCTCATGACCGTAATTTTAGCAAAGCCACTGAATTTAATCAAATTTTTTATATTTTGATGTGACCTCGCCCATACTTTCTATAAATGAGAGCTGGGTCACAAGTTCCGGATTATCCTGCTTTATCTCTTCGAAAAGTGTGAACGCCCGCTCATATTTTCGTACTCTGTAAAGGGCGACCGCTAGGTTTGCCTTATACTCTGCAGATTCAGGGTCTTTTTCGACCGCCTTCTTAAAATAATCGACCGCCATTGCGTTGTTCCCGATCTGGGCGAATGTGATACCTACTGCGTTATCACTTCGGGCTCGTCTAGCGCGGTATGATACACGCTGAACAGCTTCCGGAGTGAGCTTGGGTGCTCTTTTCTTCAGATCAGAAAGATCCTTTGATGATCCTGCCTCAAGCTCTGCTTCCAGGTCCGGTGGGATGCTCAGTTTCGAACCACTGGGTGGTATGGCAGACGCTTTTGCAGACCCGAGGATATCTTCTAATTTTCCCGCAAAGACCGGATCGATCGCTACGACCTCATCGTACTTTTGCTTTGCTATGCCCTTGTTCCCCATCATGAAGTGAGATATGACGATATTCAGCATGAACCCTGGATGATTGGCCTGTTGCTGCAGTGCCTGCTCATAATATTGTATCGATCTTTCGTATTCACCTTGTTTTGTGTAGCAAACACCCAGTGTGTTCACCGCATCAGGGAAGACCGGTTTGATATTGATAGCGCTCTCTAAATACTCGGTAGCACGCTTGTACCGGCCAAAATCCATATAGAGTACGGCAGCATCATAATAATCTTCGGCGGTCTCAAGCTTATTCTCCACTGCTTTGTATACTATCTGGTCCAGCCAGCTGCTGTATAGTTTGATATCCTCTGTCAAGAGCTCATTGATCCCGGTAAGATCGGGGATGAATACTTCTTCCGGTGTGACCGCTCCAGACTGGTATTTTGCCATTGCCTTGGTCATACTGATCTCGTTGACGAACTGCTCAGCCTTCATTTGGTTGTACTTTAGTGCACCCTGTTTCCAGGCACTGAAGAAGTTCTTTCCGACCAGTGTTGCTTCCACTGGGATCCAGACCTTATCATCGATCACAGCTACTTCTCCTGGGTCCAAGAACAGTCGGTTCACATCATCGGGTGCAATACCACTGTCGAACATGAGGAAGACGTGCCCCTCTCCAGGCTTGAAAACATCAAGGAACATGGTCTCGATCCCCAGGTTGTTAAGCAGGGTGCTGTACAGAGTGGTCAGGTCATCACAATCACCGATCTTGTCATCCAATAGTTCCCAGGGGTATTTGACAGTATCAAAAGCAGACTTATCATCCGAGATCTGGAGGAACGGGGTTGACGGATCAACATTATAAACGAGGCCATAGGTTCCGAGCGCATCATACAGGATGATCGCTCTTCCCAGATTGGAGCGTCCAAAATATTTTTTCAGAACATCTGAATAGAATTGAATATTCGTTCGAGCGAACTTGTCAACCACAACATCCTGAGTGGTAAAGTAGCATGCGATCATTTCCGGGTCGCTCCAGGTCAGTTTCCCCTTGCCAAGCACATAGGATGATTCAAGTTTCTTTTGAGCGAACTTTTCTTCACCGCCCTGTTTATAGGTCACCTTCAGGTCCGGCTGCACCAGATTATCGAATGACGCTTTTGCTGATGTCAGCACATCACTTGAGAAAGAGATCCCGAGCTCGTATTCTTCGTCGGACTTTGGTGGTAGTGTGATCGACTCGGTGTGAGGGTCCTCCATCATGGTAGGGAGATAGAGGGATACATCCACCGGAAGGTCAGCATCGGATATATTCTTTATTCCTACTGTTACAAATGGATTGGATTCATAATAACGATGGAGGGAGCGGAAGATCGGGTTCTGCTCTATTTTAGCAGAGCTGATACTGACCACTGCCGGACTCAGCTGTATAGAGACCGAATAGCGATAGGTGGGGTCCAGATAGGGGTGAGCCTCGTACCCGTATTCGAAAACAATACTTTTGAACTTTATGGTCATTCCTGCTGAGGGGATGACCAGTCTCTCGTCCCCTTCCATATCCTGCTGGATCCCGGCACGTATCCCTAAACGGTTCTTCACAAAGTATTCGACGCCAAAATGAAGACGGTCATCAATATCCATTGCAAGTGTCAAGCCTTCAATAGGGAAATAGGCAATACCCATTTTAAATGCCTGTCCCAGAATGGTCTCGTCCACTTTATTCTTATATGTTACACTGGTACCGCCCAGATCAAATAGTCCTATCCCCAGACGTAGATTCTTTAATGGTGCGATCAAGAGTCCAACATCGAACCCGAACCCATCACTCTTACCATATGATGTGCCGTCCAGTGACATGTCCCGGAAAACATATTTCATGGTCCCACCGATCGAGATCATTTTGAAAGGCTGGTAACCGAATGAGAAATTGAGTTTGTTGTCACTGTATCCAAGTTCCTGATCATCGAACCCAAGAGAGGCCCAGTCCATCCCAAGGGCAAGCCGGTCAGAAAAGGGCCAAACGATCCCGATATAAGAGTGACTGATCCCCATGCCATAGAGGTCAGCATAGGTCGAATTGAATTCTTTGCGACGCAATCGTGGGAGACCAGCAGGGTTCCATGTGATCGTATTTCCATCATCTGCAACAGCCATGAATGCCCCGCCCATGCCCAGTGGTCGGGTGCCCACAAATAGTTGCTCCTGCGCGGAAGCGGTCGTAAGTAGAGCCATAAACAGTAAAAAGAACTGTCTCATCTGTTCAGTACCCCTACTGTTGTTCTAAGCATTGATCCGCTCCGTTCAAGGGTCACTATATAAAGACCGCTTGGGACCACTTTACCGTCCATATCCTTTCCGTCCCATACAAGCACATTGTGACCAGGACCAAAAGGAAGGTCGGAGTTCAAGGTTCTTTTGATCCGTCCTGAAAGATTGAATATTCGTGCGGTGACATCATCCGCTTCGCTCAGGTCAAAAAGAATATTCGTACTGGGAAACTCGAACACTGATCCTGCTGGTGAGAAGATACGAGGGTAGCATTTAAGGATATCGGTATTAAGTGAGTCCAGGGACAGGCTGCTATCAGTTATGAAGGTGGCATACCTGCCAAAATGAGATAACTGGGCCTGTAAGAAGGAATTGTCATTCACCCTTATGATACTGCCGCCCAAAAACTGTGGCAATGGATCGTCAGGTACCATATACCCTATGAATGGTACCTGAGCAGTGTCAGGGTCCACGGTCACATCAGGAATAGCCATACGGATTATAACGGGTTTATTCAGGGTAATATCGCTCGGGTCAATATCATAATATCCAGATATAACTGTCACGTATGCTGACAGAGAGACCTCACTGGATACCGGATTGATCGTGATAGAGACATCCTCATTGACAGCGTTCTGGGGTAACAGGACCGAGACCTGCCCATCTGCACTTATTGCTGTACCGCCGAACTGGGAGATGACCTTTTCTGGTGTCTTGAAAACGGTCTCCGGTACCATGACATTTCCCCGTTTATCGGCCGCGTTCGATATGTGTATCTCAATGGCACGGCCAACATAATCATCTGGTAGTGTTAGAAGACCGGTCCATACCCGAGCACTGTAGCTTTGCTTGATAACATCTAATGTATCCGCGGTTCCGTTCCCGTCTATGTCAGGGATATCGGGATTTGTCACCACAATGTGAGGCTCTGTATCCAGTGAAAGGTCGTCCATCTCGAACTCTTCTTCAAATCCAATGACCAGGATGATCTGTCCGCTTACGCCATAGTTTGCCTGTATCGTGTCAACAACTGGCGGGGTGAGATCGATATAAAAGTAATCCCAATCGGACCAGTCCGAATGGGCCCTCGAATGATCCATGGCTCGTACTCTCCACTGGTATCTTCCTTCGGGAATATCTATGATCGTTCTATCAGTACCCGTAATAGATCCAATATGGCCCACACCATAGTTTCCGGATATAATGGAATGTGTGTTCGCGCTCAGGTCATAATTAAGGTCACCACCCATCTGCAGCAGATAACGCAGACCTGACCCTGGAGTGTTTCCGGCCAGTGGGTCCGGAGCATTCCCAGGATCTATGGGGGCTTGCCAGCCCAGTGTCACACTGTCCTGGTGAACCGTGTTGGAAATGATCATGATCTTACCCGGAACATTGTTGGCATTATTGATGCTTTCAAGGTTATCATATACTTTGGCAACAAAATCCCGATTCTGTAGCCGGCCGGTGACAAACAGGTCCAGGTCCCCATCAAGATCATAGTCTCCCCACATGGTGGAAGATATTCCGGTGCTGTCCAGTGTGCTCAGGGTCGTATCAGACGAAAAGGAACCTGCATTCTGTTCATAGACCATGGTGACCGGGTTCGATCCAAAATCACCTGCGATCTCGCTGTCGGGATCGGTTAATCCGCTGGCAATAAGATCCAGATCACCATCGTTGTCATAATCACCCCAGTCAACCTCACCGAAGAAGATCCCCTGGAGGGCTTGGGGTTCTGCAAACCCTTCACCATTATCATTGGTAATGATCAGGGTAATGATCTCATCGTTTGTATTATTCTTGCCTGCCAGGGCAATATCATCATAGCCATCACTATTATAATCTCCCAGTGCTATGGATCCAGCGGTAACACCAATATCAAGATGATGATCTGCGGACCTGATCATCTTTCCAGAACCGTTATTGATATAAGCCTGGGTGAAAAGGGTCGTATCAGATGAGAAAGATGGGTCTATGACCCCCGCGCCAACGGCTACGAGATCCATATGACCATCCCGGTCAATATCATTCCAGTTTGTTAAGCATGGATAGATCGGAACCAGTTCACTCTGTGATGTATCGAGTGTCAGGGTCCCATTATTGTTGATGAAGATATCAAGATGGTTAAAACCTTCATAGTCACCACCGCCGACCACCAGGTCCAGATCGCCATCGTTATCGTAATCACCCCAGTCATGGTTGTTAGAGCCTCCACTTAACCATGGGACCGCACTCTGAAGGTCTTCGATATAGATCCCATTTTCCCATACATAGAATAATGTGGCCGGGTTCGGTGCAAAGTTATAGATCTGCAGCCCGGAGAGTGTCAGGTCCAGGTGCCCATCATTATTATAATCGGCAAAACTAATGTGACCACCATAAACACTCGGTATAGGTGGTGCTTGGCTCACTGGGGTCAATAGGCCATTATCATTCATGAAAAGTTTGGTGATACTTGCCCCTGTATAAAGCTGGCCGGTTATGGCCAGGTCCAAGTTTCCGTCCTCATTGATATCAGCCCATTTAGAGGATCCGTACACAACCCCTGGCAGGGACTGTGTAGACGAGACAAGCCTTGGGATAAAGAATCGTTCTTCATCCGACCAGTCTGAGCGCAGGCCGGTCGCATCAACGGTCTGCACGCTCCAATAATAATCTCCCCAGGCTATCTCCTTGAACTCCCGAACGTGCCGTGTTCCCAGGTTAGTGGTGTTAAACGGTACCGCAGATGATAAAAGATCGAATGTTCCATTACCTGTCCCGATACGGACGTTGTATCTCAGGCTTACCCCCGGATCATGGTCATCGGTCCCAGGGCTCCAGTTGAATATTGCACGATCACTAACGGCAAAAGCCTCAAGCACTCCTGGAGGCTCAGGCCGGGTATTGGATCCGGTGGTCGTGTTGATATAGATTTGGCAGAATGTACTGTCCCTGCTCCCGATACCTGATGAACCGGATAGGATCAGGTCTGGAGCGGAATCTTGGTCTATATCACAGAATGACAGGGTCCGGGCTCCGGGGAACGATTGTGATTCAGTGAAACTTAGGTCACCATTGTTAATGAATATCTTTGCTCCCAGTGCGATGACAGTATCATGAAAGGTCACCTGCCAGAGTGTATCCACGCTAAGGGTGTCTCCCTGGACAGTTGTGTCAACATTGAACAGATCATAGGTTGAATCAGGGATCATGGCGTGTTCGGTCACCCCGCTGATCGCTATATCGACCCATCCATCAAGATCAAGGTCTGAAGCTTCTATCGTGCCGTACACGGTCCCAAAATCGATCTGCTGGTCCGCTGGTCTGAATGTGCCTGTGGGTTCGTTCACATAGATGATAGTACGAAGACCATTATCTATAGGGCTCCATCCCGAAAGGATCAGGTCTGGGTCACTATCCTGGTCCAGGTCCGCAAAACAGATAGCGGTCCCCTTTAAACCAAGGAGCTCTTGGTTCGTGTCCTCTGCCAAACGCCCTATTGGATCATTCTTATACAAGCGTGTGACCCCGGATAATGGGTCGGCTGATTGACCACTGATTATCAGGTCCGGGTCACCATCCAGGTCTATATCTCCCCAGGATGCCCCGCCATTATGGAGGCTCGGCATGACCATGTTAGGGTCACCATCGAAGGTTCCGCCATTGTTCAGCAATAGGACATTGATGATATACTCCTGGTTATTCGCTGGATGAATAAGAATCCCGATCAGGATAATGTCGAGGTCGCCATCCATATCCACATCACCCCACCTGAGATCGGTATTGATTAACCAAGCATCATCTATATAATTATTACTTGAGAAAGAGTTTCCACCCAGGTTCTTGGATAAAAAGAGATTTCTGGACCCGTGCAATAGAATATCGATCCAGCCATCCCTATCAAAATCAGAAAGGTCCATCCCACCGTTCCCACCTATATACTTTGCGAACCCGATATTATAATCGAACAAAGGGTCAAATGCATCCATCTGAAATGTGTCAATGGTGCCTGATCCTGTCACATTATAGATATCTAAGAATAGTCCGTCCCGGTTCAGATCATCAAATCCAGACAGTATGATATCCTGTGACCCGTCGTTATCAATATCAGCTACACTGATGGTCCTGGAGAGTACTTGATCTATCTTGGCACTGTTTACCGAATCAAGGATGAATAGGTCTTGCGCATGATCGACGTCAAAGAATAGAAGAAGAACCGTTATGAGAATGTAGGACCGTAAGAATGAACGGGTATATTGCATGCCCTATTTTGATGTAAGGGTCCAGACCCCGTCCCAGTCATCACCAGGAGCATTGGTCATGAAATGTTCACACCGCGGAATATATATTCTACTGGGATTGGTCTTGCGCCCAGGGAACATGTCCTCAAGCTCGTCAGCTGCCTTGAACGCTTCAATGGCCTTTTCCCACTTCTGCGAGAAATAAAGTTCAAGTGCTTCATGGAACGCGGGTAAGATCTTCTTATACTGTTCCGGTTCCTGTCCGATCTCTGATATTAGCTCGAACACCCTTACAGGCTCGGTCTTTCCCATGACCCTGACGAAATCCAGTGCTCTGAACACGATCTTCTCGCTTACAGCGTTAAATGTGCTCTCTGATATCTGGATATAGATACCATACTGTTTAGCGGAAGATTCCAGGCGAGCTGCAAGGTTCACTGTATCCCCCATCATGGTATAGTTCATTCGTGAGTCAGAGCCCATGTTCCCTGTTACCATAGGGCCAGTGTTGATCCCTATACGGTTCTGCATATGGTGAACGATCTCCGGCCATCTTTCCCCTTCTTCTTGCCATATTCCTCGTAATTCTGCTAATCTCTTCTGCATCTTGATCGCGGTACGGCAGGCCATTAGTTCATGATCATCCACCTCCATAGGGGCCCCATAGAATGCCACGATCGCATCACCAATATATTTATCAAGGGTACCTTTATTGTCCATCAGAATATTCGTCATTTCGGTAAGATAATGATTCAGCAGACCTACCAGGTCACTGGCCGACAATTTTTCGCTAAAAGCAGAAAAACTCTGTATGTCTGTAAAAAAGGCTGTGTGATATCCTTCTTCACCACCTAACTCCGGTTCCTGGCCGCTATCATACATTTGGTCAATAAGTTCTGGTGATATGTAGGTGCCAAATGATGATTTCAGGAACTGTTTATTCTTCTCTTCCTGTATATAATTATAGACCGTGATACCCAGGTAGCCAAGACCGAGTGTGGATATAGGGCCAAAAAGATCGAGCCAGATATTAAAACTGGAGAAGACCCAAAACCCAGCGAGTGTATAGATAACCATGATAAGAATAACCGCTATACCGCCCATCACGGGACTTAGTTTGGGAACACCAAAGGCCAGGAACGCCCCCACTAAGGCCAGAATGATACAAACTAGGAATTTTGGTGTTTCATGAATAAAAATGTTATCAAGTATCGTGTTCAGTGCGTTCGCGTGTAGCCCGACCATGGGATAGCTTTCACTGAAAGGTTGAGGGTTAAGATCATGTGTCCCTGCTGCCGTTAGACCATAAAAAAGTTTTTTACCGTAGAATTCGAATGGTACGATCATTCTATCGGTCTTTTTGTTAGGATTACCCACCGTAATACGGTCCGGGTTCGGAAAAAAGAAGAGTGGACGCTGCTCATCGATCTTATTATTTCTATAAAGGTTTTGAACGATGAGAAAATTTCTTTCGATCTGGGATAATTGGGCTTTTGACCTATTATATAATTTTTTATCTGTCTCATCTGTTGTTTTATTTATAGCGATCTCAAGGTCATCCTGCAGCTTCCTTAAAGATGAGAACCGGTAATTATTCCAAGGGGGCTCATATAAAAGCTTTTCATTCTTGATCAGCTCATCAATATCTGCCTTACCCTCAAGGGTAAACACATCAGCAATGATATTTGCATTCTTGATCTCATTGAAAAGAGAGAGCATCGCGGGTATAGGTTTCTTATTTATACTAGCAAAAAAATCTCTCCCCGTTTTGGTGGGCGGATAATTCTGAATATAGTTTTCCATCTGGATCGATTGAGCTAATCCCTTAACAGCGTTGAGAATGAATTTTTTCCCCGCTATCTTTTTATCAACAGCTGTCTTGAATATTGCCTTTATATTTCCTTTTATCTCTGGGTTCGAGTTTGTCAGTTCTTTGACCCTGGCAAGAACATGGTTACTGTATTCTGTCTGCTGGTATTTTTTTAAGATCCAGTAAGGATAATGTGGAATATCGTACTGGCCCTCATTGTTTTCCCAGTCTCCGGCCCAGTTCACCTGCATAAGACCTCGTTTATCGATCGGAATGCTTATGCTGGAGAGTCCATCACTATATGGTTCAGGAAGGGGTATGGAAACATATTTGCCTGGGCGAATATCGATAGATTCAAATGATACACCAAAATGATCCAGTGCCATGGCTAAGGCAATGGACGGGAATAAACGGTTCTCATAGATTCCGATGAGCGGATATTTGCGCCTGACCCCATCAGGATCTGCCACAGTCTGGAAAAGATAGGTCCCCTTGCTGTTCTCGATCAATTCTTCAATAGGCGGTTCGATATCATAAAAGTCGAACAGTGTTGAGAAATCGTCCGGGTCCACTATACTAAAGAACCCTTTAGCCTTTAGTTCCATTAGTCTGGAATGTTTCACATCGGTCCGTTTTTTAACGGGCATTTTTTTCTTTGGCTGTGGGAAGAAAGCTTGTGCAAAATATACATTACCTGCTTCTCCTGCTGCACTCGCCAGTTCATTATCCGGGTCCGGAAATAGATCGCGTACCTCATCAAGTGAAAGGATGGTATCCTGGACCATGGATAGAATCTTAATATCCAGTTCCCTCTCACTCCGCTCAATGAAGAACATATCGAACGCGATCGCGCTCATGTTATGTTCCTGAGCAGCCTTGATCATAGGAACATGTTTTTCTCTGTTCCATGGAAATCTTCCTTCATCCTGAAGGCTGCGGGCATCTATATCCAGTGTTGCGATATCATTCCGTGTTTCGATACGACCCCTTTGATTGAACCGGACATCCAATAATTTATTCTCAACAGGATCATAGATATCTAGGATAGATAATAATATGAACAATATTGCGATTCCGAATGCAATAATGATATAGGGTAGGTCTTTTTGCATATTCGGAAATTAATCTACGATCGTAGGAGTGATGAACATAAGCAGCTCCCGCTGCTCTTTTGACACACTTGTCGTTCTGAAAAAGTAACCTATAAGAGGAATCGCACTCAGGATGGGAACGTATTTTTTATTCTGTATGACATTTTCTGCGATCAGGCCTCCGATAATGACTGTTTCACCATTGTAAACAGAGACCTGTGTTTTGACACTGCGCTTTGTTGACCTGGGCTTATCTGTCGTTATCTCGGCAGCGGATAATAATGCTTCTACTGTTGCATCCACCAATAGGGTAATGATCTGATTCTCATTGATCCGGGGGGTCACCTGGAGCTTGATCCCAATATCTTTCTCCTGCACAGTGTTCATGTTACCGTAAAAACCCATTCCTGAATAGTTTCCCGTATTAGTATTACTTGTCCCACCAGTACCAGATGATCCACCCGTATTCAAGCCTTCTATGTACACGGTGGTAGAGACCTCGGTCTCTGCCTGATGATTATCCAGCGTTGTTACCTGTGGACTTGATAATAATTTACTTTTCCCCCTGGCCTGCATGATCCGTAGGGCATTGGATAATTGATTGGCGTTAATGGTAGCGACCGTGATATTGTTCATGCTAATGGGAAAGCTTAGACTATCGGTGGCGGATCCTATCTGAACTGGGTTGGACGTCCAGTCGATACCATATGCTTTAGATGTGTCCAACTGTGTTTCAATGAACTTGATCGAGATATTTATATTTGCTATAGGTTTATCAAGCTGTTTCACCATGTTTAGTATTCTTGGGATATTCTCTTGCACATCTGATATAATGGCCATATTCGGGGGGCCTGTTGTTCCCGAGATCGTTGCCACAGGAAGGAAGGATTGTATGCTACCTCGAGATGTTAATACGGTCGACATTGGTGCTTGGAGATCATTTGAATTAATATATTTTAATCGTATCACGACTGACTCCAATTCCCCGATCAGCTGGGTATCCAGGTCCTTTACAATAATTATATTCCCTTGTACAAAATAACTGTAATTGTTTGGCTTCAATATTGCATCAAGTGCTGCTTGTACTGTGACATTCTCAAGATTAGCTGTTATCGTATCCTCAATATTGGGACTTATAACGATATTCAAACCGGTCAGTTCACTGATCATGGTCAGTACGTTGCGAATATCCGAGTTCTTTAAATTGATGGACATCTTATCCTGAAGCCGATAGCGCTCATTCTCTTGCACAGATGGGTCTATGACAGAGTATGCGGGATCGGTCCAGCTTTGTTGTCCATTGATGGTTATAGAGAATGCGATCAATAAGGAAAAGAACAATATTCTGTTCATTTAATTACCCACTGATTTTATGACCCGGGTGTTGCCCATTTTAAATGTGATCTGATCATTTTCAATGGTCTCGATCAAAATATCATTTAAAAATTCGCCTTGCCGAAACCGTTTACCATCAATTAGAACGACCTTGTCATTATTGAATTCAGCAACGATCTCAACATTAAATCTTTCTAGATTTTTTAAAAGGATGGATTTATCTGCCTCAATACTCTTTTCACTACTGAATCCTACTTCGGTATTGCTCTCAGTTGAGAGAGAGAAAGTGCTGAATGGATTCCGTTGCCAGCCAACAAGCTGTGAAGTTTGAGCCGACCTTCTCTGATCGTTGCTCACTCTTGGCGTGCTCGCGGCCACCGTTACCGGGGTTTCTTCTTTTTTAGTGATAACCTGTTTTTTAGGTGTGGACCTTGCTCTGGATGCTTTTTTAGAGCTTTTCACTCTGTAATTATTTATTTGATCAAAGACTAGAACCGCCAGAGAAAGTCCCAAACCCATTAAGAGTAATTTAAGTCTTGGGGTCATAGTGACTATTAATTTAATCTAAATCACAATCGAACTGATGGAAAATATTTTTTTTAGATCTAAAATATGGTTTGAAAGGAAATATTGGACCTGGTGCACATTAATCTGTAGTAGAATAGCTCAGATCCGCAGCCTCTCTCTTTGTATAAATATATGAGATAAAAGAGATATCCTGGTCATCATTATACTTGTTCTGGGCAATACGCATATTGCTGGTTGTTAAGTGATAATTGGTATAACTGAGCTGATCAAGGAAGTTTCCAAAATTCAGAAAGTTTCCCTGTAGTTCAATATCAATTGGATATTTCTCGATCACCAATCTTTCTTTTGTATCCGGTATCACGATCTCCTTTTCATCGATAGCCACCACAGATTCATTATAGGTAAGGATGACCAGGTTATTTTGTTGGATCAGACTGTATAACATTTTTGAGATATTATCATAAGTGGCGCTCGGTGGGATCTTGTCTAACATTGCTGTTAATTCATTTTTTAGTTGGTTCCATTCTTTCTCGATCATAGGGATCTTTTTTTCGAGCTGAGAATATTTTCGGTTTTCATTTTCTATTCTCTCATAAGAAGCGGTCATCTCGTTAAGAGAGTTCTTTAAGTTATTATAATATATCAAATACCAGCAGAGAGTGGCCACTATGACAAATGCAATGGTCCCTATGAACAGGTTGCGTTGTTTTTGCATTACAGCTCACACTTCAATTCAAAGCTCATGTTGTCGATATCCATTCCGGTCGTCGTTTTTTTATTGATAACATCGACTTTCTTGAAAAGTCCTGACACTTCTATATGATTGATGAACTTGGAGAAATATCTTTCTTTAAGGGCCGGGTTAGCCACTATTGAACCAGTGATACGTGCAAAGTGTTTATCCTCGTCCACAATGGTGATCACTTGCTCAAGAGAGTTTCCAATATGGATCCAATCCTTTCGCTCCCATCCTTTTTGAAATGAGATAAGGTCTAATGTTACCTCTTTCGGAGAATTATAACTGAAAAATCGCATTATGGTGATACTTAATCTGGAAAGTTCCGAGTCATCATCTATGATCGCCAACTGTTCTTTGGTTGTATATTTATTTGAAGAGATCGTCTCAAAACTGGCCTTTATAGGCTCAATACTCTTTGCCTGTGACCGTATCCTATTGAGATCGATCTCTATGTTCTCATGATTATAGGATGTCCATCCTGATAGTATGGTGATACTTAGCAGGATGGTTGCCGCAATGGGGATCCCGAATCTGTTTCCAAGTCTGAATGTTTCCGCTTCCTTGAACCTGTCAGGCAACAGGTTAACCGATTTGCTCAGGTTGAGCGCTGCTCCGACAGCTGTGGTCAATGCTGGCTTGGATAGATCAAAATTCTCACGCTCATCCTCACTGGGGTGGAACGCTATATTCTTTATTGGATCCATAAACTCCACTGGTACATCAAACTGTATTTCAAGATATTCATCCAGGAACATTATTTCTTTCACACATCCACTGAGAAATATCTCAGAAACATTATCAACAGGGAAGGATTGTGCCATACTATTCAGGGCTCTTTCCAGCTCTTGGTCCCAGCTCTCAATGGTTGGGCGCATAGCATCATCTTGTGGTTTTTTTTGTTTATACGGATCGTTTTTATCGTCAGTCTTCAAAATAGAAGGAGGGACCCTGCAATAATCGCGTTTGTACCATTTGGCCTTTGATACCTTTGCCCTGTACTTCCATGCGTCCGTAAGATTTTGAATACCCAGGTCTAACGGAACGATAGCATCCGGATGTCCTTGATTATAACCAACCAAAAAGCTTTCGATCTCACCGATATGGAAGATAAGTACTATATCATGTTTTTTTTCTGGATAGTTCCAGCGGAAAGCATTCAGGATCGCTTGTGCGGTAGGCGTCCAGATCCTTATATCCCAGTTCTTATCCGATAAGATCTTGGCAGGAGTATCAATATAGTCAGCGTTTGCTACACCAATGATATTCTTACCCTGGTCCAGTTCTATCGCGTCATAGATAATATCATCCGCATTGAATGGCAAATTCTTTTTTGCATCATATTCAATGATCATATCCCGGTCCTTCTTACTCTCGAGCGGTACTTCTACGGTTTTTAATACAGATGATACATTATTGAGAGTAAGGGCAACGGGGCATCCTGCACTTATTTTTTTCAGTGTACTGCCATTCACATTGCCTTTTTTCTCTATTTTTTTTATCAATTGCTCGTGTGCCTTGTTGATAGCGACAGAGAACCCAGTGGGGTTTCGTTTGGGATCCAGCTTCGGTTTATTGCAAGGGAACACATCTCCAGCTAAAAAGCTTTTAACACCACCCTTGTCCTGGATAACCACCAGATAGATATATCCCTGGTCCATGGCCACACCCATAAGTATCTTTTCCTTTTTTAGGGCAGGTGCTTCTACATTGGGGGGGTAGGAACCTATATATCTGGACTGGCGTTTTCTCCGACTCCAGAACCACTTTCCATCTTCTTCTTCTTCAATGATCTCTTCTTCAAGCTCTTCATCTTCTTCTTCTTCCTCATCGCCATATAGATCACCTATGATATCGTCCTCGGTGACATCTTCACCGATCTTACCAGTCTCTTTCTTTCCACCTTTACGAAGAATATCGAACAATTTATTGACCGCCACATCTTTTTTCTCGTCAACTACTTCTTCGACCACGGTCTCTTCCGTTGTGGCTGTTTCCGCTTCTTCAGGCTCCTCAGATTCGATCAATCCAGTGGGAACTTTCCCCCCTATAGTGCTCTCTACCATCATAAGTGAGATAGAATCAGCCTCTTCACTCATCATGTTTAAGAGCAACTGGTGGCATAGCTTGTTTATTTTCCGAGGATATCCCTGCGTGTGCTGGTGGATGGCCTTCACTGCTTCATCAGAGAACCATTCTTTATTTCCACCGCCACTCACGCTGAGTCTGTGCTTGATAACACCAATAGTTGATTCAAGATCCAATGGTCCAAGCTCAAAATTGAATGTGATACGATCTTCGAAGTTCGGATATTCGTGTATAATGGACGTCATTTCGGGTTGACCAAAAATAACTAACTGCAACAGCTTGAAATCATCCGTTTCGAAGTTCAATAGGGTACGAAATACATCCAAGAATTCGCCCTTGAGGTTTTGGCCTTCATCAATAATAAGAACCAGAACGCGTCCTTCTTCAACACCTACATTGATCAGGTGATGCTCGATCTGGTTGCGGCACTCCTGGACAGAAGCGCCTGCCTCGTCTTCGATGCCAAAAAGATCTACCAGATGCTGGAGCAATACCAGTTCTGACTCGAACTTTGGATCCAGTATAGGATAAAAATCGAAATTCTTATCTTCATCCGCGTTGAAGTTCTGGATCAGCTTGCGACTGATGGTCGTCTTTCCGGTACCGATACCACCCCTGACCACGGACAATCCTCGCCGCATCCGGATAGCAAGCTCTAAACCCTCAAGACATTGTTTATGCTCTTTCGCCGGGAAGAATAGGTCAGGATTCGGTGAAGTGGTAAAAGGGTCAGCTTTCAGACCGATGGATTCAAAGAGTTCCACAGCAATTCCAGTATGTTATTTAAAAGTAGCCAATTGATGCGTAGATCATGAACACACCCGAGACCAGCAGGAATACTCCGAACGGGACACGGTATTTCATGAATGTTGGATCCGTCATATATACGCGATTTGCTGCTCGCTCAAGAGAGAAGATCGTTTTTGGTGTAAGCAGCAGCATTACACTGAAAATGAGTGCTATGACCCCAAGCACCCAAAAATACTCGGTGGACTCATTCATCAGTGAGTAAATGATGTATAGTGCTGCAAAGAATAGACCTATCCCGAATGGGACACGATACTGCATGAATGTTGGGTCGGTCATGTAAATGCGATTTGCTCTTCGCTCGAGAGATAGAATGCTATTTGGTGCAAACAGTAAGAGGGTACCAAATAGCACTGCTATGAGTCCGATCGCTATTACGTATTCCATGTATTTTCCTTATTGCTAATAATATTGCTATTTAAACAGGCGCAAACCGTCATGTTAAATTACATTTTATCACTAATAAGGGGTATCACCAATTATAAATATAAATTATTTTATGAAGAATTTATATTTAAGCGATCAAGTAAAGAATGGACCAATATAAATCACGAGCAATGTATGGCAGATGTATTTCCTTCTATGATTATAATGGGACTACAATCAATGGTCATTCTATGAAAATTATTCACTATGTATGAATGTGATACTAAAACATAATAATTATTAAATGACCATGAAGATATCAATCGGTACACATGGATAGTGCTTGCGCGTTTGTGGAAGCAATGATCCTCATAAATAATTCATTATTATTAATATTCTCTTCAACAACATCAATAGCGAATAGATTTTCTGAAATACAATCGATTAGAGGATCATTCAACTCTAAATCAGGATTGAATATTCGTAAATATGCTTTTATTGCATTTATAGTAGCCGATTGTTTACACTGTATCCTAGCCTGTTCGAGCGACTGTTCGTCACTTATGTCATAGAAACTTTGGCCATGTATCGTAACAGGACCAGTTTGACCATGGGCAAGGGTCGTTATAAAGAATAATAATATAGTTAGAAATATTTTCATCATAAGGATCTCCTTTTTCAATGAGACAATTCTCAATATTGAATCATTCTGTCTATTCTAATATTCCAGATATGACCCATAGATCACCATTTCTTCAAAACCAAATACCGTTTCGTAAATAGGAGGGAGGTCACCTTTCGTGATAGTACAATTCAATACATTAAGACCGGAACTTGAGACTAACGAACCAGTCAACTGTGAATTTGTCATATTACAATCAGTAGCCGAGTTATATAATGCTCCATAATAATTTGCATCACTAAGGGATGTCTCTCCATCAGCAATGATTGACAAACCATGTACAGTGCCATTTCCCACTTCTAATCCTGTTGCTCCGTAGAGAATAACACTATTTGTTAAGCTGGAAACCCCTGTACCAAGGACACTATTTTGAATGACTATTTCTCCTCCTGAAATAATTTCTATCCCACCAGATATGTTTGATGAATTAATGAAGATGATATCATTTGATGAAATGATTTTACCTGGACCATTGACCGTTGCGCCATCAAATGTCACTGCCGCTCCATAGGTACTTGTATTCCCTTCAAGATTGATTGTCCCTGTCTCAGTATAAGAGGATGGCACTGATGGTTCTTCTGGCTCGGTTGTTTGAGAAGGTGGAGTGATGGTTACATAACCATTAATGGTATTAGAATAATTTATTCCGCTATTACCTACAGTCATGGTTACGTTCGATGTGGATGATGATGCATAAGAGCCACCGCCACCGCCACCGCCCCAAGAATTACCACTAACACCAGAAACACTAAAATATCCGTTACCAGCCCCACCACCAGTGTAGCCGCCTCCGCCGCCGCCAGAGTTTCCATTTCCTCCAGACCCTCCGCCGCCGCCAAATCCACCATACATATTAGAATTATCATTTGATATACCACCTGCAAAACGGTCACCGCCAGAACCCCCGCTACCTGTTTCAGTATTATTTCCGTCACTTGACCATCCTGCTCCACCACCAGAACCACCATAGTTGCTGGTTAGTGTTCCTCGGCCACCTTGGCCTGTTCCCTTATTCCCGCAAGATCCTGTTCCTGCTCGAGCATTTATTCCAAAACTTTCACCATTAGCGCTTTCATTGCTGCTATTCGCATTGTTACCACCTTTTCCATTACCACCGGTACTACTGCTACTTCCGTGCCCAGAGCCACCGCCACCGCCAGCAACAATAATTAATCCACTGCCCCCAATCCCATTACTGGCGCTTGTTCCAGTATAAACCCAGGAGCCTCCGCCTCCGGCAGAGCCATTATGAGATTCGCTAGTGGTTGAAGTAGGCTTTTGACCGACCACTATATACAATATATCTCCTTGTGTTAGAACAATATCAGCAACGACTGTTGCTCCATCTCCAGGAAAACCGGGGTTATATGACCCACTGTGGATACCTCCAGTGGCCCCTTTAGCAGTTATCGTGTAGGTCCCATCTGCGGGTACCGTCCAAGCCTGTATCCCGCTATAGACCGTGACCGCCCCACCCAATGATGTACCAGAATATGCACTATTACAATTGGACTGTGAAGGTCCGTCCTTACCTGTTGCACCGCAATTATTAAACTGTAAAATATCTTCACCACCTGTTGTACCTGATCCAGAACCCGTATCTGAACTTGAACCTCCAGTTCCTGTCCAGCTAATAATCACTTTACCATGTCCACTGTTGGATCCGGATACATTATCTTGATTACTACCAGTATTATAAGAGCCACCACCACCACCAGCGCCACCATAGCTATAGGCACCTCCGCCACCACCGGAATAGCCACCCCCTCCGCCAGCTCCACCATAGCCCCCTCCGCCGCCGCCAAAGCCACCCTTTCCGCCATATTGTCCATTACCACCATTACCACCATTCCTAAAACCGATCCCTAATTCACTATTATAATTATAGGAGCCACTACCATTGCCATAAAACCCACCTGCGTTACCTCCATATGTACTTCCGGATGCACCATAGCCTGAAGAACCACCGGTTCCAGGACCACTATAATTATTGCTGTTTGCGTTACCGCCATTTGAGCCATCCTGGCCCGTTTGACCATGTACATAGCTGCCACTGTTATAGCCACCCCCTCCGCCACCGCCAGCGATAATCAAAGGATCAGCATTACTATAGTTGGAACCCTTAGCAACATAAGTACCGCCCCCTCCGCCACCGCCATAATTGTTACTATAACTGGTATAACTACCCTGCTGACCAACCAGTATATGTAAAATATCCCCTTCAGTCAGGCCAAATGAACCAATCATTCGTGCTCCATTCCCTGGATTGCCAACAGCATAGGTTGCGCCATTTCCACCTCTTGCTCCATAGACTTGCATTGTATAGGCCCCTGTATATGGTACCGTCCAGGACTGTATTCCATTGTTCACCGTCACTTGCCCAGATAGATCTGTTCCTGTGTAAGTGCTATTGACCTGACCCTGTGATGGCCCGTAGCGACCACTTTGGCCACAGTTTGTAAACTCGACTGTCCAATCTTGAATGACCTCTTCTTCGCCACCACTACTATCTACAGGGACCTCACTGATAATAGTTTGAAAATAGCTTGCATTATGAGATGGGAAGCTTGGAGGAGAACCAGGGTGGATTGTGCCTCCACTACCAGTAGTGGTATAGGCTGTACCTGAGATGGTAAGATTACTTACGTTCCCGTTAGAATAGATATCTCCACTGAATGTTGTACCCGATTGGGTAAAGGTTTCACTGTCTCCATAAAATGCAAGGTTGAATGCGTCCGGGTAGGATGATAAGAATACACGACTATTTCGTACAACATCATTGATCATTGCAGCACTTTTAAGCATGGCAAAATGGGAATAGGGAAGACTGGTGCCGTTCTGGTTCAATAATGGATCAAAGGTGATAGTATAATTCCCATTATTGAAGCTTCTTTCTATCGGAGCTACATAGGGAGTGCCATTTTCCTTAAATAACTGTAGACCATGCTCAAGACCGGTCTGGGAGAGATTTCGGGTGCGTATATCTAGCAAATTATAACCAGATATCACATTCTCATTCACAACAATTCTTAATAAATAAATTGAGAATAGACTGAGGATCAGAAATATGCCCAGTGCGGTTCCAAGAAGGATGAATCCACCGTTTGATCTTTTTATTAGACAGCGCATGGTCTGAATGCATTATTCATGATAGCTCATGGCTCTCCCGATACGGAGATTATAAGGTAAGGTGTGGCTCTGTAATCGTAGGTCATCGGTATCATTGCTGAACTGGAAATCAAGTTTCAAGGACCTAACATTTTCTATCTGTGATACGATATCAATACCCGTTCCTTGTTGGTCAAGGTAGTATACGTTCGAGCTACTGTATTCTATTTTATCGGTCAATATTTCATTATTGGACCCAGATACTTGATCATTATTTTGAATGATATCGTTATTGTTTCTTATCTCATAGTCGATACTTTTTCCATCTGTAGAATAAATGTTCAATTTTTTATTATTACTTCCGGCAAAGCTTGTATAGCTTTTTTGCCAGGTCGCTTCCCTAATGATCTTGAAAAAAGATGAGCGGACCTCAGAGATGAATTTTTGCCGTTCTAATGAGTCTGAATAGATATCAGTGGCGTTCGCAAGCATGCCTGCTGTTAGTGCACCGAACACGGCTGCTACAGCTATCACTATAAGGAGCTCAATAATTGTGAACCCGTCAGAATTCTTTGAGGGCCTATACTTGGTCATTATAGAGCGTTCGTGATGATAAAAGAATCGCTGATTATAGGGTATCGTTCATCAGTGTGTTGTATACCTAACTCTACCATTTTATAGTTAGTAGAACCACCGCTTAGCTGGAACTGGTCATCCACGTAGGATACTGTAAGAGAAAAAGAGTAGTTCGGATAATCAGTGAATGATACATAATCATGTGATTGTGGAAGGTCATCAAAACCACTGGCACGTAGCTGGTTGATCTTACTATTCAGGAGCACGGATTGGATCGTTGTGATCTCTGACTTGACCTGCATTATCTTTGCCTGGCTCAGTGCTTCCAGGAATACCAGGAATGAGCCTGCTACCAAGACTATCACTATAACAACCTCGACCAGAGCAAAACCTTTTGAGCAATTCTTCATGGGTGCGAGACCTCCCAGTGCCCGGTCAATTTCTTGAACTCGATCGTATGGGCATCATTCAGCGTGATGGTACCATTATTTAGCACATTGCCCCATTTATCGATGTTTATAACGTTAGAACCGTTAATGTTAGTGCTCGTTATATCCACCCCTGTGAATGTTCCCTGGGATAGATCGATGATCCCGCTGTTGCTCCCGGGATAATCGGTCATCAGTGTTCCATTCTTGTGTATTGAATAGGCCTCGGTAGACACATTAAATGTCAGGGACATGTTCTTGTGATGTGCCAGGGCCAGTGTTTTGACCTGTTCAAGGTCTGATGTGATCTGATTGATGGCCGCAGAGATCCGAACATTCAATGACGTATCCTGTACCCGTGTTGATGCGACCAGAGCGAGAAGACCTAATAGGGCAATCACAATTATCAGTTCTATAAGCGTGAATCCTCTGGATCGTTGCATAGTGGTTCTTTTCCGAGAGTTAATAGTTAGTTAGGGTCCCCTTAATATAAACCAGAGAGGGAAAAATAAAGCATCTATATCGTGAACACGAGAGAGTCGTCATAGGAAGGACTGTCTTCGTCCACATCCTTGATCAATATCTTACGCTGCTGCCGTCCATCAATGGTTGTTTCTAACCAATTACTATATTTGAATGGCACATTGTTAGAGTTCTTGGGGACCGATCCCGTGCCAAACAGCTCGTTAGGCGTCTGGAGCGAGAGGGTGCTGTCCATGGGCGAATTGGCCCAATCATCTTCCATGAGACTGTCCGGAGGGGGAGGGTAGTGCGGGGTGCCGATCGCATAGGTATAATAGTAATAGTTCACAAAAGCTTCCTGTATGATCTGCATATTGGCCTTGTTCCGGTTTTTCATTGTACGCATCTGGAGCTTGTGGTACATGGGTATCACTGTTACGGCCAGGATCCCCATGATCGCGAGAACGATCACAAGCTCGGCCATGGTCACTCCGAGTCTTGGTCTGATCTTTTTAATGGATATCATTGCTGAAAATACAAAAGGCTCCACCAAGAACAGCGGAGCCTTTTGATCAAGTATTTGTTTTCCTGAAGAGTATACTGGCTACAGTTCTTCATCAGGCATTGTTACTATGTCGCAGATCTTTACTCGAACAGAACAACAGTTCCGCGGGTTCCGAGCTCAGACCTTTCGTACACTGTTCCTGTAGAGTCATCATCTTCGCCAGTGTTGCTACCGGAACTATAGCTCCATTCCCAGCGGGTATTGTCAGCACGCTGGTGCGTGATCCTACCGGTCCCGTTCTCCCAGGTCTCTACCACGAATGTCCACTCGTTATCCGCATTCGCATCGAGCGCATCTGTGCCCAGGTCTGTAGCATCATCCGTGTACGTATGAGGCTGTGTCTCGAGCGCGTCGAACGGATTACTGGGCCATATTCGTCTGCCTTCGGTGAGCATCTTATGCTGGGCATAGTTCTCCAGGGCCGCAGTGAGCTTGGTCATGACAGCGTCCTGGGAAGCGATCTCCGATTTTTCGATCGTCTCCAGATAGCGAGGGATCGCTACTGCCGAGAGAATACCTAATATGATCATTACCATGATCAGCTCGATCAGTGTGAAACCGTTGTTATTTTTATGGTTCTTCATATTGTTACCCATCCTTTTTGATTTATTTTTATTAATTACCATCTGTGTCATCCACTCTGTGAATAACATCCATAGGCCCAAATGGATCACCGCTGTAATAGATCCTGCCAGAGTCTGGCACATAGGTCCAGTACGCGATGCTGTCAGATTTTCTAAGGTGTGCGATCGTCAGATTATATACTGCGTTGTTGCCGGTACCTGTAAAGATCCAGTCACGATCTTTCATCTGAGAAAGAGCATAAAGATCATCATCATAGTCAGGCGGGAGCTTCGAGAGTGCTGTAAAAGGATTGGCGGGCCATGAGCGAACGCCATTGCTGACATACTTCTCGCGTGCATATGTCTCCAATCCATTATAAATGGTGTTGATAATACGTTGCTCCACAGCCACTTCACTCTCGATAACGATATCCTGAAAACGGGGGATAGCCACCGCTGCCAGGACACCAATTATGATCATGACCATGATCAGTTCGATGATCGTGAATCCGTTAACTGTCTTATTTTTATTTGCATGTTGCATATTAATGCCTCATTTGGTTAATTAATTATTACTATAGTTCCCGCGTTTTCACCGGTTTGGTAATAGTTCCAGGTATGTGTAGAATTACTGCGATGGTGAGATATAATATCTGTTGTTGTATTGAACCACCAGTCACCATTTGCAGGTGTGCCTGGTTCTGCTCCATATCCGCTTGGTGTTTTTTCTAATTGTCCGAAAGGATTATCCGGATAGGATTTTATTCCGCTCGATAATACCTGGTCCATAGCAAAGATCTCGATCGCAGACTCTAACTGAGCGATAACAGCGTTCTCAGCGGCCATCTCCGATTTTGCGATCACATTGCCCATTTTCGGGACAGCCACCGCTGCTAATATTCCTAATATGACCATGACAATGATCAGTTCTACCAGGGTGAAACCTTCACGCAGCTTGCGTAATATTTCCATATAAAAACCTTGTGTTTGTTGTAGTGTAAGTATCATTGATATCTTTTCTTTTAGTATTCAATTCCGGTCCCAAAATCGCCGGTGGAAGCATCATATGACCACTTATAACGTTTATTATCGTTACGAAAGTGTGCAACATAGTTCCCGGTTGTGTTAAATGTCCATTCTCCATCCACGGTAGGATCCAAAGAGTTCACACTATTATACCCACTGGGTAGCTTGTCCATCTCACCAAATGGATTAGATGGGTAGCTCTTTGTAGAGTTCTCTACAACTTGGTCCATTGCGTACACCTCTACCGCTGCTTCGAGGGCAGCGATAACAGCATTCTCAGCTGCTTCCTCAGAAGAAGAGATAGTGTTGCCCATCTTTGGGATGGCCACCGCGGCAAGAATACCCAGGAGCACCATCACGATAATAAGCTCTACGAGCGTGAATCCATTTTGTTTAGTTAGTTTCATAATGAATATTCCTAATCTTCCTCTTCAACAGTTCCTGTTCCGGAAGTATAGGTCCAGGCTCTTGTGGTCTCATCGTTTCTGGTATGAGTTATAGTTCCTGCTGCATAGGTCCAGGAGGAACCAAGGTCGTTATCAAGGGCTGTAAATGGGTCAGGAGGGTAGGACCTTTCTGAGTCCTCTACAACCTTGTCCATAGCATA